>Ga0209916_1000675_pt1 | contig 46167 bp, 39 predicted proteins | sample ThiBio_1000_plan_FD_183956 | JGI IMG/M metagenome (GOLD analysis project Ga0209916, IMG submission 183956) | Wastewater bioreactor microbial communities from Cape Town, South Africa - Thiocy_solids_2 (SPAdes) | ecosystem: Engineered > Bioreactor > Thiocyanate-remediating > Anaerobic-Aerobic ... | reverse complement strand
GTTCTGTGCCACTCCCGACGCACTCCCGTGAGGCCGCCATGCGCATCCCTCCACACCTTCCGCACACCCGCCCCTCTCGCCACGGCCACAGCCTGCCCGGGCCGTGGCGAGAGGGGCGCGTCCCTACCCCGGGCGACAGCTTGCGGGGCTTGAGCTCTCCCGGGCGCCAGCCTGCGGGCCCCCGTCCCCTCCGAGCCCCAGCCCGCGGCCCCCGTCCCTCCCGAACCCCTACGTCGTTTCCAGCAGCCCTTCCTCGAGCCCGACCGGGGCGCCGAGGTGATAGCCCTGGGCCATGTCGACGCCGTAGGAGCGCAGGAGGGTCACGGTCTCCTCGTCCTCGACGAACTCGGCGATCGTCGTCTTGCCGAGGCCCTGGGCGATGCCGACGATCGCCTGGACGGTGAGCTGGTCGGCGTCGTTGTGGGTGATGTCGCGGACGAAGGCGCCGTCGATCTTGATCACGTCGAAGGGGAAGCGCTTGAGGTACTCGAAGGGGCCGAAGCCGGCGCCGTAGTCGTCGATCGCGACTTCGCAGCCGAACTCGGTGAGCCGGTCGGCGAAGCCCGCGGCCGTGTCGAGATCCTCGACCGGCGCCGTCTGGGTGATCTCGAAGGTGCAGCGGGCGGGGTCGGCGTCGCCTTCGTCGAGTCGCCGCTCGATGTACTCGAGCACCGAGATGTCGGTCAGCGAGGCGCCCGAGAGGTTGACGTGGAGGGAGACCGGGTCGCCCGCCCGTTCGCGCAGCGCGAGCAGGTCAAGTGCCTGGCCGACGACCCAGCGGTCGAGCTCCTGGATCATCCCGGAGCGCTCCGCCACGCCGATGAAGGCGGAGGCCGGCAGCAGCTCCCCGGTCTCGCCGCGCATCCGCAGCAGGAGCTCGAAGCGTTCGATCGCCCCGTCGGCGAGGCTCGCGATCGGCTGCGTCGCCAAGCTGAGGCGGTTCTGGGTGAGGGCGTTGCGGATCTTGGCACTGGTCGTGAGCCGGCGCGCGTCGCCGGTGGCCTCGACCGGCGATTCGAAGAGCGAGACGCGGTTGCGCCCCTCCGCCTTCGCCCGGTACATCGCCTCGTCGGCGGCAGCCAGGACCGCCTCGGCGCCGCCGTCCGATTCGGCGCCGAACATCGTGATCCCGACGCTGATCGACGCCCCGGCGAGCTCCGGGTCGCCGGCGAACGCGTCGGCGACCTCGACCCGCAGGTCTTCGCCCAGCTGCAGCGCCCCTTCGACGTCGGACTGCGGCATCAGCACCGCGAACTCGTCGCCGGAGAGCCGCGCGACGATGTCGGTGGCGCGGACCCGTTCGCGCAGCGTCGCCGCCACCCGGCGGATCAGGTTGTCGCCCTGCTGGTGGCCGAGGCGGTCGTTGACGTCCTTCAGCCCGTCGACGTCGATCACCATCACCGCGCCGCGGCCGCCATAACGCGCGGAGAAGTTCACGTAAGTGTCAAGACGGGTGCGGAAAGAGCGCCGATTCAGCAGCGCGGTGAGCGGATCGTGGTCCGCCAGATAGCGCAGCTCCGACTCCGTCTTCTCGGCAGCGTCGAGCGCGTCAAGGACGACTTGACGGTCCGTCGGCTCCAACTTCGCCAGCACCGCTTGGAGGGCGGCGTCCCGCCTGCCGCTGTTATCCACACTCACTTAACGTCCGAAAGTACTCGAAGTTCCCGCGGAAAGCCGATCATTTACGCTCAAATCAATGGCCAATCGCCTCGCCGCCGAGACCAGTCCCTACCTCCTGCAGCACGCGGAGAACCCGGTCGACTGGTATCCGTGGGGCGAGGAGGCGCTCGGCCGGGCGCGCGCCGAGGACCTGCCGATCCTGCTCTCGGTCGGCTATTCGGCCTGCCACTGGTGCCACGTGATGGAGCGTGAGTCCTTCGAGGATCCCGACACCGCGGCCTTCATGAACGCCAACTTCGTCTGCATCAAGGTCGACCGCGAGGAGCGCCCCGACGTCGACGCGATCTACATGGAGGCGGTGCAGGGCTTCACCGGCCAGGGCGGCTGGCCGATGACCGTCTTCCTCGACCCCGAGGGCGTCCCCTTCTACGGCGGCACCTACTTCCCGCCCGACACGGCGCGCGGCATGCCGAGCTTCCGCATGGTGATGGAAGCGGTGCTCGAGGCCTACCGCGGCAAACGCGACGAGATCCGCGAGCGCGCCGACATGACCGTGGGACGACTGGAGGCGCTGGCGAAGGTCGAACCGTCCGACGTGCCGAGCGCCGCGCAGCTGGACGGGGCGGTGGCGACGCTGCTCTCCCACGCCGACCCGGCGAACGGCGGCTTCGGCAGCGCGCCGAAGTTCCCGCCGGCGTCCTCGCTCGAGCTGATCTTGTCGCGGGAGGCGGGGAGCCGGGGCGAAGGCCTCGCGCACGTCGAGCGCACCCTCGACGCGATGCTCGCCGGCGGCATCTACGACCAGCTCGGCGGCGGCTTCGCCCGCTACTCGGTCGACTCGGCCTGGCAGGTCCCCCACTTCGAGAAGATGCTCTACGACAACGGCCTGCTCGCCCGCGCCTACCTGCACGGCTACCAGGTGCTCGGCCACGCGCGCTACCGGCGGGTCTGCGAGGAGACGCTCGACTGGATGCTGCGCGAGATGCGCGGCCCGGAGGGCGGCTTCTACTCCGCCTACGACGCCGACTCCGAGGGCGAGGAGGGCAAGTTCTACGTCTGGACGCCGGCCGAGATCCGCGCCGTCCTGGCCGGGGACGCGGCGGGCCCCGCGGCGACCGGCGGCCGCGCCGACCCCGACGCGATCCTCGCCTACTACGGCGTCACCGAGGCGGGCAACTTCGAGGGCAAGAACATCCTCCACCTCGCCGAGGGCGCGGCGGCCGCCGCGCCGTCCGGGCTCGACGCGGCCCGTGCCGCCCTGCTCGCCGCCCGCGCCGAGCGCGTCCCGCCGGGACTCGACGACAAGCGCCTCTGCTCCTGGAACGCGCTGGCGATCGCGGCGCTGGCCGAGGCGGGCGCGGTACTGGGACGACCGGACTACCTGGAGGCGGCGGAGGCCTGCGCCGAGTTCGTCCTCGGCACGATGCGCGACGGCGACGGCCGCCTGCTGCGCACCTACAAGGACGGGCGCGCGCACCTGAACGCCTACCTCGAGGACCACGCCTTCACCGTCGAGGCCCTGTTGGTCCTCTACGAAGCGGGCTTCGACCCGCGCTGGTTCGCGGCGGCGTGCGAGCTCGCGGAAACCATGATCGAGCGCTTCGGCGACGAGGAGCGCGGCGGCTTCTTCTCCACCTCCGCCGACCACGAGTCCCTGATCGCCCGCCGCAAGGAGGTCGGCGACCACCCGATCCCGGCCGGCCAGTCCGCCGCCGCCCTCGGCCTCCTGCGCCTCGCCGCCCTAAGCGGCGAACGCGCCTTCGCCGATAGCGCCCTCGGCGTCCTCGCCCTCTTCGGCGAGCCCGCCGTCACCCATCCCGACTCCTTCGCCCACCTCCTGCGGGCGCTCGACTTCCACCACTCGAAGATCCGCGAGGTGGCCCTGGTCGGCGGCGACCTCGCGACCCTCGAGGGCGTCGTCCGCGCCGCCTTCCGTCCGAACGTCGTCGTCGCCGGCGGCCCGGCGGGCGCGACCGAACCGCCGTTGCTCGACGCCCGCACCGAGATCGGCGGCGAGCCCGCCGCCTACGTCTGCGAGGGCTTCACCTGCAACCTGCCGGTGACCGATCCGGCGGCGCTGGAGAGGGAGCTCGCGGACGCTTAAGAACTCGCCCTCTTCGAACTCACCGGCGGGCACCGGGCGAGGCGGGTGTCCGGGCGGGGGTGCGGGGGGTGGGCGGCCGTCCGAGATGGTCCTGGGCTCCTCATGGGGGTCCTGGCAGGCTGTGACCCCCATGAGGAGCCCAGGACGTGAGGGGTGCGTGGGAGAGGCGTCACAGGGACGTGAGGAAGTCGGACTTACGTGACGATCAGGTCCAGAAGCTTCCACACCTCGGACGGATCCGTGACGAAGATGCCGGGAACGTCACACTTTCCGGCCCTCAGAGGCCCTTTTCGGGCCGGAAATCGGGGGTCGATAACGCGCTGCGTGATTTAGGGCCCCTATAGGGGGGTCAAAACACGCAGCGCGTAAGTCGGTGTTGCACAACATGGGAGAAAGCGTGGAGTTCTCGACATCTCCGTGACGAGGTCTGACCTCCGTCACGGTCCCGTGACCCTCCCGACGCACTCCCGTGACGCTCCCGCGTGCCTTCCTCCATGCTTTTCATACCCGCCCCTCTCGCCACGGCCACAGCCTGCCCGGGCCGTGGCGAGAGGGGCGCGTCCATAACCCGGGCGACAGCTTGCGGGGCCCCGACCCTCCCGGGCGCCAGCCTGCGAGCCCCCGTCCCTTCCCCCGGCCCCGGGCCCGTGAACCAACCGCCTACAACCCGAACTCCCGAACCTCGTCCACGACCACCCGGCCGCCTACCTCGGCGAAGCCGTCGCCGACCGGGCGCGCGTCCAGGCGGGAGCCGCGGCCTTGGAGGATCTCGATCGGCTGGTCGACCGCCGCGGCGAGGCAGATCGCCGCGGAACCGGTGGCCTCGTCCTCGCCGATGTTGTCGTCGTGGGAGAAGCAGCGGGAGCGGACCGTGCCCTCGGCCCGGTCGACCCAAGCCCAGATGCAACCGACCTGCTCGCCGTCCGGCAGGTCCGCCGCCTCCTCGACCGCGGTCGGGTCGCGCAGCTCGAAGAACTTCCAGTCCGGCCCCCACTCCGGCTTCGCGGTGACGAACGTCTTGCCGCCGTCGACGCGCACCTTTACCTCGCCCGCGGGCGGGCGCAGGACCTCGACCGGCGCACGCTCCTTGCCGAGGAGCCAGGCGGTGCCGACCGTCGGGTGCCCGGCGAAGCCGAGCTCGAACGCAGGGGTGAAGATGCGGATCCGCCCTTCGGCGGCGTCGTCGACGAAGACCGTCTCGGAGAAGCCAAGCTCCGCCGCAACGTCCTGGCGACGCTCCTCCGGCACTTCGTCGCCGTCGAGAAACACCCCCAGCGGATTGCCGTGACTCCAGGCCGAGTCACAGAAGACGCGCAGTACGTGGAGCTGCGCCATCAGAGGATCGGCAGGAAGTTTTCGATCTCGTACGGGGTGACCTGCACGCGATAATCGTCCCATTCCTGGCGCTTGATCTCGACGAAGCGGCGGAAGGTGTGCTCGCCGAGCGTCCGCAGCACCAGCTCCGACTCGGCCGCGACCTCGATCGCCTCGCCGAGCGTCGCCGGCAGCTGCTCGATCCCCTGGTGCGCGAGCTCCTCCTGGGAGAGGTGGTAGAGGTTCTGCTCCATCGGCTCGGGAGGCCCGCCTGCAGCATCCCGGCGAAGCAGAGGTAGGGGTTGGCGGCCGGGTCCGGGCAGCGGAGCTCGGCGCGGGTCGCCGCCTCCTTGCCGGGGTGGTAGAGCGGCACCCGGATCAGCGCCGAGCGGTTGCGGCGCGACCAGGCCAGGTAGACCGGCGCCTCGAAGCCGGGCACGAGGCGCTTGTAGGAGTTGACCCACTGGGCGAAGAGCGGCGAGATCTCACGCGCGTGCTTCAGCTGCCCGGCGATAAACGACTTCGCAACCGGCGAGAGGAAGTAGGGGTCGTCGGCGTCATAGAAGGCGTTCTTGCCGCCTTTGGAGAGGCTCTGGTGGACGTGCATCCCGGAGCCGTTCTCGCCGAAGAGCGGCTTCGGCATGAAGGTCGCGTGGTAGCCGTACTTGAGCGCGTACTCCTTGACCACGATGCGGTAGGTCATGCAGTCGTCGGCCATCTCGAGCGCGTTCTTGTAGCGCATGTCGACCTCGTGCTGGGACGGGCCGACCTCGTGGTGGGTGTACTCGACGTGGATGCCGAGCTTCTCCAGGGCGAGGACGGTCTCGCGGCGCAGGTCGGATCCTGCGTCGAGCGTCGTCAGGTCGAAGTAGCCGCCCTCGTCGAGGACCTCGGGCACCCCGTTCTCCGGTTTCGCCGAGCGGAAGTAGAAGTACTCGAGCTCGGGGCCGATGTTGTAGGCGTCGAAGCCCATCTCCTCGGCGCGCTTGAGGGCGCGGCGCATGATCCAGCGCGGGTCGCCCTCGTAAGGGCCGCCGCCGGGCACGCGGATGTCGCAGAACATGCGCGCAACCGTGTCGTGCTGCTCGGGCCGCCAGGGCAGCAGGTCGAAGGTGGTCGGGTCCGGCAGCGCGAGCATGTCGGACTCCTCGATCGGGTTGAAGCCGGTGATCGAGGAGCCGTCGAAGCCCATCCCGCCTTCGAAGGCGTCGTCGAGCTCGGCGGCGTTGACCGAGAAGCTCTTCAGCCGTCCCAGGACGTCGGTGAACCAGAGCCGGACGAAGCGCACGTCGTGCTCTTTGACGAGCTGGATGACATCCTCGGCGGTCTGCGGGCGGTCTGCCATTTGTGCGGTTGCCTCCTCGGCTCTGGGCGCGGTAGGCGGGCAACGATAGGCGAATGAACCGCGGAGGTGCAGAACGCCGTATTCCGGGTAGTCAATGGCCGTTTCGGCGCGCTTGAAACACCTTCGAAATGTCGCTATAACTTACGACACGTAAGTAAGAGGCTCAAAGTAAAGTAAAGGCCACGTAAAGGCTCTGTAAAGCGGATTTCCCCCCAGGACTACTTCCCACCAGGCCCACAATCCCGGCCGGCAGGCCAGAGACGAGAAGCAAGTTGACGGTAAAAACGGCAGTAAGCAGATTCCAGATCCACGATGAGTTGACGGCGCCCGACGAGAGCGCTCCGCTCATCAAGTCCATCCAGGCGGCCGGCGGTGCGGTCACCAAGTTCGTCGGCGTGCTCGCCGGCGCCCCTGCCGTCCTCCGCGCCTACACCCGCATGCGCTCCGAGCTGCGTGGCGGTGTCCTCCCCCAGGCGACCCGCGAGCGGATCGCGCTGGCCGTCGCCGAGCACCGCGAGGACAGCTACAGCATCGCCCAGCACGCAAAGTCGGCGCGCCGCGCCGGGCTCGGCCTCGACGAGGTCTCCCGGGCGCGCTCCTTCACCTCCGCCGACCCGAAGGAGGCGGCGCTGCTGCTCTACCTGAAGGAGGCGCTCGACGCCGAAGGGCCGCCGCCGCTCCACCTCCACGAGGAGGCGCGGGAGATCGGCTGGACCGACGAGGAGATCCTCGAGGCGGTCGGCCACCTGGCCCTCAACGAGTTCCAGTCCCTGATCGCGAGCGCGGCGGCGCTCCCGCAGGACCAGGCGACCCCGCGGGTCCTCCCCTCGGCCGCCTAAGAGCTGCAAGCACCTGACGATTCGGGGCCCGGCGCGAGAGCGTCGGGCCCTTCGTCGTCCCAGCCCGGGAGGCCGCCCCCCCGGATGAGTTCGCAGTAATCCGCGCTATCCGCGGATTACTGCGAACGCGCCGCCTGCTGCGCTTCGCGTCAGTGGTCGGCGACCAGCGTCGCCGTGTAGAGCAGCCGCGCGGTCGCGTATTTGCAGCCGTAGGTGGCGCGCTTGCCCGGTTCTTCCTGAGGCTGCCCTTGGCGGATGTCGGTCGAGTTGGTGCAGGCGCCGGGCTCGCGGCTCGCCCGCCAGACGTTGGTGGCGCTCAGTTCCTGTGAGAACATCGGTGCCCAGGTCGGCACGGTGACGCCGATGATGTCGCCCTTTTCGACCTTCAGCGAGGCGCCGAATTTCACCGTCTGGCCGAGGTACGGCGAGAGCACCTTGACCGCCCCCTGGCGGCGCAGGTTGTAGCGCGGCGGGTTGGTGGCGGGGATGCGGCGGAGGATCGCCAGGCGCGCCTCCGGCGGCGTGCCGAAGAAGCCGTTGAAGAAGCTGCGCTGGCTGTTGGTCGGTTGGGCCAGGGTCAGCGTCCAGGACTTGATCGTCCCGTCGGTCCTCACCAGGAAGGGGTTCTGGGTCTGGCCGTCGGACACCTGGAAGCCGGTGACGCTGCCGACCGCCTGGCAGGGCATGTCCGGGCAGGACGGATCGGGCGTCGCGGAGGTGGCGCCGAGCGTGACCGTCGTCTTTTCGACCCCGGCGGCGGTGGCGACGGCGGCCGACGCGATCACCGCGAAGGCGGCGACGCCGAGCACGAAGGCGACCCTCCGCCCCCTCCGAGGCGAGGCGGTGGAAGCACGGCAGGAAGTCCTCGGCATCGGTACGGCTCCTCTCTGAAACGGCTACTGAGCAGGGAACTTTAACCCGCTCGACCGCGCGATGATGCGGTGTGGAGCCCGTTTCGGGGGGCTGGAAAGGTGCCGCGGCTGCGCCGGGCGGTCGCTACCGGCCCGTGCGGGCGTACTTGATCGCGACCGCGTACTGGATCCGGCCGACGCCTTCGAACTCGAGCGCTTCCGCCGCGGCGGCAGTGAGATCCCAGGCGCGTCCCCTGATATAGGGGCCGCGGTCGATCACCGGGGCGACGATCGAGTGGCCGTGCCAGACGAACTTGACCGGGGTGCCGCAGGGAAGCCGCTTGTTGGCGACGCCGATCGTGGACGGGCGCAGAACCTGGCCGCACGCGGTCGAGCGCCCCCACATCGTCTTGCCGCCGTACCAGCTGGCGCCGGCGTAACGGAGCGGGGCGAAGGACAGTTCGGCTTCGTTGAAGGCGGTGGCCGTCGTCGATTCTTCGGTCGTTTCGGAGGCCGGTTCGACGGCGATCGGGGCCGCGCCGCCGGTGGCGGCCTGGGCGCCCGGGGCGATGGCTAGCGCGAGCACAGCGAGGGCGCCGGCCAGCAGCGCGGCGCGTAGCCAGGCGGCTGCCGTGAAGTCGTATGTCCGCGCGAGGCGGTCGGGGGGCTGATTCATGTCTCTTTCTGGCGCTTGCGGGGTTAGCTGACGGGCTCGCGCTGAAAGAGCTGCGCTACGCGGCACCAGCCGCGACTCGCCCCAACCAAATGGGTCCCCCGCTCTTTGCGATATGTGGCAAAGATTCAGCGGAAGTTGGCGGCAGGTTAGCAAACGCTAAGACAGAAAAATTGCGCTCACCCGTCGCGACACCCGCAACTTGCAGGCTTCATCGACCGTCGACGCCGGCGCCCGAACTCCTGCAACCCCCCGTGCGAATCCGTCCTTCCGGTTGACGGGCCCCACGTTGATGGGCCGAAAACTCAATCCTGAGTTGAGTTTTCGGCCCATCAACATGGGAAGGCCCCGCCGAGGCGGGGCCTTCCGACAGCGAGCCTGTAAGCCGGATCCTGTCGCGAGCGGACATCTATCTCGTCGGGACCGGAGCCCTGACGGGGCGCCGAAGCGCACCTGCGACCTACCTGGACCTCGCCGAGCCGGGTCGACGGTCCTGCTTGGCCTTGCACCGGGCGGGGTTTGCCTGGCCGCCGTGTCGCCACGACGCCGGTGCGCTCTTACCGCACCATTTCACCTTTGCCTGTACGCGGCTCACGTGTGGCCGCGCCATCGGCCGTATGTTTCTGTGGCACTTTCCCGCGGCTTTCGCCGGGTGGGCGTTACCCACCGCCCTGCCCTGTGGTGTCCGGACTTTCCTCGAAGCGGATTTCTCTCCGCCCCGCGTCCGCTCGGCTCGCCCTCTCGATGTTAGGTCGTCTACGACCTATTGCAAGCCGGCGCAGCGGGGCTGGATCAAACCTTCCGGAAGACCCCCACGACCTTGCCCAGCACGCGGGCCTCGGTCGTGATGATCGGGTCCATTTCCTCGTTCTCGGGCTGGAGGCGGATGTGGTCGGGTTCGCGGAAATAACGCTTGACCGTCGCCTCCTCGCCGATCAGGGCGACGACGATCTCGCCGTCGGCGGCATCGTCGGCGGGCCGCACGATCACGTAATCGGCTTCGAGGATGCCGGCGTTCTTCATCGATTCGCCGCGGACTTGGAGGATGTAGTCGCCGTCCTCGCCGCCGATCACGTCGGGGACTTCGAGGTATTCCTCGATGTTCTCTTCGGCGAGGATCGGCGCGCCCGCGGCGACCGAGCCGACCAGCGGGATGCCGCCGCCCGGCTTCACCGCGTTGACCGCCTTGTCGACCCCCGTCATCAGCAGCTCGATCGCCCGCGGCTTCGAGGGGTCCCGTTTGAGCAGGCCCAGCTTCTCCAGGTTCGCCAGGTGGGCGTGGACGGTCGAGGACGAGTGCAGCCCCACCGCTTTGCCGATCTCCCGCACCGTCGGCGGGTAGCCGGTCTTGGCCGCATACTTGCGGATGAAGTCGAAGATCTCCTTCTGCCGCTTGGTCAGGTCAAGGTCCATCGTGGGCTCCGTTTTCCTCCGTTTGCCGGGGTACCTGCTGAGACGAACACCTGTTCGCAGAGTATCCCTTCCTCCGGACGCCCGCAAGCCGCGAGGGCACGCGCGCGCCGAACCCCTAGAATCCCCGGTCCCACGAGCGGCTGTGGCGGAACTGGTAGACGCGCAAGGTTGAGGGCCTTGTGGGTGGAAACACCCGTGATGGTTCGACTCCATTCAGCCGCACTGGAGATGGAGCCCCGCAGTCCCTGATTTCAGACGGATTGCGGGGTTTCGTCGTCTTGAGGCTCCCCCCTTTTCCCCCTAAATCTTCGCCGGCCCTCTCCGCGAGGGGTGCGGCCGGATGCCGGAGGGTCCACGATCGCCTCTCCGCGCTCCATGGTCGTCGCACGAATCCAACGCTTCGGATCGGCGTGCCGATTCGCAATTCTCAAATCGGAGAGGACGAGCGCGACGTGAGCCCGTGTCCACGACAACGTCGCGGCGCGGCACTGAGCCGGTAAGGCAGGCGGTCCGGGCGTCTGCCGCTGTCCAATTAGGGCGATATAGGCTTCTCGCGCAATCGAAGGTAGGGGAGTAAATGAAGCGTCTCGTAGGACTCGTCGGAGTCCTGTCCCTTCTGGTACTCGCGGCGACCGGCTGCGGTGGTGGTGGTGGGTCTTCCGGCATCGGGGAAACGACTCCGGTTGCGGAAGCCCAGGATCACCTGACCAAGAAGCACCATGCATCGACGGAGTCGCCAGAGGCGGAACGCCGCGAACAGAAGGAAAACAGGGAATTCAGGGAACGCGAAGAGGAACGGATCGCCAGACAGGAAGAACGAGAACAAGAAGTGCTGGCCGAACAGGCCGAACGCAAGGAGAAGGCGAAGCAGAAGCACCGGAAGATGGCCACTGAACCCGAACCGGCTACTTCGTCGGAAGTCGATCCGATAGCGGCGGAAGAGTTCCACTACTTCACGGGGACCGATCTCGGCAATTGGGAAATCGCCTACGGCATCTGCGCCGTCACCCCTGAAAAGCAGTTAGCGAAGGAATTCCACACGGAACAGAACTGGGGCGCCATCGGCCACGCCTACGGACAGGGATATCGCGAACCGTTCAACATCGCGGCAGAAGAGGGCTGCATGGTGGCCCTGAAGGATTCGGAACCCCAGCAGGAAGCCATGTTCGCGTTGATGGAAGAAAACGAATGAGGAAAAGGATCGAACGGACGAATTCGCCGTTATCGCGGTCGCCGCGGCCCTGGTTTTCACGACGAGTGCGGGTGCCCATAGCTACTTCCACGAATGCGCCGGGCCCGGCGAAGCGGAAACGAACCTCCTTGAGCACGGGACGACGTGCAGCCAGGCACAAAAGGTGGCGCGCAAGGTCTACGTCAAGAGCCAGACCACGCCTGCCGGAAACCGGCTACATGCAATCGGTTGGACCTGCACCCTCGCCCACGCCGCAGGTACGCCTTTGTCCCCCGAGCGCCCCATCACCTGCCGGCGGGGCACGAAGGGTCATCAAGGCGCCGCTTCCGGGATGAGGGAACGTAGATGGGTCCGAGCCCCGATTTCAGCCCGATCGCTGGCCAGCAACCTCTGACCATCCGAAGAGGGCGGCGCCAGGCGCCGGGGAGTCTGCGGATCTGCCAACCCTCCCGGCCGTACTCGGTTCCTCATCCTCTGAGGGCCGTTCCGTCTCCTGACTTCTGGACGTTCGCCTGGCGCCTGGCCATTGGACAGACACCATGAGGCCCATGCGTGGCGGCAGTCGTGGAAGCTCAACGCGACGTAGTCGCGCATCTCGTACTCGCCGGTCCGCTTCTTTGTAGCGGCGTAGCTCGGTCGGCCGGATGCCGCTCTCGACGACCACTTCCTTGAACCGTTCGTTCAGGGCGGAGGCGTTCAGCTCCGAGCCATCGACCGGACGGGCGAGGACTAGGTCGTTTGGTTTGTTGAAGGCCGTCGTCTCCAAGTGGTCAAGGAGGGCGACCTTCACGATGTCCGGCATCGGGGTGATCCGACCCTTTTTGCCCTTCGGCAATTTCGTCCTTCCTCGGACGTGGCCCTCGATCACCCGAAGCCAGCCCGTGTCCCACACGACCTCCGACCATCTCAAGGCGATGACTTCCGACTCTCGAAGTCCACAGCGGCAGGCGAGAAGGGTGGCCAACGAATTGAGCCGTCCCATCGCCGGGCCTCGGCAAAGCGATCCGACAACTTCGGACGGAACGCGACCTGACCCAGGAAGGACTGGCGCACCAGGCGGGAACCACCGCCGCCGCAATCAGCGCAATCGAGCGTGGCTTGTCGAATCCGAGCTGGGGAACCGTCGAAGCCATCGCGGATGCGCTCGGAGTCACGATGGTTGAAGTGGCTCGCCGCGCCTCGTCTTGACAAGGCAACCCAGCTCCTGACCGGCGCACGGCGCAATAGGCTGCCGGCGCGATGAACTGGCCACCGCAAACCGGGCAGCCACCGCCACGAGTGATCGGATGCTGGTACGAGCCGATCAAGTTCGAGGGGTGGATCCTTGCCGCGCGAGGCCACGGGCCGGAATGGGCGAAGGTTCTCCATGTCGGCCCAGATGATCTTGGAACGGTCTGGGCGGCGATCCGCACGGCGGCAGTTCTCGCCCCGGTCTCCAGAGTCATCGACACCGAGCACGGCATCATCTGCCGGGTCGACATGGAGCTGGCGATCGGAAAGCGCACTGCCCCGGCAAGGACGGCTTGGCACTACGCAAACGAGGAGAGCGCGCCGCGTCTGGTCAGCGCCTACCCGAGGCTCTAAAATCACACGTGATGGCCACCACCAAACACATTGCTGAACTTGACATCGTGGAACTCGCCGAATCGGTCGGTGAGGCGCCTGCGGGTGCCCGCGGTGGAGTGCTCGACGTTTTCGACGACCACAGGGCGATGGTCGAGTTCACCAACCTCCCAGGCGACATGGACATCGACAAGATCGTCGTCGTGCCGCTCGGCAAGCTGCGCGTGGTCGAGCCGGCGCGCCGCAGCTAGCTCGGCGGCGAACGGCCGAAGCTAGCCAAGGCTCCCCCCAAATTCCCCCCGCCATGCGGGGACACGCAGGGTCGCAGGGGGGACTCGGAGGGACACGGAATCCGCTCTGGAAAGCGGTAGGACTTCCGTGCCCAGGGTTCGACTCCATTCAGCCGCAGGAAGGATCGGCTCCGCAGTCCCGACAGTCATGCGGATTGCGGAGCCGAGGCCCGGCCTCTGCCCCGCGATGGGCGGAACGTCGCCCGGCCCCGCGCCCCGTCCTCGTTTCGTTGAACCGCTTGCGGCGAGGGGGCCCGGAAGGGTCCAGGCCCCGCAAGCTGTCACCCGGGAGGGCCGGTTCCCCGCAAGCTGTCGCCCGGGGAAGGGACGCGCCACTCTCGCCACGGCCCGGGCAGGCTGTGGCCGTGGCGAGAGTGGCGGGCATGAAAAGCCTGAAGGAAGGCGCGCGGGAGCCTCACGGGGGTACGAAGGGAGTGGCACGGATCCGTGACGGGAGTGAGACGTCGTCACGGAGATGCCGGGAACTCCACGCTTCCTCCCGTGTTGTCCAACACCGACCTACGCGCTGCGTGTATTTCCCACCCCATAGGGGCCCTAAAACACGCAGCGCGTTATCGGCCCCCTGAATCAGGCCCGAAATGGCCCTCTGAGGGCCGGAAAGTGTGACGTTCCCGGCATCTTCGTCACGGATCCGGGCGAGGTGTGGAGGCTCCCCGACCCGATCGTCACGGAAGTCCGACCTCGCGACGTCCCTGTGACGCCTCCCCCACGCACCCCTCACGTCCTGGGCTCCTCATGGGGGTCACAGCCTGCCAGGACCCCCATGAGGAGCCCAGGACCTCCTCGGACGGCCGCCCGCCCCCCGGACCCCCGCCCGGGCGGCCGCCGGCGCCGCAAACTCCCGCCCGTAGAGCCGGACCCGCGACTCACCTCACCGGCCCATGAGCTTCCCGGCGCAGCGCCTCGCTTTCCCGTTCGATCGCCTCCAGCGTGGGCGTCGAGACGAGGCCGTCGAGCACCGCTCCGAGAACGATCCCGCGTGCCCGACCCCGTAGTCGGGCGACCTCCATCAAGGTCAGGTACTCGAACACCACCACTCCAAAGGCTATGAGCGCGAGCACCGACCACGCCCACGGCACGTGGAACGCCACGGCGAGGTAAAGCAGGGCAACGGCGGGTAAGAGACCTGATCTGAATTCAGCCTCTCCTCGAAGGCGGGAGAGTTCGCCGTACAATTCGGGGTTTTTGGTGAGGATGCGCTCTTCGATTCTCCCCCCCTTGACCTCGACTCGTACCTGTTGATCCAGGGAACGATCGACGGAAGCGTGGCTACTGGGATGCACGACATCGAAGTCCCCAAGACCACGATGTCGCCCCGTCGAGATCCTCGTTGCAAGCTGCTGGCGCAGATCGTCGAGGTCGATACCCCGAGAGCCACCGATCATCGTGCGGCTGACGAGATCTTCGATTAGCTCCATCTCGTTGTCAGGTGAAACCGAAATCACCCTTCGAAGCAGTTGCTGCGAGGTTGAAGTCGATTCCTCGATCAGACGCCACCCTCGCACTCCGAAGAGTTCAGCCGACTCGCGGACCACGAGGTCGCCGATGAGATACGCGGCGAACGAGAGCGCCGCGACCGCGCCCACGGGACCGAGGATCGACAGGATTCCGTCGATCTCGGGGTAGTCGGTGCGGGCGCTCGTCGAGGACTCCGGGACGAGGTGGTACAGCAGGATCCACAGTGACGCCAGGACGACATAGCCGACGATCAGCGGGGACCGGGCGCTCCGGATGCCGGAGAGGAGGCCGAAGAGCATCGGCACATTCTATGGCTGAGTTCCCCTTAGCGACTGTTGCCGTACCATCGTCGGCCGACTACCGGGCGCTCACACCCGCAGTGCGCGGAGGGCGTTGAGGATCACGGCGAGGTCGATGCCCTCTTGCAGCAGGGCACCGGTGAGGGGTGGGAGGTAGCCGAAGGCGGCGACCAGCATTGCGGCGAGGCTCAGGCCCATGCCGACGACGACGCTTTGGCGGGCGATGCGGAGGGCGCCGCGGCCGGCGTGGATGGCGTCGGCTACGCGGTCGACGCGGTCGACGGTGATCACGGCGTCGGCGGTCTGGGAGGACACCGTCGCGCCGCCGGCGCCCATTGCGATGCCGATGTCGGCCATGGCGAGGGCCGGGGCGTCGTTGACTCCGTCGCCGACCATCATCACCGGACCCCGCGTGGGGTCGCCGTGGAGGCGCCTGATGACCTCGAGCTTGTCCTCCGGAGATTGTTCGGAGTAGACGCGGTCGACGCCGATCTCGCGGCCGATCCGCTCGGCGACCGAGCGGCGGTCGCCGGAGACCATCGCGACCTGCCGCACGCCCTCGGCGCGGAGGCGTTCGACGATGCCGCGGGCGTCGGGACGGAGGTCGTCGGCCATCACGATCACGCCGCCGAGGTCGTCGTCGACGCCGACCATCACGCGCGCCTCCCCCGAGCCGTGGCCGTCGAGGAGCGACGCCGCCTCGAGCCGCGCGCGGGGGACGCCCTGCCCGGCGAGGTAATCGCGGCTGCCGACCGCGACGCGCTGCCCGTCCACGGTCCCGGCGATGCCCTGGCCGGGGTCCTCCTCGACGTCGCGCGGCTCCTTCAGCGCCAGGTCGGCCTCGCGCGCGGCCTCGGTCAGGGCGCTGCCGAGGACGTGGGCCGACATGCTGTCGACCGAGGCGGCAAGGGCGAGGATCTCGGCGCGTCCCAGCTTCCCCGTGGGCACGATCTCGCGCACCTCCGGCGTGCCGACCGTGAGCGTTCCGGTCTTGTCGAAGAGGACGGTGCGGACCTGGCCCAGGGTCTCGATCGCGCCCGTGCTCTTGACGATCACCCCCGCCCCGGCGGCGCGCGAGAGCCCGGAGACGAGCGCGATCGGGGCGGCCAGGATCAGCGGGCACGGCGTCGCCACGACGACCACCGCGAGCCCCCGCACCGCGTCGCCGCTGAGCGCCCAGGCGAGCCCGGCGATGAGAAGCGTGGCCGGGAGGAAGAAGCCGGCGTAACGGTCGGCGATCCGCACCAGCGGCGCGCGCTCCGTCTCGGCCTGCGAGACCAGCCGGACCAGCGCCGCGTAGGCGGATTCGGCCGCCGGGCGCCGGGCGCGCACGTCGAACGGGGTGCCGGCGTTGGCGGTGCCGCTGAGGACCGGCATGCCCTGGCCGACCGTGACCGGCAGCGGCTCGCCGGTGAGCGTGCTGGTGTCGATCACCGCCTGCTCGCTGACCAGCGTCCCGTCGACCGGGACCAGCTCGCCGGTCCGCACGACGGCGATGTCCCCGACCTCGACCTCCTCCACGGGGACGTCCCGCAGCTCTCCCCCGGCGCGGATCCGCGCCCGCTTCGGCGCCCGTTCGACCAGCGCGGTCAGCTCGCGCCGCGCCCGGGCCGAGGCGAGTTCCTCGAGCGCCAGGCCGCCGGAGAACATCAGGCCGATCACGACGCCCGCGAGCAGTTCGCCGAGCGCCAGCGAGCCCGCCATCGCGACCAGGGCGATCGTGTCGACGCCCATGTTGTGCTCGACCGCGACCGTCCACGCCACCTCGACCGCCAGCTCGGCCGCAAGCACGACGAGGACGGTCCGCCAGATCGCGTCGCCGAGGGCCGGGTGGCCGAGCAGGTGCGCCGCCCCGCCGACGACGATCGCGGCGAAGGCGACCGCGGCGAGAATCCGGGCGCGGTGTCCGATCAGCCATCGCATCGGACCGATCATCCTCCCGGTGAGTTCGCAGTTATCCGCGATATGCGCGGATAAGTGCGAACTCGTCCGCCCCCTACCGCCCGTTGCGCTCGCGGTGCTTGCAACCCGGCCAGCAGCAGGGGCGGCGCATGCCTTCCTCCAGCTCTTCGCGGGTGCGGCGGATGCGGCGTTCGCGGGTGGCTTCTTGTTTGGCGTCCTCCACCCAGCAGATGAACTCGTTGCGGGCCAGCGGGGTGATGTCCTTCCAGGCCGCCAGGGCCGTGGCGTTCGCGGTCAGCTCGGCCTGCAGGTCCGCGGGCAGCTCGTGGACGACGCCGCCGGGAGGGGGCTCGGTGGTCGCTGACTTGGCCACGCGGTCAGGGTAGCGGGGGTGCTCAGCGGGGGTCGTCGAGGAAGCATTCGACCTCGGCGACCTGGAGGTCGAGCGGGATGTCGGTGCGCAGGGCGAGGCGGTGGCGGGCCCAGCGGCCCTCCAGCGGGTCGTGCTCACCGATCTGCCGCAGGACGACGGCGGGGCCGGCGTCGGAGGCGCTCTCCCCCGCCGCTTCGCGAGCTTCGGCGCGGCGCAGGAGCAGGGCCGGCGGGGCCTTGCACTCGATCACGGTGGGGACGCAGAGCGCGTCGCCAAGGCCCTCCTCGAAGGCGAAGCGCTCGGCCTCGCGGTGGAAAGTGGCGTCGACGATGGCGCCTTCGCGGTGGCCCAGGCACTCGGCGGCACGGCGTCCCAGGTCGCGGTAGATCTCGGCGCGGGCCGCGGGCGTGTAGAGGGGCGCCCCGCCGCGGTCGCCGGGCGCCAGGCCCGCGCGCTCCTTGCGGACCAGGTCCGAGGAGATGTGGGGACGGCCGCTGATCCGCGCCAGGCGCTCGGCCAGGGTCGTCTTGCCGCTCGCGGCCAGGCCGCAAACGACCAGCAGCGACGGGCCGCGGGCCTGCCAGGCAAAGCGATGGCCGAGGGCGACGAGCTCCCTCGCCTCGGCCTCGGAGGCGGCGCGGGCGTCGTCGTCCCCTCCCAGCTCCGCCGCGCGCTCGCAGGCGACCGCCGCCCGCACCCAGGCCCGGTAGGCGGCGAAGAAGGCGATCAGGTCCTCGCCGCCCGGGTCCCCTCCCGCCCACCGGTAGGTGACGACGAGGTCCCGGGCGCACTCCGGCCGCCCCAGGCGCACCAGGTCCATGACGAGGAAGGCGAGGTCGGCGGCGACATCGATCTCGCGCAGGCGCGGGTCGAACTCGATGCAGTCATATATGTAGGGCGCGGCGCCGAGCGGGACGATCGCGTGCTCGGCGCGCAGGTCCCCGTGGCCGTCACGGATGCGGCCGGCGGCGGCGCGCTGCGCGAGCAGGGCCCGGTGGTGGACGAGGAAGGCGTCGGTGAACTCGCGCGCGGCGCGGACACGATGGGGATCGACGGCGCCCGTCCCGACCTCGCGCAGCGTGGCGAGGATCTCGGTCACCGGTTCGAGCGCGCGGCGCAGGGCCTCGGGGCCGTGGACGACCCGCGCCTCGGCGTGGAAGCCGGCCAGCAGGCGCCCGACCGCCTCGACGTCGGAGGCCGAGAGGATCCCCGCGTCGTGCAGGGCCTCGAGGCTGCGCTCCTCGTCGACCGTCTCCATCTCCACCGCGTACTCGACCGCGCCGGGATCGTCGGCGTCGGCGAGCGCGAAGCCGTCCCCGCGCGGCACGATCGCGACCACCCGCCGGTAGAGCCGCGGCGCCAGCCGCCGGTTCAGCAGCACCTCTTCCTTGCACATCTCCCCGCGCCGCGCCGCGGTGCCGTAGTCGAGGAAGGGCAGGACGATCGGCTTCTTCACCTTGTAGGCGAACTCGCCGACGCGGAAGACCCAGGAGATGTGGGTCTCGCGCAGGTCGACCGCCTCGGGGCCGTGAGGGTAGAAGGCGGGGTCGAGCATCGCCTCTATGTAGGGGGGACGGGCCGCGGGCTCCATGGGCTCAGGTACCCGGTGCGACGTCGCGTTGCGTGGGACGGTGTCCACACCGGCAGCATCGGCCCGATCGGCCGCGCCGCCATCGGGGCGCCGCCGCAGTCCCGGTGCGGGGTTCCCCTGATACGACGGCGCGCGCCGCGAGCCGTGGGTCAGGTCAGCGCGATCAGGGCCTCGATCGCGGTGTAGGCAGCGGTCGCGACCACCAGGACGGCGAACCAGCGGGTCAGCGCCTGGATCGAGAGGCGTTCGCCGAGCGCGCTGCCGACCAGGACGCCGACCACGGCCGCGACGGCGAAGGGCGCGATCACGGCCCAGTCGATCGACCCCGCGCCGAGGCGCTCGGCCAGCGCGACGAGCGAGCCCATGATGATGACGAGCAGGCTGGTCCCGACCGCCTCCCCCATCGCGAAGCCGAGCCCGAGGACCAGCACCGGGACGACGACGAAGCCGCCGCCGACGCCGAAGAGGCCGGTCAGCCAGCCGGTGCCGAGGCCGGAGAGCGTGACCCGCGCCACCGGGCCCGGGAAGATGCCCTCGCGCCAGGGACGGAAGGTCGAGGCGGCGCGGCCGCGCTCCCCCACCATCGCCACCGCGCCGACGACCATCACCGGCGCGAAGGCGAGCAGCAGCACGTTCGGGTCGAGGTGGCGGCTGAGCAGGGAGCCGGCCAGCGCGCTGACGCCGGCCGCGGCGCCGAAGGCGAGGCCGGCGCGCCAGCGGACGTCGCCGCGGCGCAGGTAGGTGACGAGGCCGATCGCCGAGGCGGCGATCACCACCACCAGGGCACCCGCCTGGGCGCCGCGCACGCTCTGGTCGCCGATGTAGACGAGGGCCGGCACGGCGACCAGCGACCCGCCGCCGCCGACCGAGCCGAGCAGGATCCCGATCGCGACGCCGATCGGGATCAGGAGCGGCAGGTGGCTCACCGTGCGCAGCCGTTCCGCCGCACGGCGGTCAGGATTTGAGCGCGGCGCCGAGCGCCGAGAGCTGCGCTTCGATCCCGCCGCACACCTGCTCGCAGAGGTCGAAGACGGCCGGGTCGGCGATCGCGTAGATGACGCTCGTCCCCTGCTTGCGCCGCGAGACGAAGCCCTCGGCGTGCAGCGTGGCGAGGTGCTTGGAGACGTTCTGCTGGGAGGTGTCGAGGGCCTCGGTCAACTCGCGCACCGAGGCCTCCTCGCGGGTGCGCAGGAGGTCGACGATCCGCAGCCGCGTCGGGTCGGAGAGGGCCAGGAACCGGCGGGCGATGAGCTCGGCGGCATCGGGGGTCAGGGGGCTTTGCATGTGTCTGCTAGTCTCGCTTCCACAACTGTAAAGTTGTTAACTTGTACTCCGTAGAAAGGATAGCGCGATGGCCACGGTGGACACGACGAACGGCGCCGATACGGGCCGGCGAGGATGGCCTCTCGAGCGGGCCCTCTTCCTCCTGGCGGGCACGATGACCCTGCTCAGCGCCCTGCTGGCGGCGACGGTCGGTCCCTGGTTCCTGCTGCTCACCGCCTTCGTCGGCGCCAACCAGCTCGTCTTCGTCGCCTTCGGCAACTGCCCGAGCTCCTGGCTCCTGCAGCGCCACCTCGGCTTCCGGCGGGGCTGCCCGCGATGAGCGCGCTCGGCCCGGTCGGCCGGCTGGGGCGCTTCGCCGCGCTGCACCGGCGCGCCGTCTTCGTCACCTGGGCGCTGGTCGCGGTCGGGCTCGGCATCTTCGCGCCGCGGGTGGAGACGGCACTCTCCGGCGCGGGCTGGCAGGCCAACGGCTCGGAGTCGGTGAAGGTCCGCGAAGCCGCCGACCGCGCCTTCGGCGGAGCCGGCGCGTACGCGATCCAGGTCGCCGTCCACTCGAGCGCGCTGACCGCGGCCGACCCGGCCTTCCGTCGCACCGTCGCGCGGGTCGGCGGCGTGCTTGCCGCGGACCCGAAGGTCGGCCGCGTGATCGGGCCCGCCGCGAGCGGCCAGGTGTCCCGCGACGGCCACACCGCGGTCGTCGTCGGCACCGCCGGCGCCGGTCCCAACGCGATGGTGGCCGCGGCGAACGACCTGAAGGGCGAGGTCGCCGCCGTCGCCGCACCGGGCGTCGAGGCCAACCTCACCGGGGCGGCCGGCATGTGGTCGGACTTCAACGAAGCCAACCGCGAAGCGATGATGAAGTCCGAGCTCTTCTCCTGGCCGGTGACGCTCGCGATCCTCGTCCTCGCCTTCGGCTCGCTGGTCGCCGCCGGGCTGCCGCTGCTGCTGACGATCGTCGGCCTGGTCGCCTCGGCCGGCGTCCTCTACCTCGGCACGCTGATCTCGCCGATCTCGATCTGGGCGATGAACTTCGCCCTGATGTTTGCCTTGGCGCTGGGGATCGATTATGCGCTCTTCATCGTCATGCGCTTCCGCGGCGCGCTCTTCGGGCAGCACGAGGAGGTCCACGAAGCCGTCGGCGAGACGATGGACACCGCCGGCAAGGCGGTCCTCTTCTCCGGCGTCACGGTGCTGATCTCGCTCTCGGCGGTGATGCTGGTGCCGAGCCCGGCGTTCCGCTCGATGTCGCTCGGGATCATGATCTCGGTGCTCTTCGTCCTCGCGGCGACGCTCACCCTCCTCCCCGCCGTGCTCGCCAAGCTCGGGCCGCGGGTCGACAAGCTGGCGCTGCCCTGGGCGCATTCCGGGGAGCACCGCTCGCCGCGCTTCGCCCGCTGGGGCGAGCGCCTCTGGCGCCATCCGTTCGCCTTCGGCGGCCTCGCCCTGGTCGTGCTGGTCGGCCTGGCGCTGCCGGTGCTGGGGATGAAGACCGGCATGCCCTCGATCAAGGTCGTGCCGAAGAACGACCCGTCGCGGGTCGGCTACCGGCAGGTCAGCGCCGCCTTCGGCGCGGGCGCGCCGGGCACCCTGCAGGTGGTGGCGCCGCGGGCGGCGGCCGGCGCGACGGTGGCGGGCCTGCGCGGGGACGTCGGGATCGCGGCGGTCGGCAGGCCGCTGCCGGGGCGCGAAGGCCTGGTCATGGTGCAGGCCGTCCCGACGAGCGGGCCCTCGGCCGCGGCGAGCGGCGCGACGATCGACCGCCTGCGCGCCGCGCTGCCCGCGGGCGCCCTGGTCGGCGGCCCGTCGGCCGAAAACCACGACCTCGAAGCGGCCCTCGCGGCGAAGACGCCGCTGGTCATCGGCGTCGTGCTGGGGCTCGGCTTCCTGCTCCTGCTGCTCGCCTTCCAGGCGCCCCTGGTCGCGGCGATCGGCGTCCTGGCGAACCTGCTCTCCACCGCCGCGGCCTTCGGCGTCGCCGTGCTGATCTTCCAGGACGGCCACCTCGCCGGCCCACTCGGCTTCGAACCGCAGGGCTTCCTCGACGCCTGGGGACCCGTCTTCTTCTTCGCGATGATCTTCGCGATCGCGATGGACTACACGGTCTTCCTGCTCTCCTCGGCGCGCGAGCACTGGGAGGCCTCCGGCGACCCGAAGGACGCGATGGTGAACGGCCTGGCCCACTCGGGCCGCGTGATCCTCGCCGCGGGCGCGGTGATGGTCGCGGTCTTCTTCACCTTCGCCCTCTCCGGCCCCCTGCCGCCAAAGGAGATGGGGATGATCCTCGGCATCGCGGTCCTCCTCGACGCGTTCCTGGTCCGCCTGCTCCTGCTGCCGGTCTTCCTGCGCCTGAGCGGCCGCTGGGCCTGGTGGCTGCCGCCCTGGCTCGACCGCGTCCTGCCCGACGTCCGCTTCGGGCACGGTGGGGCGGGGGCGGGGGCCGCACCGGCGGGGGCGGGGGCCGCGCCAGCGGCGGCCGAGCGGGGATCGGCGGAGACTGCGGGCGCCGGGTAGGTGACGGTTCCGCGGCGGACAGGCGGGTGCGGGGGTGCGTGACCCGGGCGGCCGTCCGGGCGGGGGTCCCGATCCTTGCGGCCGTCCGAGGGAGGTCCTGGGCTCCTCATGGGGGTCCTGGCAGGCTGTGACCCCCATGAGGAGCCCAGGACGTGAGGCTTTCGTGGGAAAGCCGGCACAGGGACGTTGCGAAGTCGGACTTCCGTGACGATTTCCCGCCCGGATCGGGGTCCTCCCGAGACGCGCGTCGACTTTTGGTCGCTGAGCGACCAAAACTCCACACGGAGATCCTTGATCAATGGGAGATCCGGGAGGAAGTGTGGAGTTCTCGACGTCTTCGTGACGGATCTCTATTCCGCCACGGTTCCTCCACTGGTTTCATACCCGCCCCTCTCGCCGCGGCCACAGCCTGCCCGGGCCGTGGCGAGAGGGGCGCGTCTCCTACCCGGGCGACAGCTCGACCAGACCACGTCCCCCGATGTTGATGGGCCGAAAACTACGTCTATAGGGCTAGTTTTCGGCCCATCAACATCGGGGCGGCAGCTATCCGCCCCGCTCAGCGCAGCAGGCGGCCGCCGTCGACGACCAGTTGGGCGCCGGTGATATAGCTGGAGAGGTCGGAGGCGAGGAAGAGGGCGGCGCGGCCGATCTCGTCGGGGTCGCCGAGGCGGCCCATCGGGATCATCTGCGCGAAGGCTTCGAGGTCCGCTTCGTCGGCGTCGCCGATGCCTGGGGTCTTGATGCCGCCGGGGGCGATCGCGTTGACGCTGATGCCGTGCGGCGCCAGCTCCAGGGCGACGTTCTTGGTGAAGCCCCAGGCGCCGTGCTTGGAGGCGTCGTAGTGGGCGAGGCCGACCATCGAGGGATGGAGGGCGTCGATCGAGGTGATGTTGACGATCCGGCCGCCGGTCCCCTGCTCGATCATCCGCTCCGCCGCGGCCTTGGTGCAGAGGTAGAGGCCGGTGAGGTTGACGTCGATGACGCGGCGGAAGGTGTCGAGGTCGAGCTCGGCGAGCGGCACGTTGGGGTAGATGCCGGCGTTGTTGACGAGGATGTCGAGGGCGCCGAAGGTGTCGACGGCCTTCGCGACCAGCCGCTCGACGCCGTCCGGATCGCTGACGTCGGCGGGCACCGCAAGCGCCCCGCCCGGCCGCTGGCCGTCGAGCCCGGCGACCACCGCTTCGGCGGCTTCGCGGTCGAGGTCGGCGACGACGACGTTGGCTCCCGCTTCGCGCAGGCGGCCGACGATCCCGAGGCCGATCCCCATCGCGCCGCCGGTGACGATCGCGGTGCGGCCGGTCAGGTCGATCAGCTCTTGGACGGAAGTCTGGGCATAAGGCGTGCGCGTGATGGTCATACCCCCACCGTCCCAGGGCCGGGAGCGCCGCGAATCGGGACGGCACCGCACTCCCCCTGCGGCTTTCCACCGATACCGGCGCCGCTGGCCCCGCCACGCCCGATGCGCTAAACCACGTCACATGTCGACCGCGCCACGGTCTACCTCGCTCCCCGCGCCGGACGAGGCGGAGCTTGATGCGCTGCTCGCCTACTGGGAGGCGGCGAACTTTCTTACCGTCGGGCAGATCTACCTGCAGGCCAACCCGCTGCTGCGCGAGCCGCTGCGGCCCGAGCACATCAAGCCGCGGCTGCTCGGCCACTGGGGGACGTCGCCAGGGCTGAACCTGATCTACGCCCAGCTCGACCGCATGATCAGGGCGACCGGGGACGACGTGCTCTTCGTCGCCGGGCCCGGGCACGGCGGGCCGGCCGTGGTCGCCAACGTCTACCTCGAGGGGACCTACTCGGAGGTCTATCCGGAGGTGTCCGCCGACGAAGCCGGGCTGCTGCGCCTGGTGCGCCAGTTCTCGACGCCGGGCGGCATTCCGAGCCACGTCAGCGTCCCGACGCCGGGGTCGATCCACGAGGGCGGCGAGCTCGGTTACGCGCTCGTCCACGCTTTCGGCGCCGCCTTCGACCACCCCGACCTGATCGTCGCCTGCGTGGTCGGCGACGGCGAGGCGGAGACCGCGCCGCTGGAGGGCTCCTGGAAGGGGGTCCGCTATCTGAACCCGGCCCGCGACGGCGCCGTCCTGCCGATCCTCCACCTGAACGAATTCAAGATCTCCGGGCCGACCGTGCTTGGACGGGCGAGCGAGGAGGAGATCGCGGCGCTGCTGGCCGGCCACGGCTATGCCGCCCACTTCGTCGGCGGCACGGACCCGCGCGCCGTCCACCGTGACTTCGCCGCGACGCTGGGCGAATGCCGCGCGGCGATCGCCGCGATCCAGGGCGCGGCGCGGGCCGCCGGCACCTCGCAGCTGCGCTGGCCCGCGATCATCCTGCGCACGCCGAAGGGCTGGACCGGGCCGAAGGTGGTCGACGGGGTCCAGGTCGAGGGCACCTTCCGCGCCCATCAGGTGCCGCTCGGCCGGGTGCGCGAGGACCCCGAGCACCTGGCGATGCTGGAGGAGTGGATGCGCTCCTACCGGCCGCGGGAGCACTTCGACGAGGCGGGACGGCTGCGCGGCGCCGCCGCCACCGTGGCCCCGCGCGGCGAGCAGCGCATGGGCGCGACGAGCTACGCGAACGGCGGCCGGCGGCTGGTCCCGCTGGCGATCCCGGAGCCGGCCGACTACGCACTCGCGGTCGCGAGCCCCGGCACCGAGCGCGCCGAATCGACGCGCCGGCTCGGCGAGCTGCTGCGCGACGTCTACCGCGAGAACGCGGCGGCGGCCAACTTCCGCCTCTTCTGTCCCGACGAGACCAACTCGAACCGGCTCGGCGCCGTCTTCGAGGTCGAGGACCGCTGCCTGATCGACGCGGCGCCCGGCGACGAGCACGTCTCCCCCGCGGGCCGGGTGATGGAGGTCCTCTCCGAGCACAACTGCCAGGGCTGGCTCGAGGGCTACCTGCTGAGCGGCCGCCACGGCCTCTTCGCCACCTACGAGGCCTTCGCGATGGTCTCCGCCTCGATGGCGATCCAGCACACCAAGTGGCTGGAGGAGATGCGGCGGCTCGACTGGCGGGCACCGGTCGGCTCGCTGAACGTGCTGCTCACCTCGACCTGCTGGCGCAACGACCACAACGGCTTCAGCCACCAGGGGCCGGGGCTGATCGACACGATGATCAGCCTGCGCGGCGAGGTCGTGCGCATCTACTTCCCGCCCGACGCGAACACCCTGCTCACGGTCGCCGAGCATTGCCTGCGCAGCCGCGACTACGTCAACCTGATCGTGATCGACAAGCAGCCGCAGCTGCAGTACCTGGACTACGCGGCGGCGGTCGCGCACGCGCGGGCCGGCGCCTCGCGCTGGGACTGGGCGGGGAGCGCCGCCGAGGACCCCGACATCGTCCTCGCCGCCGCCGGGGACATCCCGACGATGGAGATCGTCGCCGCGGCCGACCTGCTGCGGCGCCACACCCCGGACCTTGGCGTGCGCGTCGTCAACGTCGTCGACCTGATGGCGCTCTTCCCTCGCGAAGCCCACCCGCACGGCCTCCCCGAGGACGACTTCGTCGAGCTCTTCGGCCGCGATCTGGAGGTCGTCTTCGCCTTCCATGGGTACGCCCGCGCCCTCCATCAGGTGCTGCACGGCCGCCCCCACCCCGGCCGCTTCCACGTCCGCGGCTTCAGCGAGGAGGGGACGACGACCACCCCGTTCGACATGGTCGTGCTGAACGGGATGAGCCGGTATCACCTGGCGCTGATGGCGCTGGAGCGGGCGCCGCGCACGCCCGCCGGGGCCGCCGAGCTGGAGGCCCACTGCCACGCGATGCTCGCCCGCCACCACTCCTACGTGCGCGAGCACCTCGAGGACATGCCCGAGGTCCGCGAATGGTCCTTGGCGCCGCCGGGGTGACGGACGGGCTCCACATCCTCACGGTCAACGCCGGCTCCTCGAGCCTGAAGCTGCGGCTGCTGGGCCCCGGCGACGAGGTGGTGGCGACGCGCGACGGGGCGCCCGGGGACGACGCGGCGGCGCTCCGCGAGGAGCTGCGGCGGATGCTCGCCGAGGGGCCGGCGCCGGACGCGGCGGCGCACCGGGTGGTCCATGGCGGCGCCGAGCTCGACCGCGCCACCGTGGTCGATGCGGGCGTCGAGGCGGAGCTCGAACGCCTGGCGGACCTGGCGCCGCTGCACAACCCGCAGGCGGTGAGGGCGATGCGCGCGCTTGCCGAGCTAACCCCGGACCTCACCCAGGTCGCCTGCTTCGACACCGCCTTCCACGCCGACCTTCCCGCCGCCGCGCGGACCTACGCGCTGCCCGCCGACTGGGACGAGGACGGGACGCCGCTGCGCCGCTACGGCTTCCACGGCCTCTCCCACGCCTACGCGAGCCGGCGCGCCGCGGCGCTCCTGGGGGCGGCACCGGAGGACCTGCGCCTGGTCACCGCCCACCTCGGCGCCGGCGCCTCCCTGGCCGCGGTCGCCGCGGGTCGCTCGGTCGACACGACGATGGGCTTCACGCCGCTGGACGGGCTGGTGATGGCGACGCGGGCCGGCTCGGTCGACCCGGGGCTGCTGCTCTGGCTGCAGCTCCGGCGCGGCCTCGGGCCGGAGGAGATGGAGCGGGCGCTCGACCGCGAGGCGGGCCTGCTCGGCCTGGCGGGGACGGCGGACATGCGCGAGGTCGTCGCCCGCGCCGCCGATGACGAGGATCGCGCGAGCCTGGCGCTCGACGTCTACATCCACCGGCTCGGCGCGTCGATCGCGGCGATGGCGGCGGCGATGGGCGGCCTCGACGCGCTCGTCTTCACCGGCGGCGTCGGCGAGAACTCGGCCGCGGTGCGCGAGCGCGCCTGCGCGGCCACGGCCTTCCTCGGGGTCGCGCTGGACCGGACGGCGAACGCTCGCGGGGCACCCGATTCGCTGCTCTCGCCGCCCGACGCCCGGGTCGCCGTGGTCCTCGTCGCCGCCCGCGAGGACCTCGAGATGGCTCGCCAGGCGCGCGCGGTGCTTGCCGGCTGACGCATAACGGGTGCCGTTGGCCGATCCCTCCGGGCGCGTTCGCACTTTCCCGTACATAGGACGGGAAACTGCGAACGCGTGGTCACGGGATCGTCGCTTCGGGGACGAATGGGCGCGGGAGGCGCGTGGAAGCGTCACTTCTCCTCCCTTCCGTGACCCTCTCCCCTCACCCACCCGGCCGAGGCGCCCCCGGCCCGCGCATCGGTCGGCGGCGCGCTGAACCTGTCGGACGCCCGTCCCGTAACACCCGCAAGCCATGGCACAAAGGAAAGGAGGACCATGAGACGGTTGCTCATCGCCGTTGTCGTCGGCGTGCTCGCCCTCGGGGTCTTGGCCCCGGCGGCCCTCGCCGGCAGCGGCAATCCGAATGGGACGGGACCGCCCAGCCAGTCGTGCCAGACGATCGAGGCCGAAGGTGGAACCACCCCCGGCCACGCCTCGTCCTCGCCGGGCTCGCCGTTCAACGAGCCCGAAATCAACAGCGAAAATGGCGGTACCGGAGGCCAGCACTACAGCGAAAAGTCGCAGTACGACGTGGCCTGTTTCCACGTCTCCCGCTGATCGCCGCTCGGGGCGGGTGGACTCCCGCCCCGAGGCCAAGCTCACCACGCATGCGGTCTTCCACGGATGCCATGCGGGCCCGGCGACCTTAGTTTCCTCACATGAGGATCGGACGCGAGATCGAGCTGCAATGTCCACGTTGCCGGGTGGTCGCGGTCCGCGCGCCCGGCCACCAGGACCGCTGCACCCACTGCGGCGCCAAGCTGGTCGCCGCGACGAGCCCGTCCGAGGCTCTGGTGCGTGCCTACCTCTACGGCAGCGAGCGCCTGGAGCCGAACGTCCGCCCCGCGACCGACCGGGAGCCGGTGGCCCGGTGAGCAGCGCCCGCGGCGCCCGTCCGTCGTCACGCCGTCGTCGTCTGCTCGGCCCTCGTCATCTCCCTTCGGCCCGGGGCGGCGGCAGCTGCGCCAGCCGCCACAGTCGGAGCATGCCTTTGTTGATCCGTTCCAGTCCGGCCGGGACCCGGCCCAAGGTGGTGGCGACGCCGAGGGTCGCCGCCACGCATTCGTGCGCCTTCCAGCGGTCGAAGGGCGTCGTCAGGCCGGCGACCGCGGCGCGCACGGTCGCGATCCCGGCCCGCGCCGAGGCGACGCCGCGACGCAGCTCGCGCAGGTGGGTCGCGTCGCCGGCCCAGCGCCGTTCGTAGCGCCCGCGCAGGTCGCCCAGCAGCGAGTCGGCGTTGGCGAAGGCGACGTCCACCCGCCGCGACTCGGGCACCGCGACCCGGTCGACCAGCTGGCCGAGCGTCGTCCAGTCCGCGGCGGCGAGGTCGGCTTCGCCGGCCGCGAGCGCGCGTTCGCCGAGCCCGCAGACGAGTTCGGCCGAGCCCAGCGCTTCGCCGAGCTCCGCGGGCGCGTATTCGATCGCGATCCGCAGGTGGCCGTCGACCAGGCCGAGATCGTGCTGGAAGCGGCCGGCCGCCGCCGTCGGCGCCGCGGTGAGGAGGACGGCGACGACGGCGAGCGGCGCGACCAGGCGGGCGGTCATGACGGTCGGCTAGACCGGCGCCCCGGCGAGGAACCCGGTCAGATAACGGCCGACGATCTTGCCTTGGTCGGGGCCCCAGGGCGGGGTGTCGGAGATGGTCGAGGTTTCGCCGTGGCCGCCGGAGAGCCAGCCCTGCAGGTAACGAGAGCCGGTACCGGTCCAGAGGACGCCGTGCAGGACCGGGTCGAACTCGGCCGGGGTGAGGTCGGCGCCGAGGCGCGCGGCGATCGCTTCGGCGGCGACGTCGGCCTGCTGGGTGGCGATGCCGCCCTGCTTCACCGGGAAGCTGGTGACGTCGCCGGCGGCGTAGACGCGGTCGCCGCCGAGCACCTTGCAGTGGCTGTCGACCTGGACGAAGCCCTCGAGGTCGTGGGGGATGCCGCGGATCCGCCGGCCCTCGACCTTGGGCAGGCTGACGACCCAGTCGAAGGAGATGCGGCCCGCCGGGACCGTCTCCAGGAAGCCGTCCTCGAAGCGCACGGGATGGGTGCCGGTCCGGACCTCGATCCGGCGCTCGGCGAGCAGCTCGGCGACGCCCTCGCTGACGCCGCGGCCGAAGATCTGGAGCGGCGCGTCCTCGGGCGTGACGATCGTCAGCTCGGCGTCGTCGCCGGTCTTGTCGAGCTGCGCCCGGCAGAGCAGCGCCAGCTCGTAGAGCGGCAGCGCCCAGCTGTCGGCCGAGGGCATGGTGAAGGCGATGCGGCTGCTGGTGCCGGCGCGTATCTCCCGCATCACCTTGCCAACGTCACCCTCGTCGGCGATCCCCCAGAAGGTGATCGCGCCGGGCACCGGCCACAGCAGCTTGGTCCCCGGGCAGACGATCAGGTCGCCGTAGGGGATGCTCTCGCCGTCGTGGGTGACGGCCAGGCGCGTCTCCCGGTCGACCGAGGCGATGCTGTCGCAGCGGTAGCGGGCGCCCGCCGCCGCGGCCAACGGCTCCATCCAGTAGGTGGTGACGCGCGAGACGCCGTATGGCACGCCGACCGCGTACGGGCGGTAGACGAAGTTCGGCCGCGGCGAGCAGATCGTCACCTCGGCGCGGTCGCCCGCCAGGTCCTGCAGCGCCAGCGCGGCCTCCAACGCCGCGACGCCGCCACCTGCGATCAGCACTGAATCCTTCATCGATGGGCCTTTCTCGTTCCGGGGAAGAGCATGCTCCGACTCTCCCCGCTCCCGGCCACGCCGCCATCCGCCCGATCCCGGCGAGGTGGATGCGGATTTCCCACCAGCCCGACCGCCCGGGCCAGTGACCCGAGTCGTCAATCCGCAGGATTCTCCGGCCACGGGCCCGGGAGGCTGGCGCCCGGAAGGACTCCAGGGCCCGCAGGCCAGGGCCCGCAAGCTGGCGCCCGGAAGGGACGGAGCCCCGCAAGCTGTCGCCCGGATAACGGACGCGCCCCTCTCGCCACGGCCCGGGCAGGCTGTGGCCGTGGCGAGAGGGGCGGGTGTATGGAAGGTGTAGAGGGACGTGCGCGGGAGCGTCACGGGAGTGCGCCGGGAGTGGCACGGATCCGTGACGGGAGTCAGACCTCGTCACAGAGATGTCGAGATCTCCACGCTTCCTCCCGTGTTGTGCAACACCGACTTACGCGCTGCGTGGATTGACCGTGCTATAGGGGCCCTAAATCACGCAGCGCGTTTCCGGCCCCTCGATTCCGGCCCGAAAAGGGCCTCCGAAGGCCGGAAAGTGTGACGTTCCCGGCATCTCTGTGACCGATCCGGCCGAGGTGTGGAAGCTTCCGGACCTGATCCTCACGGAAGTCCGACTTCCCCACGTCCCTGTGACGCCTCTCCCACGAACGCCTTACGTCCTGGGCTCCTCATGGGGGTCACAGCCTGCCAGGACCCCCATGAGGAGCCCAGGACACCCTCGGACCCACCTCGGGACGGCCGCCGGCGCCCCGGACCCCCGCCCCACGCCGCGCCCAGGCCTCGTCGCAACCAATCCGCACCGGATTCCGCCTGCCGCCGCCGCCCCATCATCGGTGGGGTGCCGATGCCTTGCTGCGGCCTTCCCCGGATGCCGCGGCCGGGCCGGGGGCCTAGCGTCGTCCCACCTTCCCGAATCCCGAGAAAGGAGCACCGATGGCGCGGCCGAAGTTCGTCCTCCTGCCGTCGCGCTCCCCCGCGGCGTTCGCGCCGCTGCTCGGCGCCGCCGAGTACGCGCGGGTCGAGGCGGCGGCGCGGCGGGCGCGGGAGCAGTTCGCGGGCCGGGCGATCTGGAACGTCAGCTCCACCTTGCGCGGCGGCGGGGTCGCGGAGATGCTGCGCTCGCTGCTGCCCTATGCGCGCGGGGCCTGGATCGACACGCGCTGGGCGGTCCTGCGTGAGGATCCCGCGTTCTTCCGCCTCACCAAGCGCCTCCACAACAACCTGCACGGCGACCTCGGCGACGGCGGGCCGCTTGGGGACGAGGAGCGCGCCGCCTATGAGGAGACGCTGGAGCGGAGCGCCCGCCACTTCGAGGGCCTGGTCCACACCGACGACGTCGTCTTCCTGCACGACCCGCAGACCGCCGGCCTGGCGCCTCACTTCCGCGCGCTCGGCGCGACGGTCGTCTGGCGCTGCCACATCGGCATCGACGAACCGGGCGCCACGGCCCTAGCCGCGCAGGACTTCCTGCTGCCCGACGTCGCCGCCGCCGACCTCTGCGTCTTCTCCCGCCGCGGCCTCGTCTGGCCCGACCTCGACCCCGACCGCTGCCGCGCGATGGCGCCCTCGATCGACCCGTTCTCGCCGAAGAACCAGGAGCTCGGGGAAGGCACCGTGACCGCGATCCTCGGGGCGGCGGGCCTCACCGCCGACGATGCCGACGGCGCCCTCTTCACCCGCGCCGACGGCAGCCCCGGCCGGGTCGAGCGGCGCGCCGAGGTCATCGAGGACGAGCCGATCGCCGCCACCACGAAGCTCGTCGCGCAGGTCTCCCGCTGGGACCGGCTGAAGGACCCCGACGGGCTGCTCGAGTGCCTGGCGGGGGAGCCGGCGGACGCCGCCGACGTCCACCTGCTGCTCGCGGGGCCCGATGCCGGCGCGGTCGCCGACGACCCCGAGGGGGCGCTCGTCTGGAACGAGGTGTGCGGCCATCGGCGGGCGCTGCCGGAGGCGGTCCGCCGGCGGGTACACCTGGTCGGGCTGCCGATGGCCGACCTCGACGAAAACGCGGTGGTGGTGAACGCGATCCAGCGACGCGCCGACGTCGTCGTGCAGAAGAGCCTCGCCGAGGGGTTCGGCCTGACCGTCGCCGAGGCGATGTGGAAGCGGCGGCCGGTGGTCGGCAGCCGGATCGGCGGCATCGCCGAGCAGATCGTCGACGGCGAGAGCGGCCTGCTGGTCGACCCGCGTGACCCGCGCGAGCTCGCCGCCGCGATCCGCGGCCTGCTCGGCGATCCGCGACGAGCGGCGCGGCTCGGGGCCGCGGCCCACGACCGGGTGCGGCGCCGCTATCTCGGCATCGTGCGGCTGGCGGAGTACGGCGAGCTGCTGGGGGAGTTGGAGGCGGCACGGGCTTGAGCTACCCCGCCAACCTCGCCTCCGACGTAGTCCTGCGCGACGGCTCGACCGTCTCCCTGCGGCCGGTGCGCCCGGACGACGCCCCGCTCCTGCTCGACTTTTTCGGCGGGCTCGACCGGCGCTCGCTCGCCTTCCGCTTCTTCACCGGCGCCCCCGACCTGGAGGACGCGGCGCAGATCCTCGCCGACGTCGACTACCAGCGCCGCTTCGGCCTGCTTGCCCTGCGCGGGGAGGCGCACCGCCCGGTCGGCCACGGGTTCATCGCCGCGATCGACGACGACCTGGTCGAGATCGCCTTCGCCGTCAGCCCGATGCTGCAGGGGCAGGGACTGGGCAGCGTCCTGCTCGCGCAGGTCGCCGAGCGCGCGGCCGAGGACGGGTTCGCGCGGATGGTCGCCGACGTCCTGCCGGAAAACCACGCGATGATCTCGATGTTCCGCCACAGTGGCTTCCCGGTCGAGGTCCGCGCGGAGCCCGGATCGGTCCTGGTCGAGATGCCGACCTCGCCCGACCCGGAGGCGATCGCGCGCTTCCAGGAGCGCGACGCCGTCGCCGCGCGGGCGGCGGTCGCCGCCTTCTTCGACCCGGCGACGGTGTCGGCGATCGACGGTCCGCCGGAGGCGACGATCGACTGGGCGCGCGGGGCGGCGGACGAGGTGCGGGCGGTGGTGGTGCGCGGCGCGCCGGACGCCTGGGAGCGGCAGGGCGCCGCGGGCGAGCGCGCGCTGCGCGAGGTCTGCCGTCGCGCCGGGACGCGGCTGGTCGGGCCCGCCTCCTTCGGGGTCCTCGACAACCGGCCGGGCCGGGCACTCAACCTGACCGCGAGCGCCGAGCGCCCGCCGCACGGCGGCATCGGCATCGTCGCCCAGGGCGCGGGCGCCGGGCGGGCACTGCTGCAGGGGGCGGCGCGGCGCGGGGTCGGCGTCTCCACCTTCGTCGACCTCGGGGCGCGCGCCGACGTCACCGCCAACGACCTGCTCGAGTACTGGGAGGAGGACCAGGCGACCGAGGTCGCCCTGCTGCAGGTCGAGTCGTTCAGCGACCCGCGGCGCTTCGCCCGCGTCGCGCGGCGGGTGGGCGCGCGGATGCCGATCGTCGTGATCGCCGAGCGCGCCGCCGGCGAGCCGCCCGGCCGCGGCCTCTTCGACCAGGTCGGTGCGATCCGCGTCGACGGCGTGAGCGAGGCGCTCGACCTGGCGCTGGAGCTGGCCGACCCGGCGAGCGTCGAGGCCTGGCGCGAGCTGCCCTCGCCGCCGGCGCCGACCGCGGTCCCCCGCTCCGACGAGGCGGCGGCGATCATCGCCGCGGCGCTGGGCAGGGACGGCGGCGAGGCCGAGCTCGACGAGGACGCCGCCGCCCGGCTGCTCGACTGCTACGGGATCCGGGTGGAGCCGGATGGAGTCGGGACCGGCGGACCGGTCGCGACGGATGGCGCGTCGGCGCCGAGCGTGACTCCGACCGGGGCGACCGCTCTGCGGATCGCGGTCGCGCCCGATCCGCTCTTCGGCCCGGTCCTCCGCTGCGGCCCGGCCGGGGCGCCCGACGCGGAGCCGGCCGCGCGCCTGTGCCCGCTGGCGGAGGGCGACGCGGCGGATTTCCTCGATCGCCTCGAGCTCGGCGACGCGGTGGCGCCCACCGGCCTCGGGTCGCTCGGGCGGGCGCTGGAGGGAGCCGCGGCCGCGGCGGCCGCGCACGCCGAGATCGCGGCGCTGGAGCTGGACCCGGTGCTCGTGACCGACGCCGGCGCGGTCGCGGCGGCGGCGCGGATCGCCGTGCGGCGCCCGCCCGAGCGCCGCCCCTGGCCGCGCACCTGGACCTGAGACTCGGGCGGTGCCCCCAAGCGGCGTCTCCACATCCCGGCGTGTGGCCTTGACCGCATGCGGCGGGCCCGCCGTCGCGATTCGATGGGGACATGACGACGACCGCCCGCCACAACGCCGAACGGACCAGGGCGATGGGCGCCCAGCGGGTCTGGGCGACCCCGGCCGCGGTCGACGCGATCGTCCACCTGCGCTCGCAGCTCGGCACCCTGGTCCTGCGCCACGTCGCCGACGAGACAGGCGAGCCGGAAGTGCGCCTCGTCCACTCCACCGACCCCCGCGGCCCCGACGACATCTGCCTCGGCACCGTCGGCGGCGTCCTCTTCCTGATCGACCGCGCCCACGACGTCGAGCTCGGCTGCCCGGACTTCCACGTCGACGTCACCCCGACCCGTCTCGACAACGACGGCGAAGGCGTCCGCGCCGAGTACCACCTGGTCAGCCGCGCCAGCATCCGCTAGCCGCCGCCCGGGCGAGTTCGCACTTCTCCGCGCATATCGCGGCTTTCTGCGAACTCGGCGCGGTTGTCCTTTGTAGCCCTGTGGGTGACAAAGGACAACAGGTTGCCTCCAGCGGCGTGCCCGGGAGACGGAACCCTCACGGCTCCGTCACGAAGCGCACGGCTTCGTCCCTGAACACAGTCCCTATCGAAACCTCCCCGGCCCGGCGATCAGCCGCCCGAGGCGACAGCCGGCGTCCCCGAACCGAGTTCGCACTTTTCCGCGCCTACCGCGGAAAAGTGCGAACTCGTCAGGTGGGCGCCCCGCTAGGGGTCGATCAGGTTGTGCTCGAGGGCATAGCGGGTCAGCTCGGGGCGGGTGGAGAGGGCGAGCTTCTGCTGGATGTGGGCGCGGTGGGTCTCGACCGTGCGGACGCTGAGGTCGAGCTGCTCGCCGATCTCGCGGTTGGTGTGGCCGAGGGCCATCAGGCGCAGGACGTCGGTCTCGCGCGGCGAGAGGGTGCGGGCGGAGGCCTCGTCGGGGTCGCGCGACAGGCCCGCCGAGACGGCGGGCGGGAGGTAGCGCTCGCCCCGCGCGGCGGCGCGGACCGCCTCGACCAGCTCCAGGTGGGCGACGTCCTTGAAGAGGTAGCCGAGCGCGCCGTCGTCGAGGGCGCGACGGGCGAGGCCGATGTCGCGTTCCATCGTCAGCAGGACGACCTGCGTGCCCGGGGCGGCCTCGCGCAGCCCGGCGACCGCGTCGACGCCGAGGCCGTCGGGCAGGTTGACGTCGAGCACGAGGACGTCGGGCGCGAGGTCGTCGACCGCCCGGCGCGCGCCGGCGATGTCGTCGGCCTCGCCGACCACCTCGAGGTCGGGCTGCGCCTCGAGCAGCGCCCGCAGCGCGCCGCGGACGACGGCGTGGTCGTCGGTGAGCACCACGGCGATCTTGCGCTCCGCCCCCTCGGCGTTCATCGCGCCCAGCGTAGCGCCGCGTCGGACGGCACTTCCCGACCCGGCGCGGGCGCTGCGGCAAGTGGTCCCCCGCGTCAGACTGGTGGCGTGAACGAGGCGCGCGAGATCACCGTCGTCCTCGCCGACGATCACAACGTGATCCGCGCCGGCCTGCGGGCGATGCTCGAAGCCGAGCCTGACCTGCGGGTGATCGGCGAGGCCGCCGACGCCGCCGCGGCGGCGAAGCTGACCGCGGACCGCCGCCCCGCCGTCCTGGTGCTCGACCTGCAGATGCCGGGCGCCGATCCGCGCACCGACATCCCCCGCCTGCGCGAGGCGGTATCCGACTCGGCGATCGTCATCCTCACCATGCAGAGCGACCCGCGCCTGGCCCGCGACCTGATGCGCGCGGGCGCGGCGGGCTTCGTCCTGAAGCAGGCGGCCGAGCGCAACCTGGGCGAGGCGATCCGCACCGCGGCGGCGGGCGGCTCCTACGTCGACCCGCGCCTCGGCGGCGAGATGGCGAAGCTCGAGGCCGATCCGCTCGACGACCTCAGCGAGCGCGAGCTCGAGCTCCTGCGCCTCGTCGCCCTCGGCCACACCAACCGCGAGATCGGCGAACAGCTCTTCCTCAGCGTGCGGGCGATCGAGGTGAACCGGGCGAAGCTCCTCGAGAAGATCGGCGTCGAGACCCGCCCCGAGCTGGTCCGCTTCGCGATCGACAACCGGGTCATCGAGCCGGGGCCCGGCTGAGAGGTTCGGCGGCCGGGAAGGTCCAGGCCCCGCAAGCTGTCGCCCGGTTAGGGACGGGGACCCGCAAGCTGTCGCCCGGAAGGGCCCATACCCCGCAAGCTGTCGCCCGGATTACGGACGCGCCCCTCTCGCCACGGCCCGGGCAGGCTGTGGCCGTGGCGAGAGGGGCGGGTGTGCGGGAGGTGTGGAGGGACACCGGCGGGAGGGTGACGAGGGAGCGACGGGAAGGTCACGGAGCCGTGACGGGAGTCGGACCTCGTCACAGAGACGCCGGGAACTCCGGTCTTTCTCCCGTGTTGTCCAACACCGACTTACGCGCTGCGTGAGTTGACCGTGCTATAGGACGGGTAATCCACGCAGCGCGTTTCCGACCCCCGATTCAGGTCCGAAAAGGGGCCTCCCGGGACCGGAAAGTGTGACGTTCCCGCCATCTTCGTCACGGATCCGGCCGAGGTGTGGAAGCTTCCGGACCGGATCGTCACGTAAGTCCGACTTCCTCACGTCCCTGTGCCGGCTTTTTCACGGAAGCCTCACGTCCTGGGCTCCTCATGGGGGTCACAGCCTGCCAGGACCCCCATGAGGAGCCCAGGACACCGACCTACCCCAAGCGCAGCGGCAGGGTCGAGCTGACCTTCGTCCCGCCTCCGGCCCGGGAGTCGATCTCGATCGTGCCGCCCAGCATCTCGACCCGCTCGCGCATGCCGAGGAGGCCGCGGCCGGGGCCTAAGGCCGGGTCGAAGCCCTTGCCGTCGTCGCGCACCTCGATCTCCACCGTGGTGTCGTCGTCGCGGACGAGGACCCAGGCGTGTTCGGCGCCGGCGTGCTTGACGACGTTGGTCAGCGCCTCCTGGACGAGCCGGTAGACGGCCCGTTCCTCGTCGCCGGACAGCTCGCCGCCGAGGTCGAGCTCGGTGGCGACCTCGAAGTCGCCGCGGTTCGCCGACTCCTCGGCGAGCGCCTCCAGCGCGCCCGCCAGGCCGAGGCGCTCGAGCGAGGCCGGCCGCAGGTCGTTGATCAGCCGGCTCAGCTCGGTGATCTGCTCCTCCAGCCCTTCGACCGTCGCTTCGGCGGCGCGCTCGATCTGCGCGTCACGGTCCTCACCGCTTCCCTGCAGGGCCGCGGCGAGGGTGATCCGCACCGCCGCGAGCGACTGGAGGACCCCGTCGTGGAGCTCCCGCGCCCAGCGCTGCCGCTCGTCCTCGGCGACCTCCACCTGCTGCTGCAGCCGCCCGGCCTCGACCGACTGGGCGGTGCCGACCGCGATCGCCGCGGTGGCGGCGAAGGCCTGCAGCAGCCGCAGGTCTTCGTCGTCGAAATCACCGCCCGCTTCGCGGTCGAGCGCCACCAGCGTGCCGACCGCCCGGCCGCGGAACTGCAGCGGCACCACCAGCGCCGCCTCGGCGCCGAGGCGCTCGCGGATCCGCGCCTCCGACGGCGGCGCCCCCCGCTCCAGGTGCTGGGCGACGCGTTCCTGCATCGCCGCCTGGAAGACGGAGTCCTCGGTCGGGATCGTCAGCTCCTCGAGCCCGGGGCCGACCCGGCCCGCCCCCGCGGCGACGACGAGCCGCCCCCGCTTCCGCAGCAGCACCAGCACCGTGCAGGCCTCGATCAACGCGCGGCCGCGCTTCACGATCAGGTCGAGGACGCGGTCGACGTCGGTCACGCCGCCGACCGTGCGGGCGATGTCGGCCGAGGTCTCGGCGCGGCGCAGCGCCCGCTCGGTTTCCGCCTCGCGGGCGCTCAGCGTGGTGTAGAGCCGGGCGTTCTCGATCGCGATCGCCGCCCAGTTGGCGAGCGCCCGCGCCGCCTCCTCGTCGGCCTCGTCGAACTCCACCCCGCCCCGCTTCTCGGTCATGTAGAGGTTGCCGAAGGCCTCGCCGCGGATCGTGATCGGCACGCCGAGGAAGGTGTGCATCGCCGGGTGGCCGGGCGGGAAGCCGTAGGCGTGCGGGTGCGCTTCGACGTCGGGGAGGCGGAGCGGGCGCGGATCGCGGATCAGCTCGCCGAGCACCCCGCGCCCGCGCGGCAGCGGCCCGATGTCGCGGCGCGTCTCGTCGTCGATGCCGAGGTAGATGAAGCGCTCGAGCTCCTGCCGGTCGCCGTCGAGGACCCCGAGGGCCGCGTACCGCGCGCCGGTCAGCTCGCGCCCCGCCTCGACGACGGAGCGCAGGACGGCCTCCAGGTCAAGCTCCGCGAGCAGCGAGGAGCCGACCTCGATGAGGCGGGGAAGGCGGTCGTCCCGCTGGTCCTCGCCATCTCGATCGGTAAGGGACATCTACCCCAAATATCCCATCCCGCGGCCGCGGACGGCAAGCGTCCGGCCACCGACGGCAGGCGCGATCAGGCGGTCAGGTCCCGCCGTTCGAACAGCCACGCGCCGACCGCGGCGAGGAGCAGGGCGAGCGCCGTCAGCCCGAGGAAGGCGGCCGGTTCGATCCCGGTTTCGATCGCGTTGCCGTAGTACTTGAAGATCGACGCATAACGGACCCCGGAGATGCTCTCGTCGAGCTTGCCGAGCAGGTCGATCACGTACATCGCGACCAGCGCGCCCGCGACGACGCCGGTGACGACGCTGGTCTTCAGCGAGAAGCCGGAGACGACGACCGCGAGCCCGCCGCCCACCAGGGCGAGCGGCCAGACCGCGGCGAAGCCCGCCAGCGCGTGGCCGACCCCGAGCCCGGCGCCGGTGGCGAGGCTGCCGAGCAGGCTGAGCACCAGGGTGAGGAGGAGGACCGCGGCGACCTCGACCGCGGCGGCGAGGAAGGCGCCGAGGCAGACCGCCGCCCGGGTGACCGGCGCCGAGAGGACCACCTCGAGCCGCCCGCTTTCGGCGGCGCCGCTGAGGTCGCTCGCCACCGCCCGGGCGGCGAGATAGCCGACCGCGAGCGGCACGATCAGGCTCAGCATCTCGCCGTGCAGGTACTGCTCGACGTTGGCGAGCTCGCCGATCCCGAACGCCTGCTTCAGGCCTTCCGGGTACTGGGCGACGACTTCGGTGAGCGCCCCCTGCACGGAGGGGTAGATGGCGACGATGAACGCCGACATCGCCCCCAGCGGCAGCCCCCAGGCGAGCGGCGAGCGCCGGCGCTCGCGCAGGTGGAAGCCGATCAGGGCGGCGAGCTTCGCCGTCATCGTCCCTGCCCCCCGCCCTCGTAGTAGCCGAGGAAGACCTCCTCCAGGGTCGGCCGCGAGATCTCGAGGTCGGTGACGTGGTGGCGGGCCAGCGCCTTCACCACCGGGTCGAGGTCGCCGGCGAAGCGGAAGCTGAGTTGGCCGCCGACCCGCTCGACGTCGCTCACCCCGGCGAGCCCGCGCAGCTCCTCGACCTCCTCCCCCGCGGCGAGCCGCAGCGTCACCTTGCGGCGGGCGCGGCCGAGCAGGTCGGGGACGCGCTCGACCGCCACCAGCCGCGCATCACGGACGATGCCGACGCGATCGCAGATCCGCTCGACCTCGTCGAGCTCGTGGGAGGAGAGGAAGACGGTCGCGCCGCGGTCGCGTTCCTCGCCGACCAGGGCGAGGAACTCCTCCTGCATCATCGGGTCGAGGCCGCCGGTCGGCTCGTCGAGGATCAGCAGGTCGGGCCGGTGGAAGACGGCGAGCACGAGGCCGACCTTCTGGCGGTTGCCGCGCGAGAGCTCGCCCAGCGGCCGGTCGAGGTCGGCGCGGAAGCGCTCGGCGAGCTCCGGCGCGCGATCGGTCCCGCTGCCGCGCAGGCGGGCGACGAGCCCCAGCGCCCTCGCGGCCGGTCACGTCACGGCCGAAGCCGAAGTCGCCGGGGAGGTTGCCGACCCGCCGGCGGATCGCGACGCTGTCGCGCCGGCTGTCGAGGCCGAGCAGGCTCGCCGATCCGGAGGTCGGGCGGATGAGGTCGAGCAGCGTGCGGATCGTCGTCGTCTTGCCGGCGCCGTTGGGGCCGAGGAAGCCGAAGACCTCCCCCGCCGGGACGCTCATGGTCAGCTCGGCGATGCCGTGCCCGCCCGGGTAGAGCTTGCTGAGCTGCCGGGTCTCGATCGCCGCGCCGCTCATCGCGAGGTCAGCCGGGTCAGCTCGGGGCCGGTCAGGACGACGACGAGAACCAGCGGCCAGAGGCGGCCGTGGGCGAGGTCGTATTCGGCGGTCAGCTCGTGCCACTCCTTGCCCTGCGCCCGGCCGAGGGAGAACTCGAAGCCGACGGTCAGCGACACCCAGGTCGCGCCGACGAGGAGGGCCTCGCGGCGCGAGCGCAGCGACCGGCGGCGCTGCAGCATCCGGAAGTAGGCCAGGAAGGCCGCCGTCGCGGTGCCCGCCGAGATGCGGTTCGCGACCGGCTCCGGGACGCGACGCCCGTAGGTCAGCTCGCGCGCCGCGCCGTTGGCCACCCCGATCGCGGCGCCGCCGACCCAGCCGGCGATCCAGAACTCGGTCGCCCCGAGACTGCATTTCCGGTCGCGGTTCACACCGGGCAACCTAGCTCCCCGGCGCTCGCCTCCATCGCGGCAAGACCACACGGCGGACTACGGCCCTACTCCCCGGACGCGGCCCTCCGGCTCCTAGGATCCGCGACGTGTCAGCCGGGGCCCCGACCCGCCACCTGCACGGGCTGATCGTCCGCCGTCGCCACCGGCTGCTCGCGGCGGGTGGGGTCTCGGCGCTGCTCGCGGTGCTCGGGCCCGGCCTGCTCGCCGGTCTCTCCGACGACGACCCGGCGGGGATCACCACCTACTCGATCCTCGGCGCCAAGTACGGCTACGAGCTGATCTGGGTGCTGGTCGTCTCGACCGCGGCGCTGATCGTCTTCCACGAGCTCGGCGTGCGGCTCGGCATCGTCACCGGCAAGGGGCTCCTGACCCTGGTCCGCGAGCGCTTCGGCGGGCGCGCCGCGGCCGCCGTCCTCGCCGCGCTGGTCGTCGCCAACACCGGCACCCTCTGCGCCGAGTTCGCCGGGGTCGCGGCGGCGATGCAGCTGCTCACCGGGATGAGCCGCTACGTCAGCGTGCCGATCGCCGCGCTCGCCGTCTCGGCGCTGGTCCTGCGGGAGAACTTCCGCCGCGTCGAGCACGTCCTGCTGGCGCTCGGCTCGGTCTTCGTCGCCTACGTCGTCTCCGGCATCCTCGCCCACCCGGACTGGGGCGCGGCGGCGCGCGGCGCGGTCGTCCCGGACCTGCCGCTGAGCCGCGACGGCCTGCTCGTCGCGGTGGCGACGGTCGGCACCACGCTGGCGCCGTGGGGGCTCGCCTTCATCCAGTCCTACGCCGTCGACAAGCGCCTGAAGCCGAAGGACCTGCCCTACGAGCGGGTCGACGTGGTGGTCGGCGCGGTGCTGACCGGCGTCATCGGCCTATTCGTGATCGTCGCCTGCGCCGCGACCCTCCACGCCGCCGGGATCGAAGTCGAGGACGCCCGCGACGCGGCGCGCGGGCTCGAGCCGCTGGCCGGGAGCGCCGCGGCGACGCTCTTCGGGCTCGGCTTCCTCGGCGCCGCGCTCCTCGCCGCGGCGATCGTGCCGCTCTCCACCGCCTACTCGATCTCCGAGACCCTCGGCGACAAAGCCGACCTCGACGACACCTTCTCCGAGGCGCGCCCCTTCTACCTCAGCTTCGGCGCCGTCACCGTCGTCGCGGCCGCGATCGTCCTCATCCCCGGCGCCCCGCTGATCCAGCTCCTCTTCCTCACCCAGGCCCTGAACGCCGTCCTGCTGCTGGTCCTCCTCCCCTTCCTCCGCCGTCTCGGCCGTGACCGCGACCTGATGGGCGACCACGCCCTCGGCCGCCCCGGCCGAATCGCGACGGGCCTCGCCCTGGCGCTGATCGCCGCCTCCGTGGCGGCCCTCGCGGTGCTGACGGTCGCCTGATTTGGAGGGCGTCCGGCGGGCGGGTGGCCGTCCGAGGTGGCGCGGGGGTGTCCTGGGCTCCTCATGGGGGTCCTGGCAGGCTGTGACCCCCATGAGGAGCCCAGGACGTGAGGGGTTCGTGGGAGAGGCGTCACAGGGACGTCGCGAAGTCGGACTTCCGTGAGGATCAGGTCGGAGAGTCTCCACACCTCGGCCGGATCGTTCACAGAGATGCCGGGAACGTCACACTCTCCGGCCCCCAGGGGCCCTTTTTCGGGCCGAAATAGAGGGTCGAGAACGCGCTGCGTGTTTTAGGGCCCCTATAGGGGGGTCAATACACGCAGCGCGTAGGTCGGTGTTGGACAACACGGGAGGAAGTGAGGAGTTCTCGACATCTCTGTGACCAGGTCTGACTCCCGTCACGGATCCGTGCCACTCCCGTCGCACTCCCGTGACGCTCCCGGGCACGACCCTCCACACCTTCCGCACACCCGCCCCTCTCGCCACGGCCACAGCCTGCCCGGGCCGTGGCGAGAGGGGCGCGTCCGTTGTCCGGGCGACAGCTTGCGGGGCCTGGACCCTTCCGGGCGCCAGCTTGCGGGGCCTGAACCCTTCCGGGCGACAGCTTGCGAGGCCCCATCCCCACACGTTGGGGCGATCGGCCCATATCCGCCGCACGCCGCGGCGAGGCTGCGGTGAAACCCGGATGGCGGGCCGGGCGCGCGCTCCTAGATTCGCCAGGAGGAGCAATTCGGCAAGCGAGAGGAAGGGACGATGCCCACCACCGAGAACAAGCGCGCCGCCGCGGCGAGCACCCCGCACTACGAGACCGGGCCGATCGTGGTCGGCTCCGACGGCAGCCCGGGCGGCGACGACGCGGTCGCGCTGGCGCATGACCTGACGGGGACGAGCAGCCGGCGCCTGGTCGCCGAGAAGATCCCCGGGGTGGCCGCGCCGAGCCTCGGGCTGGTCGGGCTCGCCGAGCGCGAAGACGCCGGGACCCTGGTCGTCGGCTCGCCCCACCGCGGTCCGGTCGGGCGCGCCCTGCTCGGCAGCGTCGCCCACCACGTCCTCCATCACGCCCCCTGCGAGGTGGTCGTCGCGCCGCGCGGCTACGCGGGCCGTGAACGCCGGCCGCGGCTCGCCAAGGTCGGCGTCGCCTACGACGGCACGACCGAATCGCACACCGCCCTGCGCCGCGCCGAAGCGCTCTGCCGCGACACCGGCGCCTCCCTGCACCTGATCGTCGCCGAAGACCCGGTCGTCGCCGGGGTCGAGCGCGGCGAGGAGTACTCGCCGCTGACCAACGCCTCCGCCGTGCTGGCGGCGGCGCTGAAGACGGTCGCGCCGACGATCGAGGCCGACGGCGAGTGCGTCGACCCCGGCTGGCGCCGCGCCGACAAGTCGATCGCCGAGGCGATCGCCGACGCCTGCGAGCGCGACGTCGACATCCTCGTCGCCGGCACCCGCAAGCCACTCGACCGGCTGCTGCTCGGGTCGGTCACCGGCCACCTGATCGACGTCGCGCCCTGCGCGGTCCTCGTCGTCCCGCACGAGGAAGGGGCCTGAGATGCGCGGCAACGTGGTCGTCGGCTACCTCGACACCGAGCGCGGCCGCGACGCCCTGGCCCTGGGACGCATCCTGGCCAAGGCGCGCGACGCCGAGCTGCGCATCGTCACCGCCGCCGAGGGCGAGCCGCTCGCCGCCACGGCGCGCGAGCAGGGCGCCGAGCTCGTCGTCCTCGGCGCGACCCACCGCGGGCCGCTCGGCCGCATCGTCCCGGGGACGACGATGGAGCACCTGCTCGGCGGCGTGGCCTGCGCGATCGCCGTGGCGCCGCCGGGCTTCGGCACCCGCGCCGACGGCGAGTCCGTCTGGCAGCCGCTGGACGGCGACGCCGAGGACGTCGGCATGCGCGTCGTCGGGGTCGCCTACGACGGCTCGCCCGCGGCGCGCGGCGCGCTCGACTTCGCCACCGACCTGGCCCGGCGCAACGGCGCGGCGCTCCGCGTCTACACCGTCGTCCCGAAGGTGGTGCCGATCGCCCCCGACGCGCCGCTCACGCCCCACCCCGCCGCGCCGAGCGAACTGGAGGCGCGCCGCGCCAAGCTCCAGCGGACGACCGCGGCCCTCCCCGACGAGGTGCGCGCCGAGCCGGTCCTCCTGCGCGGCTTCGCCGTCCCCGAGCTGGTCAAGGCGGCAAGCCTCGGCGTCGACCTGCTGGTCGTCGGCACCCAGGTGCGCGGCCACGTCGGCCGGCTCCTCCACAAGAGCGTCGCCGGTGAACTCGCCCTCGAGGCCCCCTGTCCCGTCCTCATCTGTCCGAGCCCCGTCGGCGCACCGCTGGCGGCGGCCTGACCGCGCCCGGCGCCGGAAAGGAAGCGCATGTCCACCAACGCCGTCCACATCCGTCACCTCCTCACCGTCCGCGGCGAGGACGCCGAGGCGAAGCCGGAGAGCGCCGCCTCGACCTCGATCGAGACGATCGCCTACTGGGCCGTCGTCGCGGCGATCTACATGGGCTTCGGCTTCCTCTGGTACTACTCGGCCAAGGAGAAGCTGATCGACGACGGCGGGGCGATGCCGGCCGGGCTGGCGAAAGGCTACGCGGGCTCCTTCGTCGACTCCTTCCCCGGCCTCGACGCCGCCTGGACGATCCTCGGCATCGTCGAGGCGCTCGCCTTCCTCGGCTTCCTCGCCAGCATCGCCGCGGGCGAGTTCCTGCCGGGGCGCCGCAAGCCGATCCTCGTCGCCTCGCTCGGCGTCTCGCTGGTCACCTTCGCGCTGCTGATCTTCGGCCAGGAGATGGTCGGCGAATTCGAATCGGTCGCCCAGCTCTTCGGCTACTTCGGCGCCACCGTGGTCACGCTGCTGCTGGTCCGCCTGCTGCCGCCCCGGCCCGGGATCTGGGAGCTCGCCGCGGGCAGGGAGAAGTAGCCCCCATGGCCGCCGGCGACCCCCGACACGACGGCTCCGGCGCCCCGCTGCTGGAGGCGCGCGACCTCGAGCGCTCCTTCGGCAGCGCCGCCACGGCGGTGCAGGCGCTGCGCGGCGTCAGCCTCACCGTCGCGGAGGGGGGGATGGTCGCGATCATGGGACCCTCCGGCTCCGGCAAGAGCACGCTGCTCCACATCCTCGGCGCGCTCGACCGGCCCGACTCCGGCTCGGTCTCGATCGACGGCCGCCGCTACGACGACCTCTCCGACCGCGAGCTGACCCACCTGCGCGGCGAGGTCTTCGGCTTCGTCTTCCAGTTCTTCAACCTGCTGCCGACCTTGAGCGCGGCGGAGAACGTGCTGCTGCCCGCGCTCGTCAACGGCGAGCGGCCGGCCCGCTACGCCGCCCGGGTCGACTCGCTGCTCGGCCGCGTCGGGCTCGGCGGCCGCGCCGCCCACCTCCCCACCGAGCTCTCCGGCGGCGAGCAGCAGCGGGTCGCGATCGCCCGCGCCCTCCTGCGTCACCCGCGCCTCGTCCTCGCCGACGAGCCGACCGGCAACCTCGACTCGAAGGCCGGCAACACCGTAATGCGCCTGCTGCGCGCGGTCGTCGACGAAGGCCAGACCGTCGTCATGGTCACCCACGACCCCGGCGCCGCGGCGCTCGCCGACCGGGTCGTCTTCCTGCGCGACGGCGAGATCGCGGGCGAGGTCGAGGGCGGCGACACGGCGAAGGTCATCGACGCCTTCCGCGACATCGAGGCGGGTGGGTGGCCCGCGCG
>Ga0209916_1000672_pt1 | contig 46214 bp, 39 predicted proteins | sample ThiBio_1000_plan_FD_183956 | JGI IMG/M metagenome (GOLD analysis project Ga0209916, IMG submission 183956) | Wastewater bioreactor microbial communities from Cape Town, South Africa - Thiocy_solids_2 (SPAdes) | ecosystem: Engineered > Bioreactor > Thiocyanate-remediating > Anaerobic-Aerobic ... | reverse complement strand
CCGCAGACGCCGCGGCCCAGCGCGATGCGGATGCAGGCTGGCTTGCCCTGGAACGGGCCGACCACCAGCTCGGTGCCGTCGTACAGGTAGAAGCCGGCCCAGTTCAGCTGCGGCAGGCTGTGGTAGACCAGCGCGCCGAAGTTGGCCGCGTTCGCGATCAGGTCGCGCTCGCCGGCAAGGATGCCGCGCGCCTGCCGCACCAGGTCGTCATAGTGCTCGCGCTTGCTGGCGTAGGTCTGGGTTTCCAGCTTGAACATGCGGTGCGTCCGGCGGCAAAGCCCGTATTATGCGCGCACCGATGCGGGTGGGGGCCGGACATGAGCTGGACCGGACAGCGTGGAGGGATCGCGGCGAGGCGGCCGGGCCGGTTGCCCGCCGGCGCGCGCGCCGGCGCGTCGCCCGTGCGGATCGGTCGCGCGCTTCGCACGATGAAGGCGCTGGCCGGGTCGTTCGTCGCCTGTTTCCGCCGCTGCAAGACGGCCTGAGGCCGCGCATGCCGGCCCGTCCGCCCGCGGTGCAGCTCGACGCCGAACACGTGCGCTTCGTCGAGGGCGCGGTGTCGATCATCGTGGCCGCGCGCGACGCGGCGAACGCGCCGGAACTGGTGCGCGCGCAGGGCTGCCGGGTGAGCCGCGACCGCGGCCAGGTGCAGTTGTTCGTGCAGAGCGCGCAGGCGCAGGCGCTGTTCGACGACCTGCGCCGCAACGGGCGCCTCGCGGTGGTGTTCACCAGCCCGAGCACGCACCGCTCGCTGCAGCTCAAGGGCGACGACGCCAGCATCGCGCGGGCGCGTCCGGCGGACCTGGCGCGGGTGGCGGCGTACCGCGCGGCGATGGTGGCCGAGCTGGGCCGCATCGGCATCAGCGAGGCGCTGGCGCTGGCGCTGCTGGCCGGCGACGACGCCACGCTGAGCGTGGTGGCGTTCACTCCGGCGGCCGCATTCGTGCAGACGCCCGGCCCCGACGCCGGCCGGCCGCTGGGAGCGGCACCGTGAACCTGGACGCGATCCGCGACTGCCTCGACGGCAGCATCCCCGGCGTGATGGCCACCTGCGCACCGGACGGCACGCCGAACGTGGCCTACCTGTCGCAGATCGAGTACCTCGACGGCAGCCACCTGGCGCTGTCGTTCCAGTTCTTCAACAAGACCCGGCACAACATCCTGGCCAACCCGCAGGCGCGATTGCTGCTGATCCACCCGCAGACCGCGGCGATGTACCGGCTGTCGCTGCGCTACCTGCGCACCGAAACCGAGGGGCCGCTGTTCGAGCGCATGCGCGCCAAGCTGGCGGGGATCGCCTCGCACGTCGGCATGAGCGAGGTGTTCCGCCTGAAGGGTTCGGACGTCTACCGCGTGCAGGCGATCGAGCAGGTGCCGGGCCGCCCGCTGCCGCCTTCGCCGCCGCGGCGCAACCTGCTGGCGGCGGTGCGCCACGGCACGCAGCGGCTGGCCGCGGCGGCCGACCTGGAGAGCCTGCTGGAGGCCATGCTGGCCTCGCTGCGCGAGGATTTCGAGGTACGCCACGCGATGGTGCTGCTGCTCGACGGCGGCGGGCGCAAGCTGTTCACCGTGGCCAGCTGCGGCTACGAGCAGTCCGGCATCGGCTCGGAGATCCCGCTGGGCGAGGGCGTGATCGGCGTGGCGGCGCGCGAGGGCACGCCGATCCGCATCGCGCACATGACCAGCGAGTACGCCTACGGCCGCGCGATCCGCGAGGCGGTGGCGCAGGGCGACGAGGCCGATCGGCTGGAAACCGCGATCCCGCCGCCGGGCCTGGCCGAGTCGCGCAGCCAGCTGGCGGTACCGATCAGCGCCGGCCGCCGCCTGCTCGGCGTGCTGTACGTGGAGAGCCCGCAGGACCTGCGCTTCGGCTACGACGACGAAGACGCGCTGGTCACCCTGGCCGCGCAGCTGGGCCTGGCGATCAACCTGTTCCGCGACGCGGCCGAGAGCGCCGCCGAGCCGGCCCCGGCGCAGCAGCGTCGGCGCCGCGTGGCGGGGCCGACGGTGACGGTGCGCCACTACGCCGAGAACGACAGCGTGTTCTTCGGCGACGACTACCTGATCAAGGGCGTGGCCGGCGCGATCCTGTGGGCGCTGCTGCGCGACCACCAGGCCGGCCGCAGCAGCTTCGCCAACCGCGAGCTGCGGCTCGACCCGCGCATCCGCCTGCCGGACATCAGCGACAACCTGGAGGCACGGCTGATCCTGCTGCAGCGGCGGCTGCTCGAACGCGAGGCCTGCGTGCGCCTCGAGAAGACCGGACGCGGCCGCTTCCGCCTGTGCGTGGCGCGGCCGCTGCAGCTGGTCGACGTGCCCGCCGGCACGCGGCCCTAGGCGGCCTGTGCCGCCGGCAGCGCCAGCGCGGCGGACAGCTTGCGCCAGTCGTGTTCGTCCAGGTGGGCGCGGGCCAGCGCCAGCGCGCCGCCGAACACGTGGTCGGGGGCGTTGGCGCGGATGCCGCCCAGCAGCTGCAGGCGCTCGGCGTGGCTGAGCGAGGGCAGCATCCAGCGCAACCCGAGCGCACTGGCCTGCGGCGACAACGAGGCGACCAGCGCGCCTTCGATCGCCAGCAGCTCGGCGTCGCTGTAGTGCGCCCACAGCACCGCGTTGTGCTCGCGCTCCTCGTAGTCCATGTGCTGGAAGTTCTCGCCGACGAACAGCGCGAACCAGCGGTAGAGGTCGGTGGCGGCCTCGCCGGCGGCGGCGTCCACGCGCCGCTGCTCTAGCGCGTCGACCTGCTCGAGCAACAGCGCGATGTCTTCCTCGTGATGCACGTGCTCGCCGGCGATGCGTGCCGCCGAGCCCGGCTCGCACGCTTCCAGCGCCGGGTGCACGAAGCGGTTCTCGTCGTCCAGGTGTACCCGGCAGAAGCCGAGCAGCTCGCGCGCCTGCCGCAGCGTGGCGTCGACCTCGCGCTCGTCGGCGAGGTCCATGCGGCCCAGCCGCAGCAGGGTATCGGCCATGAAGGCGCGCAGCGCCTTGTGGATGAAGCCGTACATGTTGTAGCGCGCGGACGCGGCCGCGGCCGCGACGGATCGGGGGGATGAGTGGTGCATGATGGCCTGCCGTGATGGGATGGGGGGTTGAACGACGGCGCTGCACGATGCAACGCGTCGGGGACGGCCAGTCTAGGCAGGCGCGCCGCGCGCGTTTCCTAAAACTTCGCTGCGGATTTCCTAAGAACTTCCTAAGTGCCGCTTCGGCGTGTGCCATACGTCATGCTTGCCACATCGGTGCCGCGGCGCCGACCATCGCGCCCGGCTCGGGCATGGAGGAAACACGGATGCACCACGTAGACGCAGGCAGGTGGACAACGAAGGAGCGCCACCCATGAACCGCGCCGTGTTCATCGCCGGCACCGACACTGGCATCGGCAAGACCCACGCCGCCTGCACGCTGCTGCACGCGCTGCGCGCGGCGGGGCGTTCTGCCTGCGGCATGAAGCCGGTGGCCAGCGGTTGTGCGGAAACGCCGGATGGCCTGCGCAACGACGACGCGCTGGCGCTGCTGGCAGCCGGCGACACGGAGGCGCCGTATGCGCTGGTCAACCCGACAACGCTGCGCGAGCCGCTGTCGCCGCACCTGGCGGCGGAGCACGACGGCACCGAGATCACGCTGGCGCCGCTGCGCGAGGCCTTTGTGCAGCTGCAGGCGACGCACGATGCGGTGGTGGTCGAAGGCATCGGCGGCTGGCTGGTGCCGCTGGCGCCGGGGTTGTTTGCTTCGGACATCGCGAAACAGTGGCAGCTGCCGGTGATCCTGGTGGTGGGCCTGCGGCTGGGCTGCCTCAACCATGCCCAGCTCAGCGCGCGCGCGATCGCCGCCGACGGCTGCCGCCTGCTCGGCTGGATCGGCAACTGCGTCGACCCGGCGATGGACGCGCTGGAGGAGAACGTGGCCACGCTGTGCCGGCTGCTGCCGGCGCCATGCCTGGGCATGCTGCCGCACGGCCTGGCGCCGGCGCAGGCCGCCGGCCATCTGCGCGCGGCAGTGACGGCGTTGGACTGAACTTCACGCGCGGCGTGCTGCGATAGGCGCCTGTCCGCACTCCGGAGGCGTCATGGCCCGCAACCACTACTACCTGTCGATCGCCGATCTGGCCCACGCCCGCGGCGACGACCCGCGTTTCGCCTACGACGGCGCCGGCCCCAACGATTTTGCCGCCGCGCTGCAGCAGGCCTTGCGCGACGATGACCTGTTCCAGCGCTGGCGTGCGGCGCAGCCGGAGCCGGACGCGGTGGACGCCAGCCTCGGCGCCACCGACCCGGCCGCGCAGGTGCATGCCCGGGTCGCCGACCTGCGCACCGACGTGGACCTGGTCACCGACCTGCCGATGAGCGTGGTGCGCCACCGGCTGTACCTGCTGATCGGCGCGGCATGGCAGCTGCGCGACCTGCGCGCGGCCTGAGCGGCGCGCCGGCGCAGAACCCTGCGGTTTGGAAACTCGCCGCGCTGTCGCTACAGTCGGCGGTCACGACTCGTCCTGCCCGCCGCCGGGCACCTCGCAACCCGGGAGACCGCATGCTTCGCCTGCGCACGATCATGATCGCCACCACCATGGCCCTTGCCGCCTGCTCGCAGCAGCCGCAGGGAACCGCCCATCCCCCCGCGCCGGCCGCTTCCGTCGCCGCCGCCAGCAGCACCGCCATGACCAGCAACCCGTTCTACAGTGCCAGCACGCTGCCGTTCCAGGCGCCGCCGTTCGACAAGATCCACGACGCCGATTACCAACCGGCCATCGAGGAGGGCATGCGCCAGCAGCTGGCCGAGATCGAGAAAATCGCCAATGACCCGGCCGCGCCCACCTTCGAGAACACCTACGTGGCGATGGAGAAATCCGGCGCGATGCTGCACCGGGTGATGGCAGCGTTCAACGCCGTCACCGGTGCCAACACCAACGACGCGCTGCAGAAGGTGCAGGAAGAGGAAGCGCCGAAGCTGGCTGCGCACGAGGATGCGATCCACCTCAACGGCAAGCTGTTCCAGCGCGTGCAGGCGGTCTACGACCAGCGCGACACGCTCAAGCTCGATCCGGAATCCATGCGCCTGGTCGAGGTGGTGTACCGCAATTTCGTGCATGCCGGCGCGAAACTCTCCGACGCCGACAAGGCGAAGCTGAAGGAGCTCAACAAGGAAGAGTCGACGCTGAGCACCGCCTTCACCAACAAGCTGCTGGCCGCGACCAAGGAGGCCGCGCCGGTGATCGCCGACAAGGCGCAGCTGGCCGGCCTGTCCGATGCCGAGCTGGCTGCGGCGGCAGCCGCCGGCAAGGAACGCAAGCAGGACGGCAAGTACGTGCTGAGCCTGCAGAACACCACCCAGCAGCCCGAACTGCAGGACCTGACCGATCGCGCCACCCGCCAGGCGCTGTTCGAGGCCTCGTGGAACCGCGCCGAGCAGGGCGACGCCAACGACACCCGCAAGACCATCGAGCGGCTGGCGCAGATCCGCGCCGAACAGGCCCGGCTGCTCGGCTTTCCGAACTATGCGGCGTGGAAGCTGGACGACCAGATGGCGAAGACGCCGCAGACGGCGCTGAAGTTCATGCACGACCTGGTGCCCGCGGTCACCGCGCGCGCGAAGGCCGAGGCGGCCGATATCCAGGCGGTGATCGACCGGCAGCACGGTAACTTCAAGCTCGCGCCGTGGGACTGGAACTTCTACGCCGAGCAGGTGCGCAAGGCGAAGTTCGACCTCGACGAGAACCAGATCAAGCCGTACTTCGAGCTGGACAACGTGCTGCAGAACGGCGTGTTCTACGCCGCCAACCAGCTGTACGGGCTGACCTTCAAGGAACGCCACGACATTCCGGTGTACCAGCCGGACATGCGCGTGTTCGAGGTGTTCGATCACGACGGCAAGTCGCTGGCGCTGTTCTACACCGACTACTTCAAGCGCGACAACAAGAACGGCGGCGCCTGGATGGACAACCTGGTCAACCAGTCGAAGCTGCTGGGCACCAAGCCGGTGGTCTACAACGTGTGCAACTTCAGCAAGCCGGCCGCCGGTCAGCCGGCGCTGCTGTCGTTCGACGACGTGATCACCATGTTCCACGAGTTCGGCCATGCGCTGCACGGCATCTTCGCCGACGAGCAGTACCCGACCCTGTCCGGCACCAACACGGCGCGCGACTTCGTCGAGTTCCCGTCGCAGTTCAACGAGCACTGGGCCACCGATCCGACGGTGTTCGCCCACTACGCCAAGCACTACCAGACCGGCGCGCCGATGCCGGCGGCGCTGGTCGACAAGATGAAGAAGGCTGGCAAGTTCAACAAGGGCTACGACATGACCGAGCTGGTCGCCGCCGCCCTGCTCGACATGAACTGGCACACGCTCGGCGCCGACGCGCCGCTGCAGGACGCCGACCAGTTCGAGACCGCCGCGCTGAAGAAGGACGGCGTGGATCTTTCCTATGTGCCGCCGCGCTACCGCTCCAGCTACTTCCAGCACATCTGGGGCAACGGCTACGCCGCCGGCTACTACGCCTACCTGTGGACGCAGATGCTGGCCGACGATGCGTTCATCGGCTTCAAGGAACACGGCGGGCTGAGCCGCGAGAACGGCGACCGCTTCCGCGCGATGGTGCTCTCGCGCGGCAACACCGAGGAGCTGGCGAAGATGTACCGCGACTGGCGCGGCCACGACCCCGAGATCGAGCCGATGCTGGAAAACCGGGGCCTGAAGGACGCGCCGAAACCGTAAGCGGCACGCCCGTTCCCGACACGCCGATCAGGCCCGCCCCGTGCGGGCCTGATCGTTTTCGGCCGCCCGTCGCGGAACCGATGCGGCGATGCCGTGCGGTCATCCTGCGCGTGGAATAATCGGGTATCCCCGACCGGAGCCGCCAGCGCTTGGACAGCCATCATTTCCTGCAGACCGCGGTGGTGTTCCTGCTGGCGGCGGTGATCGCGGTACCGCTGACCAAGCGCTTCCGGCTGGGCGCGGTGCTCGGCTACCTGATCGCCGGCGTGGCGATCGGGCCGCAGCTGCTGGGGCTGGTCAGCGACACCGAGGGAGTGGCGACGATCTCCGAGTTCGGCGTCGAGCTGATGCTGTTCGTGATCGGCCTGGAACTGTCGCCGCAGCGCCTGTGGGTGATGCGCCGCTCGGTGTTCGGCACCGGCCTGCTGCAGGTGCTCTCGACCAGCGTGGCGATCGCGGCGGCCGGTTATTTCATGGTCGGCCTCACCGGCAAGGGCGCGGCGATCGTGGGCGGCAGCCTGGCGCTGTCGTCCACCGCGTTCGGCCTGCAGATCCTGGCCGAGCGCAAGGAAGCCGGTTCGGCCTACGGCCGCCAGGTGTTTTCGGTGCTGCTGTTCCAGGATCTGGCGGCGATCCCGCTGATCGCCGCGGTGCCGCTGCTGGCGTCCTCCACCGCGCAGGACTTCAACCTGCTGGCGGTGCTGCGCACGGTGGGCGTGATCGTGGCGGTGATCGTCGGCGGCCGCTACCTGTTGCGCCCGGTGTTCCGCTTCGTGGCCAAGGCCGATTCGGTGGAAGTGTTCACCGCCACCGCGCTGCTGGTGGTGCTGGGCGTGGCGCTGCTGATGGAAATGGCCGGCGTGTCGGCCACCCTCGGCGCGTTCCTGGCCGGCATGCTGCTGGCCGATTCGGAGTACCGGCACGAGCTGGAATCGAACATTGAGCCATTCAAGGGTCTGCTGCTGGGGCTGTTCTTCATCAGCGTGGGCATGTCAATGGACCTGTCGCTGCTGCTGCACCGGCCCGGCTTGATGTTCGCCCTGGTCGGCGCGCTGCTGTTGTTGAAGAGCGTGCTGCTGTGGCCGCTGGGGCGGCTGCTGGGCGGGCTCAACCGTTCCGATACCCTGCGCCTGGTGGTACTGCTGGCGTGCGGCGGCGAGTTTGCCTTCGTGGTGCTGCGCCAGGCGGCCGAGCAGCGGCTGATCGGCGTGCTCCAGCGCGACGCGCTGGTGCTGGCGATCACCCTGTCGATGGCGCTGACCCCGTTGCTGGTGGTGCTGGCGGCGAAGCTGCTGGAGGTGCGCCCGAACAAGCCGTCGCGCGAGTTCGACGCAATCGAGGCCGATACGCCGCGGGTGATCATTGCCGGCTTCGGCCGGGTCGGCCAGATCATCGCCCGCGTGCTGCGCGCGCAGAACATCCCGTTCGTGGCGCTGGAGCATTCGGCCGACCAGGTGGACCAGTCGCGCCGCTTCGGCAGCGTCAACCTGTTCTTCGGCGATCCGGCGCGCCCGGAGCTGCTGCGCGCGGCGCGGGCCGACAAGGCCGAGGTGTTCGTGCTGGCCACCGACGACCCGGAGGCGAACCTGCGCACCGCGCGGCTGGTGCGGCGGCAATACCCGCACCTGAAGATCATCGCCCGCGCGCGCAACCGCCAGCACGTGTTCCGGCTGATGGACATGGGCGTGGAGGAACCGATCCGCGAGACCTTCCACTCCAGCCTCAAGATGACCCGCAAGACGCTGGAGGCGCTGGGCTTGTCGCACGAGCTGGCGACCGACCGGGTCGAGCGCTTCCGCCGCTACGACGAGGAGCTGCTGAAGAAGCAGGCGCTGGTCTACGACGACGAGGCCAAGCTGATCCAGAGTACGCGCGAGGCGATGGTCGACCTGCAGCAGCTGTTCGAGGCAGATGCCGAGCGCAGCGCGCAACGCGAGCGCCAGCGCGATGCGGAGACGCCGCTGGCCGGCGAGGAAGGGGAGTAGCGGCTCAGTCCGAGGGCTGCGCCGGCTGGCGCAGGGTCTGCCGCACGCTGGGGATCGCGCTGCTGCGTGCGGCCAGCTCGTGGGCGATGTCCACATAGCCCAGTTGCCGCGCCACGTCGGCCGCGGTGCGCCCGAACGCATCGGCCGCGTTGCGGTCGGCGCCGCGCGACAGCAGCACGCGCGCCGGCGGCAGCAGCGCGTGCATGGCGCAGGCGTGCAGCGCGGTGACCCCGCGCTGGTCGGCCGGTTCGACCCTGGCGCCGGCCTCCAGCAGCAGCGGCACCAGCGCGCCCAGATGGGTGGCGTCGCAGGCGCTGCCCGGGCGCAGTTGCGCGCCGAGCAGCAGCAGCAGCGGCGTCTTGCCCTCGTGGTCGGCGTGGTTGATGTCGGCGCCGTGCTTGAGCAGGCGGTCGAACAGGCGCCGTGCACGCAGGCTGTCGTTGTGTTCGAAACCGAACTGCGCCGCCGCGTGCAGCGCGCTGCGCCCGGCGTCGTCGACCGCGTTGACCGCGGCGCCGGCGTCCAGCAGCTGCTCGACGATTTCCGGGTAGCCCATCGCGGCGGCCACCATCAGCGCGGTGGCCTGGTTCGGCAGGCGCTGGTCGACGGCGACCCGGTGCTGCAGCAGCAGGGCGACCAGCGCCTCGCGGCGCGCCGCCACCGCGGCGGCCAGCGGGGTGACGCCGCTGTGTGCGGCCAGCGCGGCGTCCGCGCCGGCGTCGAGCAGGCAGGCGGCGATCTCGCGGTGGCCAGCGCCGCAGGCATGCAGCAGCGCGGTGGCGCCCTGGCCGTCACGGGTGTCCACGGCGAAGCCCAGTTCCAGCAGGCGCTGCACGCTGGCCAGCGCGCCGGCCTTGGCGGCGGCGGGCAGGTCGTCGGCGCGCAGCGCGCGGTTCGGCCGCGGCCAGTCGCGCCAGTCCAGCCAGCGCTCCACCGCGGGATGCTCCAGCGCCAGACCCAGCGGGGTTTCGCCGTTGGCGTCGGTGGCTTCGGGATCGGCGCCGTGGGCGATCAGCGCGCGCGCCAGCGGCAACGCCTGCGCACCGTGCTCCAGCGCGGCGAACAACGGCGTGCGGCCGTCGCGGTCGCGCGTGTTCGGGTCGCTACCGCGCGCCAGCAGAGCCTGCAGCAGCGGTAGCTGCGCGTTGGCCGCGGCCAGCTGCAGCGGCGTGCGCTCACGGGCGTCGGCGCCGAACGGGTCGGCGCCGCGTTCGAGCAGGTTCAGCGGCAGCGCGGCGCCCTCGGCGGCTCCGTTCAGATGCATCAGCGCCTGCGCCAGCAGGCCGGCGCCGGCCGGGCTGGCGCCGGCCTGCAGCAGGTCGCCCAGCGCCTCGGTGGCGTCCGGCAGCTGCGGCAGCAGGGCGTCGAACAGGCGCTGACCCAGCGGCGGCAGGTGCGGCGCGTCGGCGGTTTCGGCATCGTCGATGCGCGGCGCTTCCAGCCGGGCCTCGGCGTCGAGGCCGTGGTCGAGCAGCCAGCGCCGCGCCGCGCCGAGGCCCGGTGCCGCCAGCTCCAGGTACAGCCGGGCCAGCTGCGGCTGCGGCCAGTCGCACACGCGCTCGGCGAAGCCTGAGACGATCGCCCAGTGGCCGAAGCGCAGCGCGTCCAGCAGATGGGCGGGGGTGTCGTTGCCGTCGGCCAGCACGTCCTGGCTGAGGCTGGCCGGCAGCGGCGTGTCGGGGTCGAGCACGGCGACCAGGTCCCAGCGCCCGGCGCCGGCGGCGTGGTCGAGTGCGCTGCGGCCGTCGCCGCCGGCGGCCTTCGGATCGGCGCCCAGCGCCAGCAGGGCGCGCACGGTGTCGGCGTGCGCGCGCGGCGACTGGCAGGCCAGGGTCAGCGCGTCGCGGCCATGGCTGTCGCGCAGGCCGGCATCCGCTTGCGCTTCGGCCAGCAGCTGCACGATGTCGCCGGCGCCGGCACGCGCTGCTTCCATCAGTGCGCTGCTGCCATGGCAATCGACCAGGTTGACGTCGGCGCCGGCGGCGCGCAGCGCGCGGGCAATCTGTACATGGCCTTCGGCGGCGGCGGCGAGCAGGGCATGCCGGTGCCGTGCGTCGACCGCGTTGACCGCGGCGCGATGCTTGAGCAGCAGCTTCACGCCTTCGGCGTCGTCATCGGCGATGCCGGCAGCGGCCACCAGCGCCGGTTCACCATCGGTCGGGCCGGGCTTGGCGCCGCGTTCCAGCAGGAACTTCGCCAGTGGCCAGTTGGCGGCGCGGCAGGCGGCGGCCAGCGGGCTGACGCCGGCCTTGTTCAGGGCGTTGATCGGCGCAGCCGCATCCAGCAGCATCGCGGCCACGCCGGCGTCGGCGCTGAGCACGGCGCCGTGCAGCGGGGTGTTGCCCTCGGCGTCGGTGACCAGCGGACTGGCGCCGTTGGCCAGCAGGGTCAGCACCGCCTCGGCGCGGCCATGCCAGCTGTCGCGGGTGGCGGCCAGCAACGCGGTGATGCCGCCGCTGGCGCGATTGACGTCGGCGCCCTTGGCGATCAGCGCGCGCAGCAGGCGGGTGTCGGGCAGCAGGGCGGCCAGCATCAGCACCGGACGCTGGTCGCGGTCGTCAGCGGGCGGTGCCGTGTCGGGCGCGGCGCCAGCCTCGACCAGCGCCAGCGCGCGTTCGATGTCGCCGTCGCGGGTGGCAGCCAGCAGCGCGGCGGCCTGCTCCGGCGTACCGGCGGTACGTTCCTGCTCGCTCAGCACCGGGCGCGGCGCGGCAGCGACGTGGCCATCGGCATCGGTGCGGCGGCGCGGCTGCTGGCGTTCGCACAGCAGCGCGCGCAGCGTGCGGTTGGCGATCACCAGGCAGCCCAGCGGCAGCAGCACGGCGCCGTAGATCGCCAGCGCGGCGACGCGCGGCTCCGGCGGCAGCACGCCATACAGGCCGGTCAGCGCGATCGCGCCGAATGCCAGCACCAGCAGCGCGAACGCGGCCGGCAGGAAGTGGCTGAAGAAGCGCTCCTCGCGTGACAGGTGGCGGCCGAACTCGATGCTGCGCAAGGTCGCGGTGAAGATCCACGAACCGTCGCGCTGGCTCGGGTAGGCGTCGTCCCACACGAATACCAGGCCGAACGCCGGCCACAGCCGCCACAGCGCGACCAGCGCCAGCACCAGCGCCGCAGCCAGCACCAGCGCCGCGCTGAGGCTGGGCTGGTGGGTCAACTGCAGCATTGGCCACGCCACCAGCACGAACACCAGCGCGGTGTAGCCGGTGAACATCACCAGGTGGGCGGCGCCACGGCGCAATACGGTGCGACCGAAGCGCGGCTCGGGGTCGAAGCCGATCGCGTGGCAGATCGCCGCCATGGTCAGCGCATTGGCCAGCAGCAGTGGAACCAGGGTCAGCGGGTGGGTGGCCAGGGCGGCGATGGCCACCGCGAGCAGACCGGGAATGAACCAGGCCAAGGCGTGCAGGAGGGGCGGGCGGCGGCGCGATTTGGGCTGGGTCATGGGGACAGTATAGAAATCGTTGGCGGTGCAGGCGGTAACCTGGCGTTAACGCGAGCCGATCGTGCGCGATTCATTCGTCCCGATCATCCCGTGGCGCGTGGGTATAGGCGGGGTGGTTGGCGGCGGCCAGGGTTTCCTGCGGCGGCAACTGCAGGTGCCAGCCTTGCGTGCGCAGGTGCTCCAGCACCTGCGCGGTATCCTCGACCGGCAGCTTGCGCGCCTCCTCCAGCTGCACCTCCATCACGAAACGCAGCTCGCCCAGCAACAGCATCAGCGGCTCGGGCAGCGTGTCGAACGCATCGCGCTGGGCCAGCCACAGATAGCTGTCGGCCTTGCGCAGGCTGGCGTAGACGAAACATTGCATGGCGACACCGTGTGGAGGGGTGGCGAAAAGGGGGTGAGAGAGTAGCAGCGCCTCGCTGGACTTGGGCCTCCAGTCTGCCTGGCCGGTTGAAATGCGCTCGTTAGTTATTTGTTGCGACCGCACTTGCAACGCCTTGTCCAACAGGGCAAAGTCCAGCGCAGGAAGTTCAAACGCACGTATGAAATTGTTCTTCCGGCCGATCCATCGGCACTACCCCGAGCTGTTCCAACACCAAGCAGGAGCTAGCGATGCACACGTCTTTCCGTTCCCTCACGGGCACCGCCCGTCCACTGGCGCTTGCCGCGCTGAGCATCGCGATCGTGGGCGCCCTGGTCGCACCCGCGAACGCGGATGCCAGTGCGTTCCAGCTCAAGGAAAACAGCGCCAAGGGTCTTGGCCGCGCCTATGCGGGCTCCGCCACCGCCGGCGGCGACGCCTCGGTGGTGGTCAACAACCCGGCCGCGATGTCCGAGCTGAAGGGTACCTACCTGCAGGCCGACGTCACCGCCATCAATTTCAGCGCCAAGTTCGACGGCAGCGCGCATGACGTGCTGGGTCGCCCGATCAGTGGCGGCAACGGCGGCGACGCTGGCACCACCCTGCCAGTGCCGGCGCTGTTCTTCGCCACCCAGGTCAGCGACCGCGTGCACGTGGGTGCCGGCTTCTCGGTGCCGTTCGGCTTCCAGACCGAATACGACAAGGATTGGGTCGGCCGCTACAACGGCATCAAGTCCAAGTTCCAGTCGCTCGATGCCACGCTGTCGGCGTCGTTCGACGTCACCGACAACTTCAGCGTCGGCGCCAGCTTCATCGCGCAGAAGACCAGCGCCGAGCTGACCAGCGCGATCAACTTCAATGCCGTGGGCCTGGGCATCCAGCAGGGCATCGGGGCGCAGACCGCCGCCGGCGTCGCCCAGATCCAGGCAGCGGCTGCTGCCGGCCAGATCTCGCCGACCCAGGCTGCCGCGATGATTCAGGCGGCCGTGCAGCAGGGCCAGGCCGCCGCGGCCGGCGTGGCCGCGGTGACGCCGCCGGGCGTGGACGGCTATGCCCGCATCAAGGGCGACGACTGGGGCTACGGCTGGCAGCTGGGCGGTTACTGGAAGCTGACCCCGAACGACAAGCTGGCTCTGAACTACCGCTCCAAGATCAGCCACCGGCTGGAAGGCACCGGCAACTTCGTCACCACGCCGGGCTACGACCTGCTGCTCGCCAACCCGGCGCTGGCCAGCTCGATCCCGCCGTTCTCGCACACGACCGGTACCGCCGACTTCACCACGCCGGCGGTGGTCAGTGCGAGCTACTGGCACCAGGCCGAAAAGTTCGGCTTTGGCGCCGACGTGGCCTGGACCAAGTGGGACGTGTTCAAGAACCTCACGGTGAACTACGGCAACGCGCAGCCTTCGACCAGCGAGAAGTACAACTGGCGCAACACCATCTACGCCTCGATCGGCGGCGACTACTACCTCAACGACAAGCTGACCCTGCGTGGCGGCATCGCGGTCGACAGCAGCCCGACCTACCTCTCCACCCGCAGCCCGCGCGTGCCGGACTCGACCCGCAAGCTGGCCACCGTCGGCCTCGGCTACAAGGCCAGCGAGCACTTCGAGATCAATGCCTCGTATGCGCACATCTTCGTCAACAACGCGCACGTCAACATCACCAGTGGCACCGGCGACACGCTGACCGGCAACTACGACGACTACGGCAACCTGCTGAGCCTGTCGGCGATGTACAAGTTCTGACGCCCGACATGCGGTAACCGTGCAGATGAAACCTCCCCGCTGCGGCGGGGAGGTTTTTTTTTGTGCGCGGAGCAAGGTCAGCCGCGGCGCAGCAGCAGCGCGAGCAGGCGCCGGAAGCGCGCGCCGTACGGCGGATTGAGCAGCCCGGTGCCGTTCCAGCGCGCTTGGCAAAACACCGGCTTGAGATGCGAGAACGTGCGGAAGCCGGCCTCGCCGTGGTAGCCGCCCATGCCCGAGCCACCCACGCCGCCGAACGGCAGGCCGTGCTGGGCGATGTGGTACAGCGTGTCGTTGAGCGTGACGCCGCCGGCGTGGGTCCGCGCCAGCACGCGCTCGATCAGCGTGCGGTCCGTCTCGAACAGGTACAGCGCCAGCGGATGCGCTCGCGCGGCGACGCGGGCGATCGCCTCATCCAGTGTGTCGTAGGGCAGCAGCGGCAGCAGCGGGCCGAAGATTTCTTCGCGCATCACCGCCATGCCGTCGTCGACCCCGGTCAGCAGCTGCGGCGGCAGCAGCCGGCGCGCGGGATCTTCAGCCGCCTCGCCCAGCGCGTGCGCACTGGCGCCGGCGGCCAGCGCGCCGTCGCGCAGCGCCGTGAGGCGCTGGTACTGGCGGTCGGAGACGATGCTGGCGTACTGCGTGCTTCGCTCCAGCTGCGGGTACATCCGCGCCACCGCCTTGCCGGCCAGCGCAATGAACTCCGCCACGCGCGCGCGCGGCAGCAGCACGTAGTCCGGCGCGATGCAGGTCTGTCCGGCATTGACCAGCTTGCCGAACACGATGCGCTCCACCGCATGCTCGAAGCGCGCGCCCGGGCCGATGATCGCCGGCGACTTGCCGCCCAGCTCCAGCGTCACCGGAGTGAGGTTGGCCGCGGCCGCGCGCATCACGTGGTGGCCGACGGCGGTGGAGCCGGTGAACAGCAGGTGGTCGAACGGCAGCGCGGCGAACGCTTGCGCCACGTTGGCGTCGCCGTTCACCACGACCACTTCGTCGGGCTGGAAGTACCGCGCCGCCTGCTCGGCGAACAGCGCCGAGAAGCGCGGCGTGAACTCGCTCATCTTCAGCATCGCGCGGTTGCCGGCGCCCAGCGCATCGACCAGCGGCCCGACCGCGAGATAGAGCGGGTAGTTCCACGGCACGATGATGCCGACCACGCCGCGCGGCTGCGGCCGCAGCTCGGTGCTCGCGGGCAGGAACAGCCAGTCGGCCAGGCGCCGCCGCGGCTTCATCCAGCGCCGGCCATGCGCGAGCGCGTGCCGGACCGCCGACAGGCTGGGGAAGATCTCCAGCAGATCGGTCTCCTCCCGCGGGCGCTGGCCGAAGTCGGCGTCGATCGCCGTGGCGAACGCCGCGCGCTGCTCCAGCAGCATCTTCTCCAGTTGGCGCAGGCGTTGTGCGCGGCGGGGCCAGTCAGGCGTCGGCTCGCGTGCCTGCGCATCGCGCAGGCGCTGCAGCCTGCCGGCAAGATCGGTGTGCGTGGCGTCGTGCATGGCGTTTCGCTCAGGAGTCGTCCATCCAGCGAGTAAACCCCGGTCAGTTCTCTCTAACGTGCGCCATGCCAACGCTCCATGCAATGACAGGCAACCTACTCGCTGCGCCGGCACCGTGGCAATGCCGGAGCGGCCACGCCCGCTACCTTCCCCCCAAGCCGGCTTGAGAGCGAGGGTGAAGGTGAAGGGGCGAGGTTTTCCCGAATCGCGGATCCCGGCCCTTATTCTCCGATGGTCAGCAACGACGCGTTGCCGCCGGCGGCGGTGGTGTTGATGGTGAGCGTGCGTTCGCCGGCGAAGCGCAGCAGGTAGTGCGGGCCGCCGGCCTTCGGGCCGGTGCCGGAGAGGCTTTCGCCGCCGAACGGCTGCACGCCGACCACCGCGCCGATCTGGTTGCGGTTGACGTAGCAGTTGCCGACGCGAGCGTGGCTGCGGATGTACTCCACGGTATCGTCGATGCGGCTGTGCACGCCCAGCGTGAGGCCGTAGCCGGTGGCGTTGATCTGCTCGACCACCTGTTTCAGCTCGCTGCCCTTCCAGCGCAGCACGTGCAGCACCGGGCCGAACACTTCGCGAGTCAGCGTGGACAGCGCGGGGATCTCGTAGGCGCGCGGCGCGAAGAAGGTGCCGTGGGCGGCGACCTCGGCATCGAGCCTGGCCTCGGCGATCAGCTTGGCTTCCTTGTCCATGCGCGCGGCGTGGTCGACCAGGATTTTCTTCGCATCCTCGTCGATCACCGGGCCGACGTCGGTGGACAGCTGGCCGGGGTCGCCGACCTTCAGCTCGGCCATCGCGCCAGCCAGCATGCCGACCACCTTGTCGGCGATGTCCTCCTGCACGAACAGCACGCGTGCGGCCGAACAACGCTGGCCGGCGGACTGGAAGGCGGAGGCGATCACGTCCTTGACGATCTGCTCGGGCAGGGCGGAGGAGTCGGCGATCATCGCGTTCTGGCCGCCGGTCTCGGCGATCAGCGCGGCGATCGGCGCGTTGCGTGCGGCCAGTGCGCGGTTGATCGCCCAGGCGGTTTCGGTGGAGCCGGTGAAGGCGACGCCGGCCACGCGCGGGTCCTTCGTCAGCGCGGCGCCGACCACGGCGCCGTCGCCGGGCAGGTACTGCAGCACGGCCTCGGGCACGCCGGCCTCGTGCAGCAGCTTCACCGCGGCATGGCCGATCAGGCTGGTCTGCTCGGCCGGCTTGGCGATCACGCTGTTGCCGGCGGCGAGCGCGGCGCTGATCTGGCCGAGGAAGATCGCCAGCGGGAAGTTCCACGGGCTGATGCAGACGAACACGCCGCGGCCGTTGAGGAACAGCTGGTTGCTCTCGCCGGTGGGGCCGGGCAACTGCTCGGGCTGGCCGAACAGGCGGCGCGACATGGTGGCGTAGTAGCGCAGGAAGTCGGCGGCCTCGCGAACTTCCGCGATCGCATCGGGCAGGCTCTTGCCGGCCTCGCGCACGCACAGCGCGATGAACTCGGCGCGGCGCGCTTCGAGCTGTTCGGCGGCGTGCTCGAGGATCGCGGCGCGGCTGGCGGCGGGCAGGCGATCCCAGTCGGGCTGGGCGGCGACGGCGTTGGCCAGCGCCTGGTCGACCAGTGCGGCGTCGGCGCTGACGTAGCTGCCCACGGTCTGGCGGCGGTCGGCGGGGTTGGTCACCGTGACGGTCGGGCCGTTGCCCTTGCCGCTCGGCACCAGCGGCGCGGCCTGCCACGGGCCGCTCTTCGCGTTGACGGCCTCGGCGAGGGCCTTCAGTTCGTTGTCGTTGGAGAAGTTGATGCCCATGGAATTCTTCCGCAGTTCGCCAAAGAGGTTGACCGGCAGGGGGATGCGCGGATGGGGAATGGACGCGAAGCGGCGCACCGTCTCGCAGGGGTCGGCGACCAGCTCGCGCACCGGCAGGCTTTCATCCACCACGCGGTTGACGAAGCTGGTGTTGGCGCCGTTCTCGAGCAGGCGGCGCACGAGATAAGGCAGCAGGTCCTCGTGCGTGCCCACCGGCGCGTAGACGCGGCACGGCACGTTGAGCTTGTCCTTGCCGATCACCTCGGCGTAGAGGTCGGTGCCCATGCCATGCAGGCGCTGGAACTCGAACGGACGGCCGCGCGCGATGTGGTGCACGGCCGCGATCGAGTGCGCGTTGTGGGTGGCGAACTGCGGGTAGATCAGCTCGATGCCGGCGTCGAACAGCTTGCGCGCGCATGCCAGATAGGACACGTCGGTGTTCGGCTTGCGCGTATACAGCGGGTAGCCCGGCAGGCCCTGTTCCTGCGCGCGCTTGATCTCGGCGTCCCAGTAGGCGCCCTTCACCAGCCGCACGTACCAGCGCCGGCCGCTGGCGCGCGCGGTCTCGACCAGCCAGTCGATCACGAACGGGGTGCGCTTGGAGTACGCCTGCACCACGATGCCGAGGCCGTTCCAGCCTTCCAGCGACGGGTGGGCGAAGACGTCGCCGATGATGTCCAGCGAGAGTTCCAGCCGGTCGGCTTCCTCGGCGTCGACCGAGAGCGCGATGCCCTGCTTCATCGCCAGCTGCGACAGCTCCAGCAGTTTCGCGGTGAGCATGCGCCGCGCGTCATCGCGCCTGGCCACTTCGTAGCGCGGGTGCAGCGCCGACAGCTTCACCGAGATCGACGGCGCGTCGGTGTGGTTGGCGAACGGGCCGCGGGCGCCGATGCGGGCGATCGCGCGGCGGTAGTCTTCCTGGTAGCGCTCGGCGGTCTCGGCGGTGAGCGCGGATTCGCCCAGCATGTCGTAGGAATAGCGGTACACCGCGTATTCCTTCTTCGCGCAGCGATCCAGCGCCTCGTCGATGGTCTGCCCCATCACGAACTGGTGGCCCATGATGCGCATCGCCTGGCGCACCGCCAGGCGGATCGCCGGTTCGCCGGCGCGGCCGGCCAGGCGCTTCAGCGCGCCGGTGAAGTCGCGGCGGGTCTCCTCGGCCAGCTGCACCAGGTGGCCGGTGAGCATCAGGCCCCAGGTGGAGGCATTGACGAACAGCGACTCGCTCTGGCCCAGGTGCTTCTTCCAGTCCGCCTCGCCCAGCTTGTCGCGGATCAGCTTGTCGGCGGTGGCCTTGTCGGGGATGCGCAGCAGCGCCTCGGCCACGCACATCAGCAGCACGCCCTCCTCGGAGGACAGGTCGTACTGGCGCATGAAGGATTCCACCGCGCTCTGGTCCTTGGCGCGGGCGCGCACCCGCGTGACCAGGCCGGCGGCGACGTCGATCACCTGCTCGCGCTCGGCCGGTGGCAAGGTGGCCTGGGCAAGCAGGTCGTTGACCGCTTCGGTCTCGTCGCGCAGCCAGGCGGCGGTGATGCGCGCGCGCGAAGGCGCGCCGTCGGCGGGAAGTTCGGGGCGGAGAATGGCTTGGGTCACGGGCTTGTCGCTGGGGTGGGCGGAGACGGAGGGGAACGCGGAATTGTACGCGCGCCGTGCAATCGGCGGGAGCCGAACCCTCGCGCGGGCGCGGCGCTGTCGCGCAACACCATTCCTTGATCCAGGTCAAGCCGGTGCGACATTGTTGCCCGTTGCGCCATCGCGGCCTATGATTCCGGTGTTCCAGGCACGCCGGGTCCCCATGATCGTGCTTCGACCAGCTACCGCCGGCTTGCCCCGCGTGACGATGTGGCTCAAGCCCAACCGCACGCTAAGCCGGCGCGGTCTGCGTCGGCTGATCGTGGTTCTGGCAGCGCTGGTGCTGATGACGGCTGGACTGGTGGCGTGGCAGGGGAATGTGTTCGCGCCGCTGTTCGCCTTGCTGGAATCCGCTGCCATGGCCATCGCCTTGAGTGTGGCCTGGCGGGCCGGCGACCGTGGCGAACGCATCACCCTCGACGCCGAGTCGCTGGAGGTGCGATCGCTGCCGTGCCGGCGCCGCACGCGTTTCCCGTCGTACTGGGTGCGCGTGCTGCTGGAGCCTGGCGGCGGTCGTCAGCGGTTGCTGTTGTCGTCGCATGGACGTGAGCTGGAGATCGGCGCTTTCCTGGCGGAACAGGAACGCGCCGTGCTGTCGAAGAAACTCATGGTGTTGCTGGCCGATTTCAACGGACAGCCACGCAAGTAGGTTCAACAAAGGTGCAAGACATGACATCTGGCGGCATCAGGCGATCATTCAAGGCAGCGGCGGCCCTCGCCCTTGCGTCATTCGGCAGCGCGGCGCTGGCCGCTCCCGGTCCGTGGCAGCTGAACATGCAGCGCGGCGCAAGCACCTGGTCGCAGGTGCCGTACCATCTGAACAACGTGGCGCTCGGCGTGTGCACGGTGATCGGCGTGCTGGTGTTCGGCGCCATGTTCATCGCCATGTTCCGCTTCCGCAAATCGCGCGGCGCGGTGGCCGAGAAGTGGTCGCACAACACCACGGTGGAAGTGGTGTGGACCACCATTCCGGTGCTGATCCTGATCACCCTGGCCTACCTGGCCACCAGCGGCCTCACCACCTGGGCCGACACCACCGGTTCGCAGATGACCGTCAAGGTCACCGGCTACCAGTGGAAGTGGCGCTACGACTATGTCGATTACCTGGGCAAGTCGATCGACAAGGTCGGCTTCATGTCCAAGCTGGACACGCGCAGCGACCAGACCCGCCAGCTCGGCTCGGGCATGGATCCGTTCGCAGTCAAGGACGGCAACGAGAACACCTACCTGCTGGATGTCGACAAGCCGCTGGTGGTGCCGGTCGACACCAAGATCCGCTTCGTGATCACCAGCGGCGACGTGATCCACTCCTGGTGGGTACCGGCGACTGGCTGGAAGATCGACGCGATCCCCGGAATCATCAATGCGGCGTGGGCCAACTTCACCACGCCGGGCACCTATCGCGGCCAGTGCGCCGAACTGTGCGGCCAGGACCACGGCTTCATGCCGATCGTGGTGGTGGTGAAATCGAAGGCCGACTTCGCCAAGTGGCTGGCCGAGCAGGAAGCGGGTTCAGCCGCGCCCGCCGCGGCGGCGCAGACCGCGCAGGTTGCCGCACCGGCCTCCGGCAAGCAGGGCTGAGCCCGCTTGCCGCCACGGTTTTTTTTGCAGTCGCATTCCATATCCAGGTTAGAGGTGCAAGGCCATGTCCTACGCAGCCACCCATGATCAGCACGATGATCACCACGGCGCGCCGAAAGGTTTCTTCCAGCGCTGGTGCATGTCCACCAACCACAAGGACATCGGCACGCTGTATCTGATTTTCTCGCTGACGATGCTGTTCATCGGCGGCAGCTTCGCCATGCTGATCCGCGCCGAGCTGTTCAAGCCCGGCATGCAGCTGATGCAGCCGTACTTCTTCAACGAAATGACCGCCATGCACGCGCTGGTGATGATCTTCGGCGCGATCATGCCGGCCTTCGTCGGCCTCGGTAACTGGATGATCCCGTTGATGGTGGGCGCGCCGGACATGGCGCTGCCGCGCATGAACAACCTGTCGTTCTGGATCCTGCCGTTCGCCTTCCTGCTGCTGCTGTCCACGCTGTTCATGCCCGGTGGCGCTCCGGCCGGCGGCTGGACCATGTACCCGCCGCTGTCGCTGCAGAGCGGCTCGCTGGCCTACGCGGTGTTCGCCATCCACCTGATGGGCATCAGCTCGATCATGGGCGCGATCAACATCATCGCCACCATCCTCAACATGCGCGCGCCCGGCATGGACCTGATGAAGATGCCGGTGTTCGTGTGGAGCTGGCTGATCACCGCCTTCCTGCTGATCGCCGTGATGCCGGCGCTGGCCGGCGCGGTGACCATGCTGCTCACCGACAAGTACTTCGGCACCAACTTCTTCAACCCGGGCGGCGGCGGCGACCCGGTGCTGTACCAGCACATCTTCTGGTTCTTCGGTCACCCCGAGGTCTACATCATGATCCTGCCCGCGTTCGGGATCATCTCGGAGATCGTGCCGACCTTCGCGCGCAAGCCGATCTTCGGCTACAAGGCGATGGTGTTCGCGATCGCCTGCATCGCCTTCCTGTCGTTCATCGTGTGGGCGCACCACATGTTCGCGGTGGGCCTGCCGCTGGGCGCCGAAGTCTTCTTCATGTACGCCACCATGCTGATCTCGGTGCCGACCGGCGTGAAGGTGTTCAACTGGGTGGCCACCATGTGGGGCGGCTCGATGACGTTCGAGACGCCGATGCTGTTCGCCATCGCGTTCATCATCCTGTTCACCATCGGCGGCTTCTCCGGCCTGATGATGGCGTTGGTGCCGGCCGACTTCCAGTATCACGACACCTACTTCATCGTGGCGCACTTCCACTACGTGCTGGTCACCGGCGCACTGTTCGCGATCATCGGCGCCGCGTACTACTGGATGCCGAAGTGGACCGGCAACATGTACAACGAGTTCTGGGGCAAGGTGCACTTCTGGAACAGCGTGATCTGGGTCAACGTGCTGTTCTTCCCGCAGCACTTCCTGGGCCTGGCCGGCATGCCGCGCCGCATCCCCGACTACAACGTGGCGTTCGCCAACTTCAACATGATCAGCTCGATCGGCGGCTTCCTGTTCGGCGCTACCCAGCTGATCTTCGTGGGCGTGCTGATCCACTGCGCGTTCTTCTCGAAGAAGAAGGCCACCGACCGCGTGTGGGAAGGGGCCAAGGGCCTGGAGTGGACCATCCCGTCGCCGGCGCCGCACCACACCTTCGAGGTGCCGCCGGTGATCAACGACGACGAACTGGCCCACGGCCACGTCAACGATTGACCATCCATTCGTCATGCCGGCCGCGGCCGGCATGACCTCCGGAGCAAGCAGAGATGGCGCAACAGACGATGCATGCGGCAACGGACCAGCCGGACGGGAAATCCCGCCGCGGCGTGCGGCGCACGGTCACGATCCTCGCCGTGATCGCGCTGGCGGTCTACCTGTCGACGTTCCTGCAGATCCTGCTGATGAAATAGCGGTCCACGCGTTACAGGTGTCCTTCAACCGGCGCGGTTCGGCGGCCGGCGTGCAGTTCCCCGGTCGCTGCGACGGGGCAAAGTCATCAAGAGAAATCCACGGGGTTACACCATGGGTCAGCAACACGACGCTTATTTCGTTCCGACCAAGAGCTACTGGCCGTTCGTGGCCGCAGTGGTCATGTTCACCACCGTGTTCGGGGCCGCGCACTGGTTGAACGCGGATCCCGGCGAAAGCGGTTTCGGCAAGTCCGTGCTGACCATCGGCGTGATCGGCGTGCTGGCCATGTTCTTCGGCTGGTTCCGTTCAGTGATCAACGAATCGCTGGCCGGCAGCTACAACCACCAGGTGGACACCTCGTTCCGCATGGGCATGATGTGGTTCATCTTCTCCGAGGTGATGTTCTTCGGCGCGTTCTTCGGTGCGCTGTTCTACGTGCGCATGTTCTCGGTGCCATGGCTCGGCGGTCACGGCCACGGCGTGCTGACCCATGAATTCCTGTGGAGCGACTACACCGCCGCCTGGGGCGCCAATGGCGGCAACGGCCCGGAACAGGCCGGCGGCGCCTTCCGCACCGTGCCGGCGTGGGGCCTGCCGCTGCTGAACACGCTGATCCTGCTCACCTCCAGCGTCACCGTGACGATTGCGCACCATGCGCTGCGCGCCGGCCACCGCGGCAAGATCCTGCTGTTCCTCGGCCTGACCGTGCTGCTGGGCGCCACCTTCCTGTACTTCCAGGCGCACGAGTACATTGAGGCCTACGAGGAGCTGAACCTGACCCTGCACAGCGGCGTCTACGGTTCGACCTTCTTCCTGCTGACCGGCTTCCACGGCCTGCACGTGACGCTGGGCACGATCATGCTGGCGGTGATCTGGCTGCGCGTGCTGAAGGGCCACTTCAACAAGGAGCACCACTTCGGCTTCGAGGCGGTAGCGTGGTACTGGCACTTCGTCGACGTGGTCTGGCTGGGCCTGTTCATGTTCGTCTACATACTTTGATTTCACGCGACGTCCTGTCGCGGAAGGCAACGATCAAAAACCGGCCATCCTTGGCCGGACTCTTCAGAAGAGCGGTGCTCCGGATCGGGTTTGGAAAAGAAGAAAAAGCCCGCCATTTGGCGGGCTTTTCATTTGGCAGAGGAACAGCTGCCGTCGTGGCGGTTACAATCACTGGCCGACGTCGTGCGGGTGCAGCCAGCCCATCCAGATGCCGAAAGCGACCATCGCGATGAACACCAGCGACAGGCCGATGCGGCGGGTCAGCGCCCATACCGTGCGGCGATCGTCATCCTTGTCGGTCATCATGAAGTACAGCGCTTGCCCGAGGCTGAAGATCACCACCAGCAGCACCACGACCAGCGCAATTTTATAGATGGTTTCCACGTGATTGATCCGGTCCAGTTCGACATGGCGAGTATAGCGGCCACCGGCAGGCGTCCGGCGTGAGCGGATTCCGTCGTCCTGCATGGTGGGCGCTGCTGCTGACTGCAGCCGGAGCGTTGCTGTTCGTGCGTCTGGGCGTGTGGCAGCTGCATCGCGCCGACTTCAAGGACGAGCTTCTGCGACGGTATGCCGCGGCGGCCGCGGCGCCGCTGCAGGACTTTGCCCGCGTGGCCGACGCGCCGCCGGCGGACAGCTTCCCGCGGGTGAAGGTCGACGGCCACTACCTGGCCGACCGGATGTACCTGCTGGACAATCCGAAGCACGACCGCCGCGGCGGCGTGCAGGTGTACGCGCCGCTGGCGCTGGATGGCCGCGCGTCGCTGCTGCTGGTCGACCTCGGTTTTCTGCCCGGCAACGGCAGCGACAAGCCGCCCCAGGTGCCGCCGCTGCCGACCGGCAGGGTGAACCTGCAGGGGCTGTACGTGCCGCCGCCACCGGTCGGTTTCGAGATGGGCGGCAATGCGCTGGCGCGGCAGACGCAGTGGCCGAAGAGCGCGATCTTCCTGGACCCCGCGCAGGTCGCCGCGGACCTCGGGCGGCCGCTGTATCCGCGCGTGCTGGCGCTGGATCCCGACCCGGCGGCGATCTACGAGCGCGAGCGCAACCTCGATTTTTCCTCGATGCCGCCGGCGCGGCATCGGGCCTATGCGTTCCAGTGGTTCACCTTCGCGCTGGCCGCGGTGGTGATCCTGCTGGTCGTGCACCGCAAGCGCAAGCCGCGCCGCGCCGATTCCACCAAGGTCGATGAGAACCGATGAAAGCCGCTGACCCCGTCGCCGTGCGCAAGAGCCGTCTCTTCCTGCTGCTGATCGTGCTGGCGTTCGTCGCGCCGATGATCGTGGCCGGCCTGCTCAGCTGGAGCGGTTGGCAGCCGGGCACCAGGGGCAACGGCGAGCCGATCCTGCCGCAACGCAATTTCGTCGACGAGCAGTTGCGCGTGCAGCTGGCCAATGGTGAGACCTACGCCTGGCGCGACAGCCAGCCGCGGCTGACCCTGGTGGCGTTGGCCGGCCCCGACTGCGCCGCGCACTGCCTGGCCACGCTGACCAGCATGGCCGCGGCGCGGGTCACGCTGAACCGCAACCAGTCGCGCCTGCGCCTGCTCTACCTGGGCACGCCGCCGGCGGATGACGCGCGCGACGGCATGCGCAATTACTGGCAGCGCGGCACCGACGTCGACGGCAAGCTGGCCGGGTTCCGGCCGATCACCCCGGACAGCGTGAGCGCGCTGCTGGTGGAATCCAACGGCACCGCGTTGTCGCTGTATCGCGCCGGCTTCGATCCGAACGGCTTGCGCAAGGACCTGCAGAAGGTGATCAAGTGATGTCGTCGCATGCGCTGCGGTGGTTGCGCTGGCTGGCGCTGTTCGCGGCGGTGTTCGCGTTCGGACTGGTGATGTTCGGCGCGTTCGTGCGGCTGTCCAACGCCGGTCTGTCCTGCCCGGACTGGCCGACCTGCTACGGCCAGGTCACCTGGCCGCAGCACGCGCAGGCGGTGGCGCACGCCGATGCGGCGTTCCCGGATCGCCCGTTCGAGGCGCACAAGGCCTGGCGCGAGCAGGTGCACCGCTTCCTCGCCGGCACGCTCGGCGTGCTGGTGCTGGCGCTGGCGCTGATCGCCGGCTGGCGCCGCCGCGGCACGCTGGCGGCGGTGCTCGCCGGTGCGCTGTTCGCCGCGCTCGGGGTGGGCCTGTACATGCGCGGCGAACACCAGTGGTCGTCGCTGCTGGCCGCCGGCGCGATTGCGCTGCCGCTGCTCGCCGCGCTGCGGCTGCCGCGCCCCGGCGCCTGGAAAATCTGCGTGCTGGCGCTGGCGGTGATCATCTTTCAGGCGATGCTCGGCATGTGGACGGTGACCTTGCTGCTCAAGCCCATCGTGGTGATGGGTCACCTGCTCGGCGGCATGACCACCTTCGCGCTGCTGGCCTGGGCCGCGCTGCGCTTCGCCGGAGTAGGCGCGACGGACGACAGCCTGGCCGACCTGCGCCGGCTGGTGACGATCGGCATCGTGCTGCTGCTGTGCCAGATCGCACTGGGCGGCTGGACCTCGGCGAATTACGCCGCGCTGGCCTGCGGCTACGGCCCCGGCTCGTTCCCCGAGTGCCTCGGCCAGTGGGCGCCGCCCGCCGATTTCCGCGAGGGCTTCGTGCTGTGGCGCGGCATCGGCGTGAACTACGAGGGCGGCGTGCTCGACATGGCGGCGCGCAGCGCGATCCAGATCGCGCACCGCATCGGCGCGCTGGTGGTGTTCTGCTACATCGGCTGGCTGGCAGTCCGCACGGCGCGGCATGGCCTGCGCGCGCTGGGCCTGGCGATCGCGCTGGCGCTGGCGGCGCAGGTGTTGCTGGGTATCAGCAACGTGTATTTCGGCCTGCCGCTGGCGGTGGCGACCGCACACAATGGCGTGGCGGCGCTGCTGCTGGCCACCCTGTTGGCCACGCTGGCGCGCACGCAGCGGCGGCATGATGCGTCGATGTTTCTGTCGTTGGGGCGAGCGTGAAGATGAGCGTTTTCCATGAGTACCTGCAACTGACCAAGCCGCGCATCGTCGCGCTGCTGGTGTTCTGCGCGGTGATCGGCATGTTCCTCGCCGTGCCGGGGCTGCCGCCGTGGCGCGCGCTGGTGTTCGGCACGCTGGGCATCTGGCTGGCGTCGTCCTCGGCCGCCGCGTTCAACCAGCTGATCGACCAGCGCATCGACAAGGTGATGGTGCGCACGGCGCACCGGCCGCTGGCCACCGGGCATCTCAACGTGCGCCAGGCATTCGTGTTCGCGCTGGTGCTGGGCATCGCCTCGATGCTGGTGCTGGTGCTGTGGGTCAACACCCTGACCGCGGTGCTGACCTTCGCCGGGCTGATCGGCTACGCGGTGATCTACACCGCCTTCCTCAAGCGCGCCTCGCCGCAGAACATCGTGATCGGCGGCCTGGCCGGTGCGATCCCGCCGGTGCTGGGCTGGACCGCGGTCACCGGCGCGCTGCACCCGTATGCGCTGCAGCTGTGCCTGATCATCTTCGTGTGGACGCCGCCGCACTTCTGGGCGCTGGCGATCTTCCGCCGCGACGACTACTCGCGCGCGCAGGTGCCGATGCTGCCGGTGACCCACGGCGTGGTGTTCACCCGCTGGCACATCCTGTTCTACACCGTACTGCTGGTGCTGGTGACCCTGCTGCCGGCGCTGACCGGAATGAGCGGGCTGGTCTACCTGGGCGGCGCCGCGGTGCTGGGCGGAGCGTTCCTGTACTACGCGGTGCGCCTGCTGAGCCCGCCGGACGAGCTGTACGCGATGAAGGTGTTCAACTACTCCATCGTCTACCTGATGGCGCTGTTCGCCTTCCTGCTGGTCGACCACTGGCTGTTGCCGCCGCTGGTGTCGACCGGCCCGCTGCCGCCCGGCTAGCGGCCACCGCGCGCGAGCCGAGCATGCGCCTGCTGATCGCCGAGGATTCCCCCACGCTCGGCCGCGACCTGCGCGACGCGCTGGTCCGCGACGGCCACGCGGTGGACCTGGCCGAGGACGGCGGACAGGCGATGCACTACCTCGCCGGTTTCCGCTACGACGTGGTCACGCTGGACCTGATGATGCCGCGCCTGGACGGCTGGGCGGTGCTGCGCGCGCTGCGCGGCCGCGCCGAGCGCCCGCGCGTGCTGGTGCTCTCCGCCCGCGGCCAGGTGGAGGACCGGGTGGACGTGCTCAACCTCGGCGCCGACGACTACATGGTCAGGCCGTTCGCCTACGCCGAGCTGCTGGCCCGGCTGCACGCGCTGATGCGTCGCGGCGAGCAGCAGCCGATGCCGCTGACGGCGGGGCCGCTGGAGGTCGATCCGCGGGCGCGCATCGCCCGCGTCGACGACGCGCCGCTGCCGCTGTCGCCCAAGGAGTACGCGCTGCTGGAGCTGCTGCTCGGCCAGCGCGGCCGGGTGCTCTCGCGCGCGGCGCTGTTCGAGGGCCTGTACGACGCGCGCAGCGAGGCGTCGGACAAGGTGATCGAGGTGCTGGTGAGCACCCTGCGCGCCAAGCTGGCGCAGGCGGGCATCGAGAACCTGATTGAGACGCGGCGGGGCTTCGGCTATGTCGTGGCTGCGTAGCCTGCTGCTGGATTCGATCCGGGCGCGCCTGCTGGTGTTGCTGCTCGGCGGCCTGGGCACGCTGATGACCTGCCTGTTCCTGGTGCTGGACTACAGCATCGACCGGCAGATCTACGGCCGCCTCGACGCGACCCTGCTCGGCCGCGCCCGCGGCGTGGTGGTGCTGCTGGAACGGCACCCCCGCGACGCCGCCTGGCAGGAGCTGCACGAGCTGAGTCCGGAGTACGCCAGCGGCGGGCATACCGATTTCCTGCAGATCTGGGACGACGCCGGCGCCACCGTGTTCAGCTCGGCCAGCAACACCGCGCACAACCTGCAGCCGCCGTCCGCCGCGGTGCCGGCGAACGCGCCGCTGTTCTACGACCTGCGCCTGCCCGACGACCACCGCGGCCGCGCGGTGGCGCTGCGCTTCGGCATGCCCGGGCGCGCCGGCGACGCCACCCTGGTGGTCGCCGAGGAGCGCGAGCAGGTCGACCAGCTGGAGCGGCGCGTGCACGTGGTGCTGATCAGCGGCGTGCTCGGCATTGGCCTGCTGGCCGCGCTGCTGGCGGTGCTGGCGGTGCGCGGCAGCCTGCGTCCGCTGCTGGCCTTCGCTGCCGGCACCGAAGCGGATGGCGCGCCGCGCGTGGCACCGTTGCCGATGGCGCGCATGCCGCGCGAGCTGCGCCCGTTCGCCGCCACCCTCAACAGCGCCTTCGCCCGCCTGCAGGAGGCGCTGGAGCGCGAACGCCGCTTCGCCCGCGACGTCGCCCACGAGCTGCGCACGCCGCTGGCCGAGACGCGCATGGCGGTGGAGCTGGCCAGCCGCGGTGCGCCGCCGCCCCACGTGCTGGCCGATGCGCTGGCCTCGATCGGGCGCATGCAGCGCTGCATCGACGGCCTGCTCGCGCTGTCGCGCTACGAGGCGGGCATGGACCGCGCCCAGCTCGAACCGCTGGAGCTGGCCGAGCTGCTGCGCCGCGCGCTGGCGCTGGTCGCCGGCCCGGCGCGCCAGCGGCAGGTACGGGTGGAGGCGGCGCTGCCGGCCGAATGCTGGGTGATGTGCGACCCGGCGCTGCTCGAACGCATCGTCGACAACCTGTTGCTCAACGCCGCCGAGTACGCGCCGCGCGGCAGCGAAGTGCAGCTGGTGCTGGCGGACGCTGCGGAAGGCTGGACCCTGCGCATCGGCAACGCCGCGCCCGGGCTGTCGGCGCAGGATGTGGCGAGGTTCGGCGAGCGCTTCTGGCGCAAGTCCGCCGCGCGCGAGGCGGGCAACCACGGCGGCCTCGGCCTGGCGCTGTCCGGCACGCTGGCCGGCCTGCTCGGCCTGCGCCTCGACTTCGCGCTGGAGCACGGCGTGCTGTGGGCTGCCCTCGGCCCCCTGCGACCTCTTGTCCCGCCGGAACACGCCGGCTCTTAAGCTTCACTGAAGATTCGCGCTCCACGCTTGGCGGCACATCCGTCATCTCTGGAGTGCGTCATGTCCCGTCGGCTGCTGCCGTTGCTGATCCTGCTGCCCGTGCTGGCCGGTGCGCCGACCATGGCGGCCGAAACGGCGAAGGTGCTGACGCCTGCGCAGAAGCAGGCGCTCGACATCCGCGTTGGCGCCGCCCAGGCCGCGCAGTACCTGCCGCTGGACGGCCTGCCGGCGCGGGTCGGCATGCCGCTGGGCGGCAGCGCGGTGGTCACCGCGCCGTACGAGGGCGTGGTGGTCGAGCTGCTCGCGCGCGAGGGTCAGACCGTGCAGCGGGGTCAGCCGCTGGCGCGCATCCGCAGCCGCGAGGCGCTGGCACTGGGTGCCGAGCTGGCCGCGGCGCAGGGCGAGTTCCGCGTCGCCCGCGCGCAGGCCGAACGTGACCGCCAGCTGCTCGCCGAAGGCATCATCCCGGCCGCCCGCGCGCAGGCCGACGAGGCCCGCCGCGCGGCGGCGGCGGCACGCCTGCAGGGGCTGCAGGCGGCGCGCGCGATGGCGCCGGCCGGTGCCGCGCCCGGCGTCTACGAGCTGCGCGCGCCGATCGCCGGCCGCGTGCTGGAGCGCACGCTGCAGCTGGGCGAGCCGGTGGCGACGTTCGCCAAGGCCTACGTGCTGGCCGCCGGCGACCGGGTGATGCTGGAACTGCGGGTGCCGGCGCGCGACGCGGCGGCGCTGCGCACCGGCCTGCCGGTGCGCGCCGAAGGCGGCGGCGAGGGGCGGGTGGACGAGATCGGCGGGGCGGTCGATCCGGCCAGCCAGAGCGTGCGCGTGCGCGCCGAGGTCGACGGTGGCCACCTGCTGGTGGGCCAGCAGACCCGCGCCACCCTGCTGCTGCCGGCGCCGGCCGGCGCGCTGCGGGTGCCTTCGGACGCGGTGCTGGAGCGCGAGGGGCACGCGCGGGTCTACGTGGTCCGTGACGGCGGCTACCTCGCGGTGCCGGTGCAGCGCCTGGCGCAGACCACCGCCGGCGAGAGCGTGATCAGCGGCCCGCTCGTCGCCGGCGACAGCCTGGTGGTGCGCGGCGCGGCGCGCCTGGATGCCATGCCGGCAGGGGGTCAGTGAGATGCTGCGCCGGCTGATCGAATTCTCGTTGTCGCAGCGCCTGCTGGCGCTGCTGGCCGCGCTGGCGCTCGCCGCCGGCGGCGCCTGGGCGTTCCTGCAACTGCCGATCGACGCCTATCCGAACATCGCGCCGACCCAGGTGAAACTGATCCTGAAAGCACCGGGCATGACCCCGGAGGAGGTCGAGGCGCGCGTGGTCACGCCGCTGGAGATGGAGCTGCTGGGCATCCCCGATGCGCTGATGCTGCGCTCCACTGCGAAGTACGCGATCGCCGACGTCACGCTCGACTTCCGCGACGGCACCGACATCTACTGGGCACGCCAGCAGGTGGCCGAACGCTACGCCGCGGCCGCCAGCGCCTTGCCGGCGGGTGTCTCCGGCGGTCTGGCGCCGATTGCCACGCCGTTGTCGGACATGTTCATGTTCACCATCGAGGGCGGCGGCCTCAGCCTGGCCGAGCGGCGCACCCTGCTGGACTGGACCATCCGCCCGGCGCTGCGCACGATCCCCGGCGTGGCCGACCTCAACGCGCTCGGCGGCGAGGTGCGCAGCTACCTGGTGGAGCCGGACCGCGCGCGGCTGTCGGCCAGCGGGCTGCATTTCCAGGACGTGGTGGCCGCGCTCGAGCGCAACAACCGCAACGATGGCGCCGGCCGCCTGCGCGACGGCGACGACGCGCTGATCGTGCGCGCCGAGGGTGCGCTGCACAGCCTGGACGACGTGCGCCAGGTGGTGGTGGCCAGCCGCGACGGCCTGCCAGTACGCGTGGGCGACGTGGCCGAGGTGCGCTACGGCGCGCTGACCCGCTACGGCGCGGTGACCCGCGATGGTGAGGGCGAGGCGGTCGAGGGCCTGGTGGTCGGCTTGCGCGGCGCCGACGCGCAGAGCGTGGTGGGGCAGGTGCAGACCAAACTGGCCGAGCTGCAGGCGAGCTTCCCGCCCGGCGTGAAGGTGCAGGCGTTCTACGACCGCAGCATGCTGATCGAGCGCGCGGTGGGCACGGTCAAGAGCGCGCTGGTCGAGGCCACCGTGCTGGTGGTGATCCTGCTGCTGCTGTTCCTCGGCGACGTGCGTGCCGCGCTGGTGGTGTCGCTGACCCTGCCGATGGCCGCGCTGGCCACCTTCCTGCTGATGCAGCTGTTCGGCATGAGCGCGAACCTGATGAGTCTGGGCGGCCTGGCGATCGCCATCGGCATGCTGGTGGATGCGGCGGTGGTGGTGGTGGAGAACACCGTCAGCCGGCTGGCGCCGCAGGCCGGCGCGGCCCAGCTGCCGCGGTTGCACCGCATCTACCGCGCCGTGGTCGAGGTGGCGCGGCCAGTCACCGCCGGCATCGTGATCATCTGCCTGGTGTTCGTGCCGCTGCTCACGCTGCAGGGGCTGGAAGGCAAGTTGTTCGGGCCGGTGGCGCTGACCATCGTGTTCGCGCTGGCCTCCTCGCTGGCGCTGTCGCTGTCGGTGATTCCGGTGCTGTGCTCGCTGCTGCTGCGCGAACACAGCCACGGCGAGCCGTGGCTGATGCGCCAGATCGAGCGCGGCTACCGGCCGCTGCTGGACGCCTCGCTGCGCCACGGCCGCGCGATGGGCATCGGCGCCGGCGTGGTGCTGCTGCTCGGCGCGGCGGCGTACCTGGGCACCGGCAAGACCTTCATGCCGACCATGGACGAGGGCGACATGCTGGTGCAGCTGGTCAAGCCGCCATCGGTCAGCCTGGAGGCCTCGCGCGACCAGGACCTGGCGATCGAGCGGGCGATCAAGGCGCGCCTGCCGGAGGTCGAGCACGTCATCGCGCGGCTGGGCTCGGACGAGCTGGGCCTGGACCCGATGGGCCTCAACGAGACCGACATGTTCCTGCAGCTCAAGCCCAGGTCCACCTGGCGCGGGCCGGACAGCGCGTGGCTGGAGCAGCAGCTGCGCGCGGTGCTGGCGGACTTCCCCGGCGTCGAGTACGGCTTTACCCAGCCGATCCAGATGCGCGTGGCCGAGATGCTCACCGGCAGCCGCGGCGACGTGGCGGTGAAGGTGTTCGGCCCGGACCTGGCCACGCTGAACCAGCTGGCCAACCGCATCGCGGCGATCATGGAAGCCACGCCGGGCAGCCAGGACGTGATCGCGCAGACGCAGGAAGGCGTGCGTTACCTGCGCGTGCGCGTCGACCGCCAGCTGGCCGGCCGCTATGGCCTGGACGTGGCGGCAGTGCAGGACGAACTGCGCGGCCAGATCGAGGGGCAGGGCGCCGGCGTGGTGCTGGAGCAGCAGCGGCGCACGCCGGTGCTGGTGCGCGGCGCGCCGTGGGTGGCGCAGACGCCGGCGCAGTTCGAGCGGCTGAGCCTCGCCCGCGGCGACGCCGGCGAAGTGCCGCTGGACGCCCTGGCGACGATCGAGCCGGGCACCGGCCCGGTGCAGGTACGCCGCGAGAACGGCTCGCGCTACGCGCTGGTGCAGGCCAACGTGGCCGGGCGCGACCTGGTCGGCTACGTCGAGGAGGCGCGCCAGCGGGTGCAGCAGCAGGTGCACCTGCCGGCCGGCTACACGGTGACCTGGGGCGGCCAGTTCGAAAACCAGCAGCGTGCCGCCGCGCGCCTGGCGGTGGTGGTGCCGGTAGCGCTGGGGCTGATCTTCCTGGTGCTGTTCTCCACCTTCGGCTCGGTGCGCCAGGCGGTGCTGATCCTGTGCAACGTGCCGTTCGCGATGGTCGGCGGCATCGTCACCCTGTGGCTGACCGGGCAATACCTGTCGGTGCCGGCCTCGGTGGGCTTCATCGCGCTGCTCGGCATCGCCGTGCTCAACGGCCTGGTGCTGGTGACCCATTTCAACCAGCTGCGCGCCACCGGCATGGCGATGGCCGAAGCCGTGCGCGAGGGCGCGCTGCGCCGGTTGCGGCCGGTGCTGATGACCGCCTCGATCACCGCGCTGGGCCTGGTGCCGCTGCTGTTCGCCAGCGGCCCCGGCGCGGAGGTGCAGCAGCCGCTGGCGATCGTGGTGATCGGCGGCCTGGTCACCTGCACCGCGCTGACCCTGTTGCTGCTGCCCGTGCTGTTCCGCCGCTACGGCGAGTCGAAGGCCTGACCGGCCGAGGAGATCCCATGACGCTCATTCTCAAGCGACTGACCCTGCTCGCCGCACGCGAGCTGGAAGAAAGCCTGGTCGAGGCGCTGCTCGACCTGCATCCGGCGCTGCCCGGCTTCACCACCGCGCTGGTCGCCGGCCACGGCGAAGGCTTCGCGCGCGCCTCCGTGCAGGAGCGCGTGCGCGGCCGCATCGACCGCCTGCAGCTGTGGATCGTGCTGCCGGAAGCCGACGTGCCGCGCGTGCTCGACCTGCTCGCCGCGCGCTTCGCGCACAGCCGGCTGCGCTGGTGGATCGAGCCGGTCGAGGTGATGGGGGAACTGGCATGAAGCGCACGCGGCCCCTCCTGCTGACCCTCGCGCTGGCCTTGGCGGCGCCGGCCGCGCCCGCGCAGCAGGCCGCGCCGGATACTTCGCTGCCGCCGCCGGAGCTGGTGCTGCGCGCGATCGAGTCCACCCCGGAAGTACGCGCGGCGCAGGCGTTGCTGGACCGCGCCGGCGCCGAGGCGCGCCTGCGCCGGGCCGGGCCGTACGAGCCGCAGCTCGGCCTGATCCCGCAGAGCCGGCGCGTCGACGGCGAGCGGCGCTACCGCGAGTGGGAGGTCGATCTTTCCCGCGGCGTGCGCTGGCCGGGCAAGGTGCGGCTGGATCGCGAGATCGGCCAGGCCGGCCAGGAGGCCGCCGCGCTGGCGTTCGAGGACGCGCACCACATGGCGGCGCGGCGCCTGCTGGCGCAGTGGTCGGACTGGCAGCGCGCCGCCGCTGCCGCGACGCTGCGCGAGGCGCAACTGGCGGCGTGGCAGCGCGAGCGCGACGCGGTGGCGCGGCGCGTGCGGCTGGGCGATGCCGCCGCGCGCGAGCAGACCGCACTCGACGCCGCGCTGGCGCAGGCCGCGGCCGCGCAGGCGCAGGCGCAGGCCGACGCCACTACGGCGCGGCTGGCCCTGTCGGCGGAGTTCCCCGGGCTGCCGCTGCCGGAGCAGGTGCAGCTGCCGGCCGCGCCGGCGCCGCTGGAGGGCGACGACGCGGCCTGGGTCGCGCTGATCCGCCAGCGCAGCCACGAGATCGGCACGGCCGCGGCGCTCGCCCGCAAGAAGGACGCCGAAGCCCGCCGTGCCCGCGCCGAGCGCCTGCCGGACCCGCAGATCGGCCTGCGCATGATCAGCGACCGCGGCGGCCGCGAGCAGGCTTTCGGGGTGACCGTGACCGTGCCGCTCGGCGTATCCCGGCGCGCCGCCGAGGCCGCCGCGGCCAGCGCCGACGCGATGGGCGCGGAGGCGGAGCTGGCGATGGCGCGGCGCGACGTCGAGCGCGACGCACGCCAGGCGGTGACGCTGGCGCGCGCCCACCACACCATCTGGCAGCGCCAGCAGGAAGCGGCGCAGGCCGCCACGCTCAACGCGGACAAGGCTGCGCGCGGCTACGCGCTGGGCGAGCTGGGGCTGGACGAACTGCTGCTGGCGCGGCGTACCGCGCAGGAGGCCGAGCTGGCCGCCGGCCGGGCGGGCATCGACGCGGTCGAGGCGGTCACCCGGGTCAGGGTCGACGCCCATGCAGTGTGGCATCGCCACGGCGCGGACGACGCCGACGAGGCGACCAGTCCTGCGCTACCCGCGCTGCCAGCGCTGCGGTGAGCCGGCGATCGCGTGAACTTTCGTCGCCGCAGGCATTGACAGGCCACTGCTGCAGCACAACAATGCGCGCGCCCTCCGGCGCGCATGCGCCGGCCGGCTTCCTGTCCTGACTGACCAAGGCATATGGACGTTTACCCTAGTCGCAACGTCGACATCCGCTCGCATCGGGTGCCGGCATTGCATAACAAGCTGATGCTCTGCGGCGACCGCCCGCGGTCGGCTGGCACTTTCCTCGACTAGGGAAGACCGGCCCACCTCATGCGGCGCCGCGGGCGCCGTAACGAGGAGATGGGCCATGAAGCTCCTTCGCGATTCCATTCTGTTGCGCACGCTGCGCCGGCTGCTGGCTGGCCGTCGCGGGGCCGTGCGCGAGCCCTACACCATCACCGTGCCTGCGCCGCTGGAACGTCCGGCCGCCAGCAACGTGGTCGAGTTGCCGCGCCGGGCCGACGCCGGCGAGCGCACCGCGTCGACCAGGCAAGCCCGCTCGTCATCGTCCAGCCATCTCGCGCTGGTATCCCGTCGCTGATGGTCGTCCCGATCTCATGCAGGGAGTGGCCTCCGCCAGCGGCGGAGGAGACGCGGCCGCCAGCGCGGCCATGCACAACGGTGCCGGCGCGATTGGCGGACTGATGCCGCCGACCCGCACCGGCGGCAGGCACCGGCAGAATCACGGAAGCGGGTCATGATCAAGCAATCCATCCAGAGCGCCCTGCCGAAGGCGCCGGGCAAGGGCGCGCCGGCCGCAGCGCAGGTGGCGGTGGCGCAGCAGGCGTGGCGCGACAACCAGGCGCTGCTGGCCGCGCTGGACACCACCGCGGCCGGCCTCGACGAGGCGCAGATCGCCGCACGGCTGGGGCGCGACGGCGTCAACGAGGTCTCGCACGAGAAGCCGCCGCACTGGTCGGTGCAGCTGCTGCGCGCGTTCAAGAACCCGTTCATCATCGTGCTGCTGGCGCTGGCCGGGGTGCAGCTGTTCACCGACGCCAGCGACCTCACCGGGCCGGCCATCATTGCGGCGATGGTGGGCATCAGCGTGCTGCTGAGCTTCACCCAGGAGTACCGCTCCTCGAAGGCGGCGGAGCAGCTGAAGGCGATGGTGCGCAACACCGCCACGGTGACGCGGCGGGCCTCCGACGGCCACAGCGAGCGCATCGAGGTGCCGGTGGGCGAGCTGGTCGCCGGCGACATCGTGCACCTGGGCGCGGGCGACATGGTGCCCGCCGACCTGCGCCTGCTCGGCGCCAAGGACCTGTTCATCAGCCAGGCCATCCTCACCGGCGAGTCGCTGCCGGTGGAGAAGGCCGCGCCGGGCGCGCACGGCGCAGCCGGCGCGGACCACGCCAATCCGCTGGACCTGCCCACGGTCTGCTACATGGGCACCAACGTGGTCAGCGGCAGCGCCACCGCGGTGGTGGTGGCGACCGGGCCGCGCAGCTACCTCGGCTCGCTGGCGCACAGCATCGTCGGCCAGCGCGTGCAGACCAGCTTCGACCGCGGCGTGAACTCGGTGAGCTGGCTGCTGATCCGCTTCATGGCGGTGATGGTGCCGATCGTGTTCCTGATCAACGGGCTGGACAAGCACGACTGGCTGCAGGCGTTCCTGTTCGCGCTGTCGGTGGCGGTGGGGCTGACCCCGGAGATGCTGCCGCTGATCGTCACCGCGAACCTGGCCAAGGGCGCGCTGGCGATGTCGCGGCGCAAGGTGGTGGTGAAACGGCTCAACGCGATCCAGAACTTCGGCGCGATGGACGTGCTGTGCACCGACAAGACCGGCACGCTGACGCTGGACAAGATCGTGCTGGAGCGCCACCTCGACCTGCGCGGCGAGGATTCCGACGAGGCGCTGGAGTACGGCTACCTCAACAGCCGCTTCCAGACCGGGCTGAAGAACCTGATGGACAAGGCGGTGCTGGCGCACCGCGACCTGGAGCCGGTCGCGGCGCGCTACCGCATCGTCGACGAGATCCCGTTCGATTTCCAGCGCCGGCGCATGTCGGTGGTGCTCGGCAACGGCGGCGGTCAGGACCTGATCGTGTGCAAGGGCGCGGTGGAGGAGATGCTGTCGATCTGCGCCTGGGCGAGGATCGGCGGCGAGGTGGCGCCGATGACCGATGCGCTGCGCGACGGCATCAAGGAGATGACGCACGGGCTCAACGAGGACGGCCTGCGCGTGCTGGTGGTGGCGGTGCGCGAGCAGCCGCCGGCCGGCCGGCCGTACGGCGTCGCCGACGAGAGCGGGCTGACCGCGGTGGGCTGCCTGGCCTTCCTCGACCCGCCGAAGGACTCGGCCGCCACCGCGATCGCCGCGCTGCACCAGCACGGCGTGGCGGTGAAGGTGATCACCGGCGACAACGAGGCGGTGACGCGCAAGATCTGCCGCGAGGTGGGGCTGGACGTGGAGCACTCCGCGCAGGGCCGGCACATCGAGCCGCTGGACGACGCGGCGCTGGATGCGCTGGTGGCGCGCACCACCGTGTTCGCCAAGATGTCGCCGCTGCAGAAGGCGCGCGTGGTGAAGTCGCTGCAGCGCCAGGGCCACACCGTGGGCTTCCTCGGCGACGGCATCAACGATGCGCCGGCGCTGCGCGAGGCCGACGTTGGCATCTCGGTGGACACCGCCACCGACATCGCCAAGGAGTCGGCCGACATCATCCTGCTGGAGAAGAACCTTATGGTGCTGGAGGAGGGCGTGCTGGAAGGCCGCGTCACCTTCGGCAACATCATCAAGTACATCAAGATGACCGCCAGCTCCAACTTCGGCAACATGTTCAGCGTGCTGGTGGCGAGTGCATTCCTGCCGTTTTTGCCGATGCTGCCGCTGCAGATCCTGGTGCTGAACCTCTTGTACGACATCTCGCAGCTGTCGATCCCGTTCGACCGCATGGACGAGGAATACCTGCGCAAGCCGCGCAAGTGGGACGCCAGCGACATCGGCCGCTTCATGGCGTGGATCGGCCCGGTCAGCTCGATCTTCGACATCACCACGTTCGCGCTGTTGTGGCACGTGTTCGGCGCGAACTCGGTGCAGCACCAGGCGCTGTTCCAGTCGGGCTGGTTCGTCGAGAGCCTGCTCACGCAGACGCTGATCGTGCACATGATCCGCACGCGGCGCATCCCGTTCCTGCAGAGCATCGCTTCGGCCCCGGTGCTGGCGCTGACCAGCGCGATCATCCTGGTCGGGCTGCTGCTGCCGTTCACCAGGCTCGGCGCCAAGCTCGGCATGGTGGCGCTGCCGGCGGCGTTCTTCGGCTGGGTGGCGCTGACCGTGCTCACCTACGGCGTGCTGACTCAGCTGATGAAGCTGGTGTACATCCGCCGCTACGGGCGCTGGCTGTGAGCGTGGCCGCAGCAGTGCCGGCAACCGTTGCTCAGTCCGCCTCCAGCGTGTCGTCCGTCGCTGCCCCTTGCGTGGCGTAGCGCCGCGCCACCACCGCGCACACCATCAGCTGCAACTGGTGGAAGATCATCAGCGGCAGCACCAGCGCGCCGAGGCCGCCAAGCTGGCCGGCGAACAGGATCTTCGCCATCGGGATGCCGCTGGCCATGCTCTTCTTGGAGCCGCAGAACACGATGGTGATCTCGTCCTCGCGCGAAAAGCCGAGCCGGCGCGCGGTCCAGGCCAGCGTGGGCATCACCAGCGCCAGCAACAGCGCGCACATCGCCAGCGTGGCGAGCAGCGCGGAGACCGGCGTGTCGCGCCACAGGCCGCCGACCACCGCGGCGCTGAACGCGGTGTACACCACCAGCAGGATGGTGCCCTGGTCGGTGTAGCCGAGCAGCGGCCGGTGGCGGTCGACCCAGCCGCCGATGCGGCCCCGCGCGGCGTGTCCCAGCGCAAACGGCAGCAGCAGCTGCAGCATGATGTCCAGCACGCCGCGCCAGGAAGCGCCGCCGCCGTGGCTGGCCAGCAGCAGGCCGACCAGCAGCGGAGTCACTACGATGCCGATCAGGTTCGACATCGACGCGCTGACCACCGCGGCGGAGACGTTGCCGCCGGCGATCGAGGTGAACGCGATCGACGACTGCACGGTGGACGGCAGCGTGCAGACGAACAGCACGCCGAGGTACAGCTGCGGCGTCAGCAGCGCGAGGCCGAGCGGCCGCAGCGCCAGTCCCAGCAGCGGAAACAGCACGAAGGTGCTGGCGAACACGGTCAGGTGCAGCCGCCAGTGGGCCAGCCCTTGCACGATCGCCGCGCGCGGCAGCTTGGCGCCGTGCAGGAAGAACAGCAGCGCGATCGCCGCGTCGGTGATGCCATCGAACACCCGCGCGGCGCCGTCGCGGCACGGCAGCAGCGAGGCCAGCGCCACGGTGGCGAGCAGGGCGAGGGTGAACTTGTCCGGACGGGCGCGGCGCGGCGACATGCGGAGCCGCTCAGTCCAGTCCGCAGCGCGTGCGGCGTCGACGTTTCCACCACAGCACCAGTACGGTCAGCAACAGCAACCCGATCAGCACCCACAGGCTGCTCTGGCCGCGATGGATCCATTTCACCAGCCACTCGTGGTTGTCGGCGCCGAAGTAGCCCAGGTAGACCCAGATCGGCACGCTGATCAGCGCGGCCATGGTGTCGATCAGCAAGAAGCGCAGGAACGACACCCGATGGGTGGTACCGGCGGTGAGGTAGACGGTGGTGCGCATGCCGGGCAGGAAGCGCGCGAAGAACAGCATGCGGTTGCCGTACTGGTCGAACTTCTCCTGCACCTTGACGTAGCGCGCCGGGGTCAGCACGCGCGCCACGAAGCGCCACTGCAGGATGCGCGCGCCATAGTGGTGGCCGAGCAGGAAGATGGCGCAGTCGCCCAGCAGCACGCCGAACATCGCCAGCGCGAACATCGTATGCACGTTGGCGTAGCCCAGGCCGGCGATCACGCCGCCGGCGACCAGCGTGATGTCTTCCGGCAGCGGCAACCCGGCGCCGCAGATCATCAGCGCGATGAACACCGCCACGTAGCCGTTCTCGGCGAAGATCGTCACCAGTTGCTGCAGCAGGTCCATCAGTGTCCTTGCGCCCCCCGGTGCGGACCTGGGCCGGCCGCGGCCGGGCATGATCCCACAGCCGGGCAAAGTCCGGCGGCCGCTGCGACAGGGGTGGACGGGCGGCTGCTCATCGCACTCAGGCCGAGGCCACCGGCGGGCGTACGCGGGCGGCCAGCAGCTCGCGCAGTTCGGCTTTTTCGGCGGGCTCCAGCGTACCCTCGCGGCTCTTCGCGGTGAGCGCGTCGCGACGCTGGGTCGCAGCCTGGTCTTCCATTCGCGCCAGTGCATCGAAGAACTCGCCGCGCTGCGCCTCCGGCTCGCCCACCGCCAGCGCCGCCATCAGCTTCTGCAGCGAAGGGTATTCCGGCCGCTCGGCGAAATGCTCCACCAGCATCGCGGAGTTGATGCCGGGGCGCGCGCGCGCGAGGTCGAGCAGTTCGGCCAGCAGTGCGACGCCGGGCTTGTCCAGGCGCAGGAAGCGGTATGGCCGCTCCACCTGGTCGGCCATGCCCGGCTGCGCCAGCAGCAGCGAGATCGCGCTGCGTACCAGGCTGCGCTGCACCGCGGTGGGCCGCTGCACGGCGCGTTGCGCGGCCGGGTCGGCCTGCAGCAGCGCGCGGGCGCCGCTGCGCTTTTCCAGTTCCTGCGCCATCAGATCGCGGAAGGCGCCGTCGGGCAGCCTGGCGATCAGCGGGCGGGCGCGCTCGGCCAGCCGGGCGCGGCCATCGAGGCTGGCCGTGTCGACGTCGTGCGCCAGCTCGCCGAAGAAGTAGTCCGACAGCGGCATCGCTTCCCGGATGCGCTTTTCGAAGCCCTCCTTGCCTTCCTTGCGCACCAGCGTGTCCGGGTCCTCGCCCTCGGGCAGGAACAGGAAGTACGCCTGCCGCCCGTCGCGCAGGCGCGGCAGCGCGGATTCCAGCGCCTTCCACGCGGCGGCGCGGCCGGCGCGGTCGCCGTCGAAGCAGAACACCACGTCCGGCGCGGCGCGGAACAGCACCTCGGTGTGCTCCGGCGTGGTCGCCGTGCCCAGCGTGGCCACCGCGATCGGCAGCCCGGCCTGGTGCAGCGCGATCACGTCCATGTAGCCCTCGACCACCACGATCCGCCGCAGGTTCGCGTTGGCCTGCTTCACCTGCCACAGCGCGAACAGCTCGCGGCCCTTGTGGAACAGCGGAGTTTCCGGCGAATTGAGGTATTTCGGGGATTGCTCGGCGCTGAGCACCCGGCCGCCGAACGCGATCACCCGGCCGCGGCGGTCGAGGATCGGGAACATCAGCCGCTCGCGGAAGCGGTCGTATTTGCTGCCGCGCTCGCTGGAGGCGACCATGCCGGCCTCGTTGAGCAGTTCCATCCGCCGCGGCGTGTTGCCCAGCGCCTTGATCACGCCGTCGTAGCCGGCCGGCGCCCAGCCGAGACGGAAACGCTTGATCGTCTCCGCGTCGAGCCCGCGTTTCCGGCAATATGCCTGGGCGTCGGCGCTGCGCGGCAGCTCGCCCTCGTACCAGGCGGCGGCGGCGTCGAGCAGGGCGTACAGGTCGGTCTTGTCCTCGCGTGGGCGCTCGTCACGGCCGCCTTCGCGCGGCACGGTCAGGCCGACCGTCTGCGCCAGTTCCTCCACCGCGTCGGGGAACTCCAGCCGCTCGTAGTCCATCAGGAACTTCACCGCGCTGCCGTGCGCGCCGCAGCCGAAGCAGTGGAAGAACTGCTTGGCCGGACTGACGTAGAACGAGGGCGTGCGCTCGTTGTGGAACGGGCAGCACGCGGTCCACTCGCGCCCGGCCTTCTTCAGCGGCACGCGCCGCTCGATCACGTCGACGATGTCGACGCGGGCGAGCAGTTCGTCGATGAAGCTGTCCGGGATCAGGCCGCGCATAGACCGCCTAGTCTAGTCGGTCGCCGCCGGGGAGGCTCGGGCGGAGCGCAGGGGGCCTGAGGCGAAATGCCACGGGGAAGGGAACGCGCCGCGCCGCAACGGGCCTGGATCGACGCGCGCCGATGCCGGCGGCCCCGTCGTATGGCCGCCCGGCGCGCTGCCGAAGCGTCGCTAGAACAGCTTGATCACCCCGACCACTGCCAGCACGGCCAGCAGGAACAGGATCAGGAAGCATGCGAACAACACCTTGGCGATGGTGCCGGTGGCGCCGGAGAGGCTGCCGAAGCCCAGCCAGCCGGTGACCAGCGAGACGATGGCGAAGATGATGGCCCACTTCAGCATGTGCTTCTCCTGCGGCGAGGCGACGCCCGCGGCGCGGTGGGCCGCGAGTCGCCACGGTTGTAGCGGAGCGGGCGTGAACGCGATGCATGGCTTGCCTGTGCCCCGGCGGAGCGGCAAGCTTCCTGGCCCGTCCGGAGTGACGAACCATGCTGATCAATACGGTGATGATGCTCAGGCAGCGCATGATCGTGCGCGTGTTCGAGCGGGCGGCCGCGACTACGGCGGCGACCGCCTGCACGGCGGCGCAGTTGGGGCTGAAGCCGGGCATGGCCTGGCATCGGCTGGCGAGCCTGGCGGTGCTGCGCTGTCCGGGCGAGGGCCGCTGGTTTCTCGATATGGCGAACTGGCAGCGGCTGCGCCGGCGCCGCCATCGCATCGCGCTGGCCGTGGTCGCCGGTTTGCTGGTGCTGCTGGGCCTGCTGCTCGTGGCCGGGACGCTCAGCCGGCCAGGCGCGCCTTGATCCGTCCCGAGACCACGCCCATGTCGGCGCGGCCGGCGGCCTTCTCCTTCACCGCGGCCACCACCTTGCCCATGTCGCGCGGCGAGCTGGCGCCGGTGGCGGCGATCGCGGCGGTGATCAGCGCGTCGATCTCCTCGTCGCCGAGCTTGGCCGGCAGGTAACCCTCGATCACCGTCATCTCGGCGCGCTCCACGTCGGCCAGGTCCTCGCGGCCGGCGGCGGCGTACTGGCTGACCGAGTCCTTGCGCTGCTTCAGCATCTTCTCCAGCACCGTCAGCACCTGCGCGTCGTCCAGCTCGATGCGCTCGTCCACCTCGCGCTGCTTGATCGCCGCCAGCATCAGCCGGATCACGCCCAGCCGGTGCTTGTCGCCGCCGCGCATGGCGGTCTTCATGTCTTCGGTGATCTGCTGCTTGAGCGTCATGGGCGAAAGCCTCGGAAGGTGGATGGATGATTCTACGGAAACGACAAAGCCGGCGTTGTCCTGGGGACAACACCGGCCGAGGTCGAATCCGGAGTGCTTGCGGTGGCTGCGACTAACCGCGCCAGCCGTGTTTCCTGCATGCGCCGCGTGAAGATGCGGGCGGCTCGCCGTCGGGCGAGCGGGCGGAAACTCAGTACAGGCGGACCTTGCGCGAGACGTCGCGCGACAGGCGGCGCAGGTGGCGCTTCACCGCGGCGGCGCGCTTGCGCTTGCGCTCCTGGGTCGGCTTCTCGTAGAACTCGCGCTTGCGCGTTTCAGCCAGGACGCCGGCCTTTTCGCAGGTACGCTTGAAACGACGCAGTGCGATCTCGAACGGCTCGTTCTCGCGAACTTTTACGTTGGGCATGGAAACTCCGAGTGGTAATCTGCCCCGCTGACGGGGTTGTTGGGTAGAGCGAGCCGCGAATTATACCGTGCAAACCGAGAAATTTTCAAAGCCCGTGCTGGGCATCGAGAGCTCCTGCGACGAGACCGGCGTGGCCGTGCTGCGCTGGGAACCGGACGCCCCCGGGCGCGGCCTGCTGGCGCACACCCTGTACAGCCAGATCAAGCTGCACGCCGACTATGGCGGGGTGGTGCCGGAGCTGGCCAGCCGCGACCACGTGCGCAAGCTGCTGCCGCTGATCCGCGAGGCGCTGGCCCAGGCGGGCTTAAGCGTGCGCGACCTGGGCGGGGTGGCCTATACCGCCGGCCCCGGCCTGGTCGGCGCCCTGCTGGTCGGGGCTTCCGTCGGGCGCGCGCTGGCCTGGGCACTGGGCGTACCGGCGATCGGCGTGCACCACATGGAAGGCCACCTGCTGGCGCCGCTGCTGGAGGCCGAGCCGCCGCAGCCGCCGTTCGTGGCCCTGCTGGTTTCCGGCGGCCATTCGATGCTGGTCGAGGTCGAGGCCATCGGCCGCTATACGATCCTGGGTGACACCCTGGACGATGCCGCCGGCGAGGCCTTCGACAAGACCGCCAAGCTGATGGGCCTGCCGTATCCGGGCGGCCCGGCGCTGGCGAAGCTGGCCACGCAGGGCACGGCCGGCGCGTTCCGCTTCTCCCGCCCGATGACCGACCGGCCCGGGCTGGACTTCAGCTTCTCCGGCCTGAAGACCCAGGTGCTGCTGGCCTGGCAACAGTCCGACCAGTCCGAGCAGACCCGCGCCGACGTCGCCCGCGCGTTCGAGGAGGCGATCGTCGACACGCTGGTCATCAAGTGCCGCCGCGCGCTGGAGGCCACCGGCACGCAGCGGCTGGTGATCGCCGGCGGCGTGGGCGCGAACCGCCATCTGCGCGAGGAACTGGCCGCGGCGGGCGAGAAGGACGGCTTCCGCACCTATTTCCCGCGCCTGGCGTTCTGCACCGACAACGGCGCGATGATCGCGCTGGCCGGCGCGATCCGCCTGGCCGGCGGCCAGCAGCAGGACGAAACCGTGCAGGTGCGCCCGCGCTGGGATTTGCAGACGCTGCCTGCGGCGTAGCGCATCCGTTTGGTAGGGCGGGCACGGCCCGCCGCTCTCGCCATACCTCGTGTCACTGCCGGACGCAAGGCCGGCGGGCCGTGCCCGCCCTACGAAATGCGGCAGGTCACCATTGAGTACGGCCGGGCAGCAGCCCCTTCAGCTCCGCCTCGGTGAGGTTGCGCCACTGGCCCGGCTTCAGGTGGCCGAGCTTCACGTTGACGATGCGCACGCGGCGCAGTTGCGTCACGCGGTAGCCGAAGGCGGCGGCCATCAGCCGGATCTGCCGGTTCAAGCCCTGGGTGAGCACGATGGCGAAGCCGAACCTGGCGATCTTGCGCGTGCGACAGGGCCTGGTCATCTGGCCATGCACGCGCACGCCCTTGGTCATGCCGGCGAGGAACGCCTCGGTGACCGGCTTGTTCACTGCCACCAGGTATTCCTTCTCGTGGTGGTTCTCGGCGCGCAGGATCTCGTTGACGATGTCGCCGTTGCTGGTCAGCAGGATCAGTCCTTCCGAATCCTTGTCCAGCCGGCCGACGGGGAAGATCCGCTGCGGATGGTCGACGAAGTCCACGATGTTGCCGGCCACCGTCTGGTCGGTGGTGCAGGTGATGCCCACCGGCTTGTTCAGCGCGATGTAGATGGCCTTCTTCGCTGCCGGCGTGGCGGCCAGGATGCGCGCGCGCACGATCTCGCCATCCACCCGCACCTCGTCGCCGTCCAGCGCCTTGGCCCCGGTGGTGACGACTTCGCCGTTAATGCTGACGCGGCCGGCGAGCAGCAGTTCATCCGCCTCGCGGCGCGAGCACAGGCCGGCTTCGCTGATGTACTTGTTGACGCGCATGGGTCAGCAGTGAGTGTAGGGAAGCGAGAGGAAGCAAGCACAGGAGTGGGCGCACTTCGGCCCTTCTCTCGCGGCTTTCAGGACCGGAGCCCCACGCCGCGCTTGAGCAGCTGCAGCGCCACGACCGACAGTGCCGCCACGAAGCCGAGCATCACCACGAAGGCCCAGCCCACGTGCACGTCGCTGATGCCGAGCACGCCGTAGCGGAACGCGTTGACCATGTACAGGATCGGGTTGGCGCGCGAGATCGCCTGCCACGGTTCGCCCAGCATGTTGATCGAGTAGAACACGCCACCGAGGTAGGTCAGCGGGGTGAGGATGAAGGTGGGCACCAGCGCGATGTCGTCGAACTTCTTCGCGTACACCGCGTTGACGAAGCCGGCCAGCGAGAAGATGGTGGCGCCCAGCAGCACCGAGGCGA
>Ga0209916_1000671_pt1 | contig 46233 bp, 48 predicted proteins | sample ThiBio_1000_plan_FD_183956 | JGI IMG/M metagenome (GOLD analysis project Ga0209916, IMG submission 183956) | Wastewater bioreactor microbial communities from Cape Town, South Africa - Thiocy_solids_2 (SPAdes) | ecosystem: Engineered > Bioreactor > Thiocyanate-remediating > Anaerobic-Aerobic ... | reverse complement strand
TCGCGCTGGCCGGCGTCGCCGCCGAGTTCGGCGTGGTGATGCTGCTGTACCTGCGCCACGCGTGGGACCGCCAGCTCGCCGCCGATCCGCGCTCGGGCCCGGCCGAACTGGACGCGGCGATCCGCGAGGGCGCGGTGCAGCGCGTGCGGCCGAAGGCGATGACGGTGGCGGTGATCCTGGCCGGCCTGTTCCCGATCCTGCTCGGCCACGGCGCCGGTTCGGAAGTGATGCAACGCATCGCCGCGCCGATGGTCGGCGGCATGCTCACCGCGCCGCTGCTGTCGATGCTGGTCATCCCCGCGGCGTTTCGCCTGCTGGAGCTGCGCCGGCTGCGGCGGCGAACCATGACGACGATCGGGCAGGCGCAAGCGGAGTAGGCTGCTGCCCATGACGAGCGAACTCATCCTGCGCAGCACGCTGACCTGTCCGCATTGCGGGCATCAGGTCACCGAGACCATGCCGACCGATGCGTGCCAGTTCTTCTACGACTGTCCCGCCTGCGGCGAACTGCTGCGGCCGAAGCCCGGCGACTGCTGCGTGTTCTGTTCCTGGGGCAGCGTGCCGTGCCCGCCGGTGCAGCAGCAGAAATCCTGCTGCGGCCGGTGAGGCCGCGGCGCCTCGTCAGCGCGCGGGTCAGTCGACCACGCCGTGGCTCTCGGTGGTGCCGAGCAATTCGGGCTGCTTCGGCGCGCGCTGGCGGCGATGCAGCAGTGGATGCATGAACACCGCCGCCAGGATCACCGCCACGCCGGCGTAGAACCAGCCATCCAGTTCGTGCTGTTCGCCCAGCAGTGCGATCGCCAGCACGATCGCGTAGACCGGCTCCAGATTGGTCACCATCTGCGTGCCGAATGCGCTCATGTGGCGCAGCGCCACCAGCGCCAGCGCGAACGGCAGCAAGGTGCAGCCGAACGCCAGCGCCAGCAGCAACAGCGCATCGTGCGTGCCCGGCAGCATGAATGCCGGGCCGGCGTGCGGGATGAACGGCGCGAGCAGGGTGAGGAAAACGGTGCCGGTACCCAGCTCGATGCAGGTCACCGTGAGCGGATCGCCGTGTTCGACCAGGCGCTTGTTGAGCGAACCGAAGAACGCTACGAACAGCGCCGACAGCACGCCCACCGCAATCCCCGCGCGCATGCCGTGCGGCACGCCGCCCACCACCATCAGCACGCCGGGCACCACCGCCACGCCGATCAGCAGCTCGCGCGGGTCGAAGCGGCGCCTGGCGATCCACGGTTCGATGAAGGCCAGGAACACCGGCCCCAGCGCGATGCAGGTGGCGCCCACCGAGGCGTTGGACAGCTTGATCGCCGCATAGAAGGTGAGCCAGTGCAGCGACACCAGCACGCCGATGCCGGCATACGCTCCGATCAGCCGTGCCGGCATCGCGCGCAGCTCGCGCCAGACCCGCGGCATCAGCAGCAGCGCCGCCACCACCAGCAGCATGCGCCACCACACCAACGGCAGCGCCGGCAGCGTGATCAGCTTGCCGAGGATTGCGGTGAAGCCCCACAGCAACACGCAGAAATGGATCTGCAGGCGGGCCTGGTTGACGGGTTGCATGGGTGTTCGCAGGGAAGGATGGCCCGACATTCTAGCGCCGGCCCTCGCCGCAACCATCGCGGAGCGGCCCGCTGGTCACCGCAACGCGCTTGTCGAAGCCCGCAGGCGGGCGATGCTTTTGCTCTGCGCTTCCCGATCCCGGTTCTCATCAAAAAAAGCATCGCCCGCCAGCGGGCTCCTACCGGTGCGGGCGCGGCTGCGTCGTGTCGGCACCGCGCAGCTGCTGCAGCACGGCGCGGCAGGTGTTGTCGCTGTCATTGCCGTGGCTGGGGGCGATCAGGGCGAGCAGGGCGGCCGGCGCGGCGACCGTGCCGAGCGCGATGGCGCCGGCGCCGCGCGCCAGCAGCGGGCCGGCGTGCACGCCGACGTCGGGGTTCTTCAGCGTGCCGCGCACGTACAGCGGGGAGCGCAACGAGAGCACGCGCAGGCCCTTGGTGTGCGGCTTCACGTCGAGGTCGAGCTTCTCGCTGGCCAGGTTCACCGTGCCGGTCACGTTGACCACCGCATCGTCGGTGTCGAACACGAACAGGCGCATGTCGAACAGGCCATTGCTCGCGGCCATGTCCGTGGCGGCGCAGTTGATCGGCACCGTCTTGTCGCCGAACAGCTTGCCGATGACGATGTTGGCCACGTTGAGGCCGGCGGTTTCCAGCAGGGTCTTGCTGATTGCGCCGTCGTTCATCAGCAGCTGCAGCTCGCCGTTCGCGCTGCCGAGCAGGGCGGCGACCGAGTTGCCCTGCGCATCGAGCGCGGCGTCGCCGTTGATCTCGCCGAGGCTGGTGCGCATCGGCTCGAAGGTCGGGAACAGCTGCTTGAGCTTGAGGTGGCGCGCATGCAGTTTCAGCAGGCCGCGCATCGGCGTGCGGCTGCCGTCGAGGCTCACGTTGCTGCGCACCGTGCCGCCGGCCAGGGTGAAGCTCAGCGGGTCGAGGTAGAGCGCGCCGTTGTTCATCACCAGGTGGGTGCTGAGCGAGTCGATCGGCAGCGCTTCGCCGCGCACGACGTGCGATCCGGTGAAGTTCACGTCCGCGTCCATTGCCTGCCAGCGTTCGGTACGGAACGGTTCCACCGGCAGCAGCTTGTCGGCGGGTTGTGGCGTGGCGTCGCCGCGCTGCGCCTTTTCGGCGCGGGAGTCGGCGCCGATCAGCGGGGCGAGGTCGGCGAAGCGCAGCAGCTTCGAGTGCACCTCGCCGCTCAGCTTGGGCCGTGCGCCGCCGGTGACGAACAGCAGGTTGCCGGAGAGATCGCTGCCGCCGACGCGGCCGCGGAAGTCCCGGTAGCTGTAGCGGCTGCCGCTGTGGCGCAGCTCGGCCTTGAGATGACCCTCGGTGGCGTACCGCGGCGTGTCGGGCAGGGTGAGGCCGGTGATCGGGTAGAGCCTGGCCATGCTCGAACCGGAGAACCACAGGCGCACGTCGAGCGCGCCCAGGTGCAGCGGATCGGTCAGCGTGCCGACCAGCGCGATGTGGCTGTCGCCAACGCGCAGATCGGCCTGCAGCGGCAGCGGCACGCTCTTGTCCTGCAGCGCCAGCACGGCGCCGCTGCGGCCCTTGCCCTTGAGCGGGCTGCCCTGGTAGCTGCCTTCGGCGGTCCAGCCGAACTGGTAGACGGTCGACGCGCTCGCCTGGCCGACGGGTTCCGCGGTGGCCTCGCCGGCCATGGTCTCTTTCGCCGCCGCCCCGACCGTTCGGCCGGCCTGCTCGCGCGCGTCGCGGGATTGCTGCGCCACGATCTGGTCATACGGGATGGCCTGCTGCAGCGGCTCGACCGCCAGCTTGAGCTTCACCTGGCTGGCGGCGTCGTCGAGCGTGATCACGCCCTGGTCGAAGCCGATCGTGCCCAGCTGCAGCTTCCAGGCCGAGGGCGCGCGGTGTTCCGGCAGCGCGAAATCCCAGCTGGCGCGGCCGGATTTGTCGCGCTCCAGATCGACGCTGGGACGCACCAGCTGCAGCGTGGGCACCTCGATGCGGTGTGCCAGCAGCGCCGGCAGCGACAGCCGGAAGCGCAGCGCGTCGAGGTGGGCGAAGCGCGGCTGCGCAGCCCAGTCCGGGTTGGCGATGCTGATGTCGCGCGCGGTGAACTCGGGCCACGGGATCCAGGAGCCCGGCCAGCCGGCGAGGCGGTCGCGCCGCCAATCGACGGTCAGCGCGCCGTTGATCGCGAACGGTCGCCCGATCGCCTGGCTGACCTTGTCGGCGATGAATGGCTTGGTGCGGTTCCAGTCGAACAGGGCCACCGCGATCGCCAGCACCGCGAGCAGCACCAGCAGCGTGCCCGCGATCCAGCTGAGTATTCGGCGGTGGCGTTGCATCCCACACTCCTGCAGCGGTGGCCCGTGTGTCGCGCGGACGCGGCGGGGCAGCACGGTCAGTGATAGCTGCAGGCATGCAAAGGTTATGTGGTCACGGTGGGATTTTCATACGCCGTTCACGCATATTTGCCGGGTGAGCGACAGGTCGGGCTTCCGCCGGCAAGTAACCGGCGCATGGGCGCAGCGCTTGCTCCGCTGGTGCGAACGTCAGCGCGCCGGCTTCGCCTCGCGCACGGGCACGTCGATGCCGCACAGGTCGAGCTTGCCGACCGGCTTCGGATAGAACGCGTTGTGGCCGTTGCGTTTCGCCTCCACCAGCGCGGCGAAGCTGGCGCTGTCGGTGCGCAGCACCTGGATCGCCGGACGGTCCTTCGCCGGCAGGTCGGCGGCGAGGCGTACCGATTCGATGGTGACGCGCTGCTGCGGCTGCGTGTAGAAGCCCATTGGCTCGGGGCCGCGCGGCAGCCCGGAGAGCAGCGGCATGCCTTCCAGCACGCGGCCGGCCACGGCGAGATTGTGGTCCAGTCGGCGTGCCTGGCCGATCACCGCGTACAGCGAACTGCCGTTGCCGGTTTCCGGCGCCACGTCGCGCGCCACGCCGACCGTGCCGTAGCAGTGCGCCACCCATTCCTGTCCGCTGGCCGGGTCGCGCCCCACCGGGAAGCCCTCGCTGAAGCCGACCTCGGGCGCGTACACGTCGCCGTCCGGCAGCGGCGTCCACGGCAGCTTCGGGTCGATCGCGCGGGTGAACTCCGGCGCCAGCGTCTTGCTGGCCTGGCCCAGCGAACGGAGCTTGCGCTTGTCGCCGTTGTCGTCGTCGTTCGGATCGCCCCACTGGGTGACGAAGTTGTCCTGCACGCGAATGATCGCCAGATCGTCGAAGTAGTGCTGGCGCACCAGGGTGCGGATGTTCGCCGCGTGCAGCGGGGTGAAATCCGGCGCCAGCTCGATCAGCACGCGTCCACCCGGCAGCTGCATGACCATGAGGTTCTGCGGGTCCGGCGTGCGCCACTCGGCCGGCGTCGACTTGGCCAGGATTTCCTTCGCGGTCGGCGTGGGCCTGGCCTGCTCGGCGGCAAGCGCCGGCAACGCCAGCAGGCTGCAGACCAGCGCGCCGGCGGCGATCAGGTGACGTCTTTGCATGGCAACCCCTGGGCAACGGAAGGACGAGGGCTGCAACTTAGCAGAGTGCCGCTGCCGGCTGAGCGGGGGCATGACTTCAGGCCCATGCACTAGTATCAAGTTCGCACTATGGTTCACTTGAGTCTAAGTGGCACCGAGGACAAGCGGGATGGACGACAGCGCCAGCCAGTTGAAGAAGTTCCAGAAGGAGCTTTCCAGCGGCACCGTATCGCTGGTGCTGCTGGGGGTGCTGGCGCAGTCGCGTCAGCCGTTGTACGGCTACCAGATCGCCAAGCGGCTGGAGGGGGCCGAAGGCGTGCTGGCCGGCAAGCAGAGCGCGCTGTATCCGGTGCTGCGCAATCTGGAGGGCGCCGGGCTGCTCGCCAGCGAGGTCGAGCCTTCCGTCAGCGGGCCGCCGCGCCGCTATTACCGCATCACCAAACCGGGGCGCGAGGTACTGCGCGAATGGGTCGCCGCGTGGAACGCCACCCGCGATGCCGTCGATAACGTCTTGCAAGGAGGGGTGTCATGAACGCGCCACGCACCATCGCCGAATACCTCGAACAACTGCGTGCCGCGCTGCGCGGCGCCGACCCGGCCCTGATCCAGGATGCGCTGTACGACGCCGAGGAACACCTGCGCGCCGAGCTGGCCGAACAGCCTAGCCGCAGCGAGGCACAGATGCTGGAACACGTGGTCGGCAGCTACGGCGCGCCGGACGAGGTGGCGGAGATCTACCGCGACCAGGAGATCAAGATCCAGCGCGCGCTGCGTCCGCCGCCGCCGCCGAAGCGGCGTTCGCTGGCCGGGCGCTTCTTCGGCGTTGCCGCCGATCCGCGCACCTACGGTGCGCTGTTCTACATGCTGCTGGCGCTGGCCACCGGCATCTTCTACTTCACCTGGGCGGTGACCGGGTTGTCGCTGTCGGTGGGCTTGTCGGTGCTGATCATCGGCCTGCCGTTCATCGTGCTGTTCTTCGGCAGCGTGCGCGTGCTGTCGCTGGTGGAGGGGCGCATCGTGGAGGCGATGCTGGGCATGCGCATGCCGCGCCGGCCGGTATACCCGACCACCGGCATGACCCTCATGCAGCGCATCGGCAGCATGTTCACCGACGTGCACACCTGGACCACGCTTTGCTACATGTGGCTGATGCTGCCGCTGGGCATCGTGTACTTCACCCTGGCCGTGACCCTGCTCAGCGTGTCGGTGGCCTTCATCGGCGCGCCGCTGGCGATGCTGCTCCACAACGACTGGCTGCCCGGGCTGTACGTGGACCATCAGGTCACCGTGAACTGGGGCTTTGGCGCGCATGTGCCCGGTTGGGGCGACGCGATCGCGATGTGCGTGATCGGCATCGTGCTGCTGTTCACCACCCTGCACCTGGCGCGCGCGCTGGGCCGGCTGCACGGCCACGTCGCCAAGCACATGCTGGTGCCGCGCGCGGCGGATTGAGCAGCACCCGGTTACCATGCCGCCTTTGCCGGACCGACTGCCGATGCCCAAGACCTACGACCGCGCCTATTTCGACAAGTGGTACCGCGACCCGCGCCATGCGGTGGGCTCGCCGGCGGAGCTCAAGCGCAAGGTGGCGATGGTGGTGGCGCAGGCGGAGTACTACCTGGGCCGGCCGGTGCGCAACGTGCTCGACGTGGGTTGCGGCGAGGCCACCTGGCGCGCACCGCTGCGTGCGTTGCGGCCGGACATCGCCTATCGCGGGCTGGACGCCAGCGAGTACGTGGTGGCGCGCTACGGGCGCAGCCGCGGCATCGGCCTGGCCCGTTTCGGCCAGCTGGAACAGCTGCGCTTCGACACCCGCTTCGACCTGATCGTGTGCACCGACGTGTTGCACTACCTGAAGCCGGCGGAGATCCGCGCCGGGCTGCAGGGTATCGGCGAGATGCTGGAGGGCGTGGCGTTCCTGGAAGTGTTCACCAGCCGCGACGACGTGGCCGGCGACCACCACGGTTTCGTGGCGCGCGCGCCGGCCTGGTACCTGCGCGAGTTCGGCAAGGTGGGGCTGCTGCCGTGCGGCTCGCATTGCTATCTCGGGCCGCGGCTGGAACGGCACATCGCGGCGTTGGAGCGGGCGCAGTTGCCGGCCTGATTGGCTGCCGAGCATCCCGGTTCGCGATGCTCTTGCTTCGTAGGGCGGGCACTGCCCGCCGCTTTTGTTCGAAAAGCCGGCGGGCAGTGCCCGCCCTACAGAGCTTTTCGTCACGTGGCGCAAGAGCATCGCGCACGAGTGCGCCCCTGCAAAAAAGGCGAGCTGGGGGAGCGTTTCCGCCCGCTATTCCACGGTCTTGTGCTTGTAGCGGCACAGGTCGCGGATCGCACAGTGGGGGCAGTCCGGCTTGCGCGCCTTGCACACGTAGCGGCCGTGCAGGATCAGCCAATGGTGGGCGTCGTGCTTGAACTCGGCCGGCACCACTTTTTCCAGCTTGTCCTCCACCGCGCGCACGTCCTTGCCGGGGGCGAGGCCGGTGCGGTTGGCGACGCGGAAGATGTGCGTGTCCACCGCGATGGTCGGCTCGCCGAAGGCGGTGTTGAGGATCACGTTGGCGGTCTTGCGACCCACGCCGGGCAGCGCCTCCAGCGCTTCGCGCGTGCGCGGCACCTCGCCGCCGTGCTGCTCGACCAGCAGCCGGCACAGCGCAATCACGTTCTTCGCCTTGGCGTTGAACAGGCCGATGGTGCTGATGTACTTCTTCAGCCCTTCCTCGCCCAGCGCGAGGATCGCCTGCGGCGTGTTCGCCACCGGGTAGAGTTTTTTCGTGGCCTTGTTCACGCCCACGTCGGTGGCCTGCGCGGAGAGCACCACCGCCACCAGCAGCTCGAACGGGGTGGAGTAGGCGAGCTCGGTGGTGGGATGCGGGTTCAGCTCGCGCAGGCGGGTGAACAGCTCGATCACGTCGGCGCGCTTCACGGTTGTGGTTCCTGCTGTTTCGCCCTGGCGCGGGCCAGCGCAGCCAGCACCGGGTTGCTCGATGCGGCGGTGTCCACCGCGGCCTTGCGCGCGGCCAGTTCCGCCTCGCGCCCGGCCGCTTCGCGTGCCAGTCGCGCCTCGCGGCGCTGGAAGTGTCCGCGCGCCGCGTCGGCGTGCGCCTGATCGATCTGTTCCGGTGGCATCGGTTCGAGCACGATGCAGTCGACGGGGCAGGCCGGCACGCACAGCTCGCAGCCGGTGCAGTCGTCGGCCAGCACGCTGTGCATCAGCTTCGAGGCGCCCACGATGGCGTCGACCGGGCAGGCCTGGATGCACTTGGTGCAGCCGATGCAGTCGGCTTCGACGATGCGCGCCAGCATGCGCGGCTTCTCCACGCCGCAGGTGGGGTCCAGCGGCAGCACCGGCCGATCCAGCAATGCCGCCAGCTTCGCGATGCCGGCCGCGCCGCCGGGCGGGCAGCGGTTGATCGCCGCCTCGCCACGCGCGATCGCCTCCGCATAGGGTCGGCAGCCGTGGTAGCCGCACTGCTCGCACTGCGTCTGCGGCAGCAGGGCGTCGATGCGGTCGGCCAGGATGGCGATGGGGTCACTCATGCGCGGGTGCGGGGCGGGCGATAATCGGCGCCCATTGTCCCGCAATTGCGGATCAACTGTCGGAGTGTTGCCATGAAACCGTCGCTGTTCGCTTCCCTGTTGCTGGCCGCCGTGCTCGGTGCCGGTGGTTCGGTCCTGCTGACCCACGCCGGTTCGGCGCGGGCCGAGACGCCCGGCGTCTCCGGCGACACGGTGACGGTGTTCGTCGACGCCACGCTCGGCTTCCGCAAGAAGCACATGGCGAGCCAGCTCACGAAGTCGCACGCCGAGTACGCGGCACGCGGCTACCGCTACGTGGACATGGCGCCGTACAACGAGAACGGCGACCTGGTCGGTTTCTTCGTGACCTATACGAAGCAGTAACGCGGTATCAGGGCGGACGCGGTCCGCCAGGGGTGGCTCAACGCACGCTGGCACCGGGCTTGGCGCCAGCATCGGCGTCGAGCAGGAACAGGTCGCTGCCGCCGTCGCCGGCCGAGAGGATCATGCCTTCGGACAGGCCGAAGCGCATCTTGCGCGGGGCCAGGTTGGCGATGAACACCACGTTGCGGCCGACCAGTTTCTCCGGCTCGGCGTAGGCGGCGCGGATGCCGGAGAAGATCTGCCGCGTGCCCAGTGCGCCGGCATCGAGCTCGAAGCGCAGCAGCTTGTCCGAACCGTCCACGAACTCGCAGGCGATGACCTTGCCCACGCGCAGGTCGAGCCGGGCGAAGTCGTCGATGCCGACGGTGGCGGACGCGGGGCTCGCGGATGCCGCAGCATTCGTCGGTTGGGAGCCGGGATTCGGCGCGGCGGCTTTCGGGCTGTCGTTCACGGGTTTCTTCTTTTTCGGGGCGGCGGGGGTCGCGGCCGGCGTGCCCAGCGAATCCTTCGAGGCCTCGACCATGGCCTCGATGCGCTTCGGGTCGATGCGGCCGAGCAGCGGCTCGAACGTGTTGATGGCGTGGTTGCGCAGGCCGGCGCGGGCGTCGTCGAAGTCGGCGATCGGCGCGGCCAGGAACCGTTCGGCGGCAGCCGCGGTGATCGGCAGGATCGGCTTGAGCATGCCGGTCAGCAGGCGGAACGCGGTCAGCGCGAATGAGCACACCTGATGCAGCTCGTCGCGACGGCTCTCGTCCTTGGCCATCGCCCACGGCGCCTTGGCGGCGATGTGGCCGTTGACCAGGTCGGCCATCAGCACGAAGCGGCGGGTGACCTCGGCGAAATCGCCGCTGTCGTACAGCGCGGCAATGCCGTCGTAGTGTTCCAGCAAGGTATTCCACAGCGCGGTTTCCTCCGCGCTGAACTGCGGCGCCAGGCGGCCGCCGAAATACTTGTGCACGAAGCCGGCGGTGCGGCTGGCGATGTTCACCCACTTGCCGACCAGGTGCGAGTTGACGCGCTCCTCGAACGCCTTGAGGTCGAGGTCCACATCGAGCGGCGCGTCGCTGAGCATGCTGGCGAAGTAGTAGCGCAGGAAGCCGGGGTGCAGGCCGGCGTCCAGGTAGGTTCGCGCCTGGATGAAGGTGCCGCGCGACTTGGACATCTTGGCGCCGTTCACCGTGAGGTAGCCGTTGACGTGCAGCGCGGTGGGCACGCGCATTTGCGCGCCGTGCAGCATCGCCGGCCAGAACAGGCCGTGGAAGTTGATGATGTCCTTGCCGATGAAGTGGTGCATCTCGGCGCTGCTGTCGGGCGCGAGGAAGTCGTCGAACTTGAGGCGGGTGCGCTCGCACAGCGCCTTGAAGCTGGCCAGGTAGCCGACCGGTGCGTCCAGCCACACGTAGAAGAACTTGCCCGGCGCGTCGGGGATCGGGAAGCCGAAGTAGGGCGCGTCGCGCGAGATGTCCCAGTCCTTTAGGCCGCCGTCCAGCCATTCGCGCAGCTTCGCCGCGACGCCGCTGTTCGCCACCGGCTTGCCGTGGGTGAGCTTGCCGGCGAACCAGTCGCGCAGCAGCCCCTCGAATTTGCCCAGTTCGAAGAAGTAGTGCTCCGAGTCCCGCAGCACCGGCGTGGCGCCGGATACTACCGAGTAGGGGTTGATCAGATCGGTGGGCGCGTAGGTGGCGCCGCAGTGCTCGCAGTTGTCGCCGTACTGGTCGGGCGTGCCGCAGTTGGGGCAAATACCCTTGATGTAGCGGTCCGGCAGAAACATCTGCTTGTCGGGGTCGAACAGCTGCTGGATGTTGCGCTTGGCGATGTAGCCGCCGTCGCGCAGCCGCGTGTAGATCAGCGTCGACAGCTCGCGGTTCTCGTCCGAATGGGTGCTGTGGTACTGGTCGAAGGCCACGCCGAACGCGGCGAAGTCGGCCTCGTGGCCCTCGCGGATGCCGGCGATGAAGGCCTCGGGCGTCATGCTGGCCTTCTCCGCGGCCAGCATGATCGGTGTGCCGTGCGCGTCGTCGGCGCACACGTAGACCACCTTGTTGCCGCTCATCCGCTGCGCGCGCACCCAGATGTCGGCCTGGATGTAGCCCAGCAGGTGGCCCATGTGCAGCGGGCCGTTGGCGTAGGGAAGGGCGTTGGTGACGAGCAGGCGGCGACTCATGGCGGCGTTCGGTCGAAATGACTGCGCATTATGCCACGCTGCCGGCGCGGCAACGCCGGCACCCTTGGCACGGCAAGGTCTCGGCGACTCCGGCCCATCGTGCAGATGCGCGGGGCGGCCATGAGTGAATTGCGTATTCGTGCGTGTTTGTGTACGTTTATGCGCATTGAATCGCAGGATCTGCGGGCGTGCAGTACGGCGACAGTTCTCCTCCGGCGGGTGCGCGCAGCGGATTGGCCCCGGCCATCCGCGCGACGCGCCTGGTCTTCCTGGTCTCGGGCATCGGCATGGCCGCGTGGGCGCCGATGGTGCCGTACGCGAAGGCGCGGCTGGGCCTGGACGAGGCCCAGCTCGGCTTGCTGCTGCTGGCTTTCGGCGGCGGTTCGATGGCTTCGATGCCGCTGGTCGGCTGGCTCACCCACCGTTTCGGCAGCCGTCGGGTGATCGGCGTCGGCGGCCTGCTGCTGTGCCTGGCACTGCCGCTGCTGGCGGTGGCGCCCGGTGCGGCCGCGCTGGCGTTCGGCCTGCTGTACTTCGGTGCCGCGCTGGGTGCGGTGGACGTGGCGATGAACGCGCACGCGGTAGAAGTGGAGCGCCGCGACGGCCGTCCGCTGATGTCGGGTTTCCATGGCCTGTTCAGCATCGGGGGGCTGGGCGGCGCGGCTGGCATGAGCCTGCTGCTTGCGCTGGGCCTGCCGCTGGCCACGGCGGCGGTCGCCATCTCCGTGCTGCTGGCCATCGTGGTGGCGAGCCAATGGCCCCGGCTGCTCGACGGGGCCGGCGCAACCGCCAAACACGCGGCAGTATTCGGCATGCCGCGTGGCGTCGTGCTGCTGCTGGGCCTGCTGTGCTTCATCAGCTTCCTCGCCGAGGGCGCGATGCTGGACTGGAGCGCGGTGTTCCTGCGCGAGTTCCGCGGCTTCCCGGCGGCGTCGGCGGGCATCGGCTACGCCGCCTTCTCGGTGGCGATGGCGCTGGGCCGGCTCGGCGGCGACCGCATCGTGGCGCGCCACGGCCCGGTGTGGACGGTGCGCGTCGGCGCCTGCATCGCGTCGGCGGGTTTTCTGCTGGCGTCGACGTTGGCGTGGCCGGGTGCGGCCTTGCTCGGGTTCGTGCTGGTGGGGCTGGGTGCGGCCAACATCGTGCCGGTGATGTTCGGTGCGGCCGGGCGCTTGCCCGGCACCTCGCCGGGGGTGGCCATCGCCACGGTGACCACGCTGGGTTACGCCGGCCTGCTCAGCGGCCCCGCCCTGATCGGTTTCCTCGCCCAGGCCAGCTCGCTGGCGGTGGCGCTGGCGGCGGTGGCCGGCCTGCTGCTGCTGACCGCCGCTTCGGCCAGACTGGTGCGGCCATGAGCGCGCCGCGCTTCGACACCGTGGTGTTCGACCTCGGCGGCGTGCTGCTGGACTGGAATCCGCGCCACCTGTATCGCCGGCTGTTCGACGACGAGGCGGCGATGGAGCGTTTCCTGGCCGAGGTGTGCACCGCGCACTGGAACGAGCAGCAGGACGCAGGGCGTCCCTGGTACGAGGCGATCGCCTCGCTCGGCGCACAGCACCCGCAGCATGCCGCGCTGATCGCCGCCTATCGCGAGCGCTGGGACGAGATGCTGCGCGGGCCGATCGAAGGCAGCGTCGCGATCCTCGGCGAGCTGCGCGCCCGCGGCGTGCCGTTGTATGCGCTGACCAACTGGTCGCAGGAAACCTTTCCGCTGGCGCGGCAACGCTACGGTTTCATGGAGGCCTTCCGCGGCATCGTGGTGTCGGGCGAGGAGCGGCTGATCAAACCCGACCCGGCGATTTTCCGCGTGCTGCTGTCGCGCCACGGGCTGGAAGCCGCGCGCACGGTGTACATCGACGACGCGCCGCGCAATGTCGAAGCCGCGGCGCGGCTGGGCATGCACGCGCTGCACTTCCGCGATCCGGCCACCCTGCGCGCCGAGCTGTGCCGCGCAGGCCTGCTGGAGACGGCGCATGGCTAGGCTGACGCGGCCCGGCGAGTTGCTGCCGCAGGAGCGCCAGCGCGAGATCCTGCAGCGCCTGCGCAGCCGCGGGCGGGTGATGGCGGCGGAGCTGGCGGCAGAGCTGGCGGCGTCGGAGGACTCGATCCGCCGCGACCTGCGCGAGCTGGCCGCGCAGGGCTTGTGCAGGCGCGTCTACGGCGGCGCGCTGCCGCTCTCGGCCGCCGTGGCGCCGTTGAAGCAGCGGCGCGGCGAGCAGGTCGGCCGCAAGCTGGCGCTGGCGCGCAAGGCGGCGAGCCTGGTGCGCGAAGGGCAGGTGCTGCTGATCGACGCCGGCTCCACCAATGCCGCGATCGCCGCAGCGTTGCCCGAGCGGATGGGGCTCACCGTGGTCACCAACGCGCCGGACATCGCGCTGGCGCTGATCGAGCGCGAAGGCTTCGAGATCCTGCTGCTGGGCGGCCGCATCGACCCGCACATCGGCGGTGCGGTGGGTGCGCAGACCCTGCAGGAACTGCAGCGCGTGCGCGCCGACCTGTGTTTCCCCGGCGCCTGCGCCATCGACGCGGGCACCGGCCTGTGGGGTTTCGACAGCGAGGAGTCGCTGCTGAAACGGGCGATGGTCGAGGCCAGCGGCGAGACCGTGGTGGTCGCCACCAGCGACAAGCTGGGCATGCTGGCCACGCACCGCATTGCGGCCCTCGACGAGGTGCAGCACCTGGTGGTGGAACATGCCGTCGGGCGCCAGGCACGCGCTGCGTTCAGCGCCCGCGGCGTCCGCGTGCACCGGGCCGAACCGGCGGCCGACTGAGCGGCCGCACATGAAAACGCCCCGCACCGGCGGGCGGTGCGGGGCGTCCGGTCGAACGCGGTGGCGCGAGGATCAGTCCTGGCGTTCCCAGATCTGCGAGCGGCCGAGCAGGGCGAAGCCGATGTAGCCGTGCACGTCGAGCTTGCTGCCGCCGTCGATCAGCTTGAGCTTCACCTTGTAGACCTTGCCGTTCTTCGGGTCGAGGATCTTGCCGCCGCTCCACTCGTCGCCATCCTTGCTGACCCCCCACATGAAGGTCATGCCCACGATCGGCTGGTTCTTGCGCTCGCCGTCGCACTTGGAGCAGACCGGGTGCTCGCCGTCGCGGGCCACGTCCTCGGGCGTGCGGTTCAACAACTGCAGGATCTTCGCCTGGTACTCGCCGTTGTGCTCGGTGATCTCGACGATCGACTTCGGCTGGTGGGTAGCGTCGTCGATGGTCTTCCAGGTGCCGGCCGGAGTGTCGTTGGCGGCCAGCGCCGCGCCGGCAGCCAGCAGCAGGCCGGCGGCGAAGGTGAGACGAACTGCTTGCTTCATGGGTGCTCCTCCCGTACGAAAGCGTATGGCGCGAGGCTGGCGGGCTGGCGCGAAGCCGTCAAGCTGCATTGCGCCAAGTCCGGCGCTGACCTGGATCAGCGGGGCCGCGGCGGCGCGCTGGCATAATGGCGGTTCCCGCCAACGCCTCGATACCGAACCATGACCCAGGCCAACGAAGCCCTGGTCCGCCAGATCCTTGGCGGACTCATCGACACCCATACCGGCGCACCGCTGGCCGAGGCGCTGCGCGCCGTCGGCGTGGACGGCGCGCAGGTCTCGGTGGACCTGCAACTGGGCTATCCGGCCGCCGGCGCCGTCGACGCCATCGCCGCGCGCGTGCGCCAGGCGCTGGAGGCCGATCCGGCGATCGACACGGCGGCCGTCTCGATCACCAGCCGCATCCACGTGCACAAGGTGCAGGGCACGCTGGGGCCGCTGCCGAACGTGAAGAACATCATCGTGGTCGCCTCGGGCAAAGGCGGCGTGGGCAAGTCCACGGTGTCGGCGAACCTGGCGCTGGCGCTGCAGGCCGAGGGCGCGAAGGTCGGCGTGATGGACGCGGACATCTACGGCCCCAGCCAGCCGACCATGCTCGGCGTGCACGGCAAGCCGGCCTCGCCGGACGGCAAGAGCATCATCCCGATGCAGGCGCACGGCATGCCGGTGATGTCGATCGGCTTCCTGGTGGAAGAGGACACGCCGATGATCTGGCGCGGCCCGATGGTCACCCAGGCGATGATGCAGCTGCTCACCGACACGCGCTGGGAGCAGCTCGACTACCTGATCGTCGACCTGCCGCCGGGCACCGGCGACATCCAGCTCACGCTGTCGCAGAAGGTGCCGGTGGCCGGCGCGGTGATCGTCACCACGCCGCAGGACATCGCGCTGCTGGACGCGCGCAAGGCGCTGAAGATGTTCGAGAAGGTCGAGGTGCCGGTGCTCGGCGTGGTGGAGAACATGGCCACCCACGTGTGCTCCAACTGCGGCCACGAGGAAAACATCTTCGGCGAAGGCGGCGGCGAGCGCATGGCCACGCAGTATGGCGCGGCCTACCTCGGCTCGCTGCCGCTGGACATCCGCATCCGCGAACAGGCCGATGGCGGCAACCCCACGGTGGCGGCGATCCCCGACTCCGACCTCGCCATGCGCTATCGCGAGATCGCCCGCAACGCGGCCGGCCGGCTGTCGCGGCAGCCGCGCAACAAGTCGCTGGGGCTGGGCAAGATCGTGGTGCAGGGCGTGCCGGCCGCATGACGGCGACGGCGCAGCGCGTGCTGTGCCTGTCCGGCAGCCTGCGCCGGATGTCCTCGAACACGGCCGCACTGGAAGCGGCGCAGCGGCTGGCGCCGCCGGCGCTGGAACTGGTGCTGTACGACGGACTCGCTGGCCTGCCGCTGTTCAATCCGGACGACGAAGCCGCTGCCGTGCCCGTGCCGGTGCGCGCGCTGCGCGAAGCGGTGGGCCGGGCCGATGCCCTGTTGATCGCCTGTCCCGAATACGCCCACGGCGTGCCCGGCGCGTTCAAGAACCTGTTGGATTGGCTGGTCGGCAGCCTGGAGTTTCCGGGCAAGCCGGTGCTGCTGCTGAACACCGCCGCGCGCGGTTCGTACCATGCGCAGGAGGCGCTGGCCGAAATCCTGTTCACCATGTCGGCCCAGTTGCTGGCGGCGCGGCCCATGCCGGTGGCGCTGCCCGGCGCCGGCTGCACGGCGGCGCAGGTGTTGGCCAGCGCGGAACGCTGCGCGGAATTGCGCGCAGCGCTGGATGTCCTGGCCGATATTCCGCGCCCATCGTAGGAGCCCGCTCGCGGGCGATGCTTTTGCGAATCCCGAATCGCAAATTCCGAATCCCGGCTTTCAAAGCATCCCCCGCGAGCGGGCTCCTGCGGGTGGCGGACCCGATCGGCTGGCGCGGTGGCGCCCCGACCATGTATTTTTGCCGCTTTGCGCCCGGTTGGCTCGGGCTGCCCGCAATCGACCGGAGACCGCGTGAGCATCAAATCCGACAAGTGGATCCGCCGCATGGCCCAGGGCCACGGCATGATCGAGCCGTTCGAGCCGGGCCAGGTGAAGCAGGGCGTCGACGGCGGCCGCGCCGTGTCCTGGGGCACTTCCAGCTACGGCTACGACGTGCGCTGCGCGCGCGAGTTCAAGGTGTTCACCAACATCAATTCCACTATCGTCGACCCGAAGGCGTTCGATCCGAACAGCTTCGTCGACGTGGTGTCGGACGTGTGCATCATCCCGCCGAATTCCTTCGCGCTGGCGCGCACGGTGGAGTACTTCCGCATCCCGCGCAACGTGCTGGTGGTGTGCCTGGGCAAGAGTACCTACGCGCGCTGCGGCATCATCGTCAACGTGACGCCGCTGGAGCCGGAGTGGGAGGGTCACGTGACGCTGGAGTTCTCCAACACCACGCCGCTGCCGGCGAAGATCTACGCCAACGAGGGCGTGGCGCAGATGCTGTTCTTCGAATCCGACGAGGAATGCGAGACCAGCTACCGGGACCGCGGTGGCAAGTACCAGGGCCAGCAGGGCGTGACGCTGCCGCGCACCTGATCGCTCCCCTGAACGGGCCGCGCCCCGTGCAGCTCATGACCCCGGTCGGGCGCTACACTCCGCCGGGTGCCCCGACATGTTTTCCAGGAGACACCGATGATCCGTTTTTCGCCCCTGCTTACCCGTGCGGTCGCGGCAGCCATGCTGGGCAGCCTGCTGGTGCTGGCCGGCTGCCATCGCGGCAGTACCAAGGATGAGATCAGCGCCGCCCAGGCGCAAAGCCAGTTCGACACCACCGTCAAGGCCTATAAGAGCGGCCAGTTCCTGCTGGACGACGCGGTACTGTCGGCGCTGGATCTGGGCAGCCATTTCGCCTACCTGAAGGAGCAGGGCAAGCTGCCGAAGACCGTGCTGCTGGAGCGCAGCGACGATTCCAAGGTGCGCAAGCAGCATCTCGAATACATGGCGCGCATGCAGCTCGACTACGGCTTCGCCGTGTACTACGACGACGACGGCACGTTGAAGAAGATCAACCCGGTGGATACCAAGGCGCGCCGGCTGGAGGATTACCGCGCGCCGGTGCAGATGAACGACGAGATGAAGGGCAAGTCCGCTGCCGGCGGCAGCTACGATCCTTCGCAGCAGCACTGACGCCCGGCGGTTTCCCGGCGAAAAGCCCGCGGCCAGCGCCGCGGGCTTTTCATTGGCCATCACTGTGGCTCAGGCGGCCAATGCCCGCCTCAGCGCCGCGATCGACGTGGCGGCGTCTTTCTCGTCACGGGCCACGCGGGCACCATGCCCCCAGACCGGCCCCGGCCACGCCGCATCGCCTTCGACCCGCGCGATCACGTGCACGTGCAACTGCCGCACGATGTTGCCGAGCGCGCCGAGGTTGAGCTTGTCGCAGGGTGTCACCGCGCGCAGCGCGGCGGCGGCGCGGTTCACTTCCTGCCACAGCACGGCCTGTTCGTCGCCGTGCAGGTCGGCAATCTCCACCAGCCCGGCGCGGCGCGGCACCAGCACCAGCCACGGCCAGCGCGCGTCGTCCATCAGCCGCACGTCGCACAGCGGCAGCGAGGCGACCGTGTGGGTATCTGCCGCCAGCCGCGGATTGAGTACAAAGCCGGTCTCGCTCATGCGCTGGCCAGCTGCCGGTCGAAGAACGCCAGCGTGCGCTCCAGCGCCAGCTTCGCGCTGGGCTCGTGGTAGGGCGTGCTGCCGTCGCGGTTGAAGGCGTGGTCGGCCGGGTAGGTGAAGAGTTCCATCTGCGGCAGCGCCTCGCGGTGCTTTGCCACCATCTCCGGCGTGATGCTGCGGTCCTTCTCGCCGAAGTGGAACATCACCGGCGCCTGCGGCGTCTCGTGCAGGAACGGCAGGTTGCGCGCGCCGTAGTAACTCACCGAGGGCAGGCCCAGGCGCAATGCGGCGAGCAGGGCCACGGTGCCGCCCCAGCAATAGCCGACGGTGCCGATCTTGCCGGCCGAGGCGATCGACTCGGCCGCGCTGGCGACGTCCTCCAGCGCCCGCTCCAGCCCCAGCTCCGCAACCAGTTGCTTGCCCTTGTTGGCGCCGACCTGGTCATAGCCCAGTTCCACGCCGCTCTCCAGATGGTCGAAGAACGCCGGCGCGATCGCGGTGTAGCCGTGCGCGGCGAAGCCGTCGGCCACACGGCGGATGTGTGCGGTGACGCCGAAGATTTCCTGGATCACCACGATGCCACCCTTCGGCTTGCCGTGCGGCTGGGCGAGGTAGCCGCCGATGCACTGGGTGCGGGTGGTGGGGATGTTGATGTGCTGGCCCATGGCTGGCTCCTTGGCGGGGATCGCGTGAAGTCTAGCCGCGCCGGTGGCCGCGCCGCACTGCCGTATAATTTGCGGTTACTCCGCATGTTCCCGGTGGCCCCGCATGTCCCAGACCGCCCACAAGATCGGCTTCGTCAGTCTCGGCTGCCCCAAGGCGCTGGTCGACTCCGAGCGCATCCTCACCCAGCTCAAGGTCGAGGGCTACCAGATCGTGCCCAGCTACGGCGAGGCCGACGCGGTGGTGGTGAACACTTGCGGCTTCATCGACGCCGCGGTGCAGGAGTCATTGGACTCGATCGGCACCGCGCTCAATGAGAACGGCAAGGTGATCGTCACCGGCTGCCTGGGCAAGCGCGAGGCGTTGATCCGCGAGGCCTATCCCGACGTGCTGTCGATCAGCGGCCCGCAGGACTACGCCAGCGTGATGAGCGCGGTGCACCAGGCGTTGCCGCCGCAGCGCAACAAGTTCATCGACATCGTGCCGGACACTGGCGTGAAGCTCACCCCGAAGCACTACGCCTACTTGAAGATTTCCGAAGGCTGCAATCACCGCTGCAGCTTCTGCATCATCCCGTCGATGCGCGGCAACCTGGTCTCGCGCCCGGTGGACGAAGTGCTGGTGGAGGCCGAGAAGCTGGTCAAGGGCGGTGTGAAGGAACTGCTGGTGATCTCGCAGGACACCAGCGCCTACGGCGTGGACCTGAAGTACGCCGAGCGCCCGTGGCGCGGCAAGGCGTACCGCACGCGCATGACCGAGCTGTGCGAAGGCCTGGCCGAGCTGGGCGCGTGGACGCGCCTGCACTACGTCTATCCGTACCCGCACGTGGACGAGCTGATGCCGCTGATGGCGGAAGGGAAACTGCTGCCGTACCTCGACATCCCGTTCCAGCACGCCAGCCCGCGCATCCTGAAACTGATGAAGCGCCCCGGCAACATCGACAAGACGCTGGAGCGCATCCGCAACTGGCGCGCCCAGGTCCCTGACCTCACCATCCGCAGCACCTTCATCGTGGGCTTCCCCGGCGAGACCGACGCCGAGTTCGAGGAGCTGCTGGATTTTCTGCGTGAGGCCGAGCTGGACCGCGTGGGCGCGTTCGCCTATTCGCCGGTGGACGGCGCCAAGGCCAACGAGCTGCCCGGTGCGGTCTCCGAGGAGCTGAAGGAAGACCGCCTGGAACAATTCATGGCCGTACAGGCGGAAATCTCCGCCGCCAAGCTGCAGCGCAAGATTGGCCGCACGCTCAAGGTGCTGGTGGACGAGGCGAACGCCGACGGCGCCGTGGCCCGCTCCGCCGCCGATGCACCCGAGATCGACGGCAGCGTGCTGATCGCCGACGGCCAGCACCTCAAGCCCGGCCAGTTCGTCGACGTGGTGGTCGAGGCGGCCAGTGACCACGACCTCACCGCGCGCCTGGCGCGTCCGACGCTCAAGGTGATCTGAAGGACGGCCAGGGACGACCGTTCCGGCATCGATGAGTAGCGGCATCGGAGCTGCTTTTCTGCTCGCCATTCCCGCGCAAGCGGGAATCCGGTTTACCGTTTGGCAAGATCAGGATGGATTCCCGCTTGCGCGGGAATGACGTCGTCGAGGGGTTTCGAGGTGTCCGACAGGCGCATGAAGAAAACCCGCTACGTGGCTCCGTCCTGCGACGCGGTCGATCCGCAGGTGTTCGGACGGATGCCGCTGGCGGCGTGGCGCGAACATGCCGGGCTGATCGATGGCCGCGACTGGCCGACGATCGACACGCTCAACGCCTGCCGCCCGGCCGGCATGCGCGAACACTTCGTGGCGCAAACCCACGAGCTGCTCGCCGATGGCCTGCACTACGAGCAGCGCATCGCCGAACGCGATGAAATAGCCACCCGCGAAAACAACTGGCACGACCTGTTCAACGCGCTGGTCTGGCTGCGTTACCCGAGCCTCAAGCGCACGCTCAACGCGCGGCAGGTGGCCGGGATCGCCAGCATGGGGCCGAAGCGGCGCTCGCGCGCGCAGTATGCGTTGACCCATTTCGACGAAGCCGGCGTGATCGTCGCCGTGCGCGATCCCGCGCTGCTGGCGTTGTGGGATGCGCATGACTGGCATGGCCTGTTCTGGCGCCGACGGCAGGCATGGCTGGACGGTTCGATCCAGCTGGAGCTGTTCGGTCACGCGCTGCTGGAGCTGGCCTTGAGTCCGGGCCGGCTGCTGGTGGGCAAGGCGCTGGCGTTTCGCTCGGGCGGCGACGCCGACCTGTCCGTGCGTTGCGCCGCGGCGGTCGGTGCGGAACGCCTGCTGCTCGATCCACTGGAGCTGCGGCCGCTGCCGCTGTCGGGCATTCCGGGCTGGCATCCGGACAATGCCGACGAAGCCTTCCATCGCCATGCCGCCTGTTATCAGCCGCGGCGCGCCGGGCGCGCGTACCCGCCGGCTGCCTGAGCAATCCCCGCGCCATGCGGCCCGCTGCTCCCGCCGCGATGCCGCGTCAGGCTCCGTCGTAGTCGACCGCGAGCACGGCAAACGTGGTCAATCCGCCCGGCAGCTCGGCGCTGAACTCGTCGTCGATGTGCTTCTTCAGCACTGCCCGCGCCAGCGGCGAGTCGACGCTGATCCAGCCGCGTTTCGCATCGGTCTCGTCCGGGCCCACGATGCGGTAGCGGTGAACCTCGCCGGTGGCGACGTTCTCCAGTTCGATGCAGGCGCCGAAGAACACTGCCTGGCGGTCGCCCGGTACGCCTTCGGCCACCTTGAGCGACGGGATGCGCTTGCTGAGGTAGCGCACGCGGCGGTCGATCTCGCCGAGCTGCTTCTTGCGGTAGGTGTACTCGGCGTTTTCCGAGCGGTCGCCCTCGGCGGCGGCCGCGGCCAGCGCCTTCACCACCTCCGGGCGCAGCACGTGCCACAGCTGGTCGAGCTCGGCCTTCAGCCGCTCGAAACCCTCGCGGGTGACGATCGCGGTGGAGCCGGGCGAGGGCGGACGCCAGCGGCTCATGCCGGGGCCAGCTGGCGCCGTTGCGCGTCGATCTCGCTGCGCAATGGGTGGTCCGGCCACGCGGTGGCGAGCCGGTCCAGCAGCGCCACGGCCTCGGCGTGCTGGTCGGCGTGGGCCGCGAGCTGCCGCGCGGCCAGCAGGCCGTAGTACGGCGCGTGTGCGTCGCGCGGCCAGTGCGCGAGGTAGCCGCGGCACAGCTGGATGGCGAGCCGGCCCATGCCCAGCCGTGCGGCCAGGTCGGCCAGCTCGCCGCAGGTGCGCGGGTCGTCCGGCACGAACGCGGCGTCGATGCCGCAGCACTCCTGCAGCACGCCGAGCGCGCGGCGCGATTCCTTCTGGGCGATCAGCGCAGCGATCCAGATCTGGCCATGCACCAGCAGATCGTCGCGCAGGCCCTGCCGTTGCAGCAGCTCGCGATAAAGCTGGTGCACCGCTGCCGGTGCGGCGCGATCCTGCAGGCGGGCGGCCAGTCGCCGCAGCGCCGCCAGTGGGTCGTCGACGGCGAGCTGGCGCGCCTCGTCGACCAGCCTGCTGTCGGCATCCTGGCCGGAGGCAGCGGCGAGTTTCTCGGCTTCCGGTTCGATGCCGAAGCGCTCGTGGCGCTGGTGGATCAGCGCACCCATCAGGTGGAAGGCCAGCACGACCAGGTAGGTGTAGGCGAAGGCGAACAGCGGCAGCGCCAGCAGCCGCGGCAGCAGCGCGGTGGTGACCGAGGCCAGCACGATGAGCAGACCGAGCAGCAGGTTGATCGCCACGGGAATCAGGTAGGCGGCACCGAAACCGCCGATCACGCGCACCCAGTTCAACGGGTTGATCGCCAGCGCCAGGTTGCCGTCGAACGCCAGCGACATGTCGATCGCCGGCAGCACCAGGGCGGACAGGATCAGCACCGGCCACAGCAATCGCGGAAAGAACACGATGGCGACCACGCACAGTGCGACCACCAGCAGGTGGATCGCGGTCAGGCCCCAGCCGCTCGCACTGTTGCCGTCGCTGCCGACGTCGGGCGGGTCGGCGTAGCCGTTGGCGGTGTGCAGCAGGCAGTCGGCGGCGTAACGCCAGGTGGCGGCCCACACCAGCGCGCTGGCCAGCGCACCGGTCCACGACGGCAGCAGGCCGACGTAGTGGATCAGCGCCAGCACCACGCAGGTGGGCAGCGCGGCGCCCCGCAGCGGATAGCCGAAAGCGGCCGCGAGGCGCTCGCCGAACGGCGTGTCGGCAGCGACGACTTCGACGCGCGGCATCAGAGCCTGCTCCATGTCCTCGCATGGCCTGCGCCGGGAGCTGTTTGCGCGTAGACCAAGGAAGAACGAAGGAGTGGACGTCCGTCCACGACCGAGTGATGACGCAGGAATGCGGGCAAACAGACCCGGCCCTTCGGGTTGCCTCGCCGTGGCCGCCATGCGGCAGCGCGCGGCTTGACCTGCCAGCCAGGCAGGCGCTGCGCCACGCGCCACCACCTGACGGCCACGGCAAGGCAACGCGGGCTATGCGAAGACATGGAGCAGGCTCTCACTCAGCGCTTGCCGCCGAAGATGCCGCCCGGCACGCCGCGCAGGATCTGCCGGCCGAGTTGGCTGCCCATCGTGCGCACCACCTGCTTGCCCATCGTCTCGACCATGCCCTGACGGCGCTTGGTGCCGAACAGCACGTCGTGCACCGCGCCGCCCCAGCCCGCTTCCTCGGCCTTGCCTGGCGTGTCTGCCGCCGCGGCGTCGGCACTCGCCTTGTCGTCGGCGCGCTTGGCCAGCATCTCGGCGGCCGATTCGCGGTTGAGCGGGTTGTCGTACTTGCCGCCCACCGGCGAGCGCTGGCGGACGGTGGCGCGCTCGGCGTCAGTGATCGCGCCGATGCGGCAGCAGGGCGCCGTCACCAGCACCTGCTCCACCGGCGAGGGTACGCCGCCGTTGCCGAGGGTAGAGGCCAGCGCCTCGCCGACGGCGAGCTTGGTGATCGCCACGCTGACGTCGAGCTTCGGGTTGGCGACGAAGGTTTCCGCCGCGGCCCTGACCGCCTTCTGGTCGCGTGGGGTGAACGCGCGCAGCGCGTGCTGGATGCGGTTGCCGAGCTGGCCGAGGATCACGCCGGGCACGTCGTCGGGATTCTGCGAGCAGAAGTACACGCCGACACCCTTGGAGCGGATCAGCCGCACGACTTGTTCGACCCGCTGCAGCAACGCGGGCGAGGCGTCGTCGAACAGGAGGTGCGCCTCGTCGAAGAAGAACACCATCTTCGGCTGGTCGAGGTCGCCCACTTCGGGCAGTTGCTCGAACAGTTCGGACAGCAGCCACAGCAGGAAGGTGGAGTACAGCCGAGGCTTCAGGATCAGCTGGTCGGCGGCCAGCACATTGATGATGCCGCGCCCGCTCATGTCCTGGCGCATCAGGTCGGCCAGCTCCAGCGCCGGCTCGCCGAAGAACTGGTCGGCGCCGTCGTTCTCGAGTTTCAGCAGCGCACGCTGGATCGCCGCGATGCTGGTGGTGCTGATCAGCCCATACTTGGCCGAGAGTGCCTTGGCGTTGTCGGCGGCGTAGCCGAGCAGGGCGCGCAGGTCGGCCAGGTCGAGCAGCAGCCAGCCCTGGTCGTCGGCGGCCTTGAACACCACCTCCAGCACGCCTTCCTGGGTGTCGTTCAGTTCCAGCACGCGGCCGAGCAGGGCCGGGCCCATCTCGCTGACGGTGGCGCGCACCGGGTGGCCGAGCTTGCCGTAGATGTCCCAGAAGATCACCGGGTTGGCCTGCGGCTTCCAGTCGCTGAGCTTGAGCTTGTCCAGCCGCGCCTTGAGCTTGTCGCCGGGCGCGCCGGCGGCCATCGCCAGACCAGCCAGGTCGCCCTTGGCGTCGGCCAGGAAGCACGGCACGCCCAGCCGCGAAAAGCCTTCGGCCAGCACCATCAGCGAAACGGATTTGCCGGTGCCGGTGGCGCCGGCGATCATGCCGTGACGGTTGCCGTAGTGCGGGTCGAGATTGACGCTGGTGCTGTCGTTGCGGCCGATCAGGATCTCGGTCATGGCGTTCCATCCATTGCGGGTCGAGCGATTGTAGCCAAGCCGGCGGCGCTGTCGCGGCGCGTTGAGTCGAGGCCCTGCGCCCGCTATGGTGAGCGTTTTCCGCGGGTGAAGTTCGTGATGCTGTCGCGTTCCGTTGTGCGTACCCTGCGTCTGGCCGCGCTGGCCGTCGCGATCAGTCTGCTGGCCGCCTGCGCCAGCACCGGCAGCACCAGGCCGACCACCCCTCTGGATACGCTGTACGGCGAACTCGACCAGGCCAGCAAGGGTTACGAGACCGCCCTGCAGCAGTCGCGCGAAGGCAACCTGCAGGCCTCGCGGCTGACCCTGACCCGCGCGCTGGACCGCCTGAAGGAAGCATCGGCGCGTTGCGGCAACACGCCCGGCTGCGATCCGCAGCGGTTCTTCTCCGTGTTCGACCACCTGCTGCGCCTGAAGGACGGCGATTTCGGCAGCGGCCAGGACCTGGACAGCGACGTCGACCCGGCGCAGGCCGCGCTGGCCAGCGGCAGCACCGGCGCGGCCAGCCTGCCGCAGGCGCAGCGCAGCGTGACCCTGCTGCACGGGCAGAAGCTGTCGCAGCTGATCGCGATGAACGGCCCGGTGAAGGCGGCGCTGGAGATGTGGCTGACCCAGTGGCGTCCGCAGCTGATGGATGCCTGGGTGAACTACCAGTACCTGCGCTACCAGATGTGGCCGCAGTACCAGAAGGCGGACCTGCCCGAGGCACTGCTGTTCGGCATCATGGCCAAGGAATCCGGCGGCAAGGTGCATGCCGTCTCGCGCTCGGGCGCGTCAGGCCCGCTGCAGTTCATGTACGCCACCGGCATGCGTTTCGGGCTGGGCAGCGACAGCGGTTTTGACCTGCGCTTCGATCCCGCGGCATCGGCGCGGGCGAACGCCGAGTACATCAACGAGCAGTTGCGGGTCTTCAACGACAACCTCGAACTCGCCCTCGGCGCCTACAACGGCGGCGAGGGACGCATGCGCCGCACGGTCGGCGACGACACCTCGGTGAGCTTCTACGACCCGCGCGTCTACGACCAGCTGTCGCAGGAAACCCGCGACTACGTGCCGGCGGTGCTCGCCGCGGCGTGGCTGTTCCAGCACCCGGATAGCTATAACCTGCGCTTCCCGAAGGTCGATGGTGCGCCCGGCACGGTCACGCTGAAGCGGCCGGCCTCGTTGTCGGAACTTACCGTCTGCCTGGGCTCGGCCGGCGGCATGGGCGATGGCTGGTTCCGCACCCTGCGCAACCTCAACCCGCGGCTGGATCCGCAGGTGACCCAACCGGCCGGTACGCCGCTGCAGTTGCCGAAGCTGCTGGAGAAGGCATACGCATCGCGCTGCGTCGACGGTCCGTGGCCGATCCTCGCCGGCGACCTGCACCATGCGGTGGTGCCGGTGGCGGCCGCTCCGGTAGAGCCGGCGCCGCCGCCGGCGGCGAGAGGAACCAGCCGCTACAAGGTGCGCCGTGGCGACACGCTGATCAGCATCGTGCGCAAGCTGCATTGCTCCAGCGTGCAGGAAGTCGCCGAGGCGAACGGGCTGAAGCATCACTACCTGAGCATCGGGCAGACGCTGAAACTGCCGGTCTGCCGATGATCCGCTGATCCGCTGCCGCGCCGTAGCGCCTTCAGGCGACGGCGCTCTCCTGCCCCCAGTTGTTGCCATTGCCGGTGTCGACGTGGCCGGCCCCGTACACTTCCTTCAGTTCGCGCAGCAACTGCATCAGCTGGCGGTGCTGCGGTTGCAGGCTGGGGTACGGGGAATTCTTGGTTTCGTAGTAGGCCACCGCCAGCCACAGCGCGATGCCGCGCAGCGCCACTTCGGCGTTGGTCGAGCAGGCGCGCTCGTAACCGGCCTCGGTGCCATGGCCCCAGGGTAGGTAGCGCGCTTCCGGCGCGGTGCCGTACAGGTGCGGGAAATCGCTGCGCGAGGCCTGCCCGATCTCGCGCAGGGTGAGCATGCCCAGGCGCTCGCGGTTGCGCTTGGGCAGGGCACGCACGCTACGTTCGATGTCGCGGAACTGGCGACCCAGCTGGCGTGCGCGCACCGCCACGAGCAACGGAGTGAGTATTTGCATGGGATCCCCTTCGGCGCTGGAGTTTCGTGGCACGCAGCACGTGCGGCGAAGCCACGAGCGTAGCGAAGCGGTTGCGGCAATAGCGCCTAGGGCGTCACAAAATGACGCGCGGCGTCAGTTCGGCGTCGATTGCCGACGGCGTCCCAGCCGCTGACCGACCCGCACGGCCTGCTGCGGCTGCAAGGCATCCAGCTCGGCCGCCCCCTCGGGCAGCAGCACGATCACGGTGGAGCCCATGTTGAAGCGGGCCATCTCGGCGAAGCGGTCCAGCGTGACGTGCTGGCCGGCAAACGACTTGCGCCGGATCGACGGCGCATACGGCGGGATCACCAGGCCGTCCCATACGGTGGCCACCGACGAGACCAGGATTGCGCCCACCATCACCACCACGAATGGGCCGTGCTCGCCCTCGAAATGGCAGACCAGCCGCTCATTGCGCGCGAACAGCCGCGGAATCGCCTCCACCGTGAACGGCGCCACGCTGAAGATGCGCCCCGGCACGTGCACAGTTTCCTTCAGCGTGCCGGCCAGCGGCATGTGCACGCGGTGGTAGTCGCGTGGCGACAGATATACGGTGACGAAGCGACCGTTGCGGTACGGCGCGGCGGTGGCCTCGTCGCCACCGAGCAGCTCGGCAGCAGTGTATTCCTGGCCCTTGGCCTGGAAGATGCGGCCGTCCACGATCGCGCCGGCCTGGCTGATGCGGCCGTCGGCTGGCGAAAGCAGGGCGGCCGGGTCGGCGTCGGCCCGGCGCGCGCCGGGCCTCAGCTTGCGGGTGAAGAACGCATTGAAGTGCTGATAGGCCAGCGGATCGGGCTGCGCCGCTTCGGCCATGTCCACATCGTAGTTGCGCACGATGGTGGCGATCAGCCAGTTCTTCCACGGCGCGAACGTCCAGCGCGTGGCCCAGTAGACCACCCGCGACAGGAAGCGGTGCGGAAGCATGTATTGCAGGAGGATCTTGAAGGTCATCCACCGAAGTATACGGGGCGCGGCCTTATAATCGCTGGCCTTTCGCCGCCCAGCCGGAACCACCGTGACCGCCGAACTCGCCACCATCATCGACTTCATTCGCTATGGCGCCAGCCGCTTCTCGGCGGCGGGGCTCACCTTCGGCCACAGCCACGACAACCCGATCGACGAGGCCACCCACCTGGTGCTGGCCAGCCTGCACCTGCCGCCGGATATCCCGCCGGCGTACGGCGCTGGTCGGTTGACCACGGCCGAACGCGCGAATGTGCTGGCGCTGATCGAGCGCCGTGTCAACGAGCGCCTGCCGGTGGCCTACCTGGTCGGCGAAACCTGGTTCGCCGGGCTGAAGTTCAAGAGCGACCGCCGCGCGCTGGTGCCGCGCTCGCCGATCGCCGAGTTGATCGAGACGGGCTTCGCGCCGTGGCTGGACCAGCGTCAGGTCGAGCGCGCGCTCGACCTGTGCACGGGCTCGGGCTGCATCGGCATCGCCATGGCCGAGTACAACCCGGACTGGCAGGTCGACATCGTCGACGTCAGCGACGAGGCGTTGTCGCTGGCGCGCGAGAACATCGCGTTCCAGCACGTCGAGGGCCGCGTCGAGGCGATCCAGTCCGACCTGTTCGCCGGCGTGGCCGGGCGCCGGTACGACCTGATCGTCTCCAATCCGCCCTACGTCACCGAGGACGAATACGCCGCGCTGCCGGGCGAGTATGCGCACGAGCCGAAGCTCGGCCTGACCTCCGGCGTGGATGGGCTGGACCTGTGCCTGCGCATGCTGGACGAGGCGGCCGACCACCTCACCGAGGACGGCCTGCTGATCGTCGAGGTGGGCGAGAGCGAGCACGCGCTGGCCGCGCTGCTGCCGGAAGTGCCGTTCGTGTGGATCGAGTTCAAGGTCGGTCCGATGGGCGTGTTCGCGCTGGAGCGGCGCGACCTGGTCGAGCACGCCGCGGCGATCCATGCGGCGGCCGCCGCGCGGCGGCCGGGCTGAAGCATGGAACTGGCCACGGCGCGATTGCGGATCGACGCGTTGCGCCCTGACGACGCCGCGGCGCTGTTCGCCTTGCGCAGTGATCCCGCGGTGGCGCGCTACCAGGGCTGGCGCCCGGCCGACCTCGCCGCCGCGCGTGCCTTCATCGAGCGGCAATCGTCCGCAGCGATTCCCGTCGGCTGGTTCCAGCGCGCGATCCGGCTGCGCGAGGACGGCCGGCTGCTCGGCGACCTTGGCGTGAACCTGCCCGGGGATGCCAAGGCGTCGGTCGAGTTCGGCATCAGCCTCGCGCCGGCCGGCCAGGGGCAGGGGTATGCCGGCGAGGCCGTGCGTGCGCTGTTCGACCACGTGTTCGGCCGGCTCGGTCGGCATCGCGTCCAGGCCTCGGTCGACCCGCGCAACCTGGCCTGCCTCGGCCTGCTGCGTTCGCTGGGCATGCGCCAGGAGGCGCACCACCGCGAGAGCCTGTGGCTGCACGGTGCATGGGTTGACGACATGATCTTCGCCATGCTGTCCCGCGAGTGGTTGGCGGCAGAGCGGTAGGAGCCCGCTGGCGGGCGATGCTTCTTTGCCGGGAACAGGGAATGGGGAATAGGGAGTCGCAAAAGCTCAAGAGCCTCGCCCGCGAGCGGGCTCCTACAGGATGAGCGGTGCCGGTATGCTTGGGCCTTTGACCCCGGGCACGCCATGTCCAGCAATTCCTTCGGCAAGCTGTTCACCGTCACCACCTTCGGCGAGAGCCACGGGCCGGCGATCGGCTGCGTGATCGACGGCTGCCCGCCGGGACTGGCCATCGCGCCGGAGGAGTTTCGCCACGACCTCGCACGCCGCGCCACCGGCCGCAGCCGCTACACCTCGCAGCGGCACGAAGCGGACGAGGTGGAGATCCTCTCCGGCGTGTACGACGGCAGGACCACCGGCACGCCGATCGCGCTCTTGATCCGCAACACCGACCAGCGCAGCAAGGACTACGGCGACATCGCGTCGAGCTTCCGTCCCGGCCACGCCGACTACACCTACTGGCAGAAGTACGGCATCCGCGACCCGCGCGGCGGCGGGCGCTCCTCGGCGCGCGAGACCACCATGCGCGTGGCCGCGGCGGTGCTCGCCAAGAAATGGCTGGCCGAGCACCACGGCGTGCGCGTGCGCGGCTACCTGGCGCAGATCGGTGACATCACGCCGGACGCCTTCGACTGGGACGCGGTGGAGCAGAACCCGTTCTTCTGGCCCGATGCGGCCCAGGTGCCGGCGCTGGAGAACTACATCAACGCGCTGCGCAAGTCCGGCGACTCGGTCGGCGCGCGCGTCAACGTGGTCGCCGACGGCGTGCCGCCGGGCTGGGGCGAGCCGATCTACGGCAAGCTGGACGGCGACCTGGCCAGTGCGCTGATGTCGATCAACGCGGTCAAGGGCGTGGAGATCGGCGACGGCTTCGCCGCGGTGGCGCAACGAGGCAGCGAGCATCGCGACGAGATGGGCATGGACGGCTTTGCGTCCAATCACGCCGGCGGCATCCTCGGCGGCATCAGCAGCGGCCAGCCGGTGATCGCCTCGATCGCGCTGAAGCCCACTTCCAGCATCCTGATCCCCGGCCGCAGCGTGAACCTGGCCGGCGAGCCGGTCGAAGTGGTGACCAAGGGCCGCCACGATCCCTGCGTCGGCATCCGCGCCACCCCGATCGCCGAGGCAATGGTGGCGCTGGTGCTGATCGACCATGCCTTGCGCCATCGCGCCCAGTGCGGCGACGTGGGGCCGGTAGCGCCGCGCATTCCCTGATGGACCGAGCATGGCAGCCGGAGCCGCAACGATGAGCGACAAGCCGCGCGTGTGGGTTTCGCGACCCACCTTCCCGGGCATCATCGCCCGGCTTGAACCGCATTTCGAGGTAAGCGCCGAGCCGGAGGAGCGCAAGTTCGCCGCGCACGAGCTGGCGGCGAAGCTGGCCGGGCAGGACGCCGCCATCGTCGGCCTGAAGGACCGCATCGGTGCGGCCGAAATCGCCGGCGCGCATCGTCTACGCATCGTCGCCAACCTCGGCGTCGGCTACGACAACCTGGACCTGGATGCGCTGAGCGCCGCCGGCATCGCCGTGTCGAATACCGCCGACGTGCTCAACGAGAGCGTGGCCGACTACACCTGGGCGCTGTTGCTGGGCGCGGCCCGGCGCATGACCGCGGCCGAGCGCTGGCTGCGTGCCGGGCACTGGAAGGCCACCGAGTTCAAGGCGTGGCTGGGTACCGATGTGCGCGGCCGTACCTTGGGCATCCTCGGCATGGGCCGGATCGGCCAGGCCATCGCGCACCGTGCGGTCGGCTTCGGCATGCCGGTGCTGTACCACAACCGCTCGCCGCTGCCCGAGGCAACCGAACGCGCCTGCCACGCGCGCTTCGTCGACAAGGTGCAATTGCTGCGCGAATCCGACTTCCTGGTACTGGTGCTGCCGCTGACGCCACAGACCCGGCATGCGATCGGCGCGCCCGAACTGGCGCTGATGAAACCGACCGCGATGCTGGTCAACGTGGCCCGCGGCGGCATCGTGGACGACAAGGCGCTGACGGCGGCGCTGCGCGAGCGGCGGCTGGCCGGCGCCGCACTGGACGTGTTCGAGGGCGAGCCGGCGCTGTATCCGGGCCTGCTCGAACTGGACAACGTGGTGCTCAGCCCGCATATCGCCAGCGCCAGCACCGAAACGCGCCGCGCGATGACTGCGCTGGCGGTCGACAATGTGCTGGCGCTGTTCGGCCATGGCCCGCATGCCGGGCGGCCGCCGACGATCCTCAATCCCAACGTGCTGGCCTGACCGCCGGTACGATCCCCCTCCCTGAGCGAAGAACCCCACCCATGAGTCAGAAGAGCAGCTACAAGGTCGCCATGGTCGGCGCCACCGGCGCGGTCGGCGAGACCGTGCTGGCGATCCTCGCCGAGCGCGAGTTCCCGGTCAGCGAGCTGGTGCCGCTGGCGAGCGAGCGTTCGGCCGGCGGCAAGGTCAGCTTCGGCGGCAAGGACATCACCGTGCAATTGCTGGATACCTACGACTTCGCCGGCGTCGACATCGCGTTCTTCTCGGCCGGCGGCTCGGTCAGCCGCGAGCACGCGCCGCGCGCGGCGGCGGCCGGCGCGGTGGTGATCGACAACACCTCGGAGTTCCGCTACCAGGACGACATCCCGCTGGTGATCAGCGAGGTCAACCCGCACGCGATCGCCCAGTACACCAATCGCGGCATCATCGCGAATCCGAACTGCTCGACCATGCAGATGCTGGTGGCGCTGGCGCCGATCCACCGCGCGGTGCAGATCGAGCGGATCAACGTGGCCACCTACCAGTCCGTCTCCGGCGCCGGCCGCAGCGGCATGGAGACGCTGGGGCGGGAGACCGCGGCGCTGCTGAACTTCCAAAGCGTGGAACCGGGCAAGAAATTCCCGGTGCAGATCGCGTTCAATGTGATCCCGCAGATCGACGATTTCCAGCCGAACGGCTACACCAAGGAGGAAATGAAGCTGGTGTGGGAGACCCGCAAGATCCTGGAGGACGAGTCGATCCAGGTGAACCCGACCGCGGTGCGCGTGCCGGTGTTCTATGGCCATTCCGAGGCAGTGCATATCGAGACCAGCGACAAGATCACCGCCGAGGAGGCCCGCGAGCTGCTGCGCCAGGCGCCGGGCGTGGTGCTGGTGGACGAGCGCAAGCCGGGCGGCTACCCGACGCCGGTGGGCGAGGCGGCCGGCAACGATCCGGTGTACGTGGGCCGCATCCGCGAGGACATCTCGCACGAGCGCGGGCTGGATCTGTGGATCGTCTCGGACAACATCCGCAAGGGTGCGGCGCTGAATGCGGTGCAGATCGCCGAATTGCTGATCGAGGATTACCTTTGAGAGTCTGTGCATGATCTCCATGCTGCGTGGGATGCCGCTCATGGCGGCCATCGGGCTGGCTGCCGCGTCGGCGGCGTGGGCCGGCGAGCAGGCGAAGTCGCCACCGGCCACGTCGGCGGCAGCCACATCCCTGTCGACGGCGCAGCGGCAACTGGCCGGCAGCCAGGCCGAGGTGACGCGCCTGGCACAGGATCTCCACCGGCAGGAATCGGACAGCCGGCGGGCCAGCGAGCGGCTGCGGCAGCAGGACCGGACCATCGCCGAGCTGCGGGAACAGCTGCAGGTATTGCAGTCGCGGACGCCCCCGGGCGCGCCGTGAGAGTCGCTGTTGCGTGAGAACACGCTGCAGCAATGCACTGCAAGTATTCGCTGCAGCTATTGTTGATTGGCCTGCATATAACTAAAGTGGCAGCTCGTTTGGGGCCGGCCGCCATGGCGGAACGCCATGAATCCACTAGAGAGTCGCGCCAGGATCGTTCGGGGGAACAAGCAATGAATCGTTCGTTGAAGTTGTCGATGCTGATCGCACTGGCACTGGGCAGCAGCCAGCTCATGGCTGTCGACCTGGGCCAGGTCCGGGTCAAGTCGGCGCTGGGGCAGCCGCTGCTGGCCGAGATTCCGCTGCATCCCGACAGTCCGGCGGAATTGCAGGGGCTCACCGTCCAACTGGCTTCCAGCGAGGACTTCGCGCGTGCCGGCATCGTCGGTGGGCGCACCTCGGTGCCGCTGCATTTCAGCGTGGTCACCGCCGGCGCCGGGCAGTCGGTGATCCGCATCACCAGCAGCACGCCGGTGGACGACCCCTTCCTCGACCTGTTGATCGAAGTGAATGGCAAGGCCGGCAAGAGCGTGCGCGAGTACGCGATCCTGCTCGATCCGCCGGGTGCGATGGCCGCTGCCGCACCGCTAGCGCCTGCGACCAGCCGCCCGGCCGCCAGAACCGCCCCGGCCCCCGCTGCGCCCGCCGCTACGCCCGCCAAGCCTGCGGCCGAGCCCATCGCCAGACCCAAGCCGGCACCCGCGGCGCCGGCGCCGACCGCGACCGCCGGTCAGGGCCAGACCGCGCCGGTCGAGCGCGGCCAGACGCTGTCCGGCATTGCGCGTAACGTGACCCCTTCCGGCGTCGACGTCCAGCAGATGATGCTGGCGCTGCAGCAGGCCAACCCCAATGCGTTCTACCGCGACAACATCAATGCGCTGAAGACCGGCGTGGTGCTGCGCGTGCCGACCTCGGCCGAGGCGCAGGCCATGACGATCGCCGCCGCCGCCGCCGAAGTGCGCCGGCAGAACAGCGACTGGCGCGCCGGCATCCCGGGCAAGCCGACCGTCGTGGCCAACGCTGCCACCCGCACGTCCAATGCCGGTGCGTCGACCGGCGCGGCCGATACCGGCGACCGGTTGGCGCTGATGCCGGCCAGGGCGGACACCGGCGCCGGTGCGCAAGGCAATGGCGCGGCCGGCAATGGCGCGCGTCAGGAACTGTTGCGCACCAAGGAGAGTCTGGCCAGCCTGCAGCAGCAGACCGCGGATCTGAAGGCCCGCGTCAAGGACCTGGCGGACATCAACAGCAAGAACGAACGCCTGCTGTCGCTGAAGGACAACGAGATCGCCGAACTGCAGGCCAAGCTGGCTGCCGCACGCAAGGCGGCCAACCAGCCCGCGGCGTCGTCGCCGGCGACCGTCGCGAGCCGCACGAAGGCCACCGCTGCGGCGCCCGTGGAGAAGCTGGAAACCGCCACTGCCACCGCCAGCACGGCCGCCAGCGTGGCCGCGGCGCCCGCTGCAGCTGCCACGGCGCCGGCGGCAGCCTCCAGTCCGGCCAGCGCCCCGGCACACGGCAGTTCCGTGGTGACCACCCCGCTGGCGACGTCGGCGCCGACCAAGCCGGTGGAGAAGCCGGCCACCAAGCCTGCGGCCAACGCGCCGGCGCCGCTGGAACAGCCGTGGTACATGCAGACCTGGGCCTGGGCGGCCGCGGGTGGCGCGATCGTGCTGCTGATCCTGCTGGCCATGCTGGGTCGTCGGCGCAAGCCGACCGCCGCGGCGTCGAAGGTGGCGCCGTCGCTGGCCGATCGTTTCGGTTCGACCTCAGACGCTGCACAGGATCTTCCCGGTGACGATGTCGACCAGGACGAGTTGCTCGACCAGCTGGCCGAACATCCCGATGACATCAGCCTGCATCTGGAACTGGTCACCCTGTACTACTCGCGCCGCGACGTCGAGCATTTCGAGGCGGCGGCCGAGGCGATGTACGCCCATATCGCCGATCCGCAGCAGGACGAGTGGCAGGACGTGCTGCACATGGGCGAGGACCTGTCGCCTGGCCATCCGCTGTTCGACCATCACGTCGAGCCGGCGCTGTCCGGCGAGGCCGAAGCGCGCGGCGCGTTCAACATCGACGACTATGCCGACAAGGATGACGCGCCCACGGTGGTCTCCCCGCTGCCGCCGCCGCTGCCCTCGGGCGGACCCAAGCCCGTCAGCGAATACAACTTCAACTTCGATCTCACCCGGGCCACCGGTGACGCGACGCGTCCGGCATCGGCACCCGCACCGGCTGCAGACGATGCCACCGCGGTCGCGCCGCTGGCATCCAGCCAGCCCGCGCCCGCCGAGCCGGTGTCGAGCTGGCATTTCGAGGAAGAGGACAGCGTGCCGCCGGCGGCCGACGCCGGCCACGAGCTGGGCGAGTTCAGCGACGACCCGGTGGACACCAAGCTCGACCTGGCCCGTGCCTACATCGACATGGGCGACGCCGAAGGCGCCCGTGCCATGCTCGGCGAGGTGGTCAAGGAAGGCAGCCAGATGCAGAAGGACGTCGCCAAGCGCCTGCTCGACAGCCTGCACTGAGTCGCCGGCAGCATCGCGCGGAACACATCGGGCCGGCTCTTTGCCGGCCCGATGCCGTTGTGGCCTGCTAATCTTTCTGCTTTCGGCAAACCCTGCACGACTCCATGCGCATTGCCCTGGGCATCGAATACGACGGCACCGATTTCAGCGGCTGGCAGCGCCTGAAGACGGACGTCAGCGTGCAGGGCGTGCTGGAGGAAGCGCTGTCGAAGGTGGCCGACCATCCGATCGAGGTCAGCTGCGCGGGGCGCACCGACGCCGGTGTGCATGGCCGTTGCCAGGTGGTGCACTTCGACACCGAGGCGCGCCGCGACATGCGCGGCTGGGTACTCGGCGCCTGTTCCAACCTGCCGCCCAGCGTGGCGGTGCGCTGGGCGCAGCCGGTGCCGGACAGTTTCCACGCGCGCTATGCGGCGCGCAGCCGGCGCTATCGCTACCACATCCTCAACCGGCCGGTACGCGCGGCGCTGGATGCGCGCTACGTCACCTGGGAGCGCCTGCCGCTGGATGCCGCGCGCATGCACGACGCCGCGCAGGCGCTGTTGGGCGAGCATGATTTCAGCGCCTTCCGCGCGCTGTCCTGCCAGGCTGCGCACCCGCGCCGCTGCGTGCTGGCGGTGAGCGTGCGGCGCGAGGGCGAGCAGGTGTTCGTCGACATCGAGGCGAACGCGTTCCTGCACCACATGGTGCGCAACATCGTCGGCTCGCTGCTGCCGATCGGCCGCGGCGAGCAGCCGGTCGAGTGGATGGCCGAATTGCTGGCCGGTTGCGATCGCCAGGTGGCCGGCCCGACCGCGCCGGCCACCGGACTGACCTTCATCGGTCCACGCTACGAGCCCTACTGGAACCTGCCGCGCGAGGTGAGCCAGTGACCCGCATCAAGTGCTGCGGCATGACGCGGGTCGGTGACGCGCTGCTCGCCGCGCAGCTCGGCGCCGATGCGATCGGCCTGGTCTTCACCGCGCGGAGCAAGCGGCGGGTGACGCTGGCGCAGGCCGACGCGATCATGGCGGCGCTGCCGCCGTTCGTGGCCGCCGTTGCGCTGTTCATGGACGACGAGCCCGGGCTGGTGCGGCAGGTGATCGAGGCGGTGCGCCCCACCTTGCTCCAGTTTCATGGTGGCGAAAGCGACGCCTGGTGCGCGCAGTTCGGCCAGCCGTTCCTGAAGGCCGTCGCGATGGGCGAGGGGGCGGCGGCGCTGCCGCGGCTGCAGCAGTATCCGCATGCGGCCGGGCTGTTACTGGACGGCCACGCGGCAGGCGCGGCCGGCGGCAGCGGCAGGACCTTCGACTGGTCGTTGCTGCCGCGCGGTCTGGCGCAGCCACTGATCCTGGCTGGCGGCCTGCACGCCGGCAACGTGGGCGACGCCGTGCGTGCGGTGCGGCCGTGGGCGGTGGACGTGGCTAGCGGAGTCGAGTCGGCGCCGGGCATCAAGGACCCGGGCCGGCTGGAAGCCTTCATCCGCGCGGTACGCGCGGCGGACGCGGCGTGAGCGGTGCGCCCGCCGCCATCGAGGAATGCCGCGAGTTGCCTGCACTGGCCGCGCTGGTCGGCCGCGCGCGCCCGCTGGTGATCCGTGGTCTGTGCCGCGATTGGCCGATGGTGGCCTGGGCGCGGCAGTCGGACGACACGTTCGCGCGGGAGCTGGCACGGCGGGACAACGGCAGCGAGGTCGATGCATTGCTGCTGCCGCCGGGCGAGCGCGGGGTGATCGGCTACAACGCGACGTTCGACGGCTTCAACTACACGCACCACCGCGTCTCGATCGGTCAGGGGCTGCAGCGTCTCGCGCAGTACAGCCGCCAGCCGGACGCGCCGGGACTGGCGATGCAGAGCGCGCTGATTTCCGCCTGCCTGCCGGGCCTGCTGGACGAACACGCACTGCCGTTGCTCGACCCCGGCATCCAGCCGCGCATCTGGATCGGCAACCGGGTCACCACGCCGGCGCATTTCGACGCCTACCACAACATCGCCTGCGTGGTGTGCGGCACGCGACGCTTCACCTTGTTCCCGTCCGAGCAGTTGCCGAACCTCTACGTCGGCCCGCTGGATTTCGCCCCCACCGGCGCGGCGATCGGCGTGGCCCGGCTGGACCGGCCGGACGATCCGCGCTATCCGCGACTGAGGCAGGCGCTGGCAGCGGCGCAGGTGGCGGAGCTGCATCCGGGCGACGCGATCTACATTCCGCCGATGTGGTGGCATCACGTCGAGTCGCTGGAACGGCTCAACGCGCTGGTGAACTACTGGTGGATGCCGGTGACGGAGGAGGGGCGTTCCTCGGATCTCGCGCTGGGCGCGCTGTTCCACTGCATCCTCGGTTTCGGCGCGCTCACGCCCGCGGAGAAAGCGGGCTGGAAGAACCTGCTCGACCATTACGTGTTCGGCGACGGGGACGCCACTGCACACATCCCGGCGGAACGCCGCGGCATGCTCGGCCCGCTGACGTCCGCGCAGTTGGAACAGCTGCGCCAGCGCATCCGCCGCTATCTCTGATCCGACAGCTCCGTGCGCAGCCAGGCGGCCAGCGCCTCGATGCGGCCGTCGTCCATGCGCCGCGAACTGGCCAGCACCCAGCGCGCGGACGTCTCGCGGAAACCCCAGGGTGCGAGCAGGCGGCCGCTGGCGAGGTCGTCGGCCACCAGCGGCTGTGGCGCGATCGCCACGCCCAGCCCGGCGCTCGCCGCTTCCAGCAGGAAATAGAGGTGGGGCAGGGCCTGCGCCTGCTGCAGCGATTCGCTCGGCAGCCCCATCGTGTTGGCCCACTCCGGCCAGGCCTGCGGACGCGAGGCGGTGTGCAGCAGCGGCTCCTCGCACAAGGCGCTGGCGGGCTGCCCGCGCAGGCGCTCGGCGCCGGGGTAGCGCGGGCTCAGCACCGGGCCGATGCGTTCCGGCGCCAACTCGTGCACCTGCCAGCCTGACGGCCAGGGTGGCGCGGCCAGCAGCAATGCTGCGTCGACTTCGGCCAGGTGCTCGGCCACCGGTTCCTCCTGCACCGCCAGGTGTACGGTCAGCGCGGGCAGCTCGTGGCGCAGGCGCTCCAGCCGGGGGATCATCCAGCGCGCCAGCACGCTGCCGGAACAGCCCAGCACGAAGGCCGCCGTGGCGCGCTGCTGCCGGAGTTGCAGCCAGGCCTCGCGCAGCTGCCCGAACGCGGCGCTGCATTGCTCGCGCAGCTGCTGGCCGACCGCGGTGAGCGCCACGCCGCGGCCCTGGCGCACGAACAGCGGCTGGCCCAGCGCTTCTTCCAGCACACGCACCTGGCGGCTCACCGCACCGTGGGTCACGTGCAGTTCCTGCGCGGCGAGGCTCATGCTGCCCAGCCGCGCGGCGGCTTCGAAGGCGCGCAGGGCGTTCAGCGAGGGCAGGTCGCGATCCGACATGCCGTGAGTTTAGCTCAAGTATCGTGACGCTCTTTTCGCTTTTTCGCTGGAGGCGCCGGCGCTAAGGTGTGAGCCTGTTGCCAAGCTTCCGATGGAGTCGCCATGCCCGAGATCCGGGATTTCCACGCCTTTCCCGACGCCCACGGCCGCTTCGGCCAGTTCGGCGGCAGCTATGTCGCCGAGACCCTGATGGCGCCGCTGGCCGAACTGACCGAAGCCTACCTGCGCCTGCGCGACGATCCGGCGTTCATCGCCGAACTCGATCGCGACCTCAAGCACTACGTCGGCCGGCCCAGCCCGATCTACCACGCCGAGCGGCTGTCGCAGCACGTCGGCGGCGCACGCATCCTGTTCAAGCGCGAGGACCTCAACCACACCGGTGCGCACAAGATCAACAACACGGTCGGCCAGGCGCTGGTCGCGCGCAACATGGGCAAGACCCGCATCATCGCCGAGACCGGCGCCGGCCAGCACGGCGTGGCCAGCGCCACGGTGGCGGCGCGGCTGGGCCTGAAGTGCGTGGTCTACATGGGTGCGGTCGACATCGAGCGGCAGAAGATCAACGTCTACCGCATGAAGCTGCTCGGCGCCGAGGTGGTGCCGGTGACATCCGGCTCGAACACGCTGAAGGATGCGCTGAACGAGGCGATGCGCGACTGGGTCACCAACGTGGCCGACACCTTCTACATCATCGGCACGGTGGCCGGGCCGCATCCGTACCCGCTGATGGTGCGCGACTTCAACGCGATCGTCGGTCGCGAGGCGCGCGCGCAGATGCTGGAGGAATACGGTCGCCTGCCGGACGTGCTGACCGCCTGCGTCGGCGGTGGCTCCAACGCAATCGGGCTGTTCCATGCGTTCCTCAACGATGCCGGCGTGCGCATCGTCGGTGCCGAGGCGGCCGGCTTGGGTCTGGCCACCGGCCACCATGCCGCCTCGCTGGCCGCGGGCCGGCCCGGCGTGCTGCACGGCAACCGCACCTACGTGCTGTGCGACGACAACGGCCAGATCACCGAGACGCACTCGGTCTCGGCCGGCCTGGACTATCCCGGTGTCGGCCCCGAGCATGCATTCCTCAAGGACGCCGGCCGCGCCACCTACGTCGGCGTCACCGACGACGAGGCGCTGGCCGCGTTCCATCTGCTGGCGCGTACCGAGGGCATCCTCGCGGCGCTGGAATCCAGCCATGCGGTGGCACAGGCGATCAAGCTGGCGCGCGAGTTGCCGAAGGACGGCATCGTGCTGTGCAACCTCTCCGGCCGCGGCGACAAGGACGTGCACACGATTGCCGCGCGCGAGGGAGTCGAGGTATGAGCCGCATCGACCGTCGCTTTGCCGCGTTGAAGGCTGCCGGCCGCACCGGCCTGATCCCGTTCGTCACCGCCGGCGACCCGTCGCCCGAGCACATGGTGGCGCTGATGCACGCGCTGGTCGACGCCGGCGCCGACCTGATCGAGCTGGGCGTGCCGTTCTCCGATCCGATGGCTGACGGCCCGGTGATCCAGCACGCCAGCGAACGCGCCATCGCGAAAGGCGTGGGCCTGGCCGACGTGCTGGGCTGGGTCGCCGCATTCCGCCAGCGCGATGCGGACACGCCGGTCGTGCTGATGGGCTACCTCAACCCGATCGAGATCCACGGTTACGCGCGCTTCGCGCAGGAGGCCGTGCAGGCTGGCGTCGACGGCGTGCTGCTGGTCGATTGCCCGCTGGAGGAATCGGCCGTGCTGCAGCCGCTGCGCGAGGCCGGGTTGCAGCAGATCCTGCTCGCCGCGCCCACCACCGAACCCTCGCGTATGGCGCAGTTGTGCGGTTCCGCCGAGGGTTTCCTGTACTATGTCTCGTTCGCCGGCATCACCGGTGCGGCACACTTGAGCACCGGCGACATCGCTGCGCGCGTGGCGGATGTTCGGGCCCGCGCGAAGGCACCGGTGGCGGTGGGCTTCGGCATCCGCGATGCGGCGAGCGCGCAGGCGATTGCCGGTTTCGCCGACGCGGTGGTGATCGGCAGCGCGCTGGTCGAACGGCTGGCCGGGGCAGCGGATGCCGGAGATATCGCGCAACGCGCACGGGCGTTCCTGGCGCCGATCCGCGCCGCGCTCGACAAGCATTGAGAGCACGCGCCGGCGGCTGGCGGCGCACTCACGAGAAGCAGGTGATGCAATGAATTGGCTGCAGAAAATCATGAACCCGCGCACCCGTCCGCACGCCACCCAGGGCGGCAAGGGCTCGGTGCCCGAAGGCGTGTGGGAGAAGTGCGGCGGCTGCGGCACCGTGCTGTACAAGCCGGAGCTGGAGCGCAACCTGATGGTCTGCCCGAAGTGCGGCCACCACCATGCCATCGGCGCGCGTGCGCGGCTGGGCGCGCTGCTCGATGAAAACTCGGGGCAGGAGTTGTGGGCCAGCCTGGAGCCGACCGACCCGCTGAAGTTCCGCGACTCGAAGAAGTACCGCGACCGCATCGTCGCCACCCAGAAGAAGATCGGCGAGAAGGACGCGCTGGTCGTGATGAGCGGCCGCCTCAAGGGCCGCCCGCTGGTGGCCGCGGCGTTCGAGTTCGCCTACATGGGCGGCTCGATGGGTTCGGTGGTCGGCGAGAAATTCACCCGCGCCGCCGAGCGCGCACTGGCTGACCGCAGCGCGCTGGTGTGCTTCTCCGCCACCGGCGGCGCGCGCATGCAGGAGGCGCTGTTCTCGCTGATGCAGATGGCCAAGACCTCGGCCGCGCTGGCGCGCCTGCGCGACGCCGGCGTGCCGTACATCAGCGTGCTGACCAACCCGACCACCGGTGGCGTCTCCGCCAGCCTGGCGATGCTCGGTGACATCAACATCGGCGAACCGAAGGCACTGATCGGCTTCGCCGGCCCGCGGGTGATCGAGCAGACCGTGCGCGAGACCCTGCCGGAAGGCTTCCAGCGTTCGGAGTTCCTGCTCGAGCACGGCGCCATCGACCTGATCGTCGACCGCCGCGAGATGCGCGACAAGCTGGCCGACCTGCTCGGCATCCTGATGAAGGCGCCGCGCGCGGCCTGAGCGGGCACCCTGCCGGCGATGATGCGATGCCGCCTGCGGGCGGCATCGTCGTTTGCGCAGGCGGGTTTTCCACAGCGACTGTGGAAGCGTTCCGGCAAAGCCTGTGGAAAAACCGCTTTCGCCATTGATCCATCAAGCACTTGCTACGCGCTGGTCACGAGTTGCACATGACGGCGCCGCGTGGGCGGCGGTTTTCCACAGCGATTGTGGAGCGCGGGCGGCAAAGCCTGTGGACAAGTGCGCTATCTGCTTGAGTGCAAAGAAGTGGCCGACGGCGTGCGCAGGATCTGCTCAGCCGGGCAGGCCGGCCAGCCACAGCGAGGCGCTGCCAAGCATGCCGCCGATCGCGATGGCGGCGAGCACGTCGCTCGGGTAGTGCAGGCCGAGGATCACCCGCGAGGCGGCGACCAGTGCGGTGAAGCCCAGCAGCAGCGGCGCCAGCGCCGGATACCAGGCCAGCGCCACGATGCTGAAGCCCACCGCCTGCAGGGTATGGCCGGACGGGAAACTGAACTCGTCCAGCGGCGGCACGTGCGCGATCACGCCGGGGCAGGCGCGGAACGGACGCGGGCGGCGCGTCCAGCGCTTCAGCACGCGGTACAGCAGCAGCGCGACGAGTCCGGTGGCCGCCATGTGCGCGGCCGCGGTCAGCCCGCGCTGGCCGCCGAACGCCGCCAACGCCGCCATCAGCGCATACCAGAACATGCCGTCGCCGAGTCGGCTGATCGTGCCGAAGCATGCACCGACCACGCGGCGCGCGCCCCAGTGGTTGGCGATCACGCAGACGCGGCGATCCAGTGCGAAGCGCGGTCCGGGCAGGAGGTCAGAGCGGGGCAGCGACGGAGGCGTGTGCATGCAGGTTCTCCTCGGCCATCTCGCGCAACAGGTTCTCGAAGTCGCGGATCACCGCCTCGGGCGACAGCCCCGCCACGCCGGCATGCGCCGCGCGGCCCATGTGCCGGATCAGCGCCGGGTTGCAGGCCAGCCGCAGCGTGGCGTCGATGAAGGCCGTCTCGTCGCCCGCGGCGATGCGGCAACCGTTGACGCCGTCGACCAGGTGCTCGCGCGCGGCGCCTTCGGCGTACGCCACCACCGGCAGGCCGGCGGCCAGCGCCTCGATGATCACGTTGCCGAAGGTCTCGCTGAGGCTGGGGAACGGGAACAGATCCGCGCTGGCGTAATGCCGCGCCAGCGCCTCGCCGCGTTGCACGCCGGCGAAGATGAAGTCCGGGTTGGCAGCCTGCAGCGCGTCGCGGGCCGGACCGTCGCCGACCCACACGTAGCGCGCCTGCGGCAGCTGCTGCCGGATCGCGCGAAAGCTTCGTACCGCCAGATCGAGATTCTTCTCCGCCGCGATGCGCCCCACGTACAGCAGCACCGGCGTGGCGCCGTCCACACCCCACTCGGCCCGCAAGGCCATGTCGCGGCGGCTCGGATGGAACAGCTGCGTATCGACGGCGCGGCGCAGCAGACGCGTATTGGTGATGCCCATGGCGTGCAGTTCCCGTGCGAGCGCGTCGGTCGGCACCAGCGTGGCGGCGGCGCGCTGGTGGAAACGGCGCAGGTAACCGCGCACCAGCGGCGTGAGCAGGCCCACGCCGTAATGGTTGGCGTAGCTGTCGAAGCGGGTGTGGAAGCCGCTGCTGAGCGGAATGTCCAGCTGCCTGGCGGTGCGCACGGCCGACCAGCCGAGCGGACCCTCGGTGGCTACATAGACCGCATCGGGACGCTGCCGCGACCAGTGCCGCCGCAGCGTGCGTCCGGCGGGCATGCCGAAGCGCAGGCCCGGGTAACGGGGCAGTGCGCCGCCGCGCAGTTCGAGCACTTCGATGCCGGCTTCGTCGCCGTGCGGCTGCGGCTGGCGCGGCCGGATCAGGTCGATGCAATGGCCGCGGGCGGCGAGTCCGGCGGCGAGGCTGTGCACGGTCAGCGCGACGCCGTTGATCTCCGGTGGATAGGTCTCGCTGACGATGCCGATGCGCATGACGATGCCCGTGCTGGCTGCGCGCAGCTTCGCCGGCTCGCGTTGCGGCGGCATGGCGGGGGCATGACGCCGCGGTGACGCGCCGGTGCCTTGCCGCCGCCGCAACGCTTACACTGGGGCATCCTTTCCCGCTGGAGACCGACGATGAAACGCATCCTGCTCGCCCTTGTCCTGGCCGCACTGACCAACACCGCGCTGGCTGCCGATGCCCCCGGCCTGCCGGTCACCCAGGCGCCCGCAGGTGCCGAGGTCTACATCATCTCGCCCGTCGATGGCGCCACCGTGGGCCACGAAGTCACCGTGCGCTTCGGTCTCAAGGGCATGGGCGTGGCGCCGGCCGGCGTGGCCAAGGAACACACCGGCCACCACCACCTGCTGGTCGACGTGAAGGAGTTGCCGCCGGCCGGCCAGCCGATTCCGAAGGACGAGCAGCACATCCACTTCGGCGGCGGCCAGACCGAAACCACGCTGAAGCTGAAGCCGGGCACGCACACCCTGCAGCTGGAACTGGGCGATCAGAACCACCTGCCGTTCGAGCCGGCCGTGGTGTCGAAGAAGATCACCATCCACGTGAAGTGAGCTTCCGCTTCGGCCGCGTGCTCAGCGGCCGAAGTACACCGATACCCCCAGGCCCGCCTCCCACTCGGGGGCGCGGCCGCCGAGGCGGTGGCGTGCGCTGGCATCCAGCTGCACGCGCGGCGTGACCATCTACGCCAGCCCCGCGCCGGCGCGGCCGCCGTGGCCGCCGTCGGCGTCGTCCTGCAGCGCGATTTCGACGAAGCCGTTGAGCGCGGGCGTGAGCGCGTAGCCGTCGTTGGCGGCGAGCAGGCGGCTGTCGCGGCTGCCGCTGCGCACGTTCTCCAGGTACAGCGCGGCGGTGTTGCGCGCACTCCATTGCCAGTTGAAGTCGGCGCCGAGCAGGTACTGGCGGCGCGGGTTGCGGAAATCCCGCGCGCCGTCGGTGAACTCCACGCTGCCGAGCAAGCCCCAGCTGAAGGCGCCCGACGCGGGCAGGGCGAATTTCATGCCGAACGTGCTGTCGCCGCGGCCGTGGCTGCGGTAGTGCCCGCCTGTGCCGGTCTGCCGCCGATAGTTGTAGGGCGAGCTGCCTAGCTGCAGTTCGAACGGCCCGCCCAAGCCCAGCCGCAGCAGCGTACCGGCGCCGTACTGCGTGCTGTTGACGCCTTCGCTGCGGTCGCGGCTGGCGTCGGGCAGGCCTTGCTCCCAGGTGAAGTCGCCCGCCTGCAGCACGGCGGGCGTGAAGCCGAGGCCGGGGCGGTCGTAGCCGGGGTTGCCGTCGGCACGCGCAGCGAGGGGCGACGCGAGCGCCAAGAGGGTAGCTAGTGCAGGCAGGGCATGGCGGTGGCCTGGTCGATGGGATTCCATGTCTGCATTCCATGGCCGGATGACGGCGGCGGGCGTGGTGAGCGTACTATCGAAGGCGAGGCGGACCGAATTCCTCCTGCGGAGGTGGTCGATGAAACGCACGCTGTTCATCCTGGCGTTGATCTTGCCGAGTGCGGTGTGGGCCGGCGTTCCCGTGCCGCAGGCGGCGTCTGCGCAAGCACAGACACAGGCGCAGTTGCTTTCGCACCAGCCGGTATTCCAGGTGCGGTATGTGCTGCTGCCGGCCCCGAAGGAGGCCAGCGACACGCCGCGGATCGACTACGACGGCCAATCCGCCGTCGTGGTGCCGTTGCAGCAGGGCCACTGGGGTCATCGGCAGCTCGATCCGTTTGCCCCGAATCCGAATGTGGAAATCTGCCGGCAGTGGGCCTGCGAGATTCCCGGCCAACCGTAAACCTGCGGCCGGTCATCGGCTAAAATTGGCGTTTCATCCATCGCCCCGATTCCCATGACCGTCCGCACCCGCTTCGCCCCCAGCCCCACCGGTTTCCTGCACATCGGCGGGGCACGCACCGCGCTGTACTGCTGGCTGGAGGCACGCCGGCGCGGCGGCCAGTTCATCCTGCGCATCGAGGACACCGACCGCGAGCGCTCCACCGACGCGGCGGTGCAGGCGATCCTCGACGCCATGCACTGGCTCGACCTCGACGCCGACGAGGGTCCGTTCTACCAGACCCAGCGGCTGGCGCGATACAGGCAGGTCGCCGACGAGCTGGTCGCCGCCGGCAAGGCCTACTACGCCTACGAGAGCAAGGAAGAGATCGAGGCGATGCGCGAGGCGGCCATGAAGGCGGGCGAAAAGCCGCGCTACAACGGTTACTACCGCGACCGCAACGAACCTTTCCGCGACGACCCGAATCGCGTGATCCGCTTCCGCAATCCGACGGAAGGCTCGGTGGTGTTCGAGGACAAGGTGAAGGGCCGCATCGAGATCGCCAACAGCGAGCTGGACGACCTGGTGATCTTCCGCTCCGACGGCTGGCCCACCTACAACTTCGCGGTGGTGGTCGACG
>Ga0209916_1000667_pt1 | contig 46566 bp, 41 predicted proteins | sample ThiBio_1000_plan_FD_183956 | JGI IMG/M metagenome (GOLD analysis project Ga0209916, IMG submission 183956) | Wastewater bioreactor microbial communities from Cape Town, South Africa - Thiocy_solids_2 (SPAdes) | ecosystem: Engineered > Bioreactor > Thiocyanate-remediating > Anaerobic-Aerobic ... | reverse complement strand
AACCGACCATCGCGCCCGCAACGCCGGCGCAGGTGCAGGCGCCGGCGGCCGGCAGTGTGCTGCATCTCGAATTCGGCGACGAGGCGTGGACCGAGATCAAGGATGCCAGCGGGCGCATGCTGCACCGTCAGCTCAATCCCGCGGGCGGCAGCGTGGATGTCCACGGCCAGCCGCCGTTCGATGTGGTGATCGGCAATGCCGCCCAGGCGCGGATGACGTACAACGGCCGCCCGATTGATCTGAATCCCTTTATCGACGCGACGGTCGCGCGCTTCACGCTGGAAGAATAACCGTCCTTGAAGAACAGCCTCCCTGGAAGAATGATGTCTCAGATAGTCCGTCGTCCCAGCCGCCAGGCGCAGATCGGCCACGTGCCGGTCGGCGGCGATGCGCCGGTAGTGGTGCAGTCGATGACCAATACCGACACCGTCGATATTGCGGCCACCGTGCGCCAGGTGCAGGCGCTGGCCGAGGCCGGCTCGGAACTGGTGCGGCTCACCGTCAATACGCTGGAAGCCGCCGCCGCGGTGCCGCGCATCCGCGAGCGGCTCGACGTGCTGGGCTGCCGCGTACCGCTGATCGGCGACTTCCACTTCAACGGCCACAAACTGCTGACCCAGGTCCCGGAATGCGCGCAGGCGCTGGCGAAACTGCGCATCAATCCGGGCAACATCGGGCGCGGCAACAAGCGCGACGAACAGTTCGCCACCCTGATCGAAACGGCGTGCCGCTACGACAAGCCGGTGCGTATCGGCGTCAACTGGGGCAGCCTCGACCAGGCGCTGGCGGCGCGCATGATGGACGACAATGCGCGTCTGGCGCGGCCGGAAGACGCCGACGTGGTGATGCGCCGCGCGATGGTGGCGTCCGCGCTGGAATCGGCGAAGAAGGCCGAAGAGCTGGGTCTCGGCGACGACAAAATCATCCTGTCGTGCAAGATGAGCCGGGTGCAGGACCTGATTTCGGTGTACCGCGATCTCGCTACGCAGTGCGACTATCCGCTGCATCTCGGGCTGACCGAGGCCGGCATGGGCAGCAAGGGCATCGTCGCCTCGACCGCCGCGCTGGCGGTGCTGCTGCAGGAAGGCATCGGCGACACGATACGGATATCCTTGACCCCCGAACCGGGCGGCGAACGCACCCAGGAGGTCCGCGTCGGCCAGGAAATCCTGCAGGCGCTCGGCCTGCGCGCTTTCACCCCGCAGGTCACCGCCTGTCCCGGCTGCGGCCGCACCACCTCGACCGTGTTCCAGGAGCTGGCGCAGGACATCGAGACGTTTCTGCGCACCCAGATGCCGCTCTGGCGCAGCCAGTACCCCGGTGTCGAATCCATGCAGGTCGCGGTGATGGGCTGCGTGGTCAACGGTCCGGGCGAATCCAAGCACGCCAACATCGGCATCTCGCTGCCCGGCACCGGCGAAGTGCCGGTGGCGCCGGTGTACGTCGACGGCGAAAAGACCGTGACGCTGAAGGGCGAGCGCATCGCCGCGGACTTCCAGGCGATCGTCGAGGACTACGTGCGCAGCCACTACGCTGCTGCGTGACACGCATTTCTATTGATTAATTCATGAGCAACAACATTCAATCCGTGCGCGGCATGAACGACTGCCTGCCCGACGTTACCGACACCTGGCAGGGCTTCGAGGCGATCGTGCGCGACTGGCTGCGGCGCTACGGCTACCGCGAGATGCGCACGCCGATTCTCGAGCACACCGGGCTGTTCAAGCGCGCCATCGGCGAAGTGACCGACATCGTCGAAAAGGAGATGTACACCTTCGTCGACGAGCTCAACGGCGAGTCGCTGGCGCTGCGTCCGGAGGGCACGGCGTCGTCGGTGCGCGCGGTGATCCAGCACAACCTGCTGTACGACGGCGGCAAGCGCCTGTGGTACAGCGGCCCGATGTTCCGCCACGAGCGCCCGCAGAAGGGCCGCTACCGGCAGTTTCACCAGGTCGGCGTCGAGGCGCTCGGCTTCGCCGGGCCGGACGTCGACGCCGAACTGATCGTCATGTGCGCCGATCTCTGGCGCGAGCTCGGCATCGCGCCGACGCTGCAGCTCAACACGCTGGGCGACATCGAATCGCGGCACCGCCACCGCGCCAAGCTGGTGGCCTATTTCGAAGCGCACCAGGACGCGCTCGACGAGGATGCGAAGCGGCGGCTGCACAGCAACCCGCTGCGCATCCTCGACAGCAAGAACCCGGCGATGCAGGCGCTCAACGATGCGGCGCCCAAGCTGATGGACGAACTCGACGATGCGGCGCTGGCGCACTTCGACGCCTTGCAGGCGCTGCTGCGCGCGAACGGCATCGCGTTCGAGATCAACCCGCGGCTGGTACGCGGGCTCGACTATTACAATCGCACCGTGTTCGAATGGGTGACCGACCAGCTCGGCGCGCAGGGAACGGTGTGCGCCGGCGGACGCTACGACGGCCTGATCGAACAGCTGGGCGGCAAGCCGGCGCCGGCCGCCGGCTTCGCCATGGGAATCGAGCGGCTGCTGGCGCTGATCGAGGCGGGCGGGCGGGCCATTGCGACGCCGGTGCCGGACGCCTACATCGTCCACGCCGGCGAGGCGGCGCAGGCGTACGCATGGCAGGTGGCGTCCGCGCTGCGCGGCGCGGGGCTCGCCAGCGTGCTGCATTGCGGCGGCGGCAGCTTCAAGTCGCAAATGAAAAAAGCCGACGCCAGCCGTGCGCGCTACGCGGTGATCATAGGCGACGACGAAGCGGCGGCGCAGCAGGTGACGCTGAAGCCGCTGCGCGGCAGCGCCGAGCAGACCCGCGTCGAGGTGGCGCTGGCGATTGAATTTCTGAAACGGGCAACAATTTAAAAGGTAGAGCACGATGGCAACCTACGACCTCGACGAGCAGGAACGACTGGACGAACTGAAAGCCTGGTGGAAACGCTGGGGCAGCATGGCGATGATCGGCCTGGCCGTGGTGATCGCCGCGTCGGCGGGCTGGCGTTACTGGCAGCACCGCACGCTGACGCAAAGCCTGGAAGCGGCCGCCGTGTACGAAAAGCTGACGCAGTCGCTGGCAGCCAACGACGCCAAGGCTGCGCGCGAGGCAGGCTCGATGCTGATCGAGCAGTACAAGGGCACGGCTTACGCCCCGCGTGCCGCGATGTTGCTGGCCAAGCTCAACGTCCTGGGCAAGGATCTGAAAAGCGCGCAGGCCCAGCTGGAGTGGGCGGTGGCCAACAGCAAGGAACCTGCGGTCAGGGATCTGGCGCGTCTGCGGCTGGCCGGCGTGCTGCTCGACCAGAAGCAATACGACGCCGCGCTGAAAACCCTGTCGGCCACGCACAGCGATGCCTACGCCTTCCGTTTCCACGACGCGAAGGGAGACGTGCTGCTGGCGCAGGGCAAGCAGGCCGAGGCACGCGCGGCCTATCAGGCGGCGTTCGGCAAGATGCAGGAGGACGACCCCTACCGCAGTATCGTCGAACTTAAACTCGATGCGCTGGGAGGAGAGGCCAAGTGACGATGCGTTTGATTGCCGCCGGTCTGGCGCTGTTCCTGTCGGGGTGCGGTGCAGTCGGCTCGATGACCAGCACGGTGGGCGGCTGGTTCGGTTCCGGCCCGGCCAAGGCAAAACCCGCCGAACTGGTCGAGTTCAAGCCCACCGCCAGTCTCGGCGAGGCCTGGAAAGGCGAAACCGGCGACTCGGATGGCCGCCTGTTCCGCCCGCAAGCCGAAGGCGACGATGTGCTGGCCGCCGGCGGCAGCCGGGTGGCGCGCATCGCCGTGGCCAACGGCCAGATGGTGTGGCGCACCGATACCGGCGTGAAACTTTCGGCCGGAGCCGGCGCGGGCGGGGGCCTGGTGCTGGCGGGCGGCAGCAAGGGCGAATTGCTGGCGCTCGATTTCGCCAGCGGACAGATGCGCTGGAACGTGCCGCTGTCGAGCGAGGTGAGCGGACAGCTGCTGGCGGTGGCCGATATGGTTGTCGTGCGCACCGGCGATGGCCGCGTGCATGGCCTGGCCGCCGCGGACGGCAGCCGCAAATGGCTGTACAGCCGCAACCTGCCGGCTTTGAGCCTGCGCGGATCGGGCGGCATGGCGGTGCGCGACGACGTGCTCTACGCCGGATTTCCCGGCGGCAAGCTGGTCGCGCTCAACGTCGCCAACGGTGCGCAGTTGTGGGAAGCCACGGTGGCGCTGCCGCGCGGAGCGACCGAACTCGAACGGGTGGCCGACGTGATGGGCAATCCGGTGGTGGATGAACGGCAGGTGTGTGCCGTTACCTATCAGGGGCGGGTGGCCTGCTTCGACCGCCGCAACGGCTCGCCGCTGTGGGCGCGCGACGCCTCCAGCAACAGCGGGCTGGCGATGGACGAGCGCAATGTCTACGTCACCGACGACAAGGACGCCGTGACCGCCTACGACAAAACCAGCGGCCGTGCCGGCTGGCGGCAGGACAAGCTGGCGCGCCGCCAGGTCACCGCGCCGCTGGCGCTGGGTGCCTGGGTGGTGGTGGCCGACGGCGAAGGCGTGGTGCATGTGCTGTCGGCCGAAGACGGCAGTTTCGTTGCGCGTGCCAGGGTCGACGGCGGCGTGCGCACGGCGCCGGTCGACATCGGCCCCGGCTTCGCGGTGCAGACGGCCAAGGGCCATGTCGTCGCTTTCAGACTCAAGTAAACAACACAACGTGCCGGCCTGGCCGGCGCGTCAGCAAGGACAATCATCCTAGAAACCGCAGTTGACCGCTCAGATTCAGGAATGCTGCATGACTATCGATACTTCAACCCCCGGTTACGCCCACCCGCAGGTGGCGGCCGCTACGCACCCGCCGGCACGCCTGGCCACGCGCCTGCCTTTGTCGTTCGTCGTTGCAGGCTCCGGCCTGCTGCCTCCTCACTTCGCGGCAGTCACCTGCCCAGACGCACCCTCGGGTGCGTCCAACTACGGTTTCTAGGATGATGCTTCCCACTCTGGTTCTTGTCGGACGCCCCAACGTCGGCAAGTCCACGCTCTTCAACCGCCTGACCGGCACGCGCGACGCCCTGGTGCACGATCTGCCGGGGATGACCCGCGACCGCCATTACGGACGCGGGCGCGTCGGCGGAAAACCCTATCTGGTGGTCGATACCGGCGGTCTCGAGCCGGTGGCCAAGGATGGCATCCTCGCTGAAATGGCGCGGCAGACGCTGCAGGCCATCGACGAGGCGGACGCCATCGTTTTCATGGTCGATGCCCGCGCCGGCCTGACGCCGCAGGACAAGGCGATCGCCGACCGCTTGCGCCGCGCGTCGTGTCCGGTGCTGCTGGCGGTCAACAAGGCCGAAGGCATGAACCGCGCGGTGGTGACCGCCGAATTCCACGAGCTGGCGCTGGGCGAGCCGCTGGCGATTTCGGGGGCGCACGGCGACGGCATATCCGACCTGGTCGCCGAGGCGCTGGCGCCGTTCCCGCAAGAGGACGCGCAGGCCGACGAGTTCGGCATTCCCAAGATCGCGCTGGTGGGGCGCCCCAACGTCGGCAAGTCGACCCTGGTCAACGCGCTGGTGGGCGAGGAGCGCGTGATCGCGTTCGACCAGCCGGGCACCACGCGCGATTCGATCTACGTTGAATTCGAACGCGGCGGCAAGCCCTACGTCCTGATCGATACCGCCGGCGTGCGGCGCCGCGGCAAGGTGTTCGAGACGGTGGAAAAATTCTCCGTCATCAAGACCCTGCAGGCGATCGAGGACGCCAACGTGGTGGTGCTGGTACTCGACGCGCGCGAGAATATTTCCGAGCAGGACGCGCACCTGGCCGGCTTCGTGCTGGAAACCGGACGTGCGTTGGTGGTGGCGGTGAACAAGTGGGACGGACTTTCCGCCGAGCAGCGCGACGACATCAAGCGCGACATCGGACGCAAGCTGGCGTTTCTCGATTTCGCGCGCTTCAACTACATATCGGCGCTCAAGGGCAAGGGGCTGGAAAACCTGCTGAAGGACATCGAGGCCGCCCACGCCGCCGCTTTCATCAAGCTGTCGACCCCCAAGCTCACGCGGGTGCTGGAGATGGCGGTGGAGCAGCACGCGCCGCCCAAGAACGGACTGTTCCGCCCCAAGCCGCGCTACGCCCACCAGGGCGGCAAGAACCCGCCGGTCATCATCCTGCACGGCAATGCGCTGGAAGGCCTGCGCGACGACTACAAGCGCTATCTGGAAAGCAGTTTCCGCAAGGCCTTCAAGCTGCAGGGCACGCCGCTGCGCATCCAGGTCAAGGAGGACAGCGGCAAGAACCCGTTTGAAGGCAAGGCACGCGCACCGCTGAGCGAAAGCGAGGCGACGCGGATGCGGCGCAAGAAGCGGGTGCGGCGCAAGGTCTACGGCGCGGATTGAGCGTTTGGTGCGGCGCTTGATGCGCAAGATCTGGCCATGGCTGCTGGTGCTGGGCGGCGTGCTGACGGGGCTGATCCTCACTTTGCAGGTGGTTCGTTCGGCCGATGCGGGGATGCGTGTGCAATTCCTGAACGAAGCGCGCCTGATGCAACGTTCGCTCGATTGGACGGCGGTGCAGGCGCTGCGGGGCGAGGCAAATGACGCCACGCGCGAGGAATATGCCCGCCTCAAGCAGCAGCTCGAAGCCTTGCGGAGCGTCAGCCCGCAGTACCGTTTCGTCTATCTGCTGGGATGGCATGACAAGGGAGAGGTCCGTTTTCTGGTGGACTCCGAACCGGCCGATTCATCCGACTTTTCACCCTCCGGCATGGCATACGGCGAGGCGACCGAGCAGCTGATCGCCTTGTTTTCCGGCAACCGGCGGCCGATGACCGAAGGCCCGCTGAGGGATAGCTGGGGGGTATGGGTCAGCGCACTGGTGCCGCATGTCGACCCGCAGACCGGTCAAACCATCGCAGTGCTGGGCTTGGACATTGACGCCAGCCAATGGCGGCGAACATTGCTGCATGCGGCGATGCTGCCGCTCGGCGCAACGCTGGTGTTCGTGCTGGCCTCCAGCCTGTTGTTTTATATGCGGGCGCGCACCCGCAGGGAGCACGCGCGGCTCATGGCGTCGGAAGGCAGGCTGTACGAACAGGCCTATCACGACAGCCTGACCGGCCTGCCCAACCAGCGCCTGCTGGCCGACCGCATGACCCAGGCGTTGTCGCACGCCCACCGGATGGGAAGCCGGACGGCGATCCTGTTCCTCGACCTGGACCGTTTCAAGAACGTCAACGATTCGCTCGGCCATGCCATGGGCGATGCACTGCTGTGCGAGGTGGCCGGCCGATTGCGTGCGCTGGTGCGGGAGGACGATACGGTGGCCCGGCTGGGCGGCGACGAGTTCGTGATCCTGCTGCCTGAAATCAGCGACGATGACGACGCGCGCCACGTCGCCGAAAAGATCATCGCCGAACTCGCCAAGCCCATCGCGGTCGGCGACCAGAGCGTGTCGGTGGGGGTCAGCGTCGGCATCGCGCTGTATCCCGACGACGCGCTGGATGCGGAGGGCTGGCTGGCCTGCGCGGACCGCGCCATGTATGCGGCCAAGGATGGCGGCCGCAATACTTTCCAGTTCGCCGACCCGCTGCAGAATGCACGCGCAAGGGAGCGCCTGTCCACCGAAACCGGCTTGCGCCAGGGGCTGGTGCGCGGCGAATTCGAACTGTTCTACCAGCCGGTGTTTTCACTTGCGCACGGTGCGCTCGCCGGGGTCGAGGCACTGGTGCGCTGGCGCCATCCCGAATGGGGGTGGGTGGAGCCGGCGCGCTTCATCCCCGTTGCCGAGGATTCCGGGCTGATCGTCCCGCTCGGCGACTGGATTCTCGCCGAGGCCTGCCGGGCGGCGCGGCGCTGGCACCAGCAGGGGGCGCCGGCCGTGCCGGTCATGGTCAACGTCTCGGCGCTGCAGTTGCGCCGCCCCGGGTTCGAGGAACGGCTGGGCGCGGTGCTGCAGGAAACGGAGCTGCCACCGGCGCTGCTGGAACTGGAGCTGACCGAGTCGGCCATCATGCAGGAAACGCTCGCCGGGTCGGCGTTGCTGCATCGCCTGGCGGAAGAGGGGGTCGGGCTGGCGATCGACGATTTCGGCACCGGCTATTCCAGCCTGGCTTATCTGCGGAAACTGGACGCCACCCGTTTGAAAATCGACCGCAGCTTCGTCGCGGACATGGTCGAGGATGCCGAGGCCCGCGCCATTGTCGCCAGCATGGTGGGGATGGCGCGGGCGCTGGGCCTGAAGGTGACGGCGGAAGGCGTGGAGAGCGCAGCCCAGGTCGAAGTGTTGCGGGATCTGGGGTGTGACGATGTCCAGGGGTATTACTTTGCGCCGCCGCTCGCCGAAGCCGCGCTGCTGCCGCGCCTGGCCGATTGGCAGAACGGCTTCAGTCCAGCCAGCGCACCAGATAGAACAGCTTGAAGCCTTCCGACGAACGCGACGGGCCGCTGGCGATCGCGGCATGGCGGTTTTTTGCGGGGTCGGCGTGCGCCAGCGCCTCGGCTTCGCTGGCGTAGACCTCGACCACGCCCTCGGGGAAGCGCTTGCGGTTCTTGCCGGCAGGCGAATAGATCACCACCGCCGAGGTGCCGACGACCCTGGATTCGACATCGGTGAACAGGCTGGTGGCTTGCGGCATGCTCAGTGCGTTTTTTTCGGGATGCTGCTGATCTTGACGGCGTGGGTGTTGGGCGTCTCGTCGCTGAAATGCGGACGCTCATCAAGGGTGCGGCCGGTGAGCTGGGCGAGTTCGGTTTCGCGGCTGGAGATCACCAGCAGGCAATCCTTGATGCCGAGTATGGTCGCCTCGGTCAGCGGGCTGGGATTGCCGTCGCGCGGCGCGGTGTCGCGCACGATGGAGGTGAGCGTTTTGCGCATCATGCGCATCAGGCGCTGCTCGTCGTGCAGGGCTTTTTCGTCCATGGGGAAGGCTCCGGAATACGGCAAGGATTCGTTATTGTCGGCGCCGGCCGGGGCTTCGTCAACGCAATCCCCTGGTGAAAGCGGGGGATAAAAAGCCTGACTGGGGGCATAAGCAGAATGAACCGCCACCGCCGGGCGTCTGCTTTATGCTTGCCGCCAAAGGAGAAACCGCATGTCAGACCCGAACACCCCGGATAACGATGGTGAAGTCCGCGAAATCCGCATCAACCCCGTCGTGCCGAGTGAATCGGTGCTGGTCGCCACCGCGCGCAGCATGCGCCCGAAAAAAGCCGAGGAACTGGCGCCGCGCGACACCCGCAAGCATGTCGAAACCTGCCCGTTCTGCCGCGGCAACGAGCACAAGACGCCGCCGCTGATCCTGAGCTGGCCGCCCGCGGGCGACTGGCAGATTCGCATGGTGGAAAACCTCTACCCGGTGCTGGGCGACGACCGCGAGCAGGCCGGCTTCAACTTCGGCCTGCAGCAGACCATCGACGGCTACGGCCGCCACGAGGTCATCATCGATCACCACGAGCATGGCGTCGCCGTGCACGACATGGCGGAATCGCACCTCGCCGCGCTGTTCGGCGTCTACCAGACGCGCATGCGGCAACTGTTCGCGTCCGACGAGCGGCTGAAATACGTCCTGATTTTCAAGAATTTCGGCCCCGCCGCCGGCGCCTCGATCCCGCACACCCACAGCCAGGTGATCGCCATGCCGGTGGTGCCGGAAAACGTCGACGCCGAGGTGAAAAACAGCGCCGCGCATTACGCCAAGCACCACCACTGCATCTTCTGCGCGCTGATCAACGAGGCGCTGACTTTCGAAGCGACGATCTACGACCGCACCTCGGGGGCGGTGCGGCGCAAGATCAACGTCGGCCAGTACGTGGTCGAGCGCGGCGAAAAATTCATCGCCATCAAGCCCTTCGCCAGCCGCTACGAGTGGGAAGTGCACATCCTGCCGCTGGTGCACCAGGCCGACTTCCTCGATGTGCGCGAGGAGGACTTCGCCGACCTGGCGCGGGTGATGCAGCGCACCATGGCGCGGCTGGATGCCGTCATCGGCGGCGCGCAGTACAACTTCTTCCTGCATTCGATTCCGCACGACGGCCAGCGGCAGGCGAATGCGCCGAGCTACCACTGGCACCTGGAAATCTGCCCGCGCACCTCCATCCCGACCGGCTTCGAACTGGGCTCGGGGCTGTTCGTCAACACCATCAATCCGGAACGGGCGGCCGAGCGTTTGCGTGCAGTGGAGTTGTAACGGCTGCGGCAAGGCTAGAATGACGGCCTGTTAACCAGCCGCAAAGGCACGCATGCAGCGAGTCAACCCATCCAGTCCGCACGCGCCAGTGGCGAGCCATGACGACGCACACGTCGATCGCCTGAATGCCTTGTGGAAGCTGTCGGTACAGAGCGGCCTGGGCGACGCCGAGCGCATCCGCGCCATGCTGGCGATGGCGGCAGAAGTGCTGGACATGGATCTGGTGGTGCTGGGCGAGCTTGACGAGCACTGCACCGCGCGCTACGTCAGCGACCGCCTGGGAATCTTTCCGGAAGGCAGCAGACAGACGCTGGAAGCGTCGCCGTTCCATGTTGTCATCCATGCCCGTGCGCCGTCCCATATCGCCGATCTGTCCGCGCACCCCCTGTATGCCGGCAATCCGCTGGTGACCGAGTTTGGCATGCGCACCTTCTCCGGGATTCCGGTGTCGGTTGGCGACGAGACCGAGACGCGCTGGGTGCTGGCCTTTTTGCGCAGGTGTGGCGAATCGTTGCCAGGCACGGTGGATGTCGCCTACATGAGCCTGATCGCCGACTGGCTCGGCAATGCCCTGCATCAGTCCGCGCAAAAGGACCTGCTGCAGCGCATCGCGCTGACCGATCCGCTGACCGGCCTGCCCAATCGGCGGGCGGCCGAAGAGCGCCTGCAAAAGGAACGCGCGCGCACGCCGCGCGACGGCCATGGCTTCGCGCTGGCCCTGGTCGACCTCGACCATTTCAAGATGGTGAACGATCGCTACGGCCATGCCGTGGGAGACGAAGTGCTGAAATCCGTGGCGCGCCGCTTCGAGACCGGGCTGCGCGAAGGCGACTGGGTGGCGCGCTGGGGCGGGGAAGAATTTTTGTTCGTGCTGCATGGCGGCACCGTGGATGAAGCTGCCGGTGTCATGGAACGGTTGGCCGGCCAGGCCCGTGCGGCGCCCATCCAGACCAGCGTGGGGGCCATTTCACTGAGTTTCTCGGCGGGCGTGGCGGCCTTTGGCGTGAACGACAGCGAAACCCTGCCGATGCTGGAAAAAATCGACCATGCCTTGTATCGGGCCAAGGCCGATGGCCGCGACCAGGTCAGGATGGCGGCGCTGGCCAGCCTGCCGTGGAACAGCGGGTTGCTGCGCCAGGCGCTGGCGGACAACCGGGTCAGGCTGGCCGCGCAGACCATCGTCGATCTGCAGACCGGGCAGGCCATCGCGGACGAAGCGTTGGCGCGCATCGAGACCGTGGCCGGCGAGATCGTCGAGGCCCAGGAGTTCGTCGACATGGCGGAAGGATTGGGGCTGATGGCCGAAGTCGACCGCCAGGTGATCCGCCAGGTGATGCAGTATTGCGTGGTGCGAATAAATGAAGGCGGTGCGACCGATTTTGCCCATTTCGTGAACGTGTCGCCGCAATTCCTGGCGCGCCGCGATCTGGTCGAGGAGATGCTCGACAACGCCATGGGCTATTGTCAGACCTGCAGCGCGATGCTGGGGCCGGTCAAGCCCATCGTGCTGGAACTGACCGAGCGCCAGCGCATCGTCAGCCTGGAGAAATTGCGCGCCGATTTGCAACCCTTCATCGACTTCGGCTTCCGGTTGGCGCTGGATGATTTCGGCAGTGGCTATTCGTCTTATCTGTACCTGGCGCACCTGCCGGTCAGCTTCCTGAAAATTGAAGGCTGGCTGGTGTCGCATATGCGACAGGACCGCAAGGTGGCGGGCATCGTCGAGAGCCTGGCGAATTTTGCGCGCAAGGAGGGTATGCATACCGTGGCCGAGCACGTCGAGGACGCGGAGACTGCACGCATCCTCGCCGACATGGGCGTGGACTACGGGCAGGGCTGGCATTTCGGCCGCCCGCAACTGGCTTGATCCCGAGCTAGGATCAAGCGCCGAAGTCAATGGAAAATGAGGGATCTGCTGCATGCCAAGCCGCAATGTCTCCAGGACGCCCGTGGATCGATATGGTCAATTTTGTAGCGTCGACAGGCGAGAGTCCCGTCCAGTGAGTACGTGCGGGCAGAGACGGGGAGAGCCCCTTTGATCGAGCGGCACGCGGGCGGGGAGCGGGTCATTCTGGTGGCGCTCGATTTCGCGAAGCCGGATTTTGCCGAAAGCGTGGCCGAGCTGCGTCTGCTGGCGGCCGGTGCCGGACTCGATATCCGGGGCGAGGTCCAGGGCAAACGCAGCCGCGCGGATGCTGCGCTGTTCGTGGGTAGCGGCAAGGCCGATGAAATCGCGGCGCTGGTCGCTGCCACCGAGGCCGACGTTGTCATCTTCAATCACGAACTGTCGCCTGCACAGGAGCGCAATCTGGAGCGTCGCCTGCAGTGTCGGGTGATCGACCGTACCAGCCTGATTCTGGACATCTTTGCCCGCCGCGCGCAGAGCGCCGAAGGCAAGCTGCAGGTCGAACTGGCCCAGCTCCAACACCTGTCGACCCGCCTGGTGCGCGGCTGGACCCACCTCGAGCGCCAGCGCGGCGGTGTCGGCATGCGCGGCCCCGGCGAGAAGCAGCTGGAAACCGACCGTCGCCTGCTCGGCGTGCGGGTCAAGGCGCTGCGCGAGCGGCTCGCCAAACTGGGCAAGCAGCGCCGCACCCAGCGGCGTTCGCGCTCGCGCCAGCAGGTGTTGTCGGTGGCGCTGGTGGGCTACACCAATGCGGGCAAATCCACCCTGTTCAATGCGCTGACGCGTGCCGGCGCCTACGCGGCCGACCAGCTGTTCGCCACGCTCGACACCACCACACGCAAGATCTATTTGCCGCGCCTGGCTGAATCGGCCGGCGACGGGCCGGCGAGCGGCGAAGTGGTGCTGGCCGATACCGTCGGCTTCATCACCCGCCTGCCGCACGACCTGGTGGCTGCCTTCCGCGCCACGCTGGAAGCGACCGCCGAGGCCGATTTGCTTTTGCACGTGATTGATTCGGCCAGTCCCGGGCGCGAACGGCAGATCGAGGCGGTCGACAAGGTGCTGAAAGAAATCGGCGCAGATGTCGTGCCGCAGCTGCGGGTCTACAACAAGCTCGATTTGACGGGCGTTGCGCCAGGAGTCGGGCGTGACGAGTATGGTAAACTCCACAGCGTGTATGTATCCGCGCAAACTGGCGCCGGGATTGAACTTTTACGCGAGGCGCTGTCGGAAATCCTGCTGGCCGTGCGGCTCCGGAATGAAGCCGGCAAACCAGACAACCCTTCTCCCCAAACCACAGTTTTCTCTACATAAACATAAACCATATGGCCTGGAACGACCCGCAATGGGGCAACAACGGTAACCGCAACAAAAACAGCGGACCGCCCGATCTGGACGAGCTCTGGCGGCGCATCAATCAGCGTCTCAATGGCATGTTCGGCAACAAGAACACCGGGGGCGGCAGCGGCGGCGATGGCTTTTCCTCCGGCGGATTGCCGGGAGGCGGCAATCTGGTCGGCTTGCTGATCGGCGCGCTGGTCGTGGTGTGGGTGGCGAGCGGGTTCTACATCATCGACGCCGGCCAGCGCGGCCTGGTGCTGCGCTTTGGGCAATATGTCGAGACCACCGAGCCCGGCCCGCGCTGGCATCTGCCGTGGCCGATCGAATCGCGCGAAGTGGTCAACGTCGATCAGGTGCGCACCGTCGAAGTCGGTTACCGCACCTCGGTAAAAAGCAAGGTGCTGAAAGAATCGCTGATGCTGACCGACGATGAGAACATCATCGATCTGCAATTCGCGGTGCAGTACATCCTCAAGGACCCGAAGGAATTCCTGTTCGTCAACCGCGCGCCTGAAGATTCGGTGCTGCAGGTGGCCGAGACCGCGATGCGCGAAATCGTCGGCAAGAACAAGATGGATTTCGTGCTGTATGAAGGCCGTGCCGATATTGCCGCACAGGCCAAGGTACTGATGCAGCTGGTGCTCGACCGCTACAAGACCGGCATCAGCATCAGCCAGGTAACCTTGCAGAATATCCAGCCGCCCGAACAGGTGCAGGCCGCGTTCGACGATGCGGTCAAGGCGGGACAGGATCGCGAGCGCCTGAAAAATGAAGCCGAGGCTTACTCCAACGACGTAGTGCCGCGTGCCCGCGGCCTGGCTTCGCGTCTGAAAGAGGAGGCCGAGGGTTACAAGCTGTCGGTGATTGCCAATGCCGAGGGCGAGGCCAGCCGCTTTGTGCAGATTTTTACCGAATATCAGAAAGCGCCCCAGGTGACGCGCCAGCGTATGTATCTCGATACCATGCAGACTGTGATGAACAACACCAGTAAAGTGCTGGTAGACCAGAAGGGTGGCAACAGCCTCCTGTATCTGCCGCTCGACAAATTGCAGCAGATTGTCGGCCAGACTTATAGCGGCGCGCCCGAAGTGCTGTCACAGCAGCCGGCCACCGCGCCCGCCCCCATGGACACACGTTCGCGCGACGCTTTACGCAGCCGTGAACGGGAGGACCGGCCATGAACAGAAGTCTGGGTCCCATACTGATCGGCCTGATCGTACTGCTGGTAGTGTTGAGCGGCAGCATGTTTACCGTCGACCAGCGGCAGAACGCCATCGTGTTCCAGCTGGGTGAAGTGGTGTCGGTGAAAAAAACGCCGGGACTGTATTTCAAGCTGCCGCTGGTGCAGAACGTACGTTTCTTCGACACCCGCATCCTGACGCTGGATGCGGCCGACCCGGAGCGTTTCATCACCTCGGAAAAGAAAAACGTGCTGGTCGATTCCTTCATCAAGTGGCGCGTGGTCGATGCGAGGCAGTTCTACGTGTCGGTGGGCGGCGACGAAACACGGGCGCAGATCCGCCTGAATCAGACCGTCAACGACGGCCTGCGCGCCGAATTCGGCAAGCGCACCGTCAACGAGGTGGTGTCGGGGCGCCGCGAGGAAATCATGAGCATCATCCGCACCAAGGCCGACGCGGACGCGCGTACGATCGGCGTGCAGGTGGTGGACGTGCGGATCAAGCGGGTCGATCTGCCGGAAGCCGTGTCGGAAAACGTCTACCGCCGGATGGAAGCCGAGCGCAAGCAGGTGGCCAACGAGCTGCGTTCGACCGGCGCGGCCGAAGCCGAAAAGATCAAGGCCGATGCCGACAAGCAGAAGGAAGTGATCGTGGCCAATGCCTATCGTGACGCGCAGCGCGTCAAGGGCGAGGGCGATGCCAAGGCCTCGGCCGTGTACGCCTCGGCCTACGGCAAGAATGCCGAATTCTATGCGTTCTACCGTAGCATGCAGGCGTATCGCGAGAGCTTCAAGAGCAAAAGCGATGTCATGGTGCTCGACCCCAGCGCCGACTTCTTCAAATACATGAAGAACCCGCGTGCCGCCGGCGGTCAATGACCGGCTTCGACGGGCTTGCCGCAATTGGCTTGCTGCTGGTGATTGAAGGTATCCTGCCGTTCGCCGCGCCCGCCATATGGCGGGATGGTTTCCGCAGGATGCTGGAACTTGGCGACGGCCAATTGCGTTTCATCGGCGCTGCCTCCATGTTGGGCGGCGTTTTTTTGTTGATGATGTTGAACTGAAATGACTGCCTGGTTATTGCCCGAAAACGTCGAGGATGTATTGCCGCCGCAGGCCTGGCGCATGGAGGACATGCGGCGCGCGCTGCTCGACCTGTTCCGCGGCCGTGGCTATCAACTGGTGATCCCGCCGCTGATGGAATACGTCGATTCGCTGCTGACCGGTGTCGGAGCGGACCTCGACCTCAAGACCTTCAAGCTGGTCGACCAGCTCTCCGGGCGGCTGATGGGTGTGCGCGCCGATATCACGCCGCAGGTGGCGCGCATCGATGCGCACCTGCTGGCCGCCAACGCGGTGAACCGCCTGTGCTATGCGGGCAGCGTGCTGCATACCCAGTCCGCCGGCTTCCATCGTTCGCGCGAACCGATCCAGATCGGCGCGGAGCTGTATGGCGAGGCCGGTGCCGAAGCGGATCTTGAAATCCTCACCCTGATGCTGCAGGGCTTGTCCGCGTGCGGCGTGAAAACGGTGCAGCTCGATATCGGCCACGTCGGCGTTTACCGTGCGCTGGCGCAGGAAGCCGGCTTGAGCGGCGATATCGAGCACCAGCTGTTCGGCGCGCTGCAGACCAAGGACGGCAGCGCCGTGGCGGTGCTGACTGCAGGCTTGCCCGTGGCGTTGCGCGATGCCTTTGCCGCGCTGCCGCAGCTGTATGGCGATCGCAGCATGCTGGCCGAGGCGCGCGCGCGCCTGCCGCGGCTGGCGGCGGTCGATGCGGCGCTGGATATGCTGGCGGCGCTCGGCCAGGGATTGAGCGGCGTCGAAGTGGCGTACGATCTGGCCGAACTGCGCGGCTACGGCTACCACAGCGGCGTCGTCTTCGCGGCGTATACCGGCGGACGCAGCCATGCGATTGCGCAGGGCGGACGCTACGATGAAGTGGGGCGGATATTCGGCCGGGCGCGTCCGGCCACCGGTTTTAGCCTGGACTTACGCGAACTGGTCATCGCCAGCTCGGGGGCACAATAAAGGGAGATCGCAGCATGGCAGCAAAAAACGTCGTCGTCATCGGCACCCAGTGGGGCGATGAGGGCAAGGGCAAAATCGTCGACTGGCTGACCGACCGCGCGCAGGGCGTGGTGCGTTTCCAGGGCGGCCACAACGCCGGCCACACGCTGGTGGTGGCGGGCAAGAAAACCGTGCTGCACCTGATTCCGTCGGGGATTCTGCGCGACAGCGTCACCTGCTACATCGGCAACGGCGTGGTGCTGTCGCCGACCGCGCTGATCGAGGAAATGGACATGCTGCTGGCCGCCGGCGTCGACGTGGCGAGCCGCCTCAAGATCAGCGAAGCCTGCCCGCTGATCATGCCGCACCACGTCGCGCTCGACCGCGCCCGCGAGATCGCCAAGGGCGCCGGCAAGATCGGCACCACCGGGCGCGGCATCGGTCCCGCCTACGAGGACAAGGTGGCGCGCCGCGCGCTGCGCCTGCAGGATCTGTTCCATCGCGAGCGCTTTGCCGCCAAGCTGGGCGAAGTGCTCGACCACCACAACTTCATGCTGAAGAACTTCTACAAGGCCGATACCGTCGACTTCAACCAGTCGCTCGACGAGATGATGGGTCTGGCCGAGCGCCTCAAGCCGATGGTGGCCGACGTGCCGCGCAGCCTGTACGAGGCCAACAAGGCAGGCGAGAATCTGCTGTTCGAGGGCGCGCAGGGCACGCTCCTCGACATCGACCATGGCACCTACCCGTTCGTGACCTCGTCCAACTGCACCGCCGGCGGCGCCGCCACCGGCGCCGGCGTCGGCCCGAACACGCTGCATTACGTGCTGGGCATCACCAAGGCCTACACCACGCGCGTCGGTTCCGGCCCGTTCCCCACCGAACTGTTCGACGACGTCGGCCAGTATCTCGGCGAGAAAGGCCACGAATTCGGCGCCACCACCGGCCGCGCGCGCCGCTGCGGCTGGTTCGACGCCGCCGCATTGAAGCGTTCGATCCAGATCAACGGCGTATCCGGCCTGTGCGTGACCAAGCTCGACGTGCTGGACGGCCTGGAAACCGTGCGTGTATGCGTGGGCTACAAGATCGACGGCGAGGCGTGCGACATCCTGCCGGTGGGAGCGGAATCGATTGCGAAGGTCGAGCCGATTTACGAAGATCTGCCGGGATGGAGCGAATCGACCGTCGGCGTGCAGGAATTCGACAAGCTGCCGCAGAAGGCGCAGACCTATCTGAAGCGGATGGAAGCCTTGTGCGAAGTGCCGGTGGACGTGGTGTCGACCGGACCGGACCGGGTGGAGACGATCGTGCGTCGCCATCCCTACGAAGCGTGATGTCCGCAATAAACCGCACCAAAGCAAAAAGCCGACACGAGGTCGGCTTTTTGCTTCAAGCTAATTTCTTAGCTGCGTTTGGTGCCCAGAAGAGGACTCGAACCTCCACAGTGTTGCCACCGCTAGGACCTGAACCTAGTGCGTCTACCAATTCCGCCATCTGGGCAGGTAAGGCGCGCATTCTAGAGAGCACCGAATAAATTGTCAACGAAGATGACTTCAAAAAAATCGCGCAGTCGCGCAAGCAAGCATAAAACCCCGGCGATTCGTCTGGCCGACCCGTTCTATGAACGTGAAGTTGAGCGCTACGAATCGCCGCTGCCGAGCCGCGAATACATCCTGCAGCTGCTGACCGAGGCGGGCTGCCCGGTCGACGCCGACGCCTTCGCCGAACAGCTGCACATCACCGAGGCCGAGCACGACCTGTTCCAGCGCCGCCTCGGCGCGATGCAGCGTGACGGCCAGCTGATGCTCAACCGCAAGCGCCAGCTGTGCCTGCCGGACAAGCTCGACCTCATCAAGGGCCACGTCGAAGGGCATCCCGACGGCTTCGGCTTCGTGGTGCCGGACGAGGGCGGCGACGACCTCTATCTGTCGCCCAAGGAAATGCACCGCGTGCTGCACGGCGACCGCGTGCTGGTGCGCGTCGCCGGCTTCGACCGCCGTGGGCGGCGCGAGGCCAAGATCGTCGAGGTGCTGGAGCACGTCAACAAGCTCGTCGTCGGCCGCTACTACCTCGAGGGCGGCGTCGGCTTCCTGATCGCGGAAAACCGCCGCATCAACCAGGACATCCTCGTCCCCGCCGAGCATGCCGGCGCCGCGCAGCCCGGCCAGGTGGTGACGGTGGAAATCCTCACCCAGCCCGGTGCGCACAACGAGGCGGTGGGGCGGGTGTCCGAGGTGCTGGGCAGCTTTACCGGCCCCGGCATGGAAATCGAGATCGCGCTGAGGAAGCACGATCTGCCCTATGTGTTCCCGCCGGAGGTCGAAGCGCAGGCATCCAAGCTGCCAGGCAAGGTGCTGAAAAAGGACATGGCCGGCCGCGAGGACATCCGCCACCTGCCGCTCGTCACCATCGACGGCGAGACCGCGCGCGACTTCGACGACGCGGTGTACTGCGAGCCGCTCGGCCGCAGCGGCTTCCGCCTGGTGGTGGCGATCGCCGACGTCAGCCATTACGTGCAGCCCAGGGACGCGCTCGACAGCGAAGGCTTCAACCGCGGCAACTCGGTGTACTTCCCGCGCCGCGTCATCCCCATGCTGCCGGAGGCGCTGTCCAACGGCCTGTGCTCGCTCAACCCGGAAGTCGACCGCCTGTCGATGGTGTGCGACATGCGCATCACCACGGCGGGTGCGATCAAGGAATACCGCTTCTACCCGGCGGTGATCCATTCGCACGCGCGCCTTACCTACAACCAGGTGTGGGACTGGCTCTCCGGCGCCGCCAAGCCGGAAAAGAAGCAAGCCGCGCTGATGCCGCACCTGGAAGCGCTCGACAAATTGTTCCGCACCCTGCTGAAGGCGCGCGCCAAGCGCGGCGCCATCGATTTCGGTTCGACCGAGACGCAGATCAACTTCGACGACCAGGGCAAGATCAAGGAAATCGTGCCGGTGATCCGCAACGACGCCCACCGCATCATCGAGGAATGCATGCTGGCGGCCAACGTCTGCGCGTCGGATTTCCTTCACGAGAACAAGCAGCCGGCGCTGTTCCGCGTTCACGAAGGCCCGACCGCGGAAAAGCTCGCGGCGCTGAGAGGTTTCCTCGCCGAGTTCGGCCTCGACCTCGGCGGCGGCGACAAGCCGCACGCCAAGGACTACGCCGCGCTGCTCGACAAGATCAAGGACCGCCCCGACCACGGCCTGCTGCAGACCGTGATGCTGCGCTCGTTGAAGCAGGCGATCTACAGCCCCGACAACAAGGGGCATTTCGGCCTGGCTTACGAGGCCTACACCCACTTCACTTCGCCGATCCGCCGCTATCCCGACCTGCTGGTGCATCGCGGCATCAAGGCGGTGCTTGCCGGCGAGAAGCTGCCCGCCAAGGGGCTGGCGGAAATCGGCCTGCACTGCTCGATGACCGAGCGCCGCGCCGACGATGCCACCCGCGACGTCGATGCCTGGCTGAAAACCTATTTCATGCGCGACCGCATCGGCGACGAGTACAACGGCACCGTGAGCGCGGTGACCAGCTTCGGCATGTTCGTTGCGATCGACGAGATCTTCATCGAGGGTCTGGTCCACGTCTCCGAGCTCGGCCAGGATTACTTCCACTACGACCAGGCCAAGCACATGATGCTCGGCGAGCGCACCGGAAAAAAATATCGCTTGGGCGACCGCGTGCGCATCAAGGTGATGCGCGCCGACATCGAGACCAGCAAGATCGACTTCGCCCTGGTCGAAGCAGTCGAGACGGCGGAAGAAATCGCCGCGTCGAAAAAGACAACGGCCAAGGCCAAGGGTAGCAAGCAGAAATGAGCGAGAAACCCGCCGACAGGCGCGCCGCGGAAAAACTCATCTACGGCTTCCATCCCGTGCTGGCGCGCCTGCGCCAGGACCCGTCGGGCATCTTCGAAATTTACCTCGATCTGACCCGCCGCGATGCCCGCGCGCGCGACCTGGTGCATCAGGCCAAGGACAACGGGGTCAGGCTGGCGCAGGTCGAGGCCGACCGCCTGACCCGCCTGGTCGGCAAGACCGCCAAGCATCAGGGTGTGGTCGCCCGCGTCAAACCGGTTGCGCTGACGCATTCGCTCGACGAAGTGCTGGAAAACATCCAGGGCCCGCCGCTGCTGGTCATCCTCGACGGCGTCACCGACCCGCACAACCTCGGCGCCATCATGCGCTCGGCCGATGCCTTCGGCGTGCACGCCGTCATCGCACCGAAGGACAACGCCGTCGGCATCAACGCGACGGTGGAAAAGGTCGCCTCGGGCGCCGCGGAGACCGTGCCCTACATCATGGTCACCAACCTCGCGCGCACCATCGAAGACCTCAAGGAACACAACATCTGGGTCATCGCCGCCGACATGGACGGCGACAAGCCCCTGTCCGGCATCGACGCCAAGACCGGCATCGCCTGGGTGCTCGGCGCCGAGGGCGCAGGCATCCGCCGCCTGGTCAAGCAAAGCTGCGATCAGGTCGCGCGCATTCCCATCGGCGGCACAGTGGAAAGCCTCAATGTCTCGGTGTCGGCGGCGTTGTGTTTGTATGAGACGGTGCGGCAGCGCAGCGTGCAGGCGTAAGCGCGGCAGACCCTGACAAAGCAACCATTCCGAACTAAACTGCACCGATAGTATGCGTTTTGCATGCTGTTGGGGTTGATTGAGGGCTTGGATCATGGCAACCGTACGCAAGGCCATCACCTTGACCGACAAGCAGGATAGCTGGATCAAGGCACAGATTGATGCCGGGCATTACACCAATGACAGCGAATATATCCGCGACCTCATCCGGCGCGAACAGGAGCGTAGCGCCGAGATCGAGGCCGTGCGCGCGGCGCTGATTGAAGGCGAGGCCAGCGGCGAAGCGAGACCATTCGATGCGGGCGCGTTCAAGCGAAAAATGCTCGCCTCGAATGGCTGAGTACCGCCTGACTCCCGCCGCCGAGCGCGACCTTGAAAGCATCTGGATTCACACCCGCCAGCAGTGGGGCGGGGAGCAGGCCAATCATTATTCGACAGGTTAGTTGCGGTCCTTGCCGACCTGGCGCAAGTACCCAGGACAGCACCCGCCTGCGATCATATCGGCTTGGCTATCGTCGCCGAAGCGTTGAGCGGTACGTGATCTACTTTCGCACCACGGCTTACGGCATCGCAATCGTGCGTATCCTGCATGACCGAATGGATGCATCGCGTCATTTTTAGCACGCGGCTATTTTTGTGCGTATTGGAATCCGGCATCATTGAGCATCGTGCGAACAGACGGTGCGGAAGCGGAGCGCATTATAACGAAGACGAATGAAGGGACCGTACTCAAGTTTTTTGGCTTGACTGCTCGTTCTTCGAGTCTCGGCAGTGACTCACCCTGGTTCATGTAGACGCAACAAACGCGCTTCCACCTCCTTGAGCGTGTCGTTGATTTCCCGCGTTACCCCCTTCAGATCGACCAGCGGTTTCTCGCATTCGAACCGGCCGGTGAATTCGACCTCGGGATGCAGGTTGCCGTGCTCATGCAGCGCCCAGATTCCCTCGGCATTTTTAGCCGCGCACCTTGCGATACGCCTCCAGCAGGCGCCGATGCATCGTGCTGCCCTCGAAGTTTTCTCCCAGCGTCGTCAACCCGAAAAATCGTTCGTCCTGATTGAACAGCGCGAAGGCCTGCTCCAGCGTTTCGCGGCCGTACAGCAGGGCCAGCGCGGACTCGAAGTAGGTAGGCGCGTCGAGCTGCGCGAGGTCGGCGATGCAGCGGTAGACCTTGAGACGCGCTTCGCTGCGCTGGCCGTACTGGGCGATCCAGGCGCAGCCTTCGAGAATCGCTTCGTCGTCGCCGAGGGCCAGCGCGAGCAGCAGCTTGAGTTCGCCGACGCGCAGATCGGTCCACGGCGAATCGGCATCCGGCGCCAGGCCGATCAGCACCGGCACCAGGCGGTCGTCGGCCAATTCCAGTTCGTTGATGAGATCGAGCAGATCGGCGCATTCGTCGTCGCCGAGTTCGGGCAGGCGCGCGAGCGCCGGGCGGATCAGGTTGCCGACGCTGTTGTTCTCGAATTCGAGTTCCTCGAACGGGTAGATCTCGGATACGCCGGGTACCAGGATGCGGCAGGCGTAGACGCCCAGATGTTCGAAATCGGCGATGTAGATTTCGTGCCCGTCGGCGTGCAGGGCGCCGCACGACCACGCATAGTCCTCTTCGGTGGTGGTGCCGAAGTTCCAGTCGACGAAGTCGAAGTCCGGCGTATCGCGCAGGAATTGCCAGGAAATCACGCCGCTGGAATCGACGAAGTGGATTTCCAGATTCTGCGGGTCGGCGATTTCGGCCTGGTCGAAGCCGGGGGCGGGGAAGCCCGCCAGCGAATCGAGCGCGCGGCCCTGCAACAATTCAGTGAGCGCGCGCTCCAGCGCGACTTCGAAGCGCGGATGTGCGCCGAAGCTGGCGAAGCAGCCCTGATCGTTGGGGTGCAGCAGGGTGACGTTCATCACCGGGTAGCGGCCGCCGAGCGAGGCATCCTTCACCAGGATGCCGAAGCCGGCGCAGCGCAACGCGCGGATGCCGGCGGCGATGCGCGGATAGCGGTCAATCACGTCTTCCGGCACGTCGGGCAGGCACAGGCCTTCCTCGATGATGCGGAACTTGAGGTGGCGTTCGAAGATTTCCGACAACGCCTGGGTGCGCGCCTCCATCGGCGTGTTGCCGGCCGACATGCCGTTGCTGACGTAGAGGTTGCCGATCAGGTTGACCGGGAAGTACACGGTTTCGCCGTCGGAAAGCCGCTGGTAGGGGAGGGCGCAGATGCCGCGCGCGGCGTTGCCGGAATTGAGGTCGATCAGCTGGCCGGCGCGCACGCTCGCTTCCGGATTGTAGAGGTCGTGCAGCGCGGGCGTGAGCAGGCCGCTGGGCCAGGCGTCGTCGCCGTCGTCGAGAGCGAACCAGCGCTCGGCGGGATTGTGGACGTAGGAGCGCTTGGCGATGGCGTCCCCCAGGTAGAAATGGGTCCAGAAATAGTTGGTCGACAGCCGTTCGAAATATTCGCCCAGCGCGCTCGCCCGCGCGGCCAGTTCCGAAGCGCCCTTGCCGTTGGTGAACAGCAGCGGACAGTCGCGGTCGCGGATGTGCACCGACCAGACGCCCTCCACCGGGTTGAGCCAGGAACGTTCCTCGATGTGGAAGCCGGTCGCTTCGAGCCTGGATTGCAGGGTAGCGATCGACGCTTCGAGCGAGGCGTCCTTGCCGGGAATGAAGTGCTCGGTGGCGTGCATGAGATGACTCTTTTCTGAACAGCGAACAGCATAAGCGATGCGTCAAGCGCGGCGTAAAATGAATGCCGACGATCCGTAATCTTGCCGGCTGTCTCCTGCCCATGCCCAAGCGCCTCTCCTGCTTATTGTTGTTGTCCGGTCTTGCGTTTGCAGGCCCGGCGGCGCCTGCCGCCCAGACCTTCGGCCTGGACGGCGGCGAGGCGGCGCTGGCCGCCCGCCCGCAGGCCGAGTGGGTGCGGCAGGCGCAGACGCTGGAAAAAAATGCCGACTGGCCGGGTCTGCTGGCGTGGGGGCAGGCCTGGGCGCAGGTCGATGCGGGAAATGCGCTGGCCTGGTTCGTTCAGGGGCGCGCGCTGGGTGAGTTGGGACGGTTCGCCGAAGCAATCGCGGCGTATCGGCGGAATCTGCGTCTCGACCCCGGCGATGTGCATGCGCGCAACAATCTGGGCAATGCCTGGCGCGACAGCGGGCGCCCGCGAGAGGCGATGCAGGCGTATCGTGCGGCACTGGAGATCGACCCCGGCTATGTCCAGGCCTGGCACAACCTGGGACTGACGTTTTATCTCGTCAAAGGACAGGCGGGGGTGGCGCAGGCACTGCACAAGCTGCAGGCCGCCGACCCGGCGCTGGCCGAGGTCTGGCGTGCGCTGGCGGTCGAATATGCGATCACGCGCGACGCCCGGGTGGCGCGCGAAGCGGTGCGGGTGCTGCGCGGCCTGAGCGAAACCGAACGCGCGCGCCTGTTCGGCATCCTGTTTGCCGACGGCTGACTGTCACCCCGCGTTCTGCTCGAACTCCGCCACCGCCTGCCGCAACCGGCTGGCTTCCTGTTCCGGCCGCATCAGGCTGCGCCGGGCACGCGCGTGGCCGAGCAGATCGGCATAGAAATCGGGGTCGGTCTCGGCCATGGCCATCAGCCGGGCCAGCCGCCTTGCGTCGCCCACCGGAAAATAGCCGGGGTAATCCTCGCCCAGCATGCCGACGTTGCCGGACATGTGCGAAGCCAGCACCGGCACCTCCGCCGCCAGAGCCTCGCAGATCACGTTGGCGCCGCCTTCCATCACCGATGGGATGACCATGAGCTGCGCGCGCGACAGCCGCTTCAGCACCGTCTTGTGCGGCACCTCGCCGAGCCAGTGCCAGCGCGGCAGCTTGCTTTGCGCCAGCGCCGCGGTGTCGGCCATCTCCTTGCTCAGGGCGCTGCCCAGATGGGTCACCCGGATGCGCGAGCGCGCGGGCAGATAGGCCGTCGCCAGCGCCACCCGGAACGGGTCTTTTTCCGCGCGCAGGTGGCCGATCACCAGCACCTCGAAGGCGTGGGCAGGCGAGGGCTGGCGGTCGATGTCGGGCGACGACTGGTAAATCACCCGCGTCTTGGCGGCCAGATGCGGGGCCAGCTCGTCGATCCCGCGATCCTGCAGCACGATCAGCCGGTGCGCGAGCTCCAGCGCCTGCCGGGCGTCGCTGTCTTCGTGGATGTCGCGGTACAGGTCGGTGCCGGTCAACGCCAGCAACAGGGGGCGGCTTGGAAAGCGCTCGGCAAAGGCGCGGATCGAAGCGAAGCTGCGCCGTGCATGCAGCGCCAGCATCAGGTCGGCCGCGCGTCCATCCCATTCCACCTGCACCCGCACGGTGTGCCCCGCCTCGCGCAGGAAATGCGCCCAGCGTGCGGCGGTGTGCCAGTTGCCGTTGCGGTGTTCGCGGCCATACGGCGTGATGAGGGCGATGCGCATCGTGTGAGTGTAGCTTGCCGGATGAATCGCGGATAATCGGCGCATGACCGAAATGCCCATTACTTCGCGCGACAACGCCATTTTCAAGCGGCTGAAGAAGCTCGCCGAATCAGCCCGCGCGCGGCGCGAGGCGCAGATGGCGCTGCTCGACGGCGAGCACCTGCTGGCGGCCTATCTCGACGCCGGCGGCCAGCCGCACACGCTGGCGCGCGCTGCCTCGTTCGGCCGGGAGCGCTTCACGCAGCTGACTGCGCGCTGTTCCCGCGCCAAGGCCATCGTCTTGCCCGACGCGCTGTTTGCCGAACTCGCGCCGGTTGCCACGCCGACCGGCTTGTTGGCCGAAGCGGCCTGGCTCGTGCCGACGCCGCCGGACGGCATTCCGCTCGTCATCGTGCTGGACGGCATCCAGGACCCCGGCAATCTCGGCGCCATGCTGCGCACCGGCGCAGCGGCGGGGGCGACGCTGGCGGTGCTGTCCCGGGGCTGCCACGATCCCTGGTCGCCCAAGGCGCTGCGCGGCGGGCAGGGCGCGCAGTTCGTGCTGCCGATGCGGCTGGGGGCGGATCTGGTGACGTGGCTGCAAGCGTTTGCCGGCCGCAGCGTCGCGCTCGCCCCGGCCGAGGACAGCGATTTTTATGCGCTCGACCTTGGCGGGCCGCTTGCCCTCGTCGCCGGCAACGAAGGCGCGGGGCTGTCCGCCGCGGTGCGCGGCGCGGCGCAGCTGAGCGCGCAGATTCCGATGGCGGGCAGGATCGAGTCGCTGAATGCGTCGGCCGCGTTGGCGGTGGCGGTATTCGAGGCCGCCCGGCAGCGCAGGCGATAGGCGGCCTGCGCTGCCGGGGTGGGTGCCTCAGGCCCGGCCGAACTCCCGCAGCCAGTCGCGGCCCAGCAGCGCGATGATCCGCTCTGCCGGAACCGGCCGGCTGATGAAATAGCCCTGTACGATGTTGCAGCCGAGTTTGCGCAGCGATTCGAGCTGCTCCCTGTTCTCCACCCCTTCGGCGACGGTGCCGAGATCCAGTCCCTTGCACAGGGCGAGAATCGAGCCGATAAGCGCTTCGTTGACCGGGGCGTGCTGAATGTCCTTGACGAAATAGCGGTCGATTTTCAGGACGTCGAGCGGGAAGCGTTTCAAGTGGGCCAATGACGAATAGCCGGTACCGAAGTCGTCGACGGCCACGGCGACTCCCAGCGCCTTCAAGGCGAGGATTCTCTCTACGGCCGCGTCGACGTCTTCCATGAAAATGCCTTCGGTCAGTTCGAGCTGCAGCGAGTGCGCAGGCAGGCCGGATTGCGCCAGCGCGTCGCGCACATTCGCGAGCAGCGATGGGTGCCAGAATTCCTTGCCGGAGACGTTGACTGCAACGCCCAGATCGGAGAACCCGGCGGCGTGCCAGCTTGCGGTCTGACGGCAGGCCGCCATCAGAAGTGTCCGCCCGATGCCGACGATCCCGCCGGACTCTTCCAGCAGTTCCAGAAAAACAGCCGGACCGAGCAGGCCCTTGTGCGGGTTGTTCCAGCGGATCAGCGCCTCGACGCCGTGGATGCGCCCGGTTTCCAGGTTGAGCTGGGGCTGGTAATGAAACACGAACTCGTCGCGCTGCAGCGCGTAGTGCAGTTCGGTTTCCAGTTGCAGTCTTTCTTCCGCCATGGCGTTCATCGCCGTGTCGTAAAGCTGGAAGCGGTTTCTGCCGCCGCTCTTGGCGGTGTACATCGCCGTGTCGGCATTCTTCAGCAGGCTGCCGGAATCGGCGCCGTCGTTCGGATAGACGCTGACGCCGATGCTGCAGCTGCCAAAAATCTCGCGTCCGGCGATCCGATAGGGCTTGCTTACCAGGGCCAGGATTTTTTCCACGACCTGCAGGATATGCTTGACCTTGGCGGCATCGATGACCACGACGAACTCGTCGCCGCCCAGCCGCGCCACGATGTCCTCGGCACGTATGGCTGTCCGCAGGCGCCTGGCCACCTCGCTGATGAGCGTGTCGCCCATGGCATGTCCGAGGGTGTCGTTGACGCGCTTGAAGCGGTCCAGATCGATGAACATGACGCCCACCAGCGTTTTGCGCCGCTGCGCACGCACCAGCGCCTGCTCCAGGCGATCCATGAACAGCATGCGGTTGGGCAGGCCGGTCAAGGTGTCGTGGGTGGCGAGATGTTCGCGTTCGCGGCTGGCGCGATTGGTGTAATGAATGACGGCCGCAGCGACGCAGATCCCCAGCAGCAGGGCAATGCCGGACAGCAGATACATCCAGAAACGCGCCACCTCGTGCGCCTGGTGCGCCTCGCGGCTGGCCGCCAGCGCGATTTTCTGGGTTTCCGCGTCGAGTTGCGCGAGCACGTCCAGAACATTGTTCTGTGCCGGGATGGCATCGGCGAGGATCCGTTCTTCGGCGTTCCGGCCGAAGTCGTTGCGGAACGAGTCGACAATCCGGTTGTGAATCTGCATGGCTGTGCCGGTCAACTGCCCCTGCAGGGCAATCAACTCGCGTTCCCGGCTGCTCAGGGGCATGCTCAGCAGCGCCATCCGCGCATTGGCAAAGTCCGAACCGCCCGTGTTGAACTGCATGAAAAGCCCGTCCCGCTCGAACGGGTCGTCGCTCTGGGCCAGCCTGAGCATGCTGAGCGTGCGTTCGCGGGCGGCGGTCATCATGGTTTTGGTGAGGCTCAGCTTGCGCATGTGGACATCGACAACCGTGCCGAGGTTGTCGGCGGTCATCCTGAGCTGCTGCAAACCGATGGCGGTAACGAACAGAATCAGCAGCAACTGGCTGACAAAACCCGCGAACAGCGCGCGCCGCCAGGCTGAGGGACGGGCCGGACGCCACTCGGCCTTCGCAGGGGCGGCGATCTCGGTGTGCATATTGTTCAAACTGCGATTTCTCGGGCGAAATTCCCGGTGCTTGCGATCGTCAGGCCGTCCGCAAACCTGCTGCGGCGGCGCGTGAACGGGAGGGCGAAAAATGGCCGGACATCTGAAAACTCCTGGTGTTTGAACAAGGGCAGGGATGCACGCCGCAGGCTGCATCGACGCCAAGACGACTGTTCAAACGGTCGGAGGGCGGAAAACTTGAGAACAGGCGGACTGGCAGCCGGCCGGTGCCGTTCAGGGGTAGCGCAGGCGCGCCGCGATTTCTTCCACCGACATGCGGGTGGTATCGAGGACGGGCAGGGCATGGCGTCGGAAGAGCGCTTCGGCGGCAACCAGCTCTGTGCGGCATTGTTCTGGACTGGCGTAGCGGCTGTCGGGGTAGCGCACCTGGCGGATGGCGGCAAGGCGCTCGGCCGACAGGGTCAGGGCGCGCAGCCGCGGCAGGTGGGCGAGCAGAACGCCGGGCAGCGCGGGATGGACAAGGTCGTCCGGGGTGAGCGGATAGTTGGCGACGCGCAGGCCGTATTGCAGGGCGAGATAGAGCGCGCTGGGGGTTTTGCCGACGCGCGAGACGCCGACCAGGATGAGGTCGGCCTGGCCGAGGCGTTCGGGGTTGAGACCGTCGTCCAGAGTGAGCGCAAAGTTGACGGCGTCCATGCGCGCCTCGTAGTCGGGCGCCATGCCGTGGGTGTGGCCGCCGCTGGGGGTGGCGGTCTGGCCGAGCGCGGCCTCGACGGCGGGAGCGACCAGCTCGAACACGTCGAACAGTCCGGCACCTGCGTTGCGCAAGACGGCACGCAGCGCAGGGTCGGTCAGCGTGGAAAACACCAGGGCGCGGGGCGCGGCAGCAATGCGCGCGGCGGCGGTCTGGGCTTTCCCGGCGCTGTCGACGAAGGGCAGCGTAATCAGGCTAAACTCAAGACGCGGGAACTGCGCCAGCACGCTTTTGGCGACGGCTTCGACCGTCACGCCGGTGTGGTCGGACACGCAAAATACACTGCAATCATTCATGGAGCCCACCTATGTCTGCTGACTACATTGTGCCGCTGGATGCCTTGTCGATCGCGGATGTGCCGCGTGTGGGAGGCAAGAATGCCTCGCTCGGCGAAATGATCCGCCATCTGGCGGGAGCGGGGGTCAAGGTGCCGGGCGGCTTTGCCAGCACGGCCCAGGCATTCTGGGATTTTCTCGATCATAACGATTTGCGCGCGCGCATCCATGCGCGGCTGGCGGCGCTCGACGTGGCGGACGTGACGGCGCTGGCCGCGGCCGGCGCGGAGATCCGCGCCTGGGTGGAGGCGGCCAGCCTGCAGCCGGCGCTGGAAAGCGGCCTGCGTGCCGCCTATGCGGCGCTCGGCGATGCGGTATCGGTGGCGGTGCGCTCGTCGGCCACCGCCGAGGATCTGCCCGACGCTTCGTTCGCCGGCCAGCAGGAAACCTATCTGCACGTGCGCGGCGAAGACGCGCTGCTGGCGCATGTGAAAAAGGTGTTCGCCTCGCTCTACAACGACCGCGCCATTGCCTACCGCGTGTATCACGGCTTCGACCATGCCGAGGTGGCGCTGTCGGCCGGGGTGCAGCGCATGGTGCGCTCGGACCTCGCCGCGGCCGGGGTGCTGTTCACGCTGGACACCGAATCCGGGTTTCGCGACGTGGTGTTCATCACCGCAGCCTACGGCCTCGGCGAAACCGTGGTGCAGGGCTCGGTCAACCCGGACGAATTCTACGTGCACAAGCCGATGCTGGCGCAGGGCTTCCCCGCCGTGGTGCGGCGCGAGCTGGGCGAAAAGGCCATTCGCATGGTGTGGCGCGACGGCGCCACCGCGATCGAGGAAACCCCGCCGGGGCTGCGGCGGCAGTTTGCGCTGACCGACGCCGAAGTGCTGGAACTGGCGCGCCAGGCGATGCAGATCGAACGCCACTACGCCCGACCGATGGACGTGGAATGGGCGAAGGACGGCGAAACCGGCGAACTCTTCATCGTGCAGGCGCGGCCCGAGACGGTGAAGGCGCGCGAGAAAAGCGGCGGCGAGCGCTACGTGCTGGAAGCCGCCGGCGAAGTGCGCATCAGCGGCCGCGCCATCGGCCAGAAAATCGGCACCGGCACGGTGCGGGTGATCGCCAGTCCGGCGGAAATGAACCGGGTGCAGCCGGGCGACGTGCTGGTGAGCGACATGACCGATCCCGACTGGGAGCCGGTGATGAAGCGCGCCGCGGCGATCGTCACCAACCGCGGCGGGCGCACCTGCCATGCCGCCATCGTCGCGCGCGAACTGGGCATCCCCGCCGTGGTGGGCAGCGGCGAAGCGACCGCGGTGCTGCAGGACGGCGAATTGGTCACGGTGTCGTGCGCCGAGGGCGATACCGGCTTCGTGTACGCGGGCAGGCTGCCGTTCACGGTCGAGGCGCTGGCGGACGAGGCGCTGCCCGAGCCGCCGGTGAAACTGATGATGAACGTCGGCAACCCCGAGCGCGCCTTCGAATTCGCGCAGATCCCCAATCACGGCGTCGGCCTCGCGCGCCTGGAATTCATCATCGCGCGCACCATCGGCGTGCACCCGCTGGCGCTGCTCGACCCTGCCGGCCAGCCGCCGGCGGTGCGCGACGAAATCGACCGGCGCGCTGCCGGCTACGCCGACCCGGTGGCGTTCTACGTCGACAAGCTGGCCGAGGGCATCGCCACGCTGGCGGCGGCGTTCTGGCCGCGGCCGGTGATCGTGCGCTTGAGCGACTTCAAATCCAACGAATACGCCAACCTCGTCGGCGGCGAGCGCTACGAGCCGAAAGAAGAAAACCCCATGCTCGGGCTGCGCGGCGCGGCGCGCTACGTGTCGGCGCTGTTCCGTCCGGCGTTCGAGCTGGAATGCCGCGCGCTGAAGAAAGTGCGCGAAACGCTCGGCTTCAGCAACGTCGAGGCGATGGTTCCCTTCGTGCGCACCGTCGAGGAATGCGCGGCGGTGGTGAGGCTACTGGAAGAAAACGGCCTCAAGCGCGGCGACAACGGCCTGCGCCTGATCATGATGTGCGAGATTCCCTCCAACGTGCTGCTGGCCGACGACTTCCTGCGCTACGTCGACGGCTTTTCCATCGGCAGCAACGACCTCACCCAGCTCACGCTCGGCATCGACCGCGATTCCGGGCTGGTGGCCGAAGGCTTCGACGAACGCAACCCGGCGGTGAAAAAGCTGCTGGCCGAGGCCATTGCCGCCTGCAACCGGCATGGCAAATACATCGGCATCTGCGGCCAGGGCCCGAGCGATCACCCCGACCTGGCCGACTGGCTGGTGGAGCAGGGAATCGGCTCGATTTCGCTCAACCCGGATACGCTGGTGGCGACCTGGCGGCGGCTGACCGCCTGACTTCCCGCGCCTCGATCGATCGCACGAATCGGCCGGTCGCCCATCGAAGCGCGCCGGGGCCATCGGCCGGAGAGGGGCGGCCGGTTTGCGCCGAAGCCCACGTCCGCCATGGGCGGAAACCAGGGACGTATGCCGTATCGCTGCGCCGCGGCATTGCGGCGAAGCGCCGGTGCATGGCTGTTGCCGACTTGTCGGCTTTAGTGCGTGGCTGTTGCTGCTTCAGCAGCTTACAGACATGGCCTCCCCCTTGCGGGGACGGTCACGGCCTACCCCTTGCGGGTGCTCCTGCAGGGTGCCGTGGCGTGTGCGCAGGACGGACTATTCTGTCTGTTGCAAAAGACACCCGTGCCAAACCCGAAAACCGGTGTCGTTGCATTTTTCATTGACCCGAAAACCATCGATTGGGGCAACGCTATGATTAAAAAGGAAAAATCAATCTGGCATGAGACGTGCTTAATACTGCGTGTCGCCAAGCGGAGAATGGGTGTGCACGTTGCCAGTTTGCTCGATCTGTTTCATGACCGGCCAGCCGGCACGAGCAGCCCGGTCGTCAAGGACGTCGATATTCCCGGCCTGGGGGTGGTGCATGTGGTGCATGCGGTCGATTGTCTGGGGGCCATGTGCCCGCGGCCGCAGTTGCTGACCCTGAAGGTGTTGAGCGAAGTCGGGCCGGGGGAAGTTGTCGAAGTGGTGCTCGACAACCCCACGGCAGTCGAGGGGCTTCCCGCATTGGCGCAGACGCTTGGCTGTGCGCATCTCGCCGCGGTGCGGGAGCCCGATTGCTGGCGGGTTTACCTGCGCAAAGGGTGGTAGGAATTGTGGGGCGGCCTGCCGGGGCCGCCGGTTTGAATGAGGAGAGTATGAGTGAATGTAGCGTCGACGAGTATCGCAACTGAAACGCCCTGGCTGCTTCGCAAGAGCAGCGTGCAGGCGATGGGGGTTTTCCTGTTCGTTGTCCTGGGCTCGCTGTGGGCGCTGGCGCAGGACACGCGCTTTGCCTACCTGCTGGTTTATGTCTGGTTCGGCCTTGCCTACGGCGCGCTGCTGCAATACGGCCGCTTCTGCATGGCGTCGGCGGTGCGCGACCTGTTCGCGGTGAAGGTGCCGCGCATGGCGGTCGGCGTGATGATCGCGGTGGCGCTGTATGCGGTCGTGGCCGCCATCGTTTCCCTGGCTGGCTTCAGCACCTTCCATCCCAACGCGATGGGCTGGCACATCGTCATCGGCGCCGCGATCTTCGGCTTCGGCATCGTCTTCACCGGCGGTTGCGCGTCCGGCTCGCTCTACAAGGCGGGCGAGGGCAACATGAACTCGATGCTGGTGATCCTCGCCATCTCGTTCTCGCAGGCCGTCGTCGTCAGCGCCAGCGGCTGGTGGGATGCGCTGGTGCCGCAGTCGTGGCTTGACGCTGCCGCGGCCCAGGACATGCCGGCCGAGCTGACGATCACGCAGGGCTGGTTCGACATCTTTACCGCCGGCTACATCTGGGGTCTCAAGGGCACCACCATGGCCGAGATACTGGGCATGGCCGAGACCGCGCGCGGCATCATCCTGGCCAACACGCTGCTGACCGCGATCCTGCCGGTCATGATCATCCTGGTCGTGCTGTATGTCATTTACTACCGCAAGGGCTACCTGCGCCGCTCCGGCAAGGCCAACCCCTCGCTGCGCGACGAGCTTGCTGGCATGTGGGCCATGTGCACCTCGTCCAAGAACACCGCCCTGGCCGGCATTGGCCTCGGCATCCTCGCCGGCCTGCACATGTACGTGACCGGCGCGCTGCGCGAGCACTACGGCATCTTCAACTTCGGCGAACTGCTGGTGGCGATGGGCTACACCAACGGCCTGTCGATCCAGGATACCGTGTTCGACCCGGGCTACTGGTACATCACCACCCAGGAAGCGCAGTGGGGCGGCTGGGTCATGCAGAAGCTCGGCATCGACAGCATGGACAGCATCTTCTTCGGCCTCGACAACGGCCTGCCCAATCCGCTCCTGAACGCGCCCGGCTTCATGTCGATCGGCATCATTCTCGGCGCCGCCATCATGGCGCTCTCCCGCCGCGAATTCAAATGGAAGCTGCCGAGCTGGGAAACCGCCTTCTTCGCCATCGTCGGCGGCACGCTGATGGGCATCGGCGCGCGTCTGGCCATGGGCTGCAACATCGGCGCCTTCTTCGCCACCGTGACCAACGGCGACCCCAGCGGCTGGGTCTTCCTGGTCGGCATGACGATCGGCGCCTACATCGGCGTGAAAGTGTTCACCTGGTGGATGGACTGGAGCAGCGCCCGCAAGGCATCGGAGTGCGGTCTGTAAGGGCGCATCCGCAGATTTTCGACACACTGGATCAATTAAAGGAGCAATAGCCATGGCCATGAGTTTCAACAAGACCGGCGACCACGAATGGGAACTGAACGTGTGCGGCTACACCTGCCCGCATCCGCAGATGTACACCAAGAAGGCGCTGCAGAAAATCGAGAGCGGCGACGTGCTGTCGCTGATCTTCGACAATCCGTCTTCGGGCGAGTCGATCCAGGCGATGTGCGAAGCCGAAGGCAGCGACCTCATCGACCGCCAGGACGCCGGCGGCTCCTTCGTCTGGAAGATCCGGAAGGTCTGAGCGATGCAACTGGGACTGGTCATCACCGACGAGCGCTACCTCGCGCACGCCAACGGCCTGCTCGACGCCGCGCTCGCGCGCGGCTGGGATCCGCAGTGCTTCCTCACCGACACCGGCGTCAACCTGCTCGCCGACGTGGGCTTCGTCGGGCGTGCCCGGGCGCGCCCGAACAGCGTCGCGCTGTGCGAACACAGCGCCGAGCGCTATGCCGAGGGGCGCTTCGATCTGAATTCGCTCGCCGACTTCGTCGTCGTCGGCGGTCAGTACCAGGACGCCGAACTGGTGAAGAAGTGCGACAAGGTGCTGGTTTTCTGAGGACGCGACATGACAGATCAAAAACGCATTCTGATGGTGGCCGTGCAGAAGCCGGCCGAGGCGCTGCGCATGGCGAGCGGGCTGACCCTGCTCGACGACGCGGTCGCCATCGCCGCCTGGGGCAAGCTCCCGGAGGGGAGCGAGGTGGCCGAGCAGATGGAGGCGCTCGAGTTCGCCGACGTGCCGGTGGCCGAGCTCGACCCCGCACAGGACGCGCTGGCGGCGCTGGCGCGGCAGATTATCGATAACGACGTGGTGTATTGCGTATGAGCATGGGAAAACGGGTTTTGCTGGTCAATCCCGCGGCGGCACCGGCGATGCCGGGTCTGGCCGAAGCCTTGCGCGCCGCCGGTGCGCAAGTGCGGGAAATGAACGTGGACGATTACGGCGCATTGCTCGACGCGCTGCAACAGGACTGGATGCCGGTGGTGCTGAAAGCGCCGCTGGATTGAAAGTGTTTTGCCCGCGGCCATGGTCGCGGTAGAGGTCGTGCATGGCTGGGGCCGGGTTTTCACTTTGCTCCAGCGGGCCGGCCGCTATGGGTGCGTCGTCTTGCCAACCGGCAGCTGGCGCGGGCTTGAAAATGAATGGAGGATTTGGGATGAACAAACAGATGAATAGGGGATGGACCGGGCTGGCGGCGCTGTCCCTGGTGTTGAGCATTCAGGGGTGTGGCGGGGGCGGGGGTGAGGACAGCACGTCGACCGCGAGCCAACTCGTGGTCAACACCCCGGCGGCGATCGCGCAGGTCTCGGCGGACGACTACGAGCAGAACGTCAACGGACTCATCACCGCGGCGACGCTCAAGCGCTGGAAGGACGACTGGGCGACCGAGCGCGCTAAGCTGGGACTCACCGGCAAGCTGGTCATCCTGCAGTCGGCCGTGGGGCCCGCCGGTGCTGCGTACATCAAGCCCAACGGCAGCACGGTTGTCACATACCTGTCGCCTTCGAGCGACTGGACCCAGGTGCGCAGCAACGGCGTCATCGAAACCATCCAGATGGTGCCGGACGGCGCGACCATGGATGCGCTGCTGAAGAAATTCAACATCGATCCCAGGAACGACATGATCGTCGCCGCCATGGGCACCGGCAGCACCGGCAATGCGATGGCGCAGGGCCGCATCTGGTACGCGCTGCGCTACTGGGGCGTGGACAAGAAGAACCTCGCCATCCTCAATGGTGGCAACCAGTGGATCAACGGCAACGGCATGACCGCCGCCGACTTTGACGCGACCGCGAGCACCGCACCCAATAGCGGCACCTTCTCGGTGAAGAGCCTGATGGTCGACAATACCCAGCTGCAGGCGACGCTCCAGGATCTGCTGGCCGTATTGCCGTCGTCCGACGCTAACGTGAAGAACGACGGTGTTTTCATCTGGGATGCGCGCAGCCTCGGCCAGTACAGCGCGGGTGAGATGGTGGAAAAAGGTGAGGACACCAATTCGGATCTTGCGGGGAGCCAGGCCTGCGCGACGGCATTCTGCGCGCCGGTCAACCCGAACAACTATATGTGGAGCTTCCAGAACAGCGGTTCGCGCCAGGGGCACCCGTTCGGCACACTGCAGTTGCAATACACCATCCTGCTGGATGCGACCAAGGGATTTGCCTACCGGTCCAAGGCGGAACTCGCGTCGATGCTGGCAGGGGGTAGCAATGCAGACGGCATCGGCTTCGTCGGCGCCGACTATGCGCTGGTCGGCACGGGCAACGCCTACCAGGAGGGTGACACCATCTACACCTATTGCGAGACGACCTTCCGCGCGATGATCACCGGCGTCGCCAGCGCCGTGATCCTCGGCAAGCCGACCCGCTTCTACGATGGCGCGATGGTGGAATGGAACTCGCTGTCGCACCTAATGGACAAGAATGGTGACTATATCCTGCCGGCCAATTCACCGTGGCGCACCGACGTGAAGTCCTTCTCCCGTCCAGCCACGAGCTATACGCTGGTTGCCCCCCGTACCATCACCAATGCGTACGCAACCAGCGCCAATGCGATCGTCGGTGCCGATCGCGCCTACAAGACAGGCGAGGCCGTGGGCGGCGGTACAGGGGGTGGCGGCGCAGCACCCACCAACCCCTGCGGCGGATGATGTCCTCCTGAAACTTGCTTTCTCCTCCTTTGGCCCACGATACTCTCGTGGGCTTTTTTCATGGAGTCAGGGATGTTGAAGTTCATTTCGCCTGCAGGTCCGCTGTGGCTGCTGACGGCTTGCGCGCTCGCGCTCCTGGCGGGCTGCGGCGACAAGCCGGAGGCTGCGGTCGAGACTTTTCTGGAACGCCACTGGGCCGAGCCGATGCCGCCGCAGGGGAATCCGCCGGCCGCCTTCACGGCGCTGGAAGCCTCGCTGGAACCGCAAGCCTGCGGGCAGTGCCATACCGAGCAGTACGCGGCCTGGCGCACCAGCCTGCACAGCAAGACCATGGGCCCCGGCCTGCGCTGGCAACTGATGTTGATGAACCAGGAGCAGGGCAACCGCTGCCTGCGCTGCCATACGCCGCTGGCCGAACAGAAAGCGCTGTTGGCACTGGAACATGGCTGGCCGAACGCACCGAAGCAGCCGCCGCCGGATTTCGTTCCCGCCGACCTGGGGCATCAGGGTCTGGTGTGCGCCGCCTGCCACGTGCGCGGGCATCAGCGCTTCGGCCCGCCACCGCGCGGCGAGGCGGTCAAGGACGTGCCGCACGGCGGCTTCACGGCCTCGAATGCCTTCGAGGACAGCCGCTTCTGCGCGCACTGCCACCAGTTTCCCGAAGACGGCCCGCGGCTGGCCGGCAAGCTGCAGGAGGATACGTACGCGCAATGGGCGGCGAGCGACTACGCGCAGGATGGACCGGGCAGACAGACCTGCCAGTCCTGCCATATGCCGGACCGCCAGCATCGCTGGCGCGGCATTCACGACCCCGAAATGACGCGGCGTGCGGTCGACGTGAGCCTGAAACTGGTCCCGCTCGGCGGCGGCCGCCACGAGGCGGTCGCGACCGTGCGCAATACGGGGGCAGGCCATCACTTCCCGACCTACATGGTGCCCAAGGTCGAGCTTGTATTTTACCGCCGCGATGCCGGCGGCGGCCGCGTCGAACTGGGACGCCATGTGATCGGCTGGAACGTCGATACGCCGATCACCCAGGAGCTGTCCGATACCCGCCTTGCCGCCGGCGAAGCGCGCGATTTCCGCCAGCCCTTCAACGCAGCGGACGGCGACTGGCGCGTGGAACTGGTCGTGCGGGTGCTGCCGGCCGAACACTACGAGCGCATCTACCGCGACGCGCTGGGACACGCCGGCCAGTTGCCGGCGGCGGCGCTGCCGCTGTTGCGGCGCGCACTCGACGAGGCCGTGGCAACGCGCTATGAGCTGTTGCGCATCGAGACCGGGGCGAAACCCTGAGCATGGCGCTGGCATTCTTGTTCGCCGGGGCTGACCAGCTCTGGCAGCGGGCATGCGGGGGCCGGCCGCGGCCCGGCGTTTGCCCCATACGATTGCAATTTGAAAGATTGCGGTTTGTTCCGCTTGTTGTGCAATCGAGTCGGCCGAGCGGTTTTTTGTAAGGCATTGTTATGAAAGAATAATCAATCCAGGCACGATACATGCTTGAGTTTGGATGTCGATATGACAGAAGAGGACCGGAAACCCATGCGACCAACTGGCGTAGTCACTGCGATGGCCCTTGCCCTGCTGTTGGCGGCACCGGCCATCGATGCGGCCGAGCCGGGGCAGCCCAGGCTCAAGTACCGCGGCAAGGCGCTGGCGTGTACCTGTGCCACGGGTACCAGCGAGGCGGAGATCAGCAAGGCATGGGACGCCCGGTTCAAGCAGTCGGAAGGTGCCCGTCTGGATAGTCTGGACGGGCTTAATGCAACGCGTGACGAGCAAAGGAGAAGGGAAGATGAAGCGCAACCAAGGTAAGAGCGGTCTGTTGGGGAAAATCTGGCGCGGCGGTGTCATGCTCTCGCTGCTGGGTCTGGGGGTCGCCATGCTCACCAGTCTGGCCGGCCGGCACGTTGAGGAGTCGGCCGGGCAGGTGGCCGCGGGTTGGGGCGGCGAAGCTACGGTGGCGCTGGCGGAGGGGGTGGCGCAGCTGTCGCCGATCGCGCTCGCCAATGCCTGCGGCCTGGGCGCGTCGAGCTGCTTCAAGTGCCATAACGGCAAGCGCGCCGCTGCGCCGGAGATGGATGCCGCCAAGGCGCCCTGGCATGCGCAGCATTCCAAGGTGAACAACTCGTGCGTTGGCTGTCACAAGGGGAACTCGCGCATCATGAAGGAGGAGGTGGCGCACGCGAAGATGCTCGCCAAGCCTCGCGACAACACGGCCGAAGCCTGCGGCAGCTGCCACAAGGGCGATCTTGCCAAGGTGCAGGGCGCTTACCACACCATTCCTGGAGCGAAATAATATGAAACGTTCATTGTCCCGTGTCCGTGCGCTGGGCCTCCTCGCCGGTTTGCTGCCACTTTCCGCGGTTGCCGGTCCCACTATCGAGTTCGGCGAGCAGGGTTCGCTTACCTTTACCTACGCCCTGCAAGGCTGGCTGCAGCACAAGGGGTTCACCTCGGTAACCGATAGCGGCTCGTCGAACGATGCCTTTTTGCGCCGTAACCGCCTGACCTTTTCCGGTCAGTACAACGACTTCGTGGGGTTTTATGCCCAGATCGAGGCCGGTAACGACAGCAAGCTCGGCAACGACGACAAGAGCGTCTATTACCGCGATGCGTATGTGACGCTGGACTACCGCGACGACCTGCGTTTCATCGTCGGCCGTTTCAAGAACACCTTCTCGCGGGAGAACCTGGAGGCGTGCCTTGAGCCGCTGACGCTGGACCGTGCGGAAGCGCTTGCCTACACGCCGTTCGGCGGCAGCCGCGATACCGGCCTGGCGGTCTGGGGCAATCTGATGGACGCCAGGTTGCAGTATCGCGTCATGATCGCCGACGGTCGCGAAGGCAATGACGTGGCCAAGGACAATCCCCGTCTGACGGGCCGCGTGCATTACAGCTTCTGGGAGCCGGAATTCAGCTACGGTTATCTGGGCACCTATCTGGGAACGAAAAAGGTGCTGACCATCGGCGCCGGCTACGACATGCAGAAAGACGTTGTCTACGGTAACTACGCGACGCGCAGCGACATCAAGGATTACAAGGCATGGACCGCGGACGCGTTCATGGAATATCCGACGACGAGCGGGGTCTATACGCTGTCCGGTGCGTATTTCAAGTACGACACCGACGGCGCCACCAATACCGCGTCGCCCGACCCGAGTCTGCCGATTGGCGCCGATCTCAAGGGCTATTACGTCAAGGCCGGCTACATGCTGCCCAACAAGGTCGGCACTGGCCGTCTGCAGTTCTTCGCGCGCCACGAAAAGTCCGATTACGGCGTCAAAACCGGCGCCGCCGAGTACTACGACCAGAAATGGAACAGCGTAGGCGCGAACTACTATCTCGACGGACAGCGCTTGAAGATCAGCTTCGAATACGCGGACATTGTTTTTGATACCGAACATCCGACCAACCCGGCGCTGCAGGATTACAATCAGGCTACACTCGGTCTGCAGTTTATTTTCTGACCGGTTTCTTGCAGTCGTGATGTGCGGCCGCCCGGTGACTGGCGGCCGTATTTTTTTGTGATGCATCGATCAATCAGCCAGGAGGTGTTGCCATCAAATCGCTGAGCTTGCGGGGGACGGCCGACCGGCGCCTCTCGATTCCCTTCTTTCCCGGCTACCCGTTGCCGGCGACGATCGCGCTGGTGCTCGGCACGCTCTACGCCGTGTTCGGTCCGTTCGGGAGCGAGCCGCACCTGCTCTTGCTGTGCGGCGTCCTGCTCGCCTATCTGGCGGTGCGCCTGCGCGCCGAGCGGGCCGCGCTGCGGCGGCTCGAACTGGGCATCCTGCGCGCGCGCGAAGGCCTGATGGAGCCGATCCCGGTCGAGCCGCACGCGTGGACCTGCGCCGGCCATCTCATCCCGGAGTACAACACCACGATCACCACCTTGCGTCTGATGTTCCAGACCGTGGAGGAATGCCAGGGACGTTTTCTCAACGAGCGCAACCGCAGCAACACCATTCTGCAAAGCCTGCCGGGCGCCTTGCTGAGCCTGGACGACGATTTGCGCATCATCATCGCCAATCGTCAGGCCGACGCGCTGTTCGGCGTGCGGTCGGGGGGGTTGATCGATGCGAACCTGTTCGAGCTTCTCAATATCAACGAGCGTGACCGCGAATTGCTGCGCGACGCCTTTCTTTACAAGCATGTCATCCGCAATCAGGAAATCGCGCTCAAGGTCGGCGGCGGTAAGCGCTTTTTCTCGCTCAATCTCGCTTTCTACAGCGACGAGGAAAACGACATGGGCGGGGTACTGATCCTGCAGGACATCACCGAGTACCGGCAGCTGATGGAGAGCGTTGCAACGCGCGAGAAGCTGGTGGCGATGGGCCAGCTGGCGGCAGGCGTCGCACACGAATTGAATACGCCGCTCGGCAATATTCTCGGCTATGCGCAACTGCTCGATCGGGGCGCGGCCGAGTATCCGAAACTGGCGGGATATGCCCGCATCATCGCCGACGAGACGCAGCGCTGCTCGCGCGTGGTGCAGGAATTGCTCGACTACGCGCGCAAGGACCAGTGCAGCGGCGAGACCTGCGATCTGAGCCAGCTGGCGCAGGAACTGATCGACACCTTCATCAAATGCAGGCTTAAACGTTACCGTATCGAGATCGTGCTGGAATTGTGCCCGCAGCCCCTGGTGGTCGAGGGCGGGTGCGGCCAGCTCGATATCGTCCTCAGCAACCTGCTGGCGAACGCCATCGACGCGCTCGACAAAACATCGTCGCCGCGCATTGTCGTGCGCACCTGGATGGAAGACACCTATGCCGCTATCTCCATTGCGGACAACGGCCCGGGTGTGCCGCTGGCTATCCGCAACCGCTTGTTCGACCCGTTCTTTTCCACCAAGGAGGTCGGGCAGGGGTCGGGGCTTGGCTTGTCCATCAGTCAGGCCATCGTCACCAAGCGTGGCGGTTTTATTGCCTACGATGCCGAGCATGGCGAAGGTGCGTGTTTCGTCGTCAGGATCCCGGCAGTCGATCTGGAGCGTGCTCAATCATGAAGCAGGATGCATCCGCCGTGCGCGACGACGGCAAGGACGCCGGCATGAACGACGCTGCCACGAACAACACCGTGCCGACCATTCTGGTCACCGAAGACGATCGCAACATGCGCGAGCTGATCCTTGCCGTGCTGGCCGAATCGTCGATGGCTTTCAGGGTGGCCAGCGCCGAGAATGCGCACGAGGCGATGGATTTTCTCGAAAATAACGATGCCGCCGTCGTTCTCACCGATCTGCGCATGCCGGGTGTCGACGGCCTTGAACTGCTCAAGTTCGTGAAATCGCGGAATCCGCAGACCCAGGTCGTGCTGGTTACCGGTTATGCCACCGTCGAGTCGGCCGTCGACGCCCTCAAGGAGGGCGCCTACGATTACGTCCAGAAACCGTTCGACACCATCAAGCTGCGCTCGGTGGTGGAAAAGGCGCTCGATTATTTCCTGATCTCGACCGAGAATCAGCGCCTGCGCCGCCAAACGCGCGCCTACGAGGAAAGCGGCGAAATCATCGGCCAATCCCAGGCGAAGGAACGCGTCGACCGCCTGATCGACGCCGCCGCCGCTTACGACTCCAGCGTGCTGATCTTCGGCGAAAGCGGCAGCGGCAAGGAACTGGTGGCGCGCCAGATCCATCAGCGCAGCAAGCGCAGCGGCAAGGCCTTCGTCGCCATCAACTGCGCGGCGATCCCGGAAAACCTGATCGAGAGCGAGCTGTTCGGCTTCCGCAAGGGCTCGTTTACCGGTGCCGAGCGCAACAAGCCCGGCCTGTTCGAGGCCGCCGACGGCGGCACCCTGTTCCTCGACGAGATCAACAATGCGCCGCTGGCCCTGCAGGCCAAGCTGCTGCGCGTGCTGCAGGATGGCAGCTTCTATCCGACCGGCGCCACCGAACCGGTTCATGTCGACGTCCGCGTGATTGCCGCCAGCAACCGGCAGATTCCCGAACTGGTGGAAGCCGGCCAGTTCCGCGAAGACCTGTTCTATCGCCTGTCGGTCATGGAAATCAGCGTCCCGCCGCTGCGCGAGCGGCGCGAAGACATCGCGCTGCTGACCTACTATTTGCTGAACAAGCATACGCTGCGCCTCGGCAAGCACATTGGCGGCGTCAGCACCGCCGTGCTCGGCGCGCTGATGCGCTACGACTGGCCCGGCAATGTGCGCGAACTGGAAAACATCGTTCAGCGCATGATCATTCTCGCCGAATCGGATCATATCGACACCCCCGTGCTGCCGTCGCGGCTGACCGAACAGAAGGATCCGCGCGGCCGCGCCCTCGACTATCTGCCGCCGCAAAGCCTGGACGAGGTGGAAGCCTATTTCATACGCAAGACCTTGCGCGAGACGCACGGCGACCGTGCCCTGGCAGCGGAAATCCTCGGCATCGACAAATCGACCCTGTGGCGCAAGGTCAAGCGCTACGGCATCGAGGAGTAGGGCAGTGAAAGATTCTCCGCATCATGTCCGACCCCGCGATGTTTGCGGCACGCGCCCGGCGGCGTGGGCGTCCTGCTACGGTTTTCAGGTTGAATGCGATGTCGCTTGACGTCCCGGTAAGCGCGTTGCGCCGCGTCCCCTGGCTGGGCGCGCCGCTGAGTCTGCTGCTGCTGCTGGGGCTGGCCGCCTTGCTGGCGCACTGGACCTGGCGTTTTGCCGCGCCTGTGCCGCCGTTGCCGGCAAACAGTGCGGATGCCAGCATCGCCCTCGACACGCAGCTGGCGTCGCTGCATGCGGCGCATCTGTTCGGTGCGGCGCCGGGGCGGACGGATATGCCTGGCGGGCAGGCGACCGCGCTCGACCTGAAGCTGCGCGGAGTGTTTGCCGCGTTGAGCGGCAAGGCGATGGCGATTGTAGGCGGCGACGGGCCGGATCGGGCGGTCGCGCCCGGCGAGGAAATCGTGCCGGGCGTGATGCTGGACTCGATCGCGCCCGACCACCTGATTCTGCTCAACCGCGGGGTGCGCGAACGCCTCGACCTGGACGCGCTGGGGCAGCCGCTCGCGCAGGCCGGTGGCGATACACCGATCTCGCGCCAGGAATTCGAGCAGGCACTGGCCGACCCGCGCAGCCTCGGCGTACAGGCGCGCGTCGAGAGCGGTCCGCTGTCCGGCCTGCTGCTGACCTCGGTGGCCGGCGACGGGCTGGCGGCGCGGCTGGGCCTGCAGAGCGGCGACATGCTGCGCATGGTCAATGGCATGCCGGTTGCCAGCATGCAGGATTTCGCGCGGCAATTGTCCGGCACGGCAGGCGTGCAGCGCCTCACCGTGGTGGGCGAGCGCCAGGGCAGGCCGCTTACTCTTTCTTACAGGCTGCAGTGAAACGATGAACAACATGAATAAAACACGATCGGGCTTGTCTCGCCGCCTGACCCTGGGCGTGCTGCTGGTTGCTTTGGCCTGGCCCTCCATGCAGGCCCAGGCTCAGGCCCCACGCGATCCTGTGGTGCTCAATTTCGTCAATGCCGACATTCCCTCGGTGATCAAGGCGGTGGGCGAGCTGACCGGAAAGAATTTCGTCGTCGATCCGCGCGTCAAGGGCACGGTGATCATCACGTCGGCGAGGCCGGTGCCGCGCGCCCAGGTGTATCCGATCCTGCTGTCGGCGCTGCGCATGCAGGGCTTCGCCGCGATCGAGAGCCACGGCATGGTGAAAATCGTGCCGGAGGGCGACGCCAAGCAGGATTTCAGCGTGACCCGGGGCAAAGAGATCAATGAGAGCGGCGACCGCATCGTCACCCAGGTGTACCCGCTGCAGTACGAATCGGCCGCGCAGATGATGCCGGTGCTGCGGCCGCTGATCAGTCCCAACAATGCCGTCGCGGCACTCGCCAACAGCAATACCCTGGTGATCACCGACTACGCCGACAACGTGCGCCGCCTGAACGCGGTCATCGCGGCGGCCGACCAGCCGGGCGCGAACGACACCACCCTGATCCGGCTGAACCACGTGTCGGCGGTGGACGTGGCGCAGTCGCTGGGACGGTTGATGAACGACGGCGCAGCGGCGGCGGGACAGCCGGGCGGCGCGCGGCTGCAGATCGTGCCGGACGTGCGCTCGAATTCGCTGCTGGTGCGCAGCGACAACCCCGCGCGCATCCAGACGCTGCGCGGCCTGGTTGCCGGCCTCGATGTGACGGGCGCGGCAGGCGGCAACATCCATGTGGTGTACCTGCGCAACGCGGAGGCGACGAAGCTGGCCGAGACGCTGCGCGGCATTCTAGCGGGCGAGGTGCCGGCCGCGCTGGAACGCGTCGGCTCGGCGGCCACCGCGCCGACCGCCACGCCGGCCGTCAGCCCGGCACCGGCCATCGCGCCGGTTTCCGGCACCGCCGGCGGCAGCATGATTCTCGCCGACGCGGCCACCAACTCGCTCGTCATCAGCGCGCCGGACGTGACCTACAACGCCCTGCGCGCGGTGATCGACAAGCTCGACGCGCGCCGCGCACAGGTATTCGTCGAGGCGCTGGTGGTGGAAATCACGGCCGAGAAGGCGGCCGAATTCGGCATCCAGTGGCAGGACCTGCGCGGCGTCGGAAAAGGCGGGACCAACATCATCGGCGGCACCAACCTCGGCGGCCGCAATACCGGCAGCAACATCCTCGACGCCGCGGCCAACCTCGGCACCGTGGGGCAGGGCCTGAACATCGGCATCGTCAGTGGAACGATCAATATCCCCGGCCTCGGCGAGGTACTCAATCTCGGGGCGCTGGCGCGCGCGCTCGAGTCGGACGCCAATGCCAACATCCTGTCGACGCCCAATCTGATGACCATGGACAACGAGGAGGCGAAAATCGTCGTCGGTCAGAACGTGCCATTCATCACCGGCCAGTATGCGCAGACCGGTTCCACCACGACGCCCAGCCCGTTCCAGACCATCGAACGCCGCGACGTCGGGCTGACGCTCAAGGTGCGCCCGCAGGTGTCGGAAGGGGGATCGATCAAGATGCAGATCTACCAGGAAATTTCCAGCCTGCGCCCGACCACCACCGCGACCGACGTGATCACCGACATGCGCTCGATCGATTCCACGGTGCTGGTCGACGACGGCCGCATCATCGTGCTCGGCGGGCTGATCCAGGACAGCATGCAGGATGGCGTCGACAAGGTGCCGCTGTTGGGCGACATTCCACTGCTCGGCCATCTGTTCAAATCGGAGAAGCGCAAGCGCATGAAAACCAACCTGATGGTGTTCCTGCGGCCGCACGTGCTGCGCGACACGGTGAGTGCCGATGCGATGACCGGCGAGCGCTACGACTTCATCCGCCAGAAACAGGCCGAGTTCCGCATGCAGCCGCATCTCGTTCTGCCCGACATGCAGATGAGCCCGTTGCCCGAACTGGCCAATCCGCCGCTGCCCGCACCCGCCGGCCAGCCGCAATCGCCGGCATCCCGATGAACGCCATGGACACAACCGCGTCCCCCGTTCCGGATCCGCAGCTTGCCGCGCTGCTGCCCTACGGGTTTGCCCGTATGCGCGGAGTGGTGGCGGGACGGCGCATCGGCGATGAAATCGAGATCTGGCTGCGCGAGGGGGCCGAGTCGACGACGCTGGCCGAGGTGCGGCGCATCCTGAAATGCCCGTTGCAGCCGCAGGTGCTGACGTCGGAAGCGTTCGAGCAGGCCCTGGCCCAGGCCTATGCGCGCGGCGAAAACCAGGCGGCCGATCTGGTCGACGACATGGAGCAGGGGATGGACCTGCGGCAGCTGGCGCAGGACATCCCCGAGGTGGCCGACCTGCTGGAAAGCGAGGACGACG
>Ga0209916_1000663_pt1 | contig 46740 bp, 39 predicted proteins | sample ThiBio_1000_plan_FD_183956 | JGI IMG/M metagenome (GOLD analysis project Ga0209916, IMG submission 183956) | Wastewater bioreactor microbial communities from Cape Town, South Africa - Thiocy_solids_2 (SPAdes) | ecosystem: Engineered > Bioreactor > Thiocyanate-remediating > Anaerobic-Aerobic ... | reverse complement strand
GCACGCAGCGCGTAAGTCGCTGTTGCACAACACGGGAGGAAACGTGGAGTTCTCGGCAACTCTGTGACGAGGTCTGACTCCCGTCACGGATCCGTGACCCTCCCGTGCGCCTCCCGCGAGGGTCCCTCCACACCTTCCGCACACCCGCCCCTCTCGCCACGGCCACAGCCTGCCCGGGCCGTGGCGAGAGGGGCGCGTCCGTAATCCGGGCGACAGCTTGCGGGGCCTGGACCCTCCCGGGCGCCAGCTTGCGGGTCCCCATCCCTTAGGTGAACCCCACCACCCTCCCCCGCGGGATCACCAGCACCGGGTAGTTCGCTGCCTCGACCGCGTAATCGCTGGCCGCGCTCAGCACGACTTTGCCCTCCGGGGCCTCTTTGCGGGAGCCGACCACCAGCAGGTCGACGCGGCCCGAGCCGTGCTCGACGACGCTTGCGCCGAGGGCCGTCGCGAGGCTCTCCGCGGTCTGACGGGCGGCGAGGTCGCCCTCGTCGATGAGGCCGACCGTGTCCACGGTTAGCTCGGACTCCGACCACAGTCCGGCGGGCGCCACGGCGATCGCCGAGTTGCCGCCGAGCAGGAGTTTGTGGGCGGAGATGCCGGGCTTCACGAGGCCTTTGGCGGTCCGGTACTCGGAGCCGAAGACGAGGATGGATGCGCCCTCCTGCTCGACCAGTTCGCCGAGGCCGACGCTGGTCGCCGGGTTGATGACGACGTACTTCGGCATGTCCGGCGTGCCGATCGACTCGGCGCCGTGGGCGAGCAGGGCTTCGGCGGCGTGCTGGTCGAGCGATTCGCCGAAGGAGTGGCGGACGTAGGCGAGCGAGAGCTCGGCGCCCGGCAGGGCGAGAAGCCTGCCGAGCGCCAACGCGTCGCGATCGTTGTCGGTGTCGTCGTAGGAAACGATGATCTTCAGGGCCATACGGCGTCTCCTATCAGGCCGTCCCGGCGGCCGGGGCCGCCGACCCCGGGGCGCCCGCGGGGATCCCGTCGGGGTAGCCCAGCGACGGCACGTCCGACGGGTACACCTCGTGCCCGTGGACGGCGATGTCGCCCGTCTCCATGTCCGCCTCGCTCATCCGCAGCGGCACGACCAGGCCGACGACTTTCAGCAGGATGAACGTGCCGATCGCGGAGAAGGCGATTACCCAGGCCGCGGTGTAGGCCTGCACCCAGAGGAGGTGCAGCCCGCCGCCGGAGATCAGGCCTTCGTGTTCGCCCGCCATCAGCTTGTTGGCGAAGATGCCGGTCAGGAGGCCGCCCGCGACGCCGGCGAAACCGTGCGTGTAGACCACGCCAAGCGTGTCGTCGACGTTGCGGAATGGTGCCGTCCGGCTCAGGTAGTTGAGCGCGAAGTAGACCAGCGCCGAGGCGATGATGCCGATGACGATCGCACCCCAGCCGTTGACGAAGCCGGCACCGGGGGTGATCGCGACGAGGCCGACGATCATGCCATTGACACTGCCGATCAGGCTCGGCTTGCGCCCGGTCGCGTAGTCGAGGCCGACCCAGACGAGGAAGGCGACCGCGGTACAGAGGTTGGTGTTCAGCACCGAGGCGGAGGCCACTTCGCCGGCGCTGTACCAGTCACCGCCGTTGAAGCCGTTCCACCCCATCCAGAGGAGGCCGGCGCCGACCGCCACCATCGCCAGGTTGTTCGGCGCGTCGACCTCGCGGTCACGCTGGAGGCGCGGGCCGATCACCGCCGCGGCGACGAACCCGGAGACACCGGCGGCGAGGTGGATCACATATCCGCCGGAGTAGTCGACCGCGCCCTGCTGGGCGAAGAAGCCGCCGCCCCAGATCATGAAGGCGTTGATCGTGTAGACCAGCAGCGTCCAGAGGGCGACGAACGGGATCCAGGCCTTGAAGTTGAAGCGGCCGAGGACCGAGCCGAGCATCAGGATCGGCGTGATCGCGGCGAAGACGATCTGGAAGTACGCCAGCGTCGACATCGGGAAGAGGAATTTTTCTTCCGGGAGCTCGCCGATATGTGCCTGTTCGAGCAGGCTGTGACTGTTGAGGATCGATCCCGGCTTCCCCCACATGTTCCCGAAGAAGCCCGAGGTCGCCCCGAAGATGTGGATCGGATCCCCGAAGGCCATCTTGAATCCGACCAGGACCCAGAGGATGAGCACGATCGCGAAGGCGACGAACGCCATCATCATCGAGTTCACGGACCAGCGTTTCTGCATCACTCCGCCGTAGAGGACGACCAGGCCGGGGATGCTCATCAACCCCACCAGGGTCGCGGCGGTGAGCTGCCATGAGTTGGCGCCTTCGCTCAGCCATTCCATAGGTTCGATGCTTCCTTTCGTTGCGTGTCTGGACTGGCGTAACCCTCACGCGAAGGAAGCGGTGTCACTACGTACGAGTGTCCAAAGATCGGCGGGCGAACTTCTCACATCGGGCGATAGGCAGCTCGGGCACACGCACGTAAGTTGCCGTCATGCCACTCGAAGGACATTACGAGCGCCAGACCACGCCGCTCTACAAACTCAGCTCAAGGGAGATCAAGGTCGCCGTCGGCATCGTCGCCGTGACCTTGGTGACGGTGATCGCGATGGTCGCGTTCACGGGCGCGAGCAACAGCAACCCGGCCCCGGCCCAGGGCTGCATCAACCCGACCGTGGCGGGGATCGTCGGCGCGGAAACGCTCGGCGCCTGCGGTCAGGAGGCGGTCGACATCTGCACCCACGCGGCCGAATACACGGGTGCGCGCGCCGAGACGATCGTTGCCAACTGCGAAAAGCAGGCGGTCAAGTTCTGACCGCCTGCTGAGCAGTGCCTCCTACTTACCGCTCCACTTCGGGGTGCGTTTGCCGAGGAAGGCGCTGACGCCTTCTTTGGCGTCCTCGCTGGCGAAGGCGGTGGCGAAGCCGCCCTTCTCGGCCTCGATGCCGGCGTCGATGTCGCCCTTGTTCGCAACCTGCTTGACCTGACCGAGCGCGATCGGCGCCTGGCCGGCCAGCTTGTCCGCCCACATCAGCGCCGTCTCGAACAGCTCGTGATCGGGGACGACGCGGTTGACGAGGCCGATTTCCAGGGCCTCCTCGGAGAGGATCGCGTCGCCGACCAGGTTCATCTCCAGGGCCTTGTTCTCGCCGACCAGGCGCGGCAGCCGCTGGGTGCCGCCGAAGCCGGGGATGATCCCCAGCTTGATCTCCGGCTGGCCGAAGACGGCGGCCTCGCCGGCGATGCGGACGTCACAGGCCATCGCCATCTCGCAGCCGCCGCCGTAGGCGATCGCGTTGACCGCGGCGATCGTCGCCACGTTCTCGGTTTCGAATTCGCGGAACAGCGCGTGGGCGGTGTCGAGCAGCTCTTTGCCGCCGGCCTCGTCCATCTGCGTGAACGCCTTGATGTCGGCGCCGGCGGAGAAGACGATCGGCACCGAGGAGGCGATCACCATCGCGTGGATCCCCTCGTCGGCCTTGACCTTGTCCCAGACCGTCTTCAGGTCCTTGATGACCTGCGGGTGGACCGCGTTCATCGGCGCGTTGGCAAGCCAGGCGATCGCGACGTTGCCGCGCGTCTCCAGCAGGACTTTCTCCGCCTGCTCGCCCTCGTCGGGCTGCGGGTAGGCGTAGAAGCCCTGGCCGGTGGCGAAGCCGTGGCGGCCCTGGGCGACGAGGCGCCTGAGGGTGATCGGCGGCGCGAACCGCTCGCCGTACTTCTCCTCCAGCGCCTCCATCTTCTCGAGCATCTTGTCCAGGCCTTCGACGTCGGCTTTCCAGAACGGCGGCAGCAGGCCTTTGCGCGGATCGAGGCCAGCGCCGGTCATCATGCCGACGTCGATGTCGCGGACCGAGGAGATGCCCTCCTCGACCAGCAGGCAGGCCTCGATCAGCGCGCGGCAGCCGAACATGTCGATCAGCTCCTGGGCGTCCGGCTCGGCGTCACCGGGGATCGTCTGCTCGCCGTCCTTGAAGAAGCCCTCGCCGCCGCTCTTCATCCCCAGCTTGCCTTCGCCGACCAGGCCGCGCAGGCCCTCGTGGACGTAGAAGCTCTCGCCGTAGGAGTGGTTGAGGTGCTCGGCGACGTGGAAGACGGTGTCGAGGCCGAGCAGGTCCTGGAGGAAGAACGGCCCCATCGGCGCCAGCTTCGCCTCGGCGATGGCGCTGTCGATGGCCTTCAGCGAGAGGCCCTGGGTCTCCTGGGCGCGCCAGATCTCCCCCATCGTCGCCATCAGGATGCGGTTGACGACGAAGCCGGGGACCTCACCGCAGACGATCGGCTGCTTCTTGATCGCCTGGGCGAAGTTGTAGGCCGCGGTGGCGGTCTCCTGCGAGGTGTCCTCGCCGACGATCACCTCGACCAGCGGCATGATCGACGCCGGGTAGAAGAAGTGGAAGCCGACCACCTTGTCGGCGCGCAGGGTGGCCTCGCCCATCTCGGTGATCGAGAGCGAGGAGGTGTTCGAGGAGAGGATCGCGTGGCCGGGCGTGGCCGCGTCGATCTCCTTGAAGACGGACTGCTTGATCGCCATCTTCTCCGGCACCGCCTCGATCACGAAGTCGACGTCGGCGAACTCGGCGTAGGTCGTGGTCCCGGTGATGTTGCCCATCACCTCGGCGAGGCGCGCGTCGGCCTGCTCCTGGGTGATGCGCTCCTTCTTCACCTGGCCGCCGAGCTGGCCCTGGGTGACGGCGCGGGCCTTCTCCAGCGCGGCGTCGACGAATTTCTGGTCGATGTCCTTGACGACGACCGGGATGTCGGCGGCGGCGATCGCCTGGGCGATCTCCCCACCCATCGTTCCCCCACCGACGACGGCGGCCTTCTTGACGAACATTCGGCTCTGTTCCTCCCTTGCGGCTTTTGGCTGGGCGGCCGGCGGCCGCGCGAGTTGGGAGGCTATCCGGATGGAGGGCGACGCGACATCAGACCGCGACAGGTTGCTGGCGTTCGAGCTGGCGCTCGACGAAGCGGTCTGCGACGAGGTGCACCGAACGAGCTGGGGACGGCTCTTCCTCACCCCCTCCACGCCGCTGATCTGGGACGCCAACTGGGTCGCGATCGAGGCGGTCGGCCTGACCCTCGACCAGGTGATGGCGATCGCCGACGACGCGCTCGGCGGCGAGGGCCTCGGCCACCGCACGATCGGCCTGCTCGACGAAGCCGAGGGGAGGCGGCTCGGCGAGGAGGTCGAAGCCGAAGCGGCGAAGTGGCCCCGCTGGGAGGTCGAGCGCACCCGCTACATGCTCTGGCGCGGCGGCAAGGTCCAGCCCCACCTGGTGAGTTCGCACTTTCCCGCGGATAGCGCGGGAAAGTGCGAACTCACCGGGGGCGGGCCAGGGGCGCCGTGGGTTCGGGAAGTCCGATTGGCGGAAATTGCGGACTTGCGCAGGGCGATCATCGCCGAGTCGATGCCCGCGGGCGGCGACGGGCCCGAGGCCGTCGACCAGCTCTTCGAGCTCGACCGCCGCTACGGCGTCCCCGGCGGCGACCGCTGGTTCGTCGCCCCGCCCGAAAGCGACCCGATGTCCGCCTGCCGACTCCTCCGCGCCGACAACATCGGCCAGGTCGAGGAGGTCGGCACCCTCACCCCCGCTCGCGAGCGCGGCTACGCCAAGGCGATCGTCCTCGCCGCCATCGCCGCCGCCCAAGCCGAGGGCGACGCGACGATCTTCCTCACCGCCGACGCCGCCGACTGGCCCCAACTCTTCTACGCCCGACTCGGCTTCGAGACGGTCGGCGACCTGACCGTCCTGCGCCGCCAGCCGTAGTCGGCGGCTTCGGGGGCGGGTTGGAGCCGTTACCCGCTGGCAGCTCCGGGGAGGGACGCGAACCTTGCAAGCTGGCGCCCGGAAGGGCCGGTTCCCCGCAAGCTGGCGCCCGGTCAGGGACCCGCCCCTCTCGCCACGGCCCGGGCAGCTGTGGCCGTGGCGAGAGGGGCGGGTGTGCGGAAGGTGTGGAGGGACACCGGCGGGAGGCGCACGGGAGGTTCACGGGTCCGTGACGGGATGCGCGACGACGGGCGCCGAGGCCGATTCCCGAACGGTCAGGAATCTCCCCGGTTGGTTACCTCGACATGGCCGAAGTTTCCAAACCACGCGGACCCGGTCGTCCCCGCGTGGTTCGAAATCCACGCCAGAGGTGGATTTCGAACCACGCGAGCCCACGGCCGCCGGATCCGTGACGGAGATGCCGGGAACTCCACGTTTCCTCCCGTGTTGTGCAACACCGACTTCCGCGCTGTCGACTTTCGGGCCCCTATGGGGGCCCAAACTCATGCAGCGCGATCTCGACCCTCGAAATCAGGCCCGAAAAGGGCCTCCCACGGCCGGGAAGCGTGACGTTCCCGGCATCTCTGTGGCCGATCCGGCCGAGGTGTGGAGGCTCCCCGACACGATCGTCACGTAAGTCCGACCTCCTCACGTCCCTGTGCCGCCTCTCCCACGCACCCCTCACGTCCTGGGCTCCTCATGGGGGTCACAGCCTGCCAGGACCCCCATGAGGAGCCCAGGACACCCACGATCCATCCTCGGACGGCCGCCCGCCCCACGGACCCCCGCGGCCAGCGGCGCCCCCGCCCCCCGCCAGCCCCGCCCTACACAAAGGACACCGCCGCCTCGCAAAGTCTGTACGCGTGGACAAACCTTGCGTTCATTGATCGGCAGTAGGCTCATCTGGCTCTGTCTAGGGAGTATTGAAAGGAAACGATCGCGGCCGGACACCGGACGCGCCGCAAGTGAGGGACAGCACAAGCGATGAGCCGAATCCGCCAGCAGAACGTGACCGCAGCACAGTGGAGCTCCAATGGTGAGTCGCTGGGCGCGCTCGATCTGACCATGCCCGAGAACGCCGCCTTCGGCGCCAACGTCTTCGACGAGGAGGTCCAGCGGGAGCGCCTGCCCGCCGACGTCTACGAGAAGCTGCAGGCGACGCTCGCCGGCGGGGAGGCGCTCGATTCGAGCCTTGCCGATGCCGTCGCCGAGGCAATGATGGAGTGGGCGCTGGAGCGCGGCGCGACCCACTACACGCACATGTTCCAGCCGCTGACCGGCTCGACCGCGGAGAAGCACGACTCGTTCTTCGAGCCCGCGGGCGACGGCAAGCTGATCGCCGGCTTCTCCGGCAAGGACCTGATCCAAGGCGAGCCGGACGCCTCCTCCTTCCCGACCGGCGGCGTCCGCGCCACCTTCGAGGCCCGCGGCTACACCGCCTGGGATCCGACCAGCCCCGCCTTCATCCTCGAGAACCCGAACGGCACCCTGCTCGCGATCCCGACCGCCTTCGCCAGCTGGACCGGCGAGGCACTCGACGCGAAGATCCCGCTGCTGCGCTCGATGGACGCGCTCTCGCGGACCGCGGTGAAGGCGCTGCGGCTGCTCGGCGACGAGGCGACCGAGCGCGTTTACACCACCGTCGGCCCGGAGCAGGAGTACTTCCTGATCGACGAGCAGTACTTCTTCGAGCGCCCCGACCTGATCTCGACCGGCCGCACGCTGTTCGGCGCCAAGCCGCCGAAGGGTCACGAGCTCGACGACCACTACTTCGGCTCGATCCCGGAGCGGGTGCTCGCCTTCATGATGGAGTCGGAACTGGAGATGCGGAAGCTCGGCATCCCGGTGAAGACCCGCCACAACGAGGTGGCGCCGGCGCAGTACGAGATCGCACCGATCTTCGAGAGCTCCAACGTCGGCTCCGACCACCAGCAGCTGCTGATGCAGACGCTGGAAAACGTCGCCCGCCGTTATGGCCTCGTCTGCCTGCTGCACGAGAAGCCCTTCGCCGGCGTCAACGGCTCGGGCAAGCACAACAACTGGTCGATGGCCACGGACTCGGGCACGAATCTGCTGAACCCGGGCGACACGCCGCAGGACAACATCCACTTCCTGTTCTTCTGCACGGCGGTGATCCAGGCCGTCAACAAGCACCAGGGCCTGCTGCGGGCCTCGGTCGCCAACATCGGGCAGGATCACCGGCTCGGGGCCAACGAGGCGCCGCCGGCGATCATCTCGATCTTCCTCGGCGCCGAACTCGAAAAAGTGTTCGAGGCGATCTCGACCGGCGAGGGCGATCCCAACACGCCGGCCTCGTTCCTCGACCTCGGCTCCTCCGTCCTGCCGCCGCTGCCGCTCGACGGCGGCGACCGCAACCGGACCTCGCCGTTCGCCTTCACCGGCAATAAATTCGAGTTCCGGGCGCTCGGGTCGAGCATGTCGCTCGCCTTCCCGAACACGGTCCTGAACACGATCGCGGCCGAGGCGATCGACGACCTCGCGGGCAAGCTGAAGGCGAAGCTCGACGCGGGCCAGGAGATGCCGGAGGCCGTGATCGAGATCGTCAAAGACTCCTACCTGGCCAACAAGGTCGTCTGCTTCAGCGGCGACGGCTACTCCGAGGAGTGGCACCAGGAGGCCGAGCGGCGCGGGCTGAAGAACCTGAAGACCACCCCCGACGCGCTGCCGGAAGTGGTCGCCGACTCGACCGTGAAGGCGTTCGAGGAGTACAGCGTGCTCTCCAAGCGGGAGCTCGAGTCGCGCTACGACGTGTGGGTCGAGCAGTACGCGATGCGGGCGAACATCGAGGCCGAGGAGACGTTCTCGATCGGCCAGACGATGATCCTCCCCGCCGGGCTGCGCCAGCTGGCGCTGATCTCCGACGCCGGCGTCTCCGCCCTCGAGGGCGAGATCCGCGAGCTGGTCGACGACCTGGTCGGCACGCTCGGCGAGCTGAAAGCCGCCAACGCGGTGCCGGCCGGCCTCGAGGGGATGGAGCTCGCCGAGTACGCCCGTGACAACCAGCTCGCCTCGATGGGCGCGGTGCGCGAGGTCGGCGACAAGCTGGAGCGCGTCGTCGCCGACGACCTCTGGCCGCTGCCGAAGTACGAGGAGATGCTGTTCATCAAGTAGCGCCGGAATGAGTTCGCACTTATCCGCGCATACCGCGGATAAGTGCGAACTCACCGGGAGGGCGGGTCCGGATCGCCGGGTCCGTCCTCTTTCTCGTTCTCTTCCGGCGGTTCCTTGATCGCCCAGCGCAGCAGCCAGACGACGGCGAGGGCGCCGAGGATCGGGATCATGCCGCCACCGACGACCGGCTCCCACGCCTCTTCGGCGCGAACGAGGCGGATCCCGGCGGTGACTATTTCAGGTTGGATCATGCGGGTGCTTTCGGTAGGCCGGGGCCACCGGCCAGTGGATTGAGGTCGGCAAGAAGCTCGAGCAGGCGCGGCTGCGGCTCGGCGTCGTCGATGACGATCGCCGTCCCCGGCCAGGCGTACCGGCAGTAGCGGGCGTAGGCCTGGCGCGAGGAGAGGTCGGGCTCGTAGATCCAGCAGCCGCTGTTCCAATAACGGGTGGCGCCCTGGGAGGCGCGGACGTCGTCGAGCGGCTGGTGGGTGTGGGCGAAGACGATCTTGTCCGCCTCCGCTCCCCAGCCGAGGTTGGCGACGACCCGCGAGAAGGCCTCGAGGGCGTGCTCGGTCGGGCTCGAGCGCGAGATGACGGTCGGCTCCGGGTAGCTCGGCACGGCCGGGGGCGGGCCGGGGAGCGGCCCCTCGCGCGCCTGGCGCTCGGCCTCCTCCTGGACGACGGCGTCGAAGTGCGCGGCGCTCGGGAGGCCGGCGGCCTCGCCCTCGGCGCGCTCCCGCACGGCGGCGGCAGCACGGCGGGCGGCCCGCACCGGAACGCCCGCGGTGGTGACGACGCGACCCGCCCGCTGGGCGGTGCGGAAGACGTTCTGCTGCGCGTGCGTGCCGTGCGGCATCTGCGCGGCGATGTAGAGCCACTCGGTGAGGAGCGTCGTCACCGACTCGTAATCGGCCTCGCACGTCGGTTCCTCGGGGCCGCCGGAGGCGATCGCCCAGAGGGCGCGGGTGAGCAGGCGCGAGCCGCGCGAGCCGCTCATCCGCGCGTGCGGGTCCAGGTAATGGCCGTGGGTGCAGAGGACGCCGCCGAAGCTGTAGGTCGGATAGGCGATCTCGACCTCCACCCCGGGCAGGCGCGCTTCGAGGAAGCCTTGGAAGAAGGCCGGGCCCGGCGGCTCGTGCGGGGCCGTGCCGTCGGGGCGGAGCGCGTCGCCGCGGGCGAGCGCCACCTCGAGCTGGTTCTCTTCGTCGCGGTGGACGAGGTGGTGGTCGTGGTTCCCGGCGAGGAAGACGAAGCGCTTCCCGGGCAGCTTCGCGGCGATCAGCTTCAGCAGGCCCGCGGACGCGTCGACCGCGTCGGCGACGGAGCCGAAGAGGAAATCGAAGAGGTCGCCGAGCAGGATCACCTCGTCGAGGCCCTCCAGCGCGGGCGCGAGGCGCTCGAGGAAGAAGTCCTCGCGCAGGAGGTCGCGCCCGGTCCAGGCGCCGAAGTGGGTGTCGGAGATGACCAGCGCGCGCACGGGGCCGGAGTCTAGGCCCGTCCCCTAAGCGGCAGCTTCAGGCGCGCGGGGAGAGGCGCATCTCAAGGCCGCCGCGCGGGGAGAGCGTCGGCATCTGGCGGACCGTCATCGTGCGGCCCGGCAGGGCGTCGGCGCGGAGGCGCTGGAGCAGCATCGTCGTCACCAGCTTCACCTCGATCAGGCCGAAGCGTTTGCCGATGCAGATCCGCTTGCCGCCGCCGAAGGGGACGTAGGCGCCGCGCGGCAGGGCCGCTTTGCGCTCGCGGGTGAAGCGCTCGGGGACGAAGGCCTCCGGCTCGGGGAAGACCTCGGGCAGGCGGTGGCTGGCCCAGGAGCAGTAGTTGACGTAGGCGCCGCGCGGCACCCGGTAGCCGCCCCACTCGAACTCGCGGACGGCGCGGCGGGGGCCGATCCAGGCGGGCGGATAGAGGCGCAGCACCTCGTCGACCACCATGTCGAGGTAGGGCAGCTCCTTCTCCAGCTGGTCGATCGTCGGCGGCGCGCCGCCGAGCACCCGGTCCTGCTCCTCGCAGATGCGCTCCACCACGTCGGGATGGTGGGCGAGCTCGTAGAGGGCGAAGGTGACGGTCGAGGTCGAGGTGTCATGGCCGGCGAACATCAGCGTCGTCACCTGGTCGCGGATCTCGGTGTCGGTGAAGCGCTCGCCGTGCTCGCCGCGCGCGGCGACCAGCAGCGAGAGGATGTCGCGGCGGCCGCTGTCGGGGGCGGCGCGGCGGCGCTCGATCTCTTCGTAGACGATCCGGTCGATGACGGCGCGGGCGGCCATCAGCCGGCGCCAGGGCGAGCCGGGGCCGCGCACCAGCCGCAGCGCAAAGTCGATGCCGAAGAAGCCGAGCGCCCGCTCGAAGTTCTCCGCCGCGAGGGCGCCCTTGCCGGCGTCGTCGGGATCGAGGCCGAGCAGCGCCCGCATCGCGATCCGCATCGCCAGCGCCCGCATCCAGGCGTAGACGTCGACCACGGTGCCGGGGGCCAGCGTGGCAAGCGCCGCTTCGGCCTCGGTCACCATCGCCGCGGTCGCGGCCTCGACCTGCTCCCGGTGGAAGGCGGGCAGCATGATCGCCCGGGCGCGGTCGTGGTACTCGTCGTCGATCGTCAAGAGGCCGTCGCCGAGCAACGGGATCAGGTCGCCGAAGCTCGACTCGCGCCAGTGGAAGTTCTCCGGGTGGCCGACCGTGACGTAGTGGTTCGCCTCCGGTCCCAGCATCCAGATCGAGCGGATGTGGAGGAAGCGCATCGAGAAGATCGGCCCGAACTCTTCGTAGCCGCCGAGCAGGATCGGCAGCGGGTCGCGGGCGACCTGCTTGGTCCGCGCCCAGTTGAAGTCACGCGGCCCCGGCGGGTACTTCCCCCGTCCCCGCACCTCGACCGCGAGGTCGTCGAAGACACGGCGGAACGGGTTGGCGGTGAGCCGCGGCGGGCGGTCTGCGATCGGCGCCGTCGAGTCGACCGTGGCCATGGGCCGGAAGCTTAACGATAAAACTGGCTGGCTGGCCAGTCAGGCCGTGGCTTTGGCGGCGAGCTGGCCGCAGGCGGCGTCGATATCACGGCCGCGGGTGAGGCGGACGGTGGCGGGGACGCGGTGCTCGGCGAGGATCGCACGGAAGGCCTCGATCCGCTCCGGCGAGGAGCCGTCGTAGGCGCCGGTCGGGTTGTAGGGGATCAGGTTGATCTTGTAGATCCGCGGGTCGAGCAGGGCGGCGAGTTCGCGGGCGTGCTCGGGATGGTCGTTGACGCCGTCGAGCATCACGTACTCGACGAAGACCTTGCGCCGGCGCTTGGCCCGATAACGGTCACAGGCGGCCAGCACCTCGGCGAGGGGATAGCGCTCGTTGACCGGCATCAGCTGCGAGCGCAGGCCGTCGTTGGGCGCGTGCAGGGACAGGGCCAGTCCGATCGGCATCTCGCACTCGGCGAGCCGGTCGATCCCCGGCACCCAGCCGACCGTCGAGATCGAGGTCCGCCGGTTGGTGACGCCGACGTCGGGGAGGCGCTCGCAGGCGGCCAGCACGTTGTCGATGTTCATCGTCGGCTCCCCCATCCCCATGAAGACGACGTGGTCGATCGCTTCGACGCGGCGGAAGTGGAGCGCCTGGTCGAGGATCTCGTCGGCGGTGAGGTTGCGGCCGAACTGCATCCGCCCGGTCGCGCAGAACGTGCAGGTGAGCGGGCAGCCCGACTGCGAGGAGACGCAGACCGAGCGCCGGCCGTCGCGATAGCGCATCAGCACCGCCTCGAGCGGGCGGCCGTCGGCGGTGTCGAAGAGGGTCTTCACGGTGCCGTCGTCGGAGCGCGCCTCGGCGCGGACCGCCAGCGTCGAGAGCGGCACCTCGGCGGCGAGCCGCTCCCGCAGCCCGGCCGGCAGGTTCGTCATCTCCTCGTAGCCCCCCACCCCGCGCGCGACCCACTCCCAGACCTGGGAGGCGCGGTAGCCCGGCTCGCCCGCGGCGGCGAGGACCTCGTCGAGGCGCTGCGTGTCCATCCGATGAGATTAGACGGCCCGGCCAGTCGCCTCCCCTTCGCGCAGGAGAACAAATACGTACCATGTCATTGCGCCTTCTACGGTGCAGGCGGCACAATCAGCCTTGGACACTTCGCCCTATGAAGTCCTTCGACGTACCACGAGCGCTCGAGGCGCCGCTCCAGGTGGCGGTCACGCTTGCCACTTTGGCCCGCTATCGCGCGGCGATCCTGCCGGTCGTCGACCGTGAGCTGGAACTGTGGGAGGCCCGCGCCGCAGCGATCCCGGACCGGCTTCTGCGCGAACAGGCGCTCGCCGCCCTGACCGAGAAGCGCGGCAACGTCGAGGCGACGGCGGCGCTGGTGACGCTGGCGCCGCGGCGCGGACGCCACGCGGTGGTGCGCGCCTCGACCGCACTGCAGGTCGCGGTCGACTATCTCGACACGCTGGGCGAGGAAGGCGGGCCGGACCAGCTCGCCGACGGCCTGCGGCTGCACGAGTCGCTGGTCGCGGCGCTGACGCCGGGCGCCGAGCCGCGCGACTGGTACGCGCACCATCCCTGCGGCGAGGACGGCGGCTATCTCGACGCGCTGGTCGCCGCCTGCCAGGTCGCGGTCGCCGCCCTCCCCTCCCCCGTGGCGCTGCTGGCCGCCCGCCATGCCGCCGGGCGCTGCGGCGCCGGTCAGAGCCACACCCACGCCGACGACGGCGCCAGGCTGGATGCCTGGGCGACGACGCTCGCCGCCCCGTCGGGGCTGCGCTGGTGGGAGGCGGCCGCCGGGGCCAGTTCTTCGGTCGGCGCCCATGCGCTGATCGCGCTGGCCGGCACGCCCGGGGCGAGCGCCGCCGACGCCGAGCTCCTCACCGCCGCCTACGACCCCTGGATCGGCGCGCTCACCGTGCTGCTCGACGACTTCGTCGACCGCGAGCGCGACGCGCGCGACGGCGAGCACAACTACATGCGCTATTGCGACGAGGAGGCCTCGGCGCGGATCGACTTCCTCGTCGCCGGCGCCCGCCGGGCGCTGCGCGACGTCCCCCGCCGCGCCACCCATGAGGCGATCCTGAACGGGGTGCTCGCCTACTACCTCGGCGGGCGGGCAGGGGCCCTCGGCGAGCGCCCCGCGGCGGCCGAGAGCGCGCCGGTCCGCACCTTGTCCACGGCGCTCAGGCTCGCGGCATGACCGTCGACGACGGCGCCCGCTACGTGGCGATCATCACCGACGGCAACCGGCGCTGGGCGCGGGAGCGCAACCTGCCGGTCGGCGAAGGGCACCGGGCGGCCGCCGAGAACGTGCTGGGACGACTGCGCGACGCGGCCGAGCTCGGGGTCCAGGAGCTGACGATCTACGCCTTCTCGACCGAGAACTGGGAACGCTCCGACCAGGAGGTCAGCGGCCTGCTCGCCCTGCTCGCCGAGTACATCGACGGCGTCACGCCGGACCTTCACGCCGAAGGCGTGCGGATGCGCTTCATCGGCGATCGCGGCGCCCCCTTGCCGGCCAAGCTGGTCGAGCGGATGGAATGGGCCGAAGAGCTGACCGACGCGAACCGGCGCATCACCTTCTTCGTCCCCTTCAACTACGGCGGCCGGGCCGAGATCGTCCGCGCCGCGGCGGCCTTCGACGGCGGCGACGAGGACGAGTTCGCGCGCGGCCTCTACGCGCCGGAGATGCACAACCCGCAGCTGATGATCAGGACCAGCGGCGAGCGCCGGCTGTCCAACTACCTGCTCTGGCAGCTGGCCGACTCCGAGCTGATCTTCCGCGACGAGCTCTGGCCGGACTTCTCCCGCCGCGCCTTCGAGGAGTCGCTGGCCGAGTACGGGCGGCGGCAGAACCGCAGACGGCCCGGAGGGTTTCAGGGAGACCCCTCCGGGCTTGGTTGAAAGTCTGCGTAGAAGCGGGCGCCCAGGGAAAGACGGATCCGCTCCGGTGGCTGCCGAACGAAAAGTTCGACCAGACAATAAGAACATATACAGACCGTTTCGTCAATGCCGACCTTCGCCGGCGGCGAAGCGATTGGCCCAGGATCGGGCCTCGTCGAAGCCCAGATAGGGCAGCAGGGCGAGCAGGACCAGGTCGGGACGCAGGGCTTCCAGAGCCTCCAGGCGCCCGACCCGGACGTGGTCCCCGACCAGGCCGACGATCCCGGCGACAAGCGCCTCGTCGGTCGTCCCCGGGAGGCGCGACCCCGCCGGCGCGGTGCGCGAGATGAGCCCGGCAAGCCGCTCGATCGTTCCCGTATATCCGCTTGGTGAAGCCTTTTCTTCTGTCTCGAGCACGAGCAGCGCGTCGACCACAGCCGGATGGCCGATCGCGAACTCGACCCCGGCGTAGATCCCGGCACCGACCTGCGCCGGCCACTCCTCCCGCGGCCGGCAGGCCGCCGCGACGCTCGCTTCGAGATCACCGAGCAGCTGCCCGAAGACCTCCCCCCTCCCTGCTCCCGAACCGCCGCCGCCCTGGTTCATATTTTGGAGACACTAACAGACCACTAAGCGGTCAAATCCCTCCCGACGAACAATGCCGCGCCCGATTTGCCCGGCGTAGATCACCGGCAAGCCGGCGCCTCTGGGTGATACACAGGGGGAAGCTGTCGCCTCGGGCCGGGGAGGTCCGAGGGTCGAGTTCGCACTTTGCCGCGGATAGCGCGGAGAAGTGCGAACTCACCGGGAGGGCGGACCGGGTCGAGTTCGCAGTAATCCGCGCATAGCGCGGGTTTCTGCGAACTCACCGGATGGGGGTCGGCTAGTTCGCGCGGGCGCGGCAGGAGCGGGTGATGCTGGTGCCGACGCGCTGGCCGCCGGCGAGGGTGAAGCTTGCCTTGGCGAAGGAGAAGAAGCCTGCCGTGAACTGCTTCGGGATCGGGCAGGAGGCGCTGATGTAGCTGCGGTCGTGGCCGCGGAAGCGGAAGCGGCGGAAGAGCCTCACTTCGAAGTGGGCGAAGTGGGGCCAGGGGCCGAGCTCGGGCGGCAGGTCGGCGACCAGGCGCGTGCGCAGGCGGCCGGTTTCCAGGCGCAGCAGGAACGGGAGGACGACGACGGTGGGCGGGTCGGCGGCGAAGCCGTGGAAGATCACCGCCCGCCTCCCCCGCACCTCGCCGTTGAAGGCGAGGAGCTTGGCGTGGACCGCGAACGGCGGCTGGTTCGGGACGTGGACCTGGGCCTCCAGGCGGCCCCCCCCGACGAGCGCGTCGCGGCACGCTTCGAGGGCGCCGTCCGTGGTCGCGTCCCGCAGCTTCCGCGTCGGGCACATCGGCAGGCCGTGAGTGTCGAGGACGCCCTGCCCCGGCAGGCTGAGTTCGACCCGGGTCACGCGCGGGAGCAGGCTGCCGTCGGTCGTCTGCAGCCCGCCCGCGAGGCGCACCGCCACCGGCGCCGGCCGGTCCCGCGGCAGGGTCAAGGGCGCCAGGCCGCCGTCGAGCGAGACGATCAGGTGGCCGTCCTGGGTGCGCTCCCCGCCGGCGGTCGAGGCGCCGATCGCGACGGCGAACAAGGCGACGACGAGCGCCCCGAGCGCAAGCCCCGCCGCCCCGCGCCGCCGTCCCCTCATCCGTATCTCGAGAACTTGAAGCTGCAGTAGTTGAAGCCGAAGGCCAGCACCACGTTGTTGGCCAGGTTGCCGCTGTGGATGAAGCGGGCGGTCAGCCGCTGGGCCTTGATCGCGCGCCCCGCCCGCAGCTGCGCGGTGATCCGCTGCAGGTAGGACTCCTGCCGGTTGAGGTAGCCGAACCACTTGGCGAGCCGCGCTTCGTCTTCGGGCGGCCGCGGCACCGCGGCGATCTTCTTCACCGTGCCGCCGAAGATCTTGGTCGCCTTGGCGAACTTCGCCGTCGCCACCGGGAGGCGTTCGGCCCGCAGGTCGGCGCGGGCGCCGCGCATCGCCACCTGGGTCGCCGCCGCGTCGGGCTTGCAGATCCCCTCCAGCTGGGCGACGTATTCGGCCCGCGTCGGCGGTTCGGCAGCCACGGCGACGGCTCCCCCGAGCAGCGTCAACAACGCCGCGACAATCACGATCTTCCTCATTTCCCTGACCTCATATCCCTGATTCCTCTCATGATTCCGTCAGCACCTTACGACCCGGCAAGATGCGGTCGAGCACCGGTGGCACCTTCCACACCCGCTCGCCGATCAACAGCATCAGCGCCGGCAACAGCACGATCCGCACCGCCGTCGCGTCGAGCAGGATCGCCACCGTGAGCCCGATCCCCATCTGGCTGACCGTCGCGATCGGGGCGAGGGCGAAGGCGACGAAGACCGCCGCCATGATCGCCGCCGCGCCGGTGATGACGCCCGCGGTGCGCTCGATCCCGAAGGCGATCGCGGCGCGGTGGTCGCCGTCGACGTCGTAGCGCTCCCGCATCCGCGCGATCAGGAAGACCGCGTAATCGATCGACAGGCCGAAGGTGACGCCGAAGATCGCCCCGGCCCCGACCGTGTCTATATAAGGATGGCCGCCCAGCGGCACGCCGTCCGGCAGCTGGCAGACGAGGGTGACGACGCCGATCGCGGCCGCGACCGTGCCGAGGTTGAGGAGCACGGTCAGCAGCGCCAAGAGCGGCGCGCGCAGGACGACGACTAGGGCGAGCAGGGTGAGCACGACGAAGGCGCCGATCACCAGCGGCAGCCGCGCTTCGGTCGCCGATCCATAATCGTTGAGGGTGGCGGCGCCGCCCGCGACGCCGGTGCGCAGGCCACCTTCGGCGGCGAGCCGCTCGGCGTCGGCCGCCAGCATGTCGCCGGTCTCACGCGAGCCTTCGCTGTTGAACGGATGAGTCGAGACGACGAGCAGGCGGGCGGCCTGCCCGCCGCTGTCGAGGCTGATCGCCTCCCCCGCTTCGGCGCGGCGGCGAGGCGGCGCGCCGTCGAGCGCGGAGAGGACGAAGTACCCGGATTCGAACAGGTGCGGCGAGTCCTCGCGCAGCCGGCGCGTGCCCTCTTCCAGCGGCGCCGCGACGGCGCTGACGCGCACCCCGGCATGGCGCAGCCCGACCTGCAGCGGGTACGCGCGCCGCGAGCCTTCGTCGAGGCCGCTGCGCAGTGCTTCGGCGCCGTGGTCGAGTTCGACCAGCCCGCGCGAGAGGCGTTCGGCGCCGCCGCCGAGGCGGTCGAGGCCGTCGTTCAACCCGGCCGCGGCGTGGGACAGTCGCGCGACCCCGCGTTCGAGCTTGCGCCCGCCGGGGACCAGCCGGTTGAGCGCCCCGTTCACCTCCCCGGCGACTTCGCGCAGGCGCCGGACTTCGTCGCGGGTGAGGGCGACGGCCCGGGACAAGGTCCGCGCTTCGGTCGCCGCCTTGCTCAGCGAGGGGTCCGCGGCCGCGGCCCGTTCGAGCCGGCGGGCGAGCTTCCGCGAGCGGGCGAGCTCACCGCCGCGCAGGCGCGGCAGCAGCGAGCGCAGTCCCAGCGCCAGCGCCAGGGTGCCGACCGAGGTGCGACGCTGGCCTTCGGCGAGCTTGCCGCTGCCGTCCCGGAGCCGTTCGATCGCCGCCGTGGCTTCTTCGCCGCGGCCGGCGGCGCGGCGCAGCTCGGAGGCGATCAGCCCGGCCCCGGTCGCCGCCCGTTCGGAGCCCTCGGCGAGCAGGCCGCTGCCGGCCGCGCCTTCGTCGAGGCCCGAGCGCAGGTCGCCGACAGCCTGCGCGGCGCGGCGCAGGTTCGGCCCGAGCTTGCCGACCTCTTCGGGAGAGTCCGCGCCCTTCCCGCTGAGCTTCTCGCCGAGCGAGTGCAGCGGCGCGACCCGGCGCGACACCGGCGCCGGTCCGATCACCGCGCGGATGCCGGGCCGCCGGGCGATCTCGTGCTGCGTGCGGGCGAGCAGCTTGAGGTCCTGGCGGGTCGTGATCGGCCCGCGTTCGGTGGCGGCGACGAGGATGAACGGCGACTCCCAGCCCGGGCCGACCGCCCGGTCGATCGTCTCGGCGCTCTGGCGGGCGGGGTTGGAGCCGGAGAGCTCATCGATGCCGGGTGGGCCGGTGGTGAAGGCGGCGGCGGGCAGCGCCAGCAGCACCAGCGGGACCGCCACCGCGATCGCCGCCACCGCGGGGCGCCGCAGGGCAGCGGTGACCGCACCCGCGACCGTGAAGCGCCCGACGGCCGGCACCGGCAGGCGGCCCCGGTTGACCCGGTCCCCGAGCAGAGCAAGCAGCGGCGGCAGGGCGAAGGTGGAGATCACGATCGAGATCGCGGTGACGACGGTGGTCGCGATCGCCAGCGAGAGCAGCAGCGAGCCGGGCTGCAACGCGGCGGAGAAGACGAGGGCGACGATCAGCGTGGCGCCGGCGAAGAGGGTCGTGCGCCCCGCGGTCCGGCGGGTGGTCCGCGCCGCATCCCCTGGCGAGCGCCCCGCCTCGAGCTCCTCGCGGAAGCGGGACACCACCAGGAGCGAGTAATCGACCCCGAGCGCCAGCCCCATCATCGTGCAGACGACGAGGGCCAGGGCGTCGATCGTCATCGAGCCGCTGAGCAGGGAGAGGACGCCGCGGCCGGCGAAGACGGTGAGCGCGCCGAACGCGAGCGGGATCGCCGCCGCGACCACGGACCGGAAGACGAACAGCAGGATCAGCAGCAGCAGCGGCGCGGCGATCAGCTCGGCCCGCTCGGCGGCGTCGAGCGATTCCTCTTGCAGGGCGCGGGCGAGACTGGCGAACCCCGACTGGTCGGCGACGACGGGCGCCGACACGCGCGCCTCGAGCAGGCGTTCCAGCCGCGGCACCGTGTGGCGCATCGAGTATGCAAGTGGTACGCGATAGTCCACAAGGACGATCGCCTTGCCCGGCGCCGGCCGCAGCGCCGAGAGCGAACCGCGGTCCCACGGCGAGATCACCGTCGCCCCCGGCTCGCGCCGCAGCGCCCGCACCAGCCCGATCCCCTGCCGATCGACCGCCGCCGCCGGGCCCCGCAGCAGGACCACGAACGGCGAGGAATGCCCGAAGTGCTCCTTGGAGAGCGTTTCGGCTTCCGCCGCCGCCGTGCCGGGGACGCTGAGCGAGAGCGGATCGAGCCGATCTTCGACCCCGAGGCCGATCACCCCGAGCACGGCGCAGCAAGCCAGCACCGTAACCAGGCCGACCAACCCCCGGCGGCCCCTCACCTGCCGATTCCCTCCATCGACCGCAGTCTAAGCCGCGGGCCGGAATACGCGGTACGCCGCTGTCTCAGAGAGAGCCGAGATCGCGGCCACCGTGAGGCACGGCGCCACCGGACCGACCCCCAGGCCGATCCGGTGGCGTGCCCCCCGGGCGTCGCTTACTTCGTCTGGTGCTTCGCGTGCTTCTTCTGGTGCCCGCACTGGGCCTTCATCACCGGGTGCAGGGTGACCCGCTTGCCGTTCTGGCCGGTGAAGACGGCGGTCCCCCGCGGCGTCGTCTTGCACAGCTGCGTGTTGTTGACCAGCAGGCCCTTCTTGCCGCCCTGCATTTCGAGGACGAAGCGGGACACCGGTGCGTCGGGGACCATTTCGAACGTGTTGCGGATCCGCTTGTGGACCGAGTCGATCCGTCCGTCGAGGTCGATGTGGATCTGCCCGTTCAGCGAGGCCACCAGGTCGGGCAGCTTGTGGTCCGAGCTGCGCAGGTACACCGGCCCTTCGAGCGGGCGGTCGAGCAGCGGCGTCCAGGCTTTCGCCTTGCCGTAGATCGACGCTTTCGGGCACTCCGCGCCGCCGCCCGGGCCGGCGTTGTACTGGGACCGGGTGCAGACGGTGCGGATGTGCGCGTTCTCGAGGAACTCGGTCGGCGGCAGGCTGACCGCGGCGCGGCTGAGGTTCGCCTGGCCCGGCGGCGGCGTCAGCACCGCTTTGAACGCCGGGTGCGCCGCACGCGTCGTCTTCCCCTTGACCGAGAGGGCGAGCTTCGGCGCGAACGCCAGAGCCCCGCAACCGGCCGCCTGGAAGCGGTCCGAGAGCCGGGCGGTCGCCCCTTCGGTGCTGACCACGCTGCTGCCGACCGCGCCCGGGTCGCAGGAGGTCGGGTTGAGGGTGAAGCCCGGCCGGTCGATGCCGAGTTCCACCGAGCGGATCCGCAGCGGGATGCCCTGGAGGATCGACGGCAGTCGATCGGACCTGACCGTGGCCTGGGTGGTCACCGGATCGATGAACAGACCGGCGCGGACGTTGACGAGGCCGAGATCGATCGGCCCGGCGACCGCCGGGACGACGAAGTCGAGCCCCAGCGGCGCCCCCGCGTACGGTCCGGTCAGATAGGCGCGGCCGTCACGGACGTAGAACGGCGTCGGTCCGGCGCCGGCCCCGACCTTGACCGAGCCGATCAGGCTCTCCGCCCCGCAGGTGCCGGCCGCGGCGGCCGCGTCCGAGCACTCCGGGACCCCCGCCAGCTTGGCCAGGAGGCCCTTCGGCAGTTCGGTGTCGATGCGGGAGATCTCCTGGGCACCGTCCGGCCTGCTCAGCTTGTAGACCAAGGGGCTGAACTGGCCGGCGGCGTTGGAGACGGTCCCGGCTTCCAGCCCGAGACCGAACGGACGCGCACCGGCGCTCGTCGGGCAGGCGGAGCCGTTCGGCCCCGAGCTGACCGTCAGCGAGCTTTCCGAGTTGACGGCGGCCCCCAGCGACCAGGGACCGAGGTCCGCCGTCGTGGCCTGCGTGCCGCAGGTCGTCGGCGTCGCCAATGCCGCCCGCGGCCCGCTGAAGAACCGCAGGCTCAGGTCGGTGAACGGCAGCTGCGGGTTGTCGTCGAACGTGGTGGTGAGCCGGCCGGTGACCGGATCGGCCGACACCTTGCCGGGCAGCTTCAGGGTCACCCCCGAGCCTTCCGCGACCATGTAGATCGCCAGCAGCGAGCCGAACGGGTTTTCGGTCTGGCGGGCCAGATAGACGCTGCCGCTCATCGGTTCTTCGAGCAGCGGGGTGTCGATTTCGACCACGCCGATCTTCGAGCTCGCCGGACAGCTCGAGGGCCCTTCGCCGAACTGGTCGAACTGGGCCACCGAGCAGCTGGTGAGCCCGTTGGCCGCCGACGGGTTGACCGAGACGCCCGGCGGCAGCGCCACCGTCGCGTTCCTCAGCTGCGCGGTGGCAAGGCCGGTGGCGTTTTTGTTCTGCGGCACCTTCAGGTCGACCGTGAGCCCCGAGGGTGAGTCGGCCGCCGTGGTCTCCAGTGCCGAGGAGAGAGCCCCCGCGAAGGGGAGCTTGTCGCAGCCCTGGAGGGCATACGGGTTACCGGCGGCGTCGTGAGTCACGAATTCGGCGGTGTCTTCTTCGTTCGCCCAGGAGGTGACGTGGGCGCGGGTCACCAGCGGTTCCCCGGTACACGTGCTGGGCAGGGTCATGAACGGCTCCGGCGTTCCCTGGAAGACGCAGGGTTCAGACGGCATCGGACCGAATCCCTGGGACCCAAGCAGGCACGCGCCCCGTTCGGCATCGTGCCGTGGGTCGGCCGGATCGCCCCAGAAGGTCAAGCCTGCCCCTTCCAAGGGAAGACCCTGGGAGATGCTCCGGAGGTGCAGGTTGATGCCATAACTACCAAGGCCGCCGACTTGACCTGGCGCTTCGGCTGGACGGACCGTCGCGGTCACCAGCACCACGTCGGCAGGAGGGAACATGAACATCGCCGGTGAATTCGGCGGCGGCACCATGTTGAAGATCGGGACTTCGATGGTGAACCCGAGGAAGGAGACCGCCGCCACGCCGATCTGCGTGGATTCGGCACATGCTTCCGACGTTCCGATCGCTTGGAGCGGCGCCGAAGCCTTTGCCATCACACACCGCGGAGCCGAAGTGGGATTGCCGATGAGTCCGGCCGGCAGTTCGATGTCGATTTCCTTGGGGTTCTGCACCAATTTGCCGGTTTCCGGGTCCTTCGCGAAGGTCATCGCCGCGCCGACCGCATAGGGATGGGACCCGGCCTGGGTGGCCGGCGTGCCCGCCGGGTCGCTGGTCATCGTGCCGTCGAATTCGATCGAGAAGGGGACAGCGGCAGATGCGCCCGGCGCGATCAGCGCGAGCGCCAACAGGCAGATGGCGACTGCACCCAGCAGCACCGAGAGCGTCGACTTGTTGGTTTTCAGCGTCCTCATCCTCCTCACCCGCGCTTCCCGGTCGTGCTGCCGTGGTGCGACGCACGTGGGCATCGCTTCGCCTTTGCCTTGCATGCCTTGGCCCTCTTCTTGTGGTGCTTGGCCCTCTGCTTATGGTGCTTGTGCTTCTTCTGCTTCTTGTGCTTCTTCTTCTGGTGCGTCGGCTTCGAGTTCGCCGGGCCGTCGAAGCTCCGCGAGCCGACCTGCGGCGCCGGCGGCGCCGCTTCGAGCGGCGGCCGGCACGCTTCCGCTTCGCAGGGGACCGACAGGGCCGGTTCCGGGAAGCCGCCGCCTTCGCGGGCGTCGTAGACATCGGTGTTTTCGTCGCGATCGCTCGGGACCAACCGGTCACGGGTCACGAAGAAGACGTCCTTCGTCGAGGGGCTGGCATCGAGGAATTCGGCGCCGTATTCACCGGCCCCGGTCGAGATCAGATGGACCGCCCCGCCAACCCACTCGTAGACATCCATCAGGCCGTTGTTGTCCTCGGGTACCAGCGCGTCGGTGGTCGAGAAGAAGACCTTCTTGCCATCGGTGCTCAGCGGACTGGGAGCGCTGAGGAGCGTCGCACCGGCCCCACCGAGGATCTGCGCAGCCGGTTCCGGATATCCGGCCGGGGATTCCAGCCCGGGCTTGCACGAGGCACAGGTCAGGCCTTCAGCTTTCGACCAGTGGTAGATCTCCCTGACGCCGGCCGGTGATTCGCCGGTCGGTGCCGCGGTCGAGGTGAAGGCGAGTGCGTCGCCAGTCGCGGAGGTGGATGCTTCCATGCGTGCAAGGGTGCTGTTCGCTTCATGCACAAACGGATCGCTGGGAGCGAGCCGGGCGATGAATTCGAACCCGTCGCGGGCACTCCAGCGATACAGATTCGGAGCGCCCAAGGTTGCGCCCGGTGCCATCACCGCTTCGGCGACGAAGAACACGGCGTCGCCGTTCGGCGCGGCGAGCAGGTTCGCACGGCCGATATGGGGATTACCGCCCCCCGCGGCCGTCAGGTTGACTTTTTCGCCGGTTTCGACGTCGTAGCGATACAGATCGCCGCTACCCGGAACGACACCCGAAACGGTGAAGATCGTCGAGAGATCTCGCGAGGCGGCATAGACGGAACTCCCAAGGCTTATCGGGGTTCCGTGGTCACGCAGAACGTACGTGCCCCCTCCTTCCGCCTGGAAGATCACCCGCTGACCATCGGGAGACACGGCGCCCTTCGAATTCGCGATTGGCACGCCGGCGCTGGTGGGTTCCGTTTCCCCCGGCAGGATGCCGATGTTCGTGAGCGTCGAACCGTTCCATTCATAGAGGTTCATGCCGCCGCCGATCGGCGAGAGTTCGGGCGAATTCGGGGTCAGCTTCGCCCGGTTCTCGAAGACAATGTGAGAGAAGTCATCCGATGCGCCGAAGATCCAACTCGAAGTCATCGTGTAGGTGTTCCCGTATATGGGGAACGGGATCGGGGTGATCAGCTGTATCGACGGCGGCGAGATCGTCCGCACATACAGGTTTGGCCCCGGCAGCGCGTCGGGAGTCAGCGGCCTCTGGCTTTCCACGAGGACCTTGTTGAGATCCCGGGAGAGCAGCAGCGACACCGCGAACGCCGGCACGGATTCGTAGTTGACGGTGGGGGGCGAGACCGGGAAGGAGGTCCAGCCATCGCTGCCCCGCCTCGCCACATTGCCCGTCTGTAGCGCTCCGCTTTCGGAGCCGGTCAAGCCGTTGTAGGAGAGGAACGCGTAACCGTCTTCGTCGAGGCCGGCCACGCCGCGGGATCCGAGGACGAGGCGCGTTTCGACGTCGCCGTTCGCCTTGTCGGCCGGGCTGACCCTCTCATAGGCACGGCATTCCGGCAGCGCCGCGGACGGGCCGACCCGGAGCGCTTCGTTGGGGCAGCCCGCCGCAGCGGCGGTTGCCGTCCCGACGATCGCCCACGACGTGCCCAACAGGGCCAATGCCAACAGCTTGATTGCTCGGCGTTTCACCAAGTCTCTCCCTTTGTCCCTTGCCGCTGACCCTGCCTCGCCCGACATTCGGGCTCCCCGCGGGATCGATTCGGCGTTTGTCTCTGGGCCTCTGGGTCACGGCCTCCTCCACGGAGCGCTCTCCTTCGGCGGCGCAAATAAGAACACAGGCAGACCATCGTGTCAAGGAACCGTGTCATTTACCTGCTTATTTGGCTCCGTACTGCGGTACATGATGGTAGATGACGTACCGCTCAACGGTGCTTGCGCGATGGAGCCCTGGAACGCCGACGTACCGCATGTCGTCTTCGGGCTTTTGTACGTCTCGCGGGGCACCTTCTGTTGCCGACCCGAGGTCAAAGCAGGCATGGCTCCTCGCGCGATCGAGGCAACATTCGGCCGTGTGCTCCGAGTTAGCAGGACACGAATTCCGAGTTGGCAGGAGCTGAACTTTCGTATCGCCCCGCCTGCTTCTGACCTTCGATCGGCCCCTTGACCACTGCAGGAGTCGAACGACTACTATAGTTGTCATCATGGATGTCTCTCGACCGTACGGCATCATTTCCCACCCGCTCGATGGGTCGGTCCTATACGTGCTCGCCGGCACCTCGGAGGCCTTGACCGGGCGCCGGATCGGGGAGCTGGCCGCGAAAACCCAAGAGGGGACGCGGAAGGCACTGAGACGCCTCGTCGAGGCCGGCATCGTCGAACGACAGGAGGCCGGCAACGCGATCCTCTACCGCCTTAATCGACGACACCTGGCCGCGCCCGCGATCGAACAGCTGGTCGATCTGAGGCGCGAGCTCCTGCGACGACTCACCGCGACCTTCGAAGCCTGGCACGCGCCACCACTGCATGCCTCGATGTTCGGCTCCACGGCACGGGGCGACGGCGACGCGCACAGCGATATCGACCTGTTCATCGTGCGTCCCGCCTCCGTCGAAGCCGATGACCGGAACTGGCAAAAGGAGATCGAGCAACTTCCGGTCGATATCCACGACTGGACCGGCAACCACGCCAACGTGGTCGAAGTGCCCGAGGGGGCGCTGGAGGATCTGCGTCGGCGTCGTCCGGCCGTCGTCGACAGCGTCGAAGCCGACGCGATCACCCTTGCGGGACCCAGCGTCGCCGCACTCCTCGAAAGGAGCCGCTGATGGCCCGTGCGACCGCACGCAGCCAGCGATGCACTCCGCAGGACGCCCGCAACCGATATAGGCACGCGGTCAAGTTCCTTGAGGTCGCGGAGATTGCCGCCGACGAGCGGGACGAGGACGGCGAGTACGCGAGCGTGGCCGTTTCACTTGCCGTACTGGCCGGCATCGCCGCCTGTGATGCAGCGTGCTGCACGGCGCTGGGCGAGCGGTCACGGTCGCAGGACCATCACGACGCGGAGAAGTTCCTGCGACGCGTCAACGGCGGCGACGAAGCGGCCAAGCAGCTCCATCGGCTACTCAGCCTCAAGGACGAGGCACACTACGGGTTCTTCGACATAGGTCCCGAAGAACTGAAGCGAGCATTGCGCTGCTCCCGCGCGGTTCTCGCCTTTGCCGAGAGCGTGCTCCGTCGCTGAGTTCGAGTTCGGAGGCGAGACTGAGCCTCGATCAATCAGTACGCATACGGACCGCGATTCTCTCGACTGATGTCAGATGCAGTCGATTTACCGCTTGTTCTGGTAGTCCCTGGGAATTACTCACGTACCAACGATTGCTCGCAGGTTCGATGGCGAACGGAACGCCGACGTACCGGGATATCGTCTTGCGGAGATGACTAAGACTCCTTGGGGGGATGCGGCGACGCTGCGGGAGCGGAAGCTGCGGCCGGGTCGTGGGACGGCGCGGGACGAGGCCGAGCGCAATCAGCGCGAACGGCTCTTCGCCGCGATGGTCGCGACGGTCGCGGAGAAGGGGTACGAGGCGACCACGGTGGCCGATCTGGTCGGGCTCTCGGGGGTCTCGCGGAGCGCCTTCTACCGTCACTTTGAGGACAAGCAGGCATGCTTCCTCGCCGCGATCGAGGCGATGGTCGGCCCGGCGCTGAAAACGCTGTCGGCGGGGCCGGAGAAAGCCGGGGTGGAGGGCGCGCGCGAAGCGTTCTCCTCGTTCATCGAGCTGATCGTCGACCAGCCCGCCGCGGCGAAGATGTGCATCGTCGAGGTGTACGCGGCGGGGCCCGAGGGCGCCGACCTGATCGACCGCACCATGCGCCAGGTCGAGAAAGCCGCGAAGGCGCTGCTCGACCAGGTGCCCGACAAGCAGGGGATGCCGGAGGAGATCGCCCACGCGATCGTCGGCGGCATCCAGAAGGTGATCCACAAGCGCCTCTACCGCGACCAGGTGGACCAGCTGCCGGGCCTCGTCGACCAGCTCTGGGACTGGGCCTTCGCCTACCCCGTCCCTCCCGGCCCGCTGAAAGCGACGCGCCGGCGGACCGTGAAGACGCTGCCGTTCGAGCAGCGCCAGACGCTCGCCAGCCCGCCTGAGCGGATCCTCCGCGCGCTCGCCGCGGTGGTCGCCGAAAAGGGCTACCCCGACACCACCGTCGCCGACGTGGTCGAGAAGGCGGGGACCTCGCAGCGCACCTTCTACGAACACTTCAAGAACAAGGAGGACGCGATCGTCGCCGCCCTCGACAGCGGCTCGGCCCACATGCTCGCGGCGGCGCTGCCGGCCTTCCGTCGCGCTCCCGACTGGAAGCACGCGGTCCACGACACGATCGAAGCGATGTTCGCCTTCGGCGCCGAAGAGCCCGAGTACGCGCGGATGGGCGGCGTCGAGATGTACGCGGCGGGCAAACGCGCGCTCGAGCAGCGCGAGACCGTGACCGAAGGCATGGAGGGCCTCCTCGCCCCCGGCTACGAGCTCAAACCCGACACCCCGCCGATCGCCGCCGAGGCCGTCGGCGGCGCCCTCTACAAACTGCTCTACGACCACGTCAACCGCAAAGGCCCCGAGACCCTCCCCCACATCGTCCCGATCCTCGTCTACGTCACCCTCGCCCCGTTCCTCGAGGCCGAGGACGCCTACGAGGTCTCGATCGGCTGAGCGCCGGGCCAGGACGACTCGACCAAGTTGGTCAAGCTGTTGGGCGCGGATGGGTCGGCCGATACGATGACCCCATGACGAAGAAGGGTGATCGGGCTGACATCGGTGACCTGAAGCGGGTCCAACTGGCGCGAATCGATGCCGATCGCGAAGCTTCGATGAGCGAACGGCTGGCCAGGGTTCACAACCTCAGCAAGCAGATGAGCGCCATCAAGGGCGCTGCCTCAGGTCGTTGACCGAATTCGACCTCCGCGCTCTGCTCGAGATCCTGCATCGTCGCGACGTTCAGTTTGTCGTGATCGGTGGCGTCGCAGTCGCTGCGCATGGATACGTACGCGGCACCGAGGACCTGGACTTGGTCCCCGACCCTGACCCGGCCAACCTCGACCGACTGACCGATTGCCTCGCGGAGCTGGATTCCATGCTGCCCACGGTCGGCAGGGCATTCGATCCCTCGACCGACGTGGCCGTCATCCGCCGAGGCGGCAATGTCACCGCGGACACGAGATTCGGTGGACTGGACATCGTGCAGCGGGCTGTTGGCGTGCCCGGCTATTCCGAGCTGGTGCGAGATGCTGTCGAGAGCGAGCTGCTTGGCGTTCCGGTGCGAATCTGCTCGTTGGCGCGCCTTCGCGGGATGAAGCAGGCAGCTGGAAGGGACCAAGACCGCTTGGACCTCTCCAATCTGCCTGAGGCTTGATCCGGCCGCCGCGCCACCGCGGACCAGCTATTCAGCGAGCCGCCGGGCGTCGGTCGGGCTGATGCCCGCCTGACTCAAGGGGTGAAGCCATTGCCCCTGTCTACCGCGAGCAGAAGCCGAGCGGCCTGCGCGGAGAGGTGTTGCCCGGCTCGAGCAGCGTGCGCTCAGGGCGATTTATAGCGTGGATTCTACGCCCCCGCTTCGTCCTCGGCGGTCGCTTGACGAGGACCACGTCGACCTTACCGTCGGCGGGGCGCTTGCCGGCGCGGGGCTTCGAGGATCTGATCACCACCTTGCCGCGCCCTCGGTGCCGGGGTGGCTTCCGAACCTTGCCGAGCTTGCAACCGGCCGCGGCGAGAGCGGCTCTCGCCCGCGCGAGCGTCCTGCCGGGGAGCTTCGGGACGACGCAGACGGTCCTCTTCCTCGGGGACGGCGTGGCGGATGGGCCGGCCCCGGGGTTCGTCGCGACCGGACCCGGGGACTCGCCGCCCGGATCGGCGGGTGAGCTTTCAGGCTCTCCCGTGTGCGATTCGCCCGACGGCGGGCTGCCGGTCCCTTCGCTCAGATGTCGGAAGTCGATCGGCACCGAGCAGCTCGAGGTCAGCGGAGCAAGGTCGGTGGCGCGGGCGGTGAACTCGTTTATCCCGTCGAGGGCCGCCGTGACGACGATCCCCGCGGTCGCCAGCCCGGCCGAGGTGCCGGTGGCGATCGGCGGACCCGAGCAGCCGGGGCCCGAGTAGACGTCGACCGTCGTCCCCGGTTGGGAGGAGCCGAAGAGACGCAACTGGCTCGCGGCGGCGGGCGATGCCGGGCCCGTCGTCGCGAGCACCGGCGCCGGCGGCGGCACCGAGTCCATGAGGTCGACCGCCGCCGAGACGTCGAGGCGCCCGCCCGAGGTCGTCTTCCCGGCCAGCGAGGGGAGCGGGTCGACGCTGCCGAGCAGCGCCCGGCGGACTTCGGTGACGCTCGCGCTCGGCTTGATCGAGAACAGGAGCGCCGCGGCACCGGTCACGTGCGGCGTGGCCATCGAGGTCCCCTGCAGGAAGGCGTAGCCGCCGGCTTCGCCGACCCTGGCCGTGCAGTGGAGGTCGACGTCGTCGATCCAGACGCCGTCGTCCGGTCCGGGATCCGCCCCCGCCTCGTAGCGGAAGGTCAGGTCGAGGTCGCCGCCGCCGTCCAGGGAGTCGCCGAAGCCGGAGATGAACCGCCCCGATCGCCCACCGGCGACGCCGAGGTAGGTCTCGCCGTCGAGGTCGACTTCGGTCCAGAAGGTCCCGCCGGAGACCGTGCGGGTGAATTCGATCACGCACTTGCGGAGCCCCGCGGGCAGCGTCGTCGAGTAGCGCGAGGAGCGGATCGAGCCGGCGACCGGTGCGGCGCCGGGCGAGTCGCTGATCCCGAACGAGGTGAGCGGCGCCTCGCTCGTGCGACCGAAGCCGCCGTCGGGCCCGATCACCGTCCAGGTCGAGTCGAAGTCCGGCGCCTCGAAGTCCTGGTCGATGGGGTCGGTGATCGGATAGGTGCTGAGGATCTCCGTCCCCGGCGCGCCGAGGTCGACCGTCCTCTCGCCCCAGTTCGAGAACGAGGCGAGACGGTCGGCCTGGTCGGTGGCGGCGACGCAGATCACGTTGTCGACGGCGCTCCTCCCTTCGGCGAGCGGGTCGAAGACGCAGGGGAAGTGGGGCGCGACTTCGTTGCTGACCCCGTTGTTGCCGGCCGAGATGACGAAGAGGGTCCGCGGGTTGGCGGCGAGCGCGTCGCGGATCAGCTCCTGACCCGAGTTCCTCACGTCTTCGCCGAGGGAGATGTTCGCCGCCCGCGCCCCGTGGGAGCCCGCGTAGTTGATCGCCTCGATGATCGCCGAGTTCGGGCAGGCGCTTTCGCCACCGGCCGAGGAGCAGACCCGCAGCGGCATGATCCGCACGTCCTGGGCGACGCCGGTGATGCCGATCCCGTTGTTCCCCTGGGCGCCAATCGTCCCGGCGGTGTGGACGCCGTGGCCTCCGTGGTCGAGGTCGTCGTCGGTCGGGTCGCCGTCGCGGACCGGCGAGCGCGCGTCGAGCCCGACGAAGTCCGCCCCGTGGAGGTCGTCGACGATCCCGTCGCCGTCGTCGTCGATCCCGTTCGGCGCCTCGTCGGGATTCGTCCAGGCGACATCGGCGAGGTCCGGGTGCTCGAAGCGGTAGCCGGAGTCGATGTCGGCGACGACCGTGGACGGGGTGCCGACGGTCCGGTCCCAGGCGCCGGGGGCGTCGATGTCGGCGCCCGCCAGCGCGCCGGCGAAGCCGTCGATGCCGAGCCCGGCGTTGCGGAGCCCCCAAAGTTGCCCGAAGAGCGGATCGTCCGGGATCGCGTCCGGGGTGAGGTAGCCGTCGCGTTCGGCCACGACCACCGCCGGGTCCGCTTCGAGCTCGCCGATCGCCTCGACGACCGACTGCTCCGGGGCCGCTTCGACCAGCTGGAAGCGCCGGCTGCCGAGATCGCGGGCGTATTCGACGTCAGCTTCGGCGCGGGCGTCCCGCCGCTCCCTCGGGCTCGCGTCCCCCTTCCACTCGACGATCACCCGGTTACGCAGGGTCGCGTCGCGCGTGCTCTCGTCCTCGTTCGCGAGGGCGCCGGAGGCGGCGACGGCCACCGTCGCCAGCAGACCCGTCGCGATCGCTCCACCACCCCTCAGCTTGAGTGAAAGCCTCCGTCCCACCTTCATCCCCCCTCTGCCCAGATTGACGGACCGCGCTTACGAGATCTCGTCCGGTCGATCGGCGAGACGTCGTGCCGCGACCAGGCCAACATAAGGGGTCAAGGCGAAGACGATCAGGTCGGGGGCGATCGCGGTCACCGGCTCCTCGGGTTGGGTCTCGAGGTGGAGAAGCACCTGCCGCGCGACACGGAGGACGAGGTTGCGGGCGGTGCGCTCCGGAGAGGGGACGGCGGGGGCGTCGCGGCAGAGCTTCGCGGCCAGGTCGTCGACCATCGCCGTGAAGGAGGCCAGGTCGTCGCTGCGACGGCCCGCGACGGGCAGGGTGAGGCGGTGGGCCGCGGGCGGGTCGGCGTCCGCTGACCGGAGAGCGGCACGGATCGCCGCGACGACGCGCTCTGGCCAGGGCGCGGCCGGGTCGACGGCCGCGGTGAGGTCGCGCTCGAACCGGGACCGCAGAATTGCGTACGGCTTCGTACCATCATGGTGATTTCCGGTCGCGTAAGACAAGGTTTCCAGGCACCAACAGCCGCACCGTCGAGTGACACGGACGTACCAGCCAACCTTACAGGCGTCAGCGGCCGCGGCATCCGCGGGTGATCGCGGTGCCGATGTGGCCGCCGCCGGCGATCGTGAATCCCGCGCGGGCGAGGGAGAAGAACCCTGCCGTGAGCGCCTTGGGAATCGGGCAGGAGGCGCTGAGGTAGCTATGGCGTCTCCCCCTGTACTCGAAGCTGCGCGACAGGGTCATCTCGAAGCTGGCCAGCCGCGGCCAGGGCCCGAGCGCCCGCGGCAGCTTGGCGACCAGCACCCGGCCGAGGTTGCCGCTGCCGCGCTCGAACAGGAAGGGGATCACCACGGCGACCGGCACGCCCCTGCCGAAGGCGTGCACGACGAGCGCCCGCCGCCCGTCTATCCGGGCGTTGAAGGCGAGCAGCCTGGTGTCGATCGAGAGCGGCGACTGGTCTGGCAGGACGACGTCGGCGCGGAGCCGGCCGCGCCCGACGAGCGCGTCACGACAGGACTCGAGCGCCCCGGCGGTTGTCGCCGAGCGGAGGCGACGAGGTGAGCACACCGGCAGCCCGCGCGTGTCGATGATCCCCTGCTGCGGCAGCCCGAGTTCCATCCGGATCATCCGCGGGAGGGTCGACCCGTCGTCGGTCCGGAGGCTGCCGGCCAGGCGCACCGACACCGGAGCAGGGTGATTTCGGGGAAGCCTCAGCGGCGAGATCCTCCCGTCGAGGGAGAAGATCAGATTGCCGGCCTGCGCACGCTCCCCACTCGCCCGATCCGATCGCGCCGACCCGAGCACCACCGACGCCGCCAGCAGCATGAACAGCAATACGACCAGCTCTCGACGCAGCGAAGCCCGACCGATCACCCCACCACGTTAAGACCTGGGTGCCGTCGCGGTCGTCTCAGCCACGCCGAAAGCCGAGTAGTTCCGCAACCTCCGCCTGGGCGGTGTCACGCGAGGCAAACGCCAGCTCCTCGCCGCCCTCCGCAAGCTGCGGCAGGGTGAGCGAGGCCACGGCAAGGTGCCACGCGTCCATCGCCCTGATCGCGTGCTCTCGCACAAGCGCGAGTGCGGCCTCCTCGACCTCCTCCTGCTGAGCCGCGAGGACGGTCACCGGCCCGTCGAGCGCCAGGTCCGCATCGAGCAGGTCGAGCAGCCCCCTGACATCCGCCCGACCGGACCGTGCAGCCCGGACCAATGCCCCTGAGACCTCGATCCGCGTCCAGGTGCCGGTGACCAGCGCCACGTCGGAATCGGCGCCCCCGAGCAGCGCAGCCGACTCCGCATGCCCGGCCTCGTCGGCGAGATAGGCACGGGCGAGGACGGAGGAATCGAGGTAGACGATCACACCCTGTCGCGCTCTTCGTCGATCAGCCGATCGACCTGCGCGCGAAGGCCCCGCGTCGACTCGATGATCCGCCGGCGCCGGGCGGCACCCACCGCGCGCGCGGGCACCGCGGCAGCGACACCGCTCGCCGTCACCGCCGCGCGCAGGCGGGCGCTGCGATCGCCGCGATCCGCATCCACGGCCGCATCGAGGATCCCTCCCGCCAGCGCGTTGACGCTCCGGTGCTCCCGCCGCGCCCGCGCGGCGAGGCGACGATGGAGATCCTCCGGGACGCGTAGCAGCAGTTGCTTCACGTGCCGATGATATCAGTGCCCGCTACTGATATCTCCTGGGTCGCAGGTGGCGCCGGACTACTCCGGACGGGTGCTCAGCGGTGTCCGTGGTGAGCGCCTGCAAGGCGCCGAGTGCCGTCGTGATCGTGGCGGCGAGCCCTCGGGAACTCGGGCAAGCGATCAGCGAAATAGCCCAAAGCGGCACCTGCGGACACCGCAACCAAGCCGAGGGCGGCGACCGCAATACCCGCGCCGGCGTCAATGCTGTTGAGCAAGATGACGAGCGCGGTCACAGCCGCGAGAGGAAAGCCTAGGAGAGCGAGTCGAAGCGCCATGGGCCCAGTGTAGGGCGAGGCGACGGTCGGTCCGTCGCCTCGCCCTCGGGGCCGAAGGGTCGGCCGGCCTACTTCTTCTTGTGGCCCGCCGACTTCTTGTGGGCCTTGCCGCCGCAACCGCTCACCTTGACCAGCGGCTGGGTTTCAAAGCCCTTGCCGTTCTGGCCACCCAGCACGGCTTCGGCCCGCGGCTTCGCCTTGCAGAGGTTCGTGTTGTTGGCGAGCAGGCTCTTCTTGCCCCGCTGCATTTCGAGCACGAACCGGCTGACCGGGGCGTCCGGCACTTCGAGGAACCGGGTCCGGATCCGCGGCGACCCGTGGCGCTTGACCGAGTCGATGTAGCCGACCAGGACCACGTGGATCTGGCCGTTGAGATCGGCGACCAGGTCGGGGAGCTTCCGTTCCCCGCCGTTGGAGCGCAGGTACACAGGCCCTTCCAACGGCTGGTCGAGCAACGGGGTCCAGGCTTTGACATGCCCGTAGATCGAGCCCGCCGGGCATTCGCCGGCGGCGAACTGGACCCGCGTGCACACCGTCTTGATGTGGCTCTGTTCGAGGAGCTCGGTGGCGGGCAGGATCACCGATGCCTTGCCGATGTTGGCGTCGCCGCTCGCCGGCGTCACCGTCGCCCGCAGCGCCGGGTTGGCGCCGCGACGAGGCGGAGCACCCGAGAGACGCAGGGCGAGCTTCGGCTTGAAGCCGAGCCCTTGACAGCCGACCGCCTTGAAGCGCTGGCTGGGATGGGCGGTGGCGCCGGCCACCGAGCTGACCGTGGACTCGACCCGCTGTTCTTCACACGAGGTCGGGTTGAGGGTGAACGACGGGCGGTCTAGCTCGACCTGCACCTCGCGCAGGTCGAGCGGGATTCCGTGCAGGATCGTCGGCAGCGGATCGCTTACCGCGGTCACCTGGGTGGTTTCCGGCGAGATTCGCAGGGCGGTGCGGACGACCACGTTGCCGAGGTCGAACGGCCCGGCCAGGGCCGGCGTGACGATCGCCAACGAGAGCGGCGCGCCCTTGTAGGGGCCGGCCAGATAGGCGCGGCCGGTGTCAACCGTGAGCGGGCTCGAACCGGCCCCGGCACCGACCGTCACTCGCCCGACCAGCGATGCCGCCGGGCAGCTCGGGTTGGCCTGCTGGGCGACACCAGTGCCTTCACCGCCCGGGATCGCCGCCAGCGCCGCGTCCGAGCAGTAAGGAATGCCCCGCAGGCCGGCGAGCAGCCCCTTCGGCAACGAGACTTCAAGCGAACCGAGCCGCTGAGTACCGTCGGCGCGGCTGAGGCGGAGCGTGAACGGGCTGTATTCGCCCGCCTGAGGAATCGCCGTGCCGGCTTCCAGCCGCGGGTTGAAACTGCCGTTGGGGCAGGGGGCCCCGTTCGGCCCCGTGCTCACCGTGAAGCTGGACCGTTCGTTGACCGGCGCGCCGCCCGACCACGGCACCAGCTGGACAGCCGTGCTGTAAGTGCCGCAGGTCGGCGGCATCATCAGCGAGGCACGCGGACCATCGAACAGGTTCACCTGCAGGTGTTCGAACGGAAGCTGCGGCTGGTCGTCGAAGGTCGCGACCAGGCGCCCGGTGCTCGGGTCCGGTTCGACCTTGCCCGCCAGCTTGAGGACGGTCCCGGTCTGCGGATCGTCGATCGCGAAGTACAGCGCGAGCAGCGAGCCGAACTTGTTCTGTCCTTGCTGGGCGACGTAGACATCGCCCTTCAAGGCGTGTTCGAGCAGCGGCGTTTCGATCGTGACGTTGCCGATCTTCGAGCTTTCCGGGCAGGTCGCCGGGGCGTTGCCTTCGAGTTCGATCTGCGCCGGCGTGCAGGAGCCGAGCCCCGCCGCCGAGGCCGGGCTGACCGTCATCCCTTCCGGCAGGGTGACCACGGCGCGCCGCAGGGTCGAGGCGCTGAGCCCTTCGGGGAACTGGTTCTGGGGCACGGTGATGTCGATCCCGAGCCCGGTCGGCGCTTCCGCTTCGTGGCTCGTCGGTCGCGCTTCGAAACTTGCTTCGAACGGCACCTGATCACAGCCTTCGATCACGATCGGGTTGCCTTCTTCGTCGCTTTCGAAGCTGCCGACGTAGAAATTACCCGGGTCCTGCCAGGAGTCGACGCGCGCGTCGGTGCGCAGCGGCGTTCCCGGGCAGTAGGTCGGGTTGCTCATCAGCGGGCGCTTCGGTGCCGTACTCGGCAGAGGGCCAGCTGGTTCGAAGGCGCCTTCCGGCCAACGTTCACTGTCGTGGATTGACGCCGCCGGCACGCCCCACAGCTTCAGTTTGGTGCTGCCGATCGCCAGCGCCTGCGAGATCTTCGCGGCGTTCGCCTGGATCCGGTAGTCGCCGTTGTTGGTGAGGGTCGCATTCACGTAGACAAGGGCGCCGACGACATTGAACCCGAACCTGCCACTGACGCCAGGGTAAGGATTGAGGTTGTAGACGGGGAACGGGACGGTGATCGGCGGGAACCCCGCAGCGAGGGTGACCGTCACCCAGGCGACGCCGACCTGAGACTCAGGCGGACATTTGGCGATCGTGCCGGACCCGATCAAGCCGACATCGCTGCACTTCGGCGTCGCGGTCGGGTTGCCGATCAGCCCCGGCGGCAGCGTCACCTCGACGTCGCGCGGGTTGCCGGCCACGGCCGGGGCCGCGGTTTCCGGGTCGACGTCGGCCTTGAGCTGGATGTCGGTGGTCACGTCCGGGTGGGCGCCGGCCTGAAGAAGCGGGCCTCCGAGCGGATTGGCGAGCGAGCCGCCGAACGATTCGAGCCCGAATTCGGCCTGCGCCGCCACCGGCCCGACCGCGAAGGCGAGCAGGAAGACCGCGACCGTTGCAATGAGTTTGCGCTTCATCAACCCTGCCCTCCACAGTTCCGTGCCTTTGCCTTCAGTTGACGCGCCTGCCGGTGCTGCTTGACGGCGCGGCGGTGCAGCCGGCGCGCCTGGCCCTTGCCAGCCCGGCGGGCGCGCCTGGCGCGCTGGTCGAGCCGGTTGGCCTGGCGCGCAGCCTTGTTGGCTCGCCTGGTTACCCCTACGCAGCGGGTCGAGAGGTTGCCTTCGCCGCCGGCTTCGGCGCTGCCGGGAGCACGCCCCACCAGCGGAGCCGAGGTCCCGGACCGGCAACCATCGCCCTCACAGGGTGGCGGCGAGCCGGGCGGCCACTGTTCCGCCAGCCCGCCGTCGATCCGATCGACGTAGAGGTCGGGCGTAGTATCGACATCCTGCTTGACAAGGGACTGCGCCGTACGGAAGAAAACGCTGCTCCCGTCCAGCGTGGCGTCGGCGAAATTGCTTTCGCCGCTGCCGGTGCCGGTCGAGATCAGCGAATAGACGCCGTTTCGCCAGGCGTAGACGTCGAGGCTGCCGTTGACGTCGCGCGGCAGCAGCCGGTTCGGCGTGTCGAGGAAGACGGTGCCGTTGTCGAGCACCGCACGTGGGTAGTGGTCGCCGTACGCGAGTTGATGGACCTCCTGCCCACCGAGGTCGGAGTGACCGAGGGTTGGATCCGCACATGAGACACAGGTCAGCTTGTTGGAGGCATATTCGTAAGCGAAAACCTGCATGCACGATTCGGGAGGGTTGAGCGACCGACCCGGGCAAGCAGGATTCGGCGGGTTGGGGCCTGCCATCGGGCTGGCCGAGCCGAACGCGAAGTGAGTGCCGTCGGGGCTGGCAAGCGCCTCGTAAGGGCCGTTGAATTCATTCTGGCTTGCCCCCGTCTGCCCGATCCACTTGATCTGACCGCCGTGGAGCGCGTAGAGGTTGACTGCATTGATGGGCGGTTTGGTTGCGCCTTCGGCCAACAGCCCGGTCGCCGTGAAGTAGACGTAGGAGCCTTCTTCGCTGACCGCCAGGACCCTGACGAGCCCTGCGGCGCCAGGCAGCAGTCCGATCAGTTCACCGCTTTCGACGTCGTAGCGGTAGATCCCTCGGCCCGACCCTTCGGTGAGCGATGAACCGCTCGTGAAGATGACCTCGGACCCGTCGGGACTGGCGGCGATGAATTCGGCCGGGTAGACGGTTCCCGCATCTTCGCTGCGCTGTGAGGCGGAGATCGGCACCGTCCGCGAGTCGTCTTCGCGCATGTAGAGCGCCCCAGGACCGTATTCGCCGACCATGAAGAAGGCGCGGGAGCCGTCTTCGGACATGGCGTGCGAGTAGCCGACGCTGCTCGACGGGAGGTGGGCAGAAGCTGCGATTTCGCCGTTGGGGAGGACGTCGATCAACCGCGCCCTGCCGTCGGTGAAGTCATAAAGATGCGGCGGACCTTCGGTGACTTCGCCGCTGAGATCGCTCCTCGACTTCAGCAGCAGATGGCTCCAATCGCGGGAGCCGTCGACGTAAAATTCGCCGCCGGCGCCGGCGGCTTCACTGAACAGGGTTTCGCCCTCGCGCGCGGCGACAAGTTCGCGCTGGCCGGTGACGTTGTCCCGGATGTAGATGTTGGAGCCATTTTCAATCGCGCCGGGCAGAAGGGCAACTTTGCTGGCCTGTAGCGTTTTCGTGAAGTCGGGCGAGCTGACCGCGCTGGGATGGGCGTTGAGGACGCCGGTGCTGTTGAACTGGGGAGCGTCCAGCCCCTGGGTGGCCCAGTTGATAGCGCCGCGACGCGCGACATAGGAGGAGTACCAGGGGGCGGCGGCATTGGAGGCGAACGAGCCGTAAGAGAAGAAGCCGGCCGCGTCGCCGTCGGGCGAGACGCGGACGCTGATCGTCCCGTTCACGTAGCCGCCTTCCTTGAGCGCGGGCGAGACCAGCTCGTAGGCACGGCATTCCGGCAGCAGCGCGGACGGCCCACGCCGGAATTCTTCGTTCGGGCATTCAGCGGCGGCCGCGGTAGCCGGGCCGACGATCGCCGCGAGGGCGACCAGGCACAGGCAGGCGAGGCCGAAGGCTGCGCTCCCGATGGTCATAGGCGATCGCGGGGGCGATGCCGTCGCTTGACGTCTCACTCGGTACCCCTCCTTGTCCCGTGGCGTCGCCCCTTCCCTCCCGCTCGTGCGGGTCCCTGGCCGAGGCTCAGCCATCTGTCTCTCTCCTGTCGACAAGCCGGACTTCCCGAGATCGGTTGCCCTGCTTTCGACGCTGTGAATGGAAACGTAGAAATACCACTGTGTCAAGAGTAGATTCGGTATCGAGGTGACGATGTCATGGATTTGTGCAATTCAAATGGCTCTATAAAGCGGTTTAATCTTCCATGTGGGACCAGGAACATTGCATGAAATAACAGTCATAGACGTACCAACTCTTGAGGTTCAAAGCCAATGAGGACTCCCTGGGGAGAGTCGAACGAGCTGCGCGACCGGCGTCTTCGCCCTGGCTCCGGACTGTCCCGAGCGGCCACCGAGCGGAACCAGCGGGAACGGCTTTTCGGGGCGCTCACGGCGGTCGTGGCCGAGCGGGGGTACGAGGCGACGACGGTTGCCGACGTGGTCGAGCTGTCGGGTGTGTCGCGGAGCTCGTTCTACCGGCACTTCGACGATAAGCAGCAGTGCTTCGTCGCCGCCGTCGATGCGTTGATCGGGCCGGCGCTGGAGCGGCTGGCGGCGGACGACGGCGTGGTCGCCGACGAGGCACGGGCGCGAGAAGGGTTCTTCGGGTTGCTCGAGCTGGTCGCGGCCCAGCCGGCCGCGGCGAAGATGTGCCTGGTCGAGATCCACGCCGCGGGGCCGGAGGCGGCGGCGCTGCACGACGCGATCCTCGACGGCCTGGCCGACCTGGCGGGGCAGATGTTCGAGCAGATACCCGGTCGTGAAGGGATGCCGGAGGAGCTGGTGCGCGGGATCGTCGGCGGAGTGCAAAAGGCCGTCTACAAGCGGCTGCTGCGCGACGAAGCGGAGGCGCTGCCGGAGGCGGCAGCGGGGCTGTGGGACTGGGTCCTCTGCGTGCCACCGCCGCCGGGGCCGCTGCGCCCGGCGCGGCGCAGATGGCTACGGCCGCGGCCGTTCGAGGAGCGCCAGGCGTCCTCCGCCCCACCCGACCGGCTGCTACGGGCGCTGGCGGCGGTGGTCGTCGAGCGCGGCTACCAGGAGACGACGGTGGCGGACGTGGTCGAGCGCGCGCACACCTCGCAGCGCACCTTCTACAAGAGCTTCCGCGACAAGGAGGCGGCGATGGTCGCCGCGCTCGACGCCTCCTCGGCGCAGATGATGGCCGCCGCGCTGCCCGCCTTCCGCCGCGCCGGCGACTGGCCGGAGTCGGTCCACCACACGCAGGAGGCGATGTTCCGCTTCGCCGCCCTGGAGCCGGAGTACGGACGGCTCGGCGCGGTCGAGATCTACGCCGCGGGGCCGCCGGCGCTGGAGCAGCGGGAGATGGTGACCGAAGGGATGGAGGGGCTCCTGGCCGCGGGATTCGAGCTGGCCCCGGAGACGCCGGCGATGGCCCCCGAGGCGATCGGCGGCGCCCTCTACGCGATGCTCTACGACTTCATAAAGGCCCACGGCCCCGAGCGCCTGCCGGAACTGCTGCCCGCCGCCGCCTACATCACCCTCTCCCCCTTCCTCGGCGCCGAGGAGGCCTACGCGGTCGCGGCAAGGTGACGCCGGCGGAGCGCCTCGAGTCTCAGCAGCAGGAGCCCCGGCGGCGGTCCCGCTCAGGCCGCCGTCCAGAGACAGGACAGCGGCCACGCTTCGAGGCGGTCGCCGAAACGGAGTGGCTCGCCGCCGGCGTAGAGCACGACGCCGCGGACGAAGCGGTCGTCGAGGCTGTCCCGCAGCCTGATCAGGTGCTTGAAGTCATCGGCGCGGACGGTCGCGGCTGCCTTGACCTCGAGGCCGGTGACTTCGCCGCCCGTGCCTTCGAGCACGAAGTCGACCTCGACGCCGCGCGCGGTTCGCATGTGCATCAGTGCGGTTCGCGGGCTCGCGGCGGCGAGCTGCTTCGCGAGCTCCATTCCGACGAAGCACTCCAGCACTGTGCCGAGCAGCGCGTCGTCCCTCTCCAGCCGCGTGCGGTCGGCCCGCAGGAGGTGCATCAGCAGGGCGGAATCGGCGATCAGCAGCTTCGGCGCCTTGGTGATCTGCTTGATCCGATTCGAGTGCCAGGCGGGCAGCCGACGGACCAGGAAGACGTGCTCGAGCAGAGTGAGGTACCGGTCCAGCGAGCTTCGCGGGATTCCCACCGAGCTGCCTACGTCGGCCTTGTTGAGCGGCGCTCGCACCCGCGCGGCGAGCGAGGCGAGCAGGGCGGGGATCTCCGCCAGGCGCTCGATGTTTGCGAGGTCGCGCAGGTCGCGCTGCACGATCGCCGACAGGTAGGCGTCCAGCCACTCTGCACGCCGATCGTCCGGGCGCGACACCGCCTCCGGGAAGCCGCCGCGAGCGAGCCGCTCGATCATCTCCCCGCGCGGCGTCGCGGGCGCCGCCGGCCCCCGGGTGCCCGACTCGACCAAGGCCGGGACGATCCCCGGGTCGACTCCCGCGATCTCCGCCTGCGAGAAGGGCCAAAGGGTATGGACCTCGATGCGGCCGGCAAGCGACTCTGAGACGGTCGGCAGCAGCATCACCTGAGCGGACCCGGTGAGGATGAACCGGCCGGGCCGGCGGTCGCGGTCGATCGCCGCCTTGATCGGCAGTAGCAGCTCGGGCGCCCGCTGGATCTCGTCGATCGCAACCGTTCCCGTCGGGCCCTCGACGAAGCCGATCGGATCCTGCCGCGCGGCCTCCAGGTTGCCGAGATCGTCGAGGGTCAGGTAGCGGGCGTCGGCGTCAGCGGCGATCAGCTCCTTGACCAGAGTGCTCTTGCCCGCCTGCCGCGGCCCGACGACCATTACCGCAGGCGTATCTGCGAGCGCGGCCACCAGGCGGGGAGACAAGGCACGCTTGACCGGTTGCAGAGTCATCTCGTGGGCATTATATGACCATGAGGTGGGCGATCCATGCATCGCCTGAAATCGAGTCCTTCTGACACCGCCCTCCCGAGATGCGTCTTCGAGGAGGAGGCCTACGCGGTCGCGGTGGGCTGCGACCAGCGGCGCGCCTCGGCGAAGCCGAGGTAGGGCATCAGGGCGAGGAAGGTGAGGTCGGGGGCGACCGCGGGGAGGGTGGGACCGCGGCCCGCTTCGAGCTCGAGGTTGATCTGGCGGGCGATCCGCATGATCAGGGTCGGCGCGGCGGGGAGGCGCCGGTTGCGGGGCGGCGCGCCGTGTTCGAGCAGCGTGGCGAGGTCGTCGACCAGGGCGAGGAGCGCCTCGTCGTCGCCGTGGCGACGGCCCGCTCCTTCGGTGAGGGTGCGGCCGGCGTCGGGGTCGGCGGCGGCAAGGTCCACCGCGGCGCCGACCGCGGCCGCGACCCGGGCGGGCCAGGTCGCCTGACCCTCGCAGGCCTCCTCGATCGCGACCTCGAGGCGCCGCCGACAGTGGCCGAAGTGGGTCATCGCAGCTCCGCGGCGGCGGTTGACGACCGACGAGGCCACGACATCAGGGTCGCCCCATCCCCGCCCGGAAGTCGGCTCCGGTCAGCGGCACGCTCAGCCCGGGGAAGGTGACCCGCAGGCTGCCCCTCCAGGGGGCCCCGGCACGGGCGGCGAAGCGGGCGGTGCCGGAGAAGGGCGCCGGCGGCGTCACCGCCGCCCAGGTGAGCGGGCGGTTGAAGCGGAAGGAGGAGACGGGCGCGCCTGCCTGCGCGCGACGGACGACGGTGACTCCGTCCGCGTTCCGTTCCTCGACCCGCGCGCGGAAGCTGACCCCGCCCCGCCCGGGCGCCGCGCGGAACCTCGAACCGGTCCCCGGGTCGACCGCGGACAGGACCGCGCCTCCCGTGGTCGCCGCGGCGGGCATCGACGAGGAGGCGACCGCCGCGCCGGAGGTCGAGCCCGGCGTCTCGCAGCCGGGCGGCGGCGGCGTCCCGACCGAGCCGCGGGCGCTGGTCGCGGCGACCGTCGTGTAGCCGCCCTCGCCTTCGAAGCTGATCGTGCCGACGAAGACCCCGAGGCGCCTGACCACCCGGCCCGGCCGTCCGCAGACCTGCCGCGCGGTGCTGACGACGCGCCGGCCGGAGGGGCGGAAGCGCACGGCGATCCGGCCGAGTTCACCGAGAGCGGCTTCCACCGCCTCGGGACCGGCGGCCTTGGCGGGCGCCGTGTAGATGGTGGAGGCGCCATTGCCGGTGCCCGCCGAGCGGAGGCGTCCCGACGGCCCGAAGGTCGCGACGGGCGCCCACCGTTCCGAAGCGATCACCGTGACCTCGTCGCCTTGGCTGGTGACGTCGACGACGAAGCCGTTGCTGCCGCGGAGGCTGAACGAGGCCGATTGCGGCTGCGCCCCGCGGGCCGTCCCAGAGCCGAAGAAGAGCGCGACGGAAGCTGCGACAGCGAGGAACAGGAAGGCTTGATGAGAGCGGATCCGAGAGGCCCGAAGCACGAGATGAATAGGAACATATATGGACCAATATGTCAATCACCGGCCGAGAAGACAGCGTGTCTGCGGTCCGGATTATCTCTCGATATACCGCTTGGGATAGGGATATAGGCGGCTATATCCGCTGAGCCTCAATCCTCACCAAAAGGATCACTGAAGTACCAGCTCTCCCCAACGTTGCTCGCCGCATTCAGGAACATCAGCGGACCAAGATATCGTCGCGCAGATGGTCCAGACGCCATGGGGAAATGTCGAGGAATTGCGCTCCCGCAAGCTGCGGCCGGGCGGCGCCTCCTCGGAGGAGGAGACGACGTCCAACCAGCGCGAACGGATCTTCGGCGCGATCGTGGCGGCGGTCGCCGAAAAGGGCTACGAGGCGTCCACCGTCGGCGACATCAGCGAGCTGTCCGGGGTCTCCAAGAGCAGCTTCTACGAGCACTTCGCCGACAAGGAGGCGGCGTTCGCGGCCACGGTCGAGGCGCTGCTCGCGCCCTCGCTCGAGTACGCCCGCGCGAACGGGATCGGCGGTGACGAGGAGGAGGCCCGCCGCGGGTTCGAAGGCGGGCTCGGGCTGGTCGCCTCCCAGGCGGCCGCCGCGCGGCTCTGCCTCGTCGACATCTATGCCGCCGGCCCGCGGGCGGTCGCGTTGCTCGAGGGCACCCTGGCGGAGTTCGAGCAGCTGCTGTCCCAGACGTTCGACCGGATCGGCGGGCGCGAGGGCATGCCCGTCGAGATCGTCCGGGCGCTGATCGGCGGCGTCCAGAAGGTCATCTACAAGCGGCTGCTGCGCGGCGAAGAGGCCGAGCTGACCGACCTCGCCCCCGAACTCTGGCGATGGCTCCTCTCGGTCCCCCCGCCCCCCGGACCGCTGCGCCCGAGCCGCGTGCGCACGGTGAAGGCGCTCAGCTTCGAGGATCGCCAGCTCCCCTCCGCCCCGCCGGAGCGGCTGCTGCGGGCCCTCGCGGCGGTCGTCTCCGAGAAGGGCTATCAGGAGGCCAAGATCGCCGAGATCGTCGAGCGGGCGAAAACGTCCCGGCGCACCTTCTACGAATACTTCGAGAGCAAGGAGGACGCGATGGTGGCCGCCCTCGACAGCGGCTCGGCGCAGATGCTGGCCGCGGCGCTCCCCGCCTTCCGCCGCGGTGGTGACTGGCGCCGCGCCGTCCGCGACACCCAGCGGGCGATGCTCCACTTCGCCGCCGAAGAGCCCGAGTACGGCCGGCTCGGCGCGGTCGAGATGTACGGGGCGGGGCCGCGCGCGCTGGAGCAGCGGGAGATGGTGACCGAAGGGATGGAGGGCCTCCTGCAGCCGGGCTACGAGGTCGCCCCCGACGTCCCGGCGATCGCGGCCGAGGCGGTCGGCGGCGCCCTCTACGCGCTCCTCTACGACTTCGTCAAGGCGGAGGGCCCGGAGCGGCTGCCGGTGCTGGTGCCGACCTTCGTCTACGTCACCTTGGCGCCCTTCCTCGACGCCGAGGACGCCTACGCCGTCGCCACGGGGTGAGCCTTGACGCGACGCGGGCAGTGTCGACCGGCCCTCACGGACCCTCCCGGCCCCGCGCCGCCTCCAGAGCCTCGAGATCGTCGCGGTCGCGAGCGCGGTCACTGGCCCGCTTCATCGCCAACAGGTCGTCGAGCGAGCAGACCTTCACCTTCAGCCCGTCGATGTCCACCTCGCTCGCCCGCGCGTCGAGAGCGGCGAATGGGGGAATCTGCGGCAGGCCCTGCAGGACGTCGACCCGGCCGAGGTCGGTGAGGACGAGGGTCCGGTCGCCGGTCCGGAGGAAGGTTCTGATGGCGGACGGCTCGAGAAGTTGTCCGCCAACTTCGACCTTGCCACCGAGATCGACCAGCAAGGCGTCCAGCCGCGCCAGATTCTCGGTCGACGGATCGGGCACCAGATCAACGTCCCGGGTCGCGCGCAGATAGCCCCAGGCGTTGACGGCGAGACCGCCGACCAGGACGAAATCGACCTCGGCCGCGCGCAGGCGCTCGAGAAGAGTGCGGAGCCGAAGAGGTTGTGGCGTCACCGCGGACGGGCGGCGCCGGTGAAGGTCGACAGGTATTCGCTCAGCGCGAGGCCCTCGGCCAGGTTCTCGGCGAGCGAGCGGCTGGCGTCTTCGCGCAGCTGACGGCGGCGCGACTCCTCGTTGTCACTCCAAGCCTTGGCTGGGTTGCCGTGGAATCCCTGCTCGTCGCCAGATTTCATGGCGCAAAGGGTAGCTCCACGACGGCCCTATTCGTGGATCTTCTCGCCCCGCTCGAGCATCGCGAGGAATTTGCGCAGGCGGCGTTCGCGGGTCTCGGGCTTCTTGGCCTCGCCGAGGCGGTAGGTGATCGCGTAGCGGTTGGCGCTGTCGAGGTCGGCGAAGGCGGCCGAGGCGGCGGGGTTGGCGTCGAGCTCGCGCTGGAGGTCGTCGGGGACCGCGGCGGTGCGCTGGCCCTCGTAGGCGGCCTCCCAGCGGCCGTCGGCCTTCGCCGCCGCCACCTCCGCGGCGCCCGCGGGACGGAGGGCGCCGGCGGCCTCCAGGGCTTCGGCCTTCTCGCGGTTGATCCGCGACCAGCGGCCGCGGGGACGGCGGGGCGTGAAGCGCTGCAGGAAGTGGGTGTCGTCGAGGCCGCGCTTCTGGCTGTCGATCCAGCCGAAGCAGAGGGCCAGCTCGACCGCCTCGGCGTAGGTGACGCTCGGCTCCGGCGCGCCCTTCTTGGCGATCTTCAGCCAGAGGCCCGGCGAGGTGGCGGCGTTGTCCTCGAGCCACGCCTCGAGGTCCGCCGGGCCGGCGAAGAGGAGGGTCGGCAGGTCGTCGGCCATGGCGTCCTCAGCCGCCCAGCCGCTCGGCCAGCTCGTCCGCGCCCAGCGACTCGACCTCGACAACCTTGTCCCGGGACTTCGCGCCGCGGACGACGCTGACCCGCGACGGGGCGACGCCGACCTGGGCGGCGATCAGCTTGCAGAGGGCGCGGTTGGCGCGCCCGTCGGTCGGCGGCGCCGAGACCCGCGCGCGCAGCACCCCGTCCTCGAAGCCCAACAGGGCGTCACCGCGCCCGCGCGGGCGCAGCCGCACAGACACTCGTGCCGAGTCATTCATCCCGCGACCCTACCGACGTAGTAGAAATGGTTGACAAAGACACTAAATCACGATCAGGAGGACCTATGGCTGCGATCCCCGACAAGGCGAAGCACCTATTCGAAAACAAGGACTTCGCCCACGTGGCGACCGTGAACAAGGACGGCTCGCCGCAGGTGTCGGCGATCTGGATCGGACTCGACGGCAACCTCGTCACCTTCAACACCGCCGAGGGCCGGGTGAAGACCGACAACCTGCACCGCGACGAGCGGGTGGCGATCTCGATCCACGCGCAAGAAAACCCCTACGAGAACCTGATCATCCAGGGCAAGGTCGTCGAGATGACCAAGGACGGCGCCGACGACGACATCGACGCCCTCGCCAAGCGCTACATGGGCGTCGACTCCTACCCCCACCGCCAGCCAGGCGAAGAACGCGTGATCGTGAAGATCCAGCCGGAGAAGGTGAACCACACGAGCTATTAGCGTAAGGCCACACGTCCGGGAAGCTGTCGCCCGGGGAAGGGATGGGGACCCGCAAGCTGTCGCCCGGGTTAGGGACCCGCCCCTCTCGCCACGGCCCGGGCAGGCTGTGGCCGTGGCGAGAGGGGCGGG
>Ga0209916_1000662_pt1 | contig 46876 bp, 38 predicted proteins | sample ThiBio_1000_plan_FD_183956 | JGI IMG/M metagenome (GOLD analysis project Ga0209916, IMG submission 183956) | Wastewater bioreactor microbial communities from Cape Town, South Africa - Thiocy_solids_2 (SPAdes) | ecosystem: Engineered > Bioreactor > Thiocyanate-remediating > Anaerobic-Aerobic ... | reverse complement strand
CAAGAGCTACCGGCTCAAGGAGGCCGCCGCACGCCTGACCATCACCCCCGACCCTGCATAATCACCCCGTCCTGCCTGGAGCAGTTTGACTGGCCAAAAGTGGAGCAGTTTGGGGTGGCCATCGGGGGTCCGGATGATTGGGAACACCACCACGTCGCAGCAAAGTGCGCACTCTCGCAAGCAGTTCAGAAAACGCGAAGGGCTTCACGAGGTAGTCATCGGCCCCCAACTCAAGCCCCTTGACGCGATCATCCACGCTACCGCGCGCGGTCAGAAAAAGCACCGGTACCTGTTTCCCCGCCTCCCGCAGCGACTGCACAATGTGCCATCCGGTGACATCCGGCAGCATGACGTCCAAGACTATTAGGTCATAGGGCTCGGTCATGGCCATGTGGTGCCCATCCAGACCGTTGCGTGCCAGATCGACCACGAATCCTGCTTCGATGAGACCTTGCCTGACATAGTCAGCAGTCTTGTTTTCGTCCTCGACTACCAGCAGTTTCATTGCTTTTCCCTATGAAAATCCCGCGCTCGGGGGCCGCACCCCCGATTCGCACCATCGCTCACGGTGCAATGTACGGAGCCATACCTGCCACCAACATGACTCAATGATTACATGAATGTAATCAACGGGTCATTCATCCGAAAGTGGCAAGTTCGTAGCATGACCTCCATACGCCAAATCGTGCCGTCCTGAACAGGGTGGCTCAAAGGCAACTTTTCAAGCTCTATGGAGGATTCAAGGCCATGCCGCCTCGTTCGCCCTTTCTTATTACTCCATCACACGGTTTGTCTCGCCGCCGCTTCGTGCAAGGGCTGGCCGCTGGCGGCGTCCTGGCCGGTTTGTCGTCACCTGCTCTGAAGGCTTTCGCACAGCAGCGCTCGGCACACGGGGCGGCACCAATTCTGAGAGGCACTGAATTCGATCTGGTGATCGCCGAGTCGCCTGTGAACTTCACGGGCAAGCCTGGGGTGGCGACAACGATCAATGGCTCGCTGCCCGGCCCGACCCTGCGTTGGCGCGAGGGGGAAACGGTCACGATCCGGGTCACCAATAAGCTGCGTGAATCTACGTCTATTCACTGGCACGGCATCATCCTGCCGTATCAGATGGACGGCGTTCCGGGCATCAGCTTCAGGGGGATCGCGCCTGGCGAAACCTTCACCTACCGTTTCAAGGTCCAGCAAAGCGGCTCCTACTGGTACCACTCGCATTCCGGCTTCCAGGAACTCACTGGCATGTACGGGTCGATCATCATCGATCCCGCTGGCCCGGAGACCATTCACGCCGATCGCGACCACGTGCTGCTGTTCTCGGACTGGACCGACGAAGACCCGATGCGTGTCTTCACCAAGCTCAAGTCCCAGAGCGACTATTACAACTACAACCAGCCCACGGTCTTCGATTTTTTCCGTGACGCCTCGCGCGACGGCATGGCCGCCGCGATCGACAAGCGCAAGATGTGGAACGAGATGCGGATGAACCCCACGGATCTTGCTGATCTGTCGTCCGCGACGCTGACCTATCTCGCCAACGGTGTGACGCCGGCCGGCAACTGGACGGCGTTGTTCCGCCCTGGTGAGCGCGTGCGGCTGCGCATGGTCAACGGTGCCGGCAATACCTTCTATGACGTGCGGATTCCCGGCCTGAAACTCACCGTCGTGCATGTCGATGGCGTGGACGTGGAGCCTGTGACGGTCGATGAGTTCCGCTTCGGACCTGGCGAAACCGTCGATGTCATCGTCCAGCCGCGCGACGACGCCTACACAATCTTCGCGCAGTCCATGGATCGCACCGGATATGCGCGGGCCACGCTGGCAGTGCGTGAGGGTCTCCAAGCTCCCGTCCCAGCAATCGACCCCATCGAATGGCTAACCATGAACGACATGATGGGTGCCATGGGCCAAGGCATGTCGGGTCAGCCCATGGAGATGACCGGGATGACCGGGATGACCGGGATGACGGGCATGACCGGAAAGGACGCGGGCTCCATGTCTGGAATGGACCACGGAGCGATGGGTGGCATGAACCATGGCGCCATGAACCACGGGAGCATGAACCACGGCATGGCGATGGATCACAGCCAGCATGCCGCTGGTGCGAGCGGATTGGCAGTGCCTAGCACAACCGCGCGCCACGCTCGCACCGAGTACGGCGCGAGCACGGACATGCGCGTTGACATGGCGCGCACCAATCTCGATGACCCCGGCATCGGCTTGCGCAACAACGGTCGACGGGTGCTGACACTCGCTGACCTGCACACGCCCTCGGGTCCTCTGGACAAACGCGGCCCTGGGCGGGAGGTCGAACTGCACCTGACGGGCAACATGGAGCGCTACTCGTGGTCCTTGGACGGACTGGAGTTCGGGAAGTCCACGCCCGTGCATTTCCGCCACGGCGAGCGACTGCGGGTCATCCTGCACAACGACACCATGATGACCCATCCCATGCACCTGCATGGCATGTGGAGCGAGTTGGAAAGCCCCGACGGCAAATTCCTCGCCCGCCGCCATACGCTGCCGGTACAGCCCGCGCAACGCATCAGCTTCCTGGTGACGGCCGACGCGCTCGGTCGTTGGGCCTGGCACTGCCATCTGATGTTCCACATGGATGCCGGCATGTTCCGTGAAGTCGTGGTGTCCTGAACCAAGCGCACAAGGAAGATCAAGAATGTCCAAAGCACTCCCCATTCGCGCGCTGGCGACCACGCTCCTGGCTCTGGTGAGCGTTGCCGCTCAGGCGCAAGCGCAAGACGATCATGCGGCGCACGGCCACGCCGACACTCAGGCGACCACCGTGCCGGCCACACCACCCGCCGCGCCTGCAGCCGATCCGCACGCCGGTCACGCAACTTCAGCAGACGGTGCGGCCGCCGCCCCGGCCATGGACCACGGCAACATGCAAATGCAGGGCGGCTCGGCGCCGCCCGACGCACGCGATCCCCATGGCTATTCCGATGGCCAGCAACTCGGCTCGGGCGACTACGCCGTACCTGGTGTGCCGCGCCTGATGATGGCCGATGAACATACGTTCGCCTCGCTACGCGGAGAAACCCTGGAGCGGCGCTTCACACGCAAAGGGGACGATTCCACGGCCTACGACCTCCAGGCATGGTTCGGAACGACCTACAACAAGGCCGTCGTGAAAGCCGAGGGCGACATCGCCAAGGGAAAGCTCGAAGAGTCGCGCACCGAGCTTCTTTGGGGGCATGCCATCGCGCCGTATTGGGACACGCAGCTTGGTATTCGCGTGGACAACGGCGAGGGGCCGAGTCGCCAATGGCTGGCCTTTGGCGTGCAGGGTCTCGCACCCTATTGGTTCGAGTTGGAAGCGACCGGCTATGTCGGCAATGACGGCAGGACCGCGCTGCGCCTTGAAGGCAGTTACGAGCTGCTGCTCACGCAACGCCTGATTCTGGAGCCTCGCGCCGAATTGCAGTTCTACGGCAAGGACGACCCAGAGCGGCGCATCGGCAAGGGGCTTGCCGATGCGTCGGCGGGCCTGCGCCTGCGCTACGAAATCAGCCGCCAGTTCGCGCCCTACATCGGCGTTGAACGCGCGGGCAGCTTTGGCCGCACTGCGGATTACGTGCGCGCCGAAGGTGGCCGCGCACAGCAAACGCGCTGGGTGGCCGGCGTTCGATTCTGGTTCTAGTCATTTATTTTGGGAGACAAGCCATGAACAATCATGACGATGGACAGCAGGCCAAGGGGTCGAGGCGCCAGGCATTGATCGCTGGCCTGCTGATGGTGGCACTTGCCGGGCCTGGCATGGCGCAGAGCCGGCCCGTCGCCAAGGTATGGAAGGACCCGAACTGCGGATGCTGCAAGGATTGGGTCACGCACCTTGAAGGTGCCGGCTTCGATGTGCAGGTTCTGGATACCGGCAACGCGGCCGCTCGCGCGCGCCTGGGCATCCCGCAGAAATACGGTTCGTGCCACACCGCGCAGATCGGCGGCTACGCCATCGAAGGCCACGTACCCGCGGCGGACATCCAGCGGCTGCTTCGCGAGGCGCCTCGGGCCATCGGCCTCGCGGCGCCGGGCATGCCGGTCGGCTCGCCGGGCATGGATGGTCCGGCCTACGGCGGACGCAAAGACGCCTACGACGTGCTGCTGATCGGAACGGACGGCAACAGCACGGTCTATCAGGCGCATCGCTGAACAACCATCACTTTTCCTGCGGAGATACGCCATGCGGCATGAGCACACACAGACGTCCAGCCTTCGACCTCGTTTCTGGCGATCGAGCTATGGCGTTGCCTTCCTCATCATTGCTGCGGTCGCTGCGTATTTCCTGCTCAAGGACCACACGGCACACGTCGCCAACTATCTCCCATTGCTGCTGTTGGCGGCATGCCCGCTGATGCACTTTTTCATGCACCGCGGCCATGGCCATGATGGACATGAACGGGCGGCGGATCAGGCCAAAGACGACGCATCGGGCAAAGCTGACGCGCCCGGGGAGACGAAGCAATGAGTTCAACCGACAAGCCTTCGGGGCAGCAGCACACGCATCCCGGCATGGCCGGAATTGCCACGCCGTCCACCTCACATGCGCATCATCGTCACGCCCCACATTCAGGTGGTAGCGATACGGCCGGGGCCTCCACCAGCTCGCCGCCTGATGCCGCGACACGGGACCCGGTTTGCGGCATGGCCGTCACCGCAGCGTCGGAGCACCGCTCGGTACACCAGGGCAACACTTATCTCTTTTGCAGTCCGGGATGCAAGCGCAAATTCGACGCCGAGCCCGCGCGATATGCCGCCGCCAATGCAGGCAATGGCGCAGCGCTGCATTGCCATACCAGTGCGTCGAGCCCAGCCGTGCCGCAAGCACCCGCTGTCGCACCCGGAACGATCTACACCTGCCCCATGCACCCGGAGATCCGCCAGGACCATCCGGGAACCTGCCCAAAGTGCGGGATGACGCTGGAGCCGCTGCTGCCCGACCTCGATGAAGACAATCCGGAGCTGCGCGATTTCTCGCATCGCTTCTGGTGGACCTTGCCGCTGACGCTCGTGGTCCTGGCGCTGGCTATGCTGGGCGAACGCCTGCACCTGATGGACATGGCCACGCAGAGCTGGGTGGAACTGGTGCTGTCGCTGCCGATCGTGCTCTGGGCCGGATGGCCCTTCTTCGAGCGTGGGTGGCTGTCGCTGGTCAATCGCAGCCCGAACATGTGGACGCTTATCGGGCTAGGGACGGGGGCCGCTTTCGTCTACAGCGTCGTGGCGACCGTGGCACCCGAGGTGTTTCCGGCGTCGTTCATGTCCATGGGACGGGTGGGCGTTTACTTCGAGGCCGCCGCCGTCATCATCTCGCTGACCCTACTCGGCCAGTTGCTGGAATTGAAGGCACGCTCCCAGACCTCGGCGGCCATCAAGTCGCTGTTGGGGTTGGCGCCCAAGACCGCACGGCGCATCAACGCGGATGGCAGCGAGGAGGACGTGCCGCTCAGCCATGTCCACGTCGGCGACCTGCTGCGCATCCGGCCTGGCGAGAAAGTGCCGGTCGATGGCGTTGTCCACGAAGGCAGCAGTTCGATTGACGAGTCCATGCTGACAGGTGAGCCGCTGCCGGTCAGCAAGCGCGTGGGAGACAAGGTGATCGGGGCCACGCTCAACACCAGCGGCGCGCTGATCATGCGCTCGGAGCGGATCGGCTCGGACACGGTGCTGTCGCAGATAGTCCAGATGGTCGCTCAGGCGCAGCGCTCCAAGGCGCCGATGCAACGCATGGCGGACGTGGTCGCGGGCTACTTCGTGATGGCCGTCGTCGCCATCGCGATCACGACTTTCTTCGTCTGGGGCTTCTTCGGACCGCAGCCAGCCTGGGTCTACGGAATGATCAATGCCGTGGCGGTGCTGATCATCGCCTGCCCGTGCGCGCTGGGGCTGGCCACGCCGATGTCGATCATGGTCGCCACGGGCCGCGGTGCCACGCAAGGCGTACTGTTCCGCGACGCCGCCGCCATCGAAAATCTGCGCAAGGTCGATACGCTGGTCATCGACAAGACCGGGACCTTGACAGAAGGCCGGCCCGCCTTCGATCGGGTTGTGGCGGCTACCGGGTTCACGGACGACGAAGTGCTGCGCCTGGCGGCCAGTTTGGACCAGGGCAGCGAACATCCCCTGGCCGAGGCGATCGTGCAGGCCGCCCGTGCCCAGGGCCTTGAACTCTTCAAGCCCCAGACGTTTGAGTCGGGAACCGGCATCGGCGTGCGAGGAAAGGTTGAACACCAGCAACTGGCTCTGGGCAATACCGTCCTTATGGAGCAGTCTGGCGTGTCCGTGACACCGCTGGTGCCACAAGCCGAATCGCTTCGCAGCGAGGGCGCCAGCGTCATGTACCTCGCTGTAGATGGTCAGCTTGCTGGATTGCTTGCAGTGTCTGACCCGATCAAGGACAGCACTCCCGAAGCCTTGGCCGCGTTGAAGGCCGCGGGCCTGCGCGTCATCATGGCCACCGGGGACGGCCAGACGACCGCCCAGGCGGTGGGTGCACGTCTGGGCATCGACGAGGTCCACGGCGAGGTCAAGCCGGCTGACAAGCTCATGCTGATCGAGCGCTTGCAGAAGGAAGGTCGGATCGTGGCCATGGCCGGCGACGGCATCAACGACGCGCCTGCCCTGGCCAAAGCCGACGTGGGAGTCGCCATGGGTACCGGAACCGACGTGGCCATGAACAGCGCCCAGGTCACGCTGGTCAAGGGTGACCTGCGCGGAATCGCTGTGGCTCGAACGCTCTCGGTAAGCACCGTGCGAAACATGAAAGAAAACCTCATGTTCGCCTTTCTCTACAACGCGCTGGGCATTCCCATCGCCGCTGGCGTTCTCTATCCCTTCACCGGCTGGTTGTTGTCTCCCCTGATTGCAGCGCTGGCGATGAGCCTGAGTTCGGCCTCGGTGGTCGGCAACGCGCTGCGGCTGCGAGGCAGCAAGCTATGACAAACATTCCGCTCATGACTTGCAGGAGGTTGCTATAGCAAAGCGAACCGCCTTTCCGCTCCATGCCGGTGCCCAGGCGTAAGCCTCACATCGGAATTTTTCTCAACCCCCCTCACACACCAACGCAGGAATCTTTATGACCCGTTCACACCTCATCGCCAAGTTCGTCGCACCGATCGCCCTCGGCCTGTTCGCCACTGCCGCATTCGCCCATCCCTCGCTGGTGTCATCGACGCCGGCCGACAAATCGCAGGTCACCGCACCGGCCACCATCGAACTGAAGTTCTCCGAAACACTCGTGCCGCAGTTCTCTGCTGCGAACCTCGTCATGACCGAGATGCCTGGCATGGCGAATCACGGAGCGATGAAGGTCAATGCAAGTGTCTCGGGTGCCACTGACGGTAAGACGATGGTCATCACGCCGGCGCAGACGTTACAAGCGGGCAGCTACCGCGTGGAGTGGCGTGCCGTCTCGTCGGACACCCATCCGATCACCGGCAATATCACCTTCCAGGTGAAGTAACCCGATGGCCGGCGATTGGTTCACGATCGTTCTGCGCCTCGCACTCTATCTGGACATGGCGACGGCATTCGGCGTCGCCATGTTCGGACTTTATGCCTTGCGGCACGACGAGCGATCCTCCCTGATCTCGCAGCGCTATAGGGTGTTCGTCGGCGCAGCCGCCGCAATCGGCATTGGTTTGTCGATTTGCGGAATGATGGTCATGGCCAAGGCGATGTCCGGCGCGCAGAGCTACGGTGAGCTATCAACGCACATCTTTGAAATGCTCATCACCGGCACCCACATGGGCATCGCCTGGTGCATTCGTATCCTGGCACTGGTGGCCTGTGTGCTGATTTCAGTGCTGACGTTCAATCCAACATGGCGATTCGCTGCCATGGCAGGTACAGGTGGCGTGGCGCTGGCAACCTTAGCCTGGGCAGGACACGGGGCCATGGATGAAGGCGTGCGAGGATACGTCCACCTCGCTTCCGACATCGCACACCTGTGGGCTGCGGGCGCCTGGGTGGGGGCATTGCTCTCCTTCCTCATGCTTGCGGTCATCAAGCCTGCCAATCAAAGCGATTCGGTAGAGATTCTCAGCCGCACGTCGAATAGCTTCGCCCGGATAGGAACGCTGATCGTGACGGTTCTCACCGTGAGCGGCATCGTCAACTATGTGCTGATCGTCGGGCCATCGATTGATCCGCTTATCTCGACTCTGTATGGCCGGTTGTTGCTGGGAAAGCTGGTACTGCTTGGGGGAATGCTCGCTTTGGCGGCCGCGAATCGGTTTCGTCTGAGCCCCGGCCTGGAAGCGGCACTGAAGACAGGCAACCACGTGAAGGCCGCCCTGAAGCTCCGGCAGAGCTTGTTCACAGAGACGGCTCTCGCGGTTCTGATTTTGGCGGCAGTCGCGTGGCTGGGCATTCTTTCTCCTACAGGAAATTGATCCTTGCTCAGAAGATGACAGCGCATGAAGTGAATGTAATGGCCGCGTAAGTGCCCCGTAGTTAGCACACTTCTACATTAATGACGCGGCGCAAGTTGTCGCCGTTTTCACAAAGGAGTTGATTATGAAATCGCAAATCGTCGTTGCCGCCCTGTTGACAGCGCTGTCCGTGCCTGCTTTCGCCGGCCACGCGGCAGTCCAAGCGGCCAAGGAGATGGTCCCGCTGGCAGACGGTGGCACGCTCTATATCTTCAAAGACGGGCGCATGGCCCAGGAGAATCGCTTCGGACGCGCGGTGTACCAGCAGGTCGGCGCTTCGGTGGCTGCGAAGGATGGCAAGAGCATCGCCATTACCAGCAATGAAGTGGCCCGCCTGAGCTCGTTGCTCGAACAAGAGCACGGTGGTTGATTCATCCCTTGGCGCTGGGAACGCGCCTTCCTGAAACAGTTGGAGGAGGACTTGCGCGCGTCCGATCTGGACACAAGCGTAGCCTCCGCCAACCGGTCATAGCAGCCCTGCGCTCAAGCATGTAGCCGATGAGGAAAGGCCGATGGCGCGAGAAGATTGAGACATTGATTTTGAACAGTTAATAGTGCGTGGAAGTATTTGCATGGTTTTCTCTAACTGACTTGGCGTGGTTGATGATCTCGATTGCGTAATGCCTTGGAGAACTCAAAAGGAGCGCTGCATATGGAGTTGCGACACCTTCGCTGCTTTGTCGCCCTAGCCGAAGAGTTGCATTTCACGCGTGCTGCAGAACGCTTGCACATTGAGCAGCCACCTTTGTCACGAGCCATCAAGGAGCTTGAGGACGAACTCGGCGTGCTTCTCTTTGACCGGGATCGTAGGGGTACGCAGCTCACTGCGGCAGGAGCAGCATTCCTGCAAGACGCTCGCCGACTGTTTTCTGTTTTGGAACAGGCGAGGGAAAATGTCAGGGCCATTGCGTCCGGTCTGCGAGGAAGTTTGCGCATCGTGGTGTCCGACGGAGCGATCAATCCCAGGCTCTCGGCGTTCCTTGCCCAGAGCAGAGAGGAAGAGCCGGAGATTGAGATACGCCTTTCCGAAACCCCATTGGCAGAGCAGTTGCGAGGACTGCGGTCAGGCGATTTCACGCTCGGGTTTGCACACACCGCCGACGTCGGTGATGGCATCGTTGCCGAACCCATTTGGCAAGATCCATTGGTGATCGTTGTGCCCACCCGGCACGAATTGCTGGCCCACAAAGAGATTCCACTTCATGAACTCGGAAATCACCCGCTTGTCTTGTGTGATCCAAATGTCTGCGAAGGGTACTGCCGAGAATTAGCGAGACTTCTTCGGTCGCTGGAGCGCGAACCCAATGTTGTAGAGCACGTATCATCATTGGACATGATGCTTACTCTCGTGGGAGCCGGCTTCGGCGTCGGATTTACGACGGAAACCAGGATTGCGACCTGTCAGCGGCCCGATGTCGTTATTCGCCCCCTGGCGACGGCATCTGCCGTGATCACAACATACCTATTGCACGTTGACGGCGCCCCAGTGCCAGCGCTGCTTGAGCGATTCATCGCCCGCCTTCGCGCCCACTTCGGAAGCTGACGAAGCGATCTCCAAGCGATCCCTTTCATGTGTCAGGGCCAGCGCCAATGTTGCACTCCGTTGCAGCCATCAGTTCGGTGCTACTTATCTTGAGTGCTGCGGCAATCTTCAATATCAGGGCCAACGAGGGCAAGTGCTCCCCTCGCTCGATCTTGCCCATGTGCGAACGCTCGATCCCGGCCAGCGCAGCCAGTTCCTCCTGGGCAACGCCCTGATTCATACGAAACGCGCGCACGGCCTTGCCGAAAGCCAGAGCTGGTTCGGCTTCATATCTGGTTGTGCCTGGGGGACGGCCTCGTTGAACAGTACGCTTCTGCATTAGCAGAAGCGTCGAGCAGTCACTAGAATTTAACCACGTTAAATTTAACTCATACGTATCATGTCGGATTGGTTTCTTGGTCAATTCTCTTCTTGGGGGCTCTTATGCACGATGCCACCAGCCCGTCCCCCCGTCTTAGACTTGCGGTAGCGCCGGGCGTGCCGTCATCACAACTTTCGGCGCTTCTCGCGCGGCAACGCGCAGATGAGCCAAGCGTCGCCCTCATGTTTTTCGAGGTTGCAGGGGATGTCCTGCTTGAGGGGCTTCTTGAAGGTCGCTACGACGTCGGGATGTCACTTCAGGGGCATAGCGCCCCGGCTCTCAAAACGCAGCCCTTGTGGGCGGAGACAATGGCCGTCGCCATCCCGCCACGGTTCCGCTTATCCAACCGGGAGAAACTCACCATCGCCGATCTCCAGGACTACCCCATCTATCGCTGGCAGGCCGAGGCTTGTCCGCTGTTGGATGAGAGGCTGGCCTCCCTCACGCCAGCGGACCAGGCGAACATCCAGCAGGCGACTTCATTCGAGATGCTGGCCCTATGGGTTGCGGCCGGCTACGGCGTCGGGGTATCTGCGCGATCACGCATCGAGCGTGCCCATCAGTGGGGAATCTCCATGCGACCGCTCTCCGACGGCCCCTATGAAATCGTGACCTACCTGCAGCGACCCGACGCGCAGGCCGACTCCGTTTCGGAGCGATTCGAGCGCAGAGGGCTGCAAGTCACCGGGGCTGACGCCACGTAATGACACCCCAATTGCCGGGGCGATGACCCCGGCAATAGAGTGAAGCAGGGCTTAAGCCCCCTCAAGCACCACTGCGCTATCCACCAGCCGCCGGACGCTCAGCCGGACATCCTCGGGGATGGGCCGCATGGCAATGGCGTCAGGCTCATCCTCATGGCGCTGGTAGTCGCCCATGATGACCCGGACGATCACAGGCACGTTGGTGGGCGTGACTGCATCAATGGCTGCGCGATCACCCAGGTCAGGGTGCGGTTGGGTCAGCATGCGGTACAGGTCCCACGAATCCGCGTGCGGACACTGGTTCATGAGCACCTGGGCCAGCCTGTGCTTGAGCGGCACCAGTTGCCAGTCGGGGACCCGCTGCCCGCGATTGCCCAGGCTGATGGACAGGAGTTTGCCCGCTTTCAGCTCGCGGTTGATCTGGTCCTTGGACTTCCCGGCCAGCTTGCCGAAGAGCGGGACCGGCAGATTGTTCGGCGACTCGTAGATGGCCAGCATTTCCTCGCGCTCGCGCTGGATGGCGGATACTTCCGGCTCCGGGGCATGCACCGGAGCCGGCGGCACCTGCGACAGCCGCTGGAACGGGATTCCGCCGCTGTTGGGGGTCACGACGATGGGCGTGGCCACCACGGGCGGCACCCCGAGGACAGCGGGCTCGGCCGCCGTGGGGACCGCAACTACCGCACCCAGCGCTTCCTCCACTTCAGCCATCGCCGGCACGCCGTCGATGCGGATGGTCAGGTGCGCGCTCGCGGCTTCCACTTCGCCCTGTTCGAGCAGATCGAGACGGTCGGCCCAGTCCTGCATCATGCGGCGGCGCGGCTCCACGTACTTGGCGTGGTTGTAGGCCGAGCTGACCTTGTTCGGATCGGAGTGCGAAAGCTGCGCGTCCACCCAAATCTTCGGGTATCCGATCTCATTGAGCGCGGTCGAGATAGTGCCGCGGATGCCGTGGCCGGTCAGGCGTCCCTCATACCCCATGAGCTGCACGGCCTTGTTGAGGGTGTTCTCGCTGATGCGCTTCTTGAGTTCGCTGCGATGCGACAGCAGGTACTTCTGCGCCGGACGCATCACGCCCAGGAGATAGCGCACGATCTCGATGGCCTGCAGGGACAGAGGCACGATGTAGGGCGGCACGTCCTGCGGCCGCTTGCCGGCCTTGCGCATTTCGTCCTGGAGCTGCTTGACGACCTGCGGCGGGATGATCCACAAGCCGCGGTCGAGGTCGAATTGCTCGGGCTCGGCCAGCCGCAACTCGCCCGTGCGCACCCCCGTCAAGAACAGCAGCCGGACGCCAAGCTGCGTCTGCCAACCCCGGGGGTTGTAGAGCCGGAGCTTCTGAAGGAACTCGGGCAGCTCGGGAAGGTGCAGGTAGGGGTTGTGCGCCACCGGAGGCTTGGGTTCGGCCACCACGTCCAGGTCCGCTGCAGGGTTGACTTCCAGCCCCTCGGCAATGACCAGGGCATAGCGAAACATCTGATTGAACCAGGTGCGTACCTTCTCGGCGGTGGTGAACGCCTTGCGCTTCTCGATCGCCGCCACGACGCCCACGAGCTGGGACCGGCGAATGTCGTAGATCGACATCTTCCCAAGGGTGGGCAGCACGTCCTTGTTGAAGATGCGCAGAATCTGCGACAGCGTGCTTTGACGGCCTTCCTTGAGTTCCTTGCGGCGATGCTCGACCCAGGCGTCAAAGACGTTCTTGAAGGTGTATTCGCCCGCCAGCTTGGCCGCGTGCCGGCGCTGGTCGCGTTCGATTTGGGGGTCGATTCCCCTGGCGAGCAGGGCTTGGGCCTTGTCCCGCTCCGCGCGGGCCTCACGCAGGCTGAGGGCGGGATAGCCGCCGAGGGACAAGCGCTTCTGCTTGCCGAGCCAGTAGTAGCGGAAGATCCACGACTTGCCGCCTGCGGCAGAGACCATCAGGCCCAGGCAGTCGTTGTCGGAGAGGGTGTAGCGCTTGCCGGTGGTCCTTGCCTGCCGGACGGTCAGATCAGAGAGTGCCATTTCGAGGCTCCTAAGTGATGACTTAGGCCTAATGCTCGTCATGGTTCCCGCTCAGCCCCAGCAACTATCCGGTAGCCGACCCAACCGCATTCTTGTGCCTCAATTGGTCACTCAAAAACGGTAGCTGTGGGTGGATTTCCGTGGCGCTCGCTGGAATGAAAAAAGGGGCCGAAGCCCCTCTTTTCAACGACTTACAGACGTCAGTAGAAGTCTGTAGATCATAACTTGGAGCGGGAAACGAGGCTCGAACTCGCGACCTCAACCTTGGCAAGGTTGCGCTCTACCAACTGAGCTATTCCCGCGTTGGTGCACCCGCAATGGGCCGGTGCACCCTGTCTGGAGGCGCGGCCCGGAGTCGAACCGGGCTCTACGGATTTGCAATCCGGTGCATAACCGCTTTGCTACCGCGCCAGCAAGCCTTCAGAAAAAAGGGGAAGCTTTTGCCTCCCCTTTGTTTCAGGTTTCTGGAGCGGGAAACGAGGCTCGAACTCGCGACCTCAACCTTGGCAAGGTTGCGCTCTACCAACTGAGCTATTCCCGCGTACTGCAAGGATGGTGCCCTGCAGGAAGAGTGCGATTATAGGGGGTTTTCAGCCCGCTTCGCACCAACTTCTCAATGTTTTACCGATCGTGCCGGTGCGGGCGCAGGCGCCGCGGGTGCGACGGCAGCGGCGGCCGCAATTTCCTCTTCGGTCAGCGGCACTGGTTTGCGCTCGAGCGCAATTTCCAGCACCTTGTCGATCCAGCGCACCGGAACGATGTCCAACCCCTTCTTGACAGTATCCGGGATCTCCTGCAAATCCTTGACATTCTCCTCGGGGATCATCACTGTCTTGACGCCACCGCGCAGTGCCGCGAGCAGCTTTTCCTTCAGGCCGCCGATCGCCGTGACCTCGCCGCGCAGCGTGATCTCGCCCGTCATCGCCACATCGGCGCGCACCGGGATGCCCGTGAGCGCCGAGACCATGGCCGTCGCCATCGCAATGCCGGCGCTCGGCCCATCCTTGGGCGTGGCGCCATCGGGCACGTGGATGTGCAGGTCGCGCTTCTCGAACATTTCATCGCGCAGGCCAAGGGCATGGGCGCGCGAGCGCACCACGGTGCGCGCCGCCTCGACCGATTCCTTCATCACATCGCCCAGCGAGCCAGTGCGCTGAATCGCCCCCTTGCCGGGCATGGTGGCGACTTCGATGGTGAGCAGGTCGCCACCCACTTCAGTCCAGGCCAGACCGACGACCTGGCCCACCTGGTTCTTCTGCTCCGCACGTCCGTAGGTGAACTTGCGCACGCCCAGGTAATCGGCGAGGCTCTTGGCATCCACTTCTACGCAGGGCTTGAGTTTCTTGAGCAGCAGGCCTTTGACCACCTTACGGCAGATCTTGGAGAGCTCTCGTTCAAGCGAGCGCACGCCGGCTTCCCGCGTGTAGTAGCGCACGATGTCGATGATCGCGTCTTCGTGCACATGCAGCTCGCCGGCCTTCAGACCGTTGCTCTGCATCTGCTTGGGCAGCAGGTAGCGCGTGGCGATGTTGGCCTTCTCGTCCTCGGTGTAGCCCGCCAGCCGAATCACTTCCATGCGATCGAGCAGCGCCGGCGGAATGTTCATCGAGTTGGATGTGGCGACGAACATCACGTCCGACAGATCGAAGTCAAGCTCGACGTAGTGGTCGGCGAACTTGTGGTTTTGCTCGGGATCGAGCACCTCGAGCAGCGCACTCGATGGGTCGCCCCTGAAATCCATGCCGATCTTGTCGATCTCGTCGAGCAGGAACAGCGGATTCTTCGCGCCTGCCTTGGTCAGGCTCTGCAGCACCTTGCCCGGCATCGCGCCGATGTAGGTGCGCCGGTGGCCGCGGATCTCGGCCTCGTCGCGCATGCCGCCCAGCGCCATGCGCACGTATTTGCGTCCCGTGGCCTTGGCGATCGACTGGCCCAGCGAGGTCTTGCCCACGCCCGGCGGCCCGACCAGGCACAGGATGGGCGCCTTGACCTTGTCCACGCGCTGCTGCACGGCAAGGTACTCCAGGATGCGGTCCTTGACCTTCTCCAGGCCGAAGTGGTCTTCGTTGAGTACCTGTTCGGCGCGCACCAGGTCCTGCTTGACCTTGGTCTTCTTCCCCCAAGGCAGGTCGCAGAGCACGTCGATGTAGTTACGCACCACCGTGGCCTCGGCCGACATGGGCGACATCAGCTTGAGCTTCTTGAGCTCGCCCTCGGCCTTCTTGAGTGCCTCCTTGGGCATCTTGGCGGCCTTGATGCGTTTTTCAATGTCCTCGATGTCGGCGCCGCCCTCGCCCTCGCCGAGTTCCTTCTGGATCGCCTTGACCTGCTCGTTGAGATAGAAATCGCGCTGGTTTTTTTCCATCTGGCGCTTGACGCGACCGCGGATTTTCTTGTCCACATTGAGGATGTCCACCTCGCGTTCGAGCTGCTCGAACAGGTTTTCCAGCCGCGGCTTGACCTCGGCCAATGCCAGCACGTGCTGCTTGTCCTCCAGCTTGAGCGGCATGTGCGCGGCGATGGTGTCGGCCATGCGGCCCGCATCGTCAATACCGGAAATCGAGGTGGAAATCTCGTTCGGAATCTTCTTGTTGAGCTTGACGTACTGGTCGAACTGCTGCATCACCGCGCGGCGCAGTGCCTCCAGCTCTGCCGCCTTGCGCTCGGGCACGGCGGGAACGGGCGCCAGACGCACCGTGGCTGTCGCATGGGTTTCGCCTTCGGCGACATCCTGCAGATGCGCGCGCTGCTGCCCCTCGACCAGCACCTTCACCGTGCCATCGGGGAGCTTGAGCATCTGCAAGATCGTCGATACGCAGCCGATGTCAAACAGGTCTTCGGCCTGCGGCTCGTCCTTGGCGGCGGCCTTCTGCGCCACCAGCATGATCTTGCGATCCGTACCCATCGCCACTTCCAGCGCCTTGATGCTCTTGGCGCGGCCGACGAACAGGGGAATCACCATGTGCGGGAACACCACCACGTCACGCAGCGGCAAGAGCGGCAAGACGATGGCGGAATCCGGCGGGGGTGTCGGTCCAGGCATGGGCAATCCTCACAGACGGCCTTGCCAGCGCAAGGCCAGAAAAAGAAAAGCGTGCGGCAGCGGCAACGCTGCCCGCACCGCTCAAAATCAAGCCTTCTTGGCCGCTTCGCGATAGACCAGCAGCGGTGCCTTGTCTTCCTCGATGGAGGACTCGTCGACCACCACCTTCTCCACATTGACGGCATTGGGCAGGTCGAACATGGTGCCGATCAGCGATTGTTCAAGAATCGAGCGCAGGCCGCGCGCGCCGGTCTTGCGCGCAATCGCCTTGCGCGCGATCGCCTTGAGCGCCGCCGGGCGGATTTCCAGTTCCACCCCCTCCATCCCCAGCAGCGCCGCGTACTGCTTGACCAGCGCGTTCTTGGGTTCGGTGAGGATCTGCACCAGTGCATCCTCGGCCAGTTCGGCCAGCGCCGCCACCACCGGCATGCGGCCGACGAGTTCCGGAATCAGGCCGAACTTGATCAGATCCTCGGGCTCGATGTCCTGGAACACCTCGGTCAGCGAGCGCTGCTTCTTGCTGCGCACCGTGGCGCCAAAGCCTATGCCCGAGGCCTCGGTGCGGTTCTCGATCACCTTCTCCAGGCCCGCGAAGGCGCCGCCGCAGATGAACAGGATATTGGTGGTATCCACCTGCAGAAAGTCCTGGTTGGGGTGCTTTCGGCCGCCCTGCGGCGGCACGCTGGCCATGGTGCCTTCAATGAGCTTGAGCAGCGCCTGCTGCACGCCCTCGCCCGAGACATCGCGCGTGATGCTCGGGTTGTCGCTCTTGCGCGTGATCTTGTCGATTTCGTCGATGTAGACAATGCCGCGCTGCGCCCGCTCGACGTCATAGTTGCAGTTCTGCAGCAGCTTGCTGATGATGTTCTCGACATCCTCGCCCACATAGCCCGCTTCGGTCAGCGTGGTGGCATCGGCCATCACGAACGGCACGTCGAGCTGGCGCGCCAGGGTCTGCGCCAGCAGCGTCTTGCCCGAGCCGGTGGGGCCGATCAGGAGGATGTTGCTCTTGGAGAGCTCGACATCGTCCTTGCCCGCGTGTTCCTTGTGGCGCAGGCGCTTGTAGTGGTTGTAGACCGCCACCGCCAGCGTGCGCTTGGCCTGCTCCTGGCCGATCACGTAGCTGTCCAGGTTGGTTTTGATGTCGGCGGGGGTAGGCAGGTCCGCGCGGCCCGCCTGATTGGCATCGAGCGCGGGCTGCTCGTCGCGGATGATTTCGTTGCACAGGTCAATGCATTCGTCACAGATGAACACCGACGGACCGGCGATCAGCTTCTTGACCTCATGCTGGCTCTTGCCGCAAAACGAGCAGTACAGGGTTTTTTCGCTGGAAGAGCCTTTTTTTTCGGCCATGGGGCAATGCCTTGGAACGCAGAACGTGAAGTGATGATACTCAATTGAAAACGGCGCTTCCCGCAGGGGAAGCGCCGCCCTTCGAGCGCTAAGGAATCAGGAGCGCTTGGCGATGACCTGGTCTACGATTCCATAGGTTTTTGCCTCGTCCGCGGTCATGTAATAGTCGCGTTCGGTGTCGTGCACCACCTTCTCGTAGGGCTGACCGGTACGCTCGGCCAGAATCCGGTTCAACTGCTCCTTGGTGCGCAGAATGTCACGCGCCTGGATTTCGATGTCGGTCGCCTGGCCGCGCGCGCCGCCCAGCACCTGGTGGATCATGACCTTGCTGTTGGGCAGGCAATAGCGCTTGTCCTTGGCGCCGGCGGCGAGCAGGAAGGCTCCCATGCTGGCGGCGAAGCCCAGGCACATGGTGGACACGTCCGGCTTGATGAACTGCATGGTGTCGTAGATCGACATGCCGGCCGTCACGCTGCCACCGGGGGAATTGATGTAGAGAGAAATATCCTTGTCCGGGTTTTCGCTCTCCAGAAACAGCAGCTGCGCCACCACCAGGTTGGCCGTCTGGTCGTTCACTTCGCCGACCAGGAACACCACGCGCTCCTTGAGCAATCGCGAATAGATGTCGTAGGAACGCTCACCACGCCCCGATTGCTCCACCACCATGGGGATCAGCCCCAATGCCTTCGTATCCTGTGCACTCATGCAGTTCTCCAATGAATCGCTGACTGTAGCCGCAAACAGATGGGGCCTGCACCGGCTGGTGCAAGCCCCATCGCAATGACCGGCGCAAGCTGCGGCGATCAGTTCTGCGCCATCAGTTCGTCAAATGAAACCGACTTTTCACTGACCTTGGCCTTGCCCAGCACGAAATCGGTGACGTTGTTCTCCACCACCACGGCCTCGGCCTCGGCCAGGCGGTCGCGGTCGCCGTAGTACCACTTGACCACGTCCTCGGGCTTTTCGTAGCTGGAGGCAAGCTCCTGCACATGCGCCTTGAGCTGCTCGGGCTGGGCCTGCAGCTCGTTGGCGCGCACCAGCTCGGCCACGACCAGGCCCAGACGCACGCGGCGCTCGGCCTGCGGGCGCACCACGTCCTCGGGGATCTGGGCCGCCTCGGCATCCTTGATGCCGCGGGATTTGAGGTCGGCGCGCGCCGCTTCCAGCAGGCGCTGCACCTCGGCCTGCACGATGCCCTGGGGCAGTTCCAGTTCCGCCTTGGCCATCAGGGCATCCATCACCGCGGCCTTGTTGCGCGACTGCACGCGGAATTTCACTTCGCGCTCGAGGTTCTTGCGCACGTCGGCGCGCAGGCTCTCCACCGTGCCGCCGTCAATGCCGAGGGATTTGACGAATTGCTCGGTCACCTCGGGCAGGTGCGCGCCCTCGATGTTCTTGACCGTCACCAGGAAGTCCGCCGTCTTGCCCGCCACGTCCTTGCCGTGGTAGTCCTCGGGGAAGGCCAGCGGGAAGGTCTTGCTCTCGCCCACCTTCATGCCGCGCACGGCATCTTCGAACTCCTTGAGCATCTGGCCTTCGCCGACGAGGAACTGGAAGGCCTCGGCCTTGCCGCCGGCAAACGGCTCGCCGTCGATCTTGCCTTCGAAGTCCACGGTCACGCGGTCGCCGTCCTCGGCGGGCGTGCCCTGGGCGCGCTGGACGAAGGTGCGCCGCTGCTTGCGCAGGATGTCCAGCGTGCGGTCGATGGCGCCGTCGTCCACGGCCGCCGTCAGCTTGTCGATCTCGGCCTCGGCCAGGTCGCCGATCTTGACCTCCGGGTAGACCTCGAACACCGCGTCGAATGCCATCTCGCCTTCGGCGGCGCCATCTTTCTCGGAAATGCGCGGCTGACCCGCCACGCGCAGCTTGGCCTCGTTGGCCGCCTGCGAGAACGCCTCGCCGACCTTGTCGTTGATGACTTCGTACTGCACCGAATAGCCGTAGCGCTGCGCCACCACGCTCAGCGGCACCTTGCCGGGACGAAAACCGTCCATCTTCACGGTGCGGGCCAGGCGCTTGAGGCGCCCTTCGACCTCGCCCTGGATGCTTGCCGTAGGCAGGCTGAGCGTGATCTTGCGTTCGAGTTTTTCCAATGTTTCAACGGTGACGGCCATCGCGGTTCCTTTGTGTCGGTCAGTGTGCGCACGCGCCCGCTGCATCGCATTGCGGCGTGCCAGCTGGCGCTCCAGGGTGTCTCTCGGTCCTCGCGGAGCATTGACGGCCTGCAGTGCCCGGCAAATGCCAGGCGCGAGGCCAGCTCGTCGCGAAAAGCCTTCTATTGTAGCGAAGCGCCTGCTCCTGCAGACACCGGTGCGCCGGGCCTACTTGCCCAGGATGTCGCTGACCTTTTCCGCCTCGAAGCGGGCGGTGACATGCGCATTGGGCGGCACGCAGTCCGGCCCGTGCTGCAGGCCGGAGAGTTTTTCTATGGCCTGCCACAGCAGCGCGATCTGCTGCTCCTGCCCGGCGGCCGAATCGGCCAGGCTGCGCAGCGCCTGCGCCAGCGGATCGTCCTGCTGCGGCGTCACGCCATAGGCGCTGAAGCCTTTGGCCCCATCGGCCTGCGATTCGGTCACATCCGGGCCGTGGTCCTTGTGCGAGGCGATGATGCGCGCCGGAATGCCCACCGCGGTGGCGCCCGCCGGCACCGGCTTGATGACGACGGCGTTGCTGCCGATCTTGGCGTCGTCACCCACGGTGAAGCCGCCCAGCACCTTGGCGCCGGCGCTCACGACCACGTTGCGCCCGAGCGTGGGGTGGCGCTTGGCGCCTTTGTACAGCGAGGTGCCACCCAGCGTCACACCGTGGTAGATGGTGCAGCCGTCGCCCACCTCGGCCGTCTCGCCGATCACCACGCCCATGCCATGGTCGATGAAAACGCACCCTCCGATCACCGCCCCGGGGTGGATTTCAATGCCCGTCGCCCAGCGCGCGATGTGGGAAATGAAGCGCCCCAGCCAGCGCAGCCCGTGGGTCCAGCACCAGTGCGCCGGCCGGTGCAGCCAGATGGCATGCAGGCCGGGGTAGCAGGTGATGACCTCCCAGGTGCTGCGCGCAGCCGGGTCGCGCGAGAGGATGCACTGGATGTCGGAGCGGATTCTGGAAAGCATGGGCAGGCGCTGTGAAGGCGTGCAGTGTAGTGAGCAATGCGCCAGCGTGCAGGCGCGCGCCCGTCAACGGGGCTGCCTGGCGGCAAGCGCCATCATGGTCTTGGCGATGCCGCGCAGGACATGGATGTCCTCCTCGCTCGGGCTGGCGCGGTTGAACAGCTGGTTGAGCCTGGGCATGAGTTTCTTGGGTGCCGCCGGATCCAGGAAGCCGATCTCGACAAGTGCCTGCTGCCAGTGTGCCAGCATGCCCGCCATCTGCCGTGCATCGGCCGGCGTTCCGTGGCTGGCGGCGTCGTGCACCGCAAAGCCGCCCAGGGCCTGGCGCCATTCATAGGCCACCAACTGCACCGCGGCCGCCAGGTTGAGCGAGCCGAACTGCGGCGCCGTCGGAATCGACAGCGCCACATGGCAGCGGTAGACGTCGCTGTTGGCCATGCCGAAACGCTCGCTGCCAAAGAGAAAGGCGATACCGGAATTTTCATTCATATCAGCGATTCGCGCTTTGCTGGCCTGCGCCTCTTGCTCCGTTTCAAGGAGTAAATCGAAGTGCTCCCGCGGCGAGCGCGTGGGCGGTCCGAAGTCGCGCGGCGTCATCGCCGTGGCGCACAGGTGGTGCATGCCATCGAGCGCCTCGTCCAGCGTGGCGACGATGCGCGCCTTCTCCAGCACATCGGTGGCGCCGCTGGCGCGCTGGATCGCGATCTCGCGGCGCAGCACATTGGGCCAGCGCGGCGCCACCAGCACCAGATCATCAAACCCCATGGTCTTGATGGCGCGCGCCACGGCGCCCACGTTGCCGGGGTGGCTGGTCTGGATCAGGATGAAGCGCGTTCGCATGGTTGAATTGTCGCTTGCCGCCGAGAATGCTCCGGGCCACTAAAATCACGACCCTGCGCGCGCATCGCCGCGCTTTTTTTGTTTGGACGTTCCTTTTCATGTCGTCAAACCTGCATCCCATGCTGAACACGGCCATCAAGGCCGCACGCGCCGCCGGCGCCATCATCAACCGCGCCGCGCTCGACGTGGAGGCGGTACGCATATCGCAAAAGCAGATCAACGACTACGTGACGGAAGTCGATCAGGCGAGCGAAGCCACCATCATCGAGACGCTGCTGACCGCCTACCCTGGCCACGGCATCCTGGCCGAAGAATCGGGCCGCCAGCACGGCGCCCGGGATTCCGAGCATGTCTGGATCATCGACCCGCTGGACGGAACGACGAATTTCATCCACGGCTTTCCGGTCTACTGCATCAGCATTGCGCTGTCGGTGCGCGGGCGCATCGAGCATGGCGTGGTGTACGACCCGACACGCAACGACCTGTTCACCGCCACGCGCGGGCGCGGCGCCTTCATGAACGACCGGCGCATGCGCGTCTCCAAGCGCACGCAGCTGTCCGAATGCCTGCTGGGCACCGGTTTCCCGTACCGCCCGGGCGATGATTTCGCCGGGTACATGCGCATGATGGCCGAGGTGATGCAGCACACCCACGGCCTGCGCCGCCCCGGCGCCGCGGCGCTCGATCTGGCCTACGTGGCGGCCGGTTTCACCGATGGCTTCTTCGAGACCGGGCTTTCGATCTGGGACGTCGCCGCCGGCGGCCTGCTGGTAACCGAGGCCGGCGGGCTGGTGGGCAATTTCACCGGCGAGGCCGATTACCTGGAACAACGCGAATGCCTGGCGGCGCCCTCGCGCATCTACGGGCAGCTGGTCAAGCTGCTCGGCAAATACAGCAAGTTTGCCGGTGTACAGGACAAGATGGCCGTCCATGCCAGCCTCTCCAAAGGTGGCGAGGCAGGGCAAGAATAAGTTTTTTTCGTAGCTGCCAGCGCTTGGTGCATAAGCGTCGACGCCATATTTTCCTTGTAAATCCATGCTGGCTGCAGCCCTCGCCCTGTGCCTGATCGTGGCCATCGGGGATGGCGATTCGCTCTCCATGCGCTGCGGTGGCCAGCCGGTGCAGCGCGTGCGCCTCGCCAGCATCGACGCGCCCGAACTGCGCCAGGCCTGGGGCAGAGAGGCGCGCGAGCAGCTGGCCGCCCTGTGCCTGCGCCAGCGCGCCGAAGTGCGGGCACTGGGCCGCGACAAATACCAGCGCACCCTGGCGCAGGTGCGCTGCCGCGGGCGCGATGCCGCACTGGAACAGGCCAACGCAGGCCTGGCCTGGGTACACCCCAGCCAAATGCGCGCCTGGCCGCAGGTGGCCGCGGCGGCAGCGCGGGCGCGGCGCGAGCGGCGCGGGCTGTGGTCGCAAAAGCGCCCGCTCGCGCCCTGGAAATACCGCCAGCGCCACCCGCGCACCGGCGGAACTTGATCAGAGGAACTCAGCGCGCAATTGCGCCGCGCTGCGGGGCGAGAGCAGCGCGGGCGAGAGGTCAAGCATGGTCTTGCAGCCGTATTGGCCCGCCTGGTGCAGCCGGTGCACGGCGCGCGCGCCGGCCACCAGCACGCTGGAGGTGAATTCCGGGTTGCTGTCCAGCTGCAGGCGGTATTCGATCACGTGCCTGGCGGTATCCGACGTGGCGCCGCTGTGGATCACGAAGCCGCCATGCGCCATGCCCGAATGCGTGCGCGCCAGCTCCTCGGCGCTGATGAAATGCACCGTGGTGTCGTAGTCGCTGAAGTAGTTGGGCATGGTGACGATGGCCTGGCGCACCGCCTCGGCGTCCGCGCCGGGCTTGAGCACGACAAAGCATTCGCGCAGATGCTTCTCGCGTGTGGAAAGCCGCGGGCGCACGCCGCTGCGCACCTTGTCCATCGCCGCTTCCACCGGAATCGTGTACTGCACGCCGCCCGCCACGCCAGCCACATGGCGGATGGCGTCCGAGTGGCCCTGGCTCAGGCCCTTGCCCCAGAAGGTGTAGGTGGCGCCATCGGGCAGCAGGGCATCGCTCATCACGCGGTTCACCGAGAACATGCCCGGGTCCCAGCCGGCGGAAATCAGCGCCGTGGTCTTGCCCGCCTGCGCCGCGGCATCCACGTGGGCGAAATGCTCGGGGATGCGGGCATGCGTATCAAAACTGTCGACCACGTTGAAGTGGCGCGCGTACTCGGGCGTCTGCACCGGCAGATCGTCCTTGGAGCCGCCGCAGAGGATGAGCACGTCGATCTCGCCCTTGTGCGCCAGCAGCTCGCCCGCGCCATGCACTGCAACGCCACTGGCCGGCTTGACATCCGCCGGGGCACGGCGCGTGTAGACCCCGACCAGCCGGGTATCGGGGTTCTTGGCGACCGCCTTTTCAACGCCGCGCCCCAGGTTGCCATAGCCAAGGATGGCAATGCGAAGCGGGGTTTGACCGTGGCTGTTCTGCGGATGGCTCATGGATCTACCTTTCAATCAAAACAATAGCTGCCAGCGCTTTCCAATCAAGCGCCGGAGCCGATTTTTCATCTATGCGGTGCCTGCTGCCGGATGCCTATCCAGCAGCAAGTGCACTGCAACAAATTATGCAATAAAAGCATGAGACACACGAACGTATCGCATAACCAAGCGGTTGACTCGCGGTCTCCGTCAGTGCCTGACCGGCACCGGCCCGCCGCCATACAGCCAGGGCATGTCCAGCAGCCGCTCGCCCAGCAGGCGCATCGCCGCATCGCGCGCCACCCGCACCGCCCCGGTGGCATGGAAGATGCCGGCATTGCGCCGCGAACGCCGCTGCACCGCGGCGACGCGCTGCCAGCGGTTGAGCGCATAGCGGCGCAGCCGCAGCGCGGGCTCCAGCGCCTGCATGCCCAGGTCGCGCCCCAGCTCGGCCGCGTCCTCGATCGCCATGCCCGCGCCCTGCGCCAGATACGGGCGCATGGGGTGGGCCGCATCGCCCAGCAGCGCCACCAGGCCCTGCGCCATCTGCGTGGCCGCCGCCACCGGGGCACGTTCCACCAGCGGCCACAGCCGCCACTGCCCACCGGCGTCCGATACGGCCTGCACCATGTCCTGCAGCGGCGCGCAGGTGCGCGCCAGCGCATCCTGCAGCTCGCCGGCATTCGCGCCATGATCCCAATGCACCAGATCGGCCGGCGGCTGGCCGTGGCGAATCGCCACCAGGTTGAGCAGTTCACCGCCGCGCAGCGGGTAGTGCACCACATGCAGCTGCGGCCCGAGCCAGACGGTGACGACCTGGCTGCGCAGGTGCTGCGCCAGTGCGCGCTGCGGCACCACGGCGCGGTAGGCCAGATGGCCCGCAGGCTGTGCCACGCCCTCGCCCAGCAGCCCTTCGCGCACGCGGCTGTGCAGGCCATCGGCGCCCAGCAGCAGATCGGCTTCCAGCGCCAGCTCACTGCCATCGCCGCGCAGCAGGCGCGCGGCAACCGCGTCGTCACCCTGCACGAAATCTGTCAATCGGTGGTCCAGCAGCAACGGCGCATCGGCCCTGTCGCTGACCGCGGCCAGCAGCAGCGCGTGCAGATCGGCCCGGTGGATGGTGAGGTAAGGAGCGCCGTAACGTTCGGCCATGGTGCGCCCCAAGCGCATCCGCCCCAGCTCGCCGGCATCGATGGCGCTGCGGATTTCCAGCCGTTCGGGGAAGCACGCCACCGCCTGCAGGGGCGCCCGCAGGCCCCAGGCATCGAGGCAGCGCACGGCATTGGGCCCGAGCTGCACGCCGGCGCCCACTTCGCTGAAGGCGCTGGCGCGCTCGGCAAGCCGCACCTCCCAGCCCGCCTGCCGGCTGGCCATGGCGGCGGCAAGCCCGCCGATGCCGCCGCCCGCAATCAGAATCTGCCGGCGTGGCATGCGGACGGGGGCGGTTGCCGGTCAGCCGGCAATCAGCTGCTGCAGCACATAGGGCAGGATGCCGCCGGCGCGGTAGTAATCCACCTCGATCGGCGTATCCAGGCGCAGCGTGAGCTGCACCTCTTTCGTGCTGCCATTGGCAAAGCGGATGACCAGCCTGGCCTTGCTCTGCGGCTTGAGCTGCTTGTCCACCACGACATCCACCTGCTCATCGCCCTTGAGGCCCAGGGTCTCCCAGCTGTCCTTGCCCTGGAACTGCAGCGGCAGCACGCCCATGCCGATCAGGTTGGAGCGGTGGATGCGCTCGAAGCTGCGCGCCACCACCGCCTGGATGCCCAGCAGCTGCGTGCCCTTGGCCGCCCAGTCGCGGCTGGAACCCGTGCCGTATTCCTCGCCCGCAAAGATGACTGTCGGCGTCTTGCCGGCCATGTAGAGCTCGGCGGCATCGAAGATGGGCATCTTGGCGCCCTGCCGCGGCCCCTCGCCCTGGTAGAGCGTGACGCCGCCCTCCTCGCGCGAGCCATCGGCCAGCGGCGGGATCATCAGGTTCTTGATGCGCACGTTGGCAAAAGTGCCGCGCATCATCACCTCATGCTGGCCGCGGCGCGAGCCGTAGCTGTTGAAGTCCTGCTTCTGCACGCCATGCGCCTTGAGCCAGAGCCCGGCGGGCGAACTTTCCTTGATGCGGCCGGCCGGCGAGATGTGGTCGGTCGTCACCGAATCGCCAAACAGCGCCATGACGCGGGCGCCGCGCACGGAATGGTCGCGCTGCGCACTTTCCGCCTCCGACCGTGCCGTCTTGAGCGCAAAGCCGTCGAAGAACGGAGGCTCGGCGATGTAGGTGCTCTCGGGCCAGTCGTAGAGCTGCCCCTTGACGCCCTTGATCTTTTCCCAGAGCTTGCCCGGCTCGGTCTCGATCTTGGCGTAATTGGCACGGAAGGCCTTGCCCTTCATCGCGAACTTGAGCAACTTCTGCACCTCGTCGCTCGTCGGCCAGATGTCACCCAGATAGACATCCTTGCCGCCCTTGCCCTTGCCCACCGGCTCGGTCATCAGATCGACATTGACGCTGCCCGCAATCGCATAGGCGACGACGAGCGGCGGGCTCATGAGGAAGTTGGCCTTGAGGTTGGGGTGGATGCGCGCCTCGAAGTTGCGGTTGCCCGAGAGCACCGAGGCGCAGACCAGATCGTGCCGGTTGATCGCCTCGTTGAGCTCGGGAGAGAGATCGCCCGCATTGCCGATGCAGGTCGTGCAGCCATAGCCGGCCAGGCTGAAGCCCACCTTTTCCAGGTAGGGCAGCAGGCCGGTTTCCTGCAGGTATTCGGTGACGATGCGCGATCCGGGCGCCAGCGAGGTCTTGACGTGGCGCCTGACCTTGAGCCCCGCCTCCACCGCCTTCCTGGCCAGCAGGCCGGCCGCCAGCATCACGCCCGGGTTGCTGGTGTTGGTGCAGCTCGTGATGGCGGCGATCAGCACGTCGCCATTGGTCACCTCGAAGCCCTTGGGCTCGGCCTTCGCATCGATCGCCGCGCTCGGTGTGATGTGCACGCGCTCGCCAAACGCGTCCGCCGGGCGGGCAAAGCCGCCCTGCTCCATCGGCGTGGTGAACAGCTCGGCAAAGCGCGTTTTGGCCTTGCCCAGGTCAATGCGGTCCTGCGGACGGCGCGGGCCGGCGATGCTGGGCGTGACATCGCCCAGATCGAGCGTGATGACGCGCGAATAGTCCACCTCGCCCGCGCGCGGCGCGCCAAACAGGCCCTGCGCCTTGTAGTAGGCCTCCACCAGCTCGATCTCGGTCTTGGTGCGGCCCGTGCCTTCAAAATATTCCAGCGTGCGCTGGTCGATCGGGAACAGGCCCAGCGTCGAGCCGTTCTCCGGCGACATGTTGCCCAGCGTTGCGCGGTCGGGCACGCTGAGTGACGCGGTGCCCTCGCCGAAATATTCGACAAAGGTGCCCACCACCTTGTTCTGGCGCAGCAGCTCGGTCACGGTGAGCACCAGGTCGGTGGCTGTCACGCCTTCGCGCAGCTGGCCCTTGAGCTCGAAGCCCACCACATCGGGCGTCAGGAAATACACCGGCTGGCCCAGCATCGCCGCCTCGGCCTCGATGCCGCCCACGCCCCAGGCCACGACGCCCGCGCCGTTGATCATCGGCGTGTGGCTGTCGGTGCCGACCAGCGAATCCGGGTAAATCACGCCATCCTTGCGCTTGTGCACGCCCTTGGTGAGGAATTCCAGATTCACCTGGTGGCAAATGCCAAAGCCCGGCGGCACGACACGGAAGGTATCAAAGGCCTGCATGCCCCATTTCATGAACTGGTAGCGCTCATGATTGCGTTCGAACTCGAGTTTCATGTTCTGGGAGAGCGCCGACTTGGTGCCATAGTTATCCACCATGACGGAATGGTCCACCACCAGATCCACCGGAACGAGCGGCTCCACCCGTTTTGGATTGGTGCCCTCCTTTTGCGCTGCCGCCCGCATGGCAGCAAGGTCAACGAGCAATGGAACGCCGGTAAAGTCCTGCAACAGCACGCGCGCCACGGTAAATGGTATTTCATCGACGCGCGGCGCATTGGGCTTCCAGTTGGCCAATTGCTCGACATGCTCGGCCGTCACCTTGGTGCCATCGCAATGGCGCAATACTGATTCCAGAACAATTCGGATCGAGCGCGGCAGGCGTTTGACATTGGGATATTTGCGCGCCAATGCAGGCAGCGAAAAGAATGAATGCTCTTTGCCGGACGCCGTCTTGAACGTCTTGACCGTGGCGGCAAACGCATGCCTTTTTTGCTTGGCGGCAACCATGTGAAATTCTCCTTCGAATTGGCAAGTGCATCGAGTGGCGCGGCGCGGGAAATCCGCACGGCATCCAAGGCTCACGCCGCGAGTGTACGCCCACGAATACCCTGCATCGGCCCACCGCGGCATGACCACAGGCCGCGCCCGGAATGCGCCGAACGCCCGACAAAAAGCCCGCGCACGGCGGGCTTTGCGGCTACGAGGGGCTTCTTCCGTGTCCCGGGCGGGAAACGATCAGATCGCAAACTTCGCACGATCCTGGCCCTGGATCCACCTCGGCGGCTTGCCACGCCCGGTCCAGGTCTGGCCGGTGGCCGGATCACGGTATTTGGGCGCCACCTTGCCCGCAGAGGAACTTGCCTTGGTGCGACGGCCCGAGGGGAATACATCGGACTGCGTCAAGCCGAAATCCGCAACCAGTTGACGCACCTTGGCGACCGCCGTGGCCACTTCCTTTTCGCGTGCCTGCTGGATCTGCGCATCGAGCGCCTCGCGTTGCTTGAGCAATTCCTGGTAACTGGCTGTCATGTTCATCCTTTGGAGGTTGGTGGCATTTATTGATTGATGACAATGTGATTATAGAGAGGCTTTTGATGAATTTTCAATATGAAAATGCGGCAGGCCAACTTCAATGCGAATCCGATATCCGGATATAGACCATTCAACCACGGCGGGCACGCTGCGTAGCACAATGGCATTCCACGGAAACAAGGATGGACGGCAATGGCGCTTTATTGTGCGGGCGATATTCAGGGGTGCGCGGACGCGCTGGAGCGCTTGCTCGCGCATATTGGGTTCTCCCCCAGCCGCGACACGCTTTACCTGCTGGGCGATCTCGTCAATCGCGGTCCGGACTCCGCCGCGGTATTGCGCCGCTGCATCGCGCTGGAAGGCAGCATCCTTGCCTTGCTGGGCAACCACGACCTGCATTTGCTGGCATTGGCGCACGGCGTGCGCGCGCCCTCACGGCGCGATACGCTGGACGCACTGCTGCAGGCAAGCGACAGCGAGACCCTGCTCGACTGGCTGCGCCGGCAACCACTCGCACGATCCATCACGCACGGCGGCGACAGCCTGCTGATGGTGCATGCCGGCGTCCTGCCGCAGTGGTCGGCAGAGCAGGCGCTCGCCCTGGCCGGTGAGGTGCACACCGTCTTGCGCAGCAACGCCTGGCCGCAATTCCTGCAGCGGATGTATGGCAACCAGCCGGACCGCTGGACCGATGCGCTGAAAGGCGCGGACCGGCTGCGCGTGATCGTCAATGCGCTCACGCGCCTGCGCTTCTGCTCCAGCGAGGGCGTGATGGATTTTTCCAGCAGCGAGGCGGCCGCAACCCCTCCGCCGGGCTTGCTGCCCTGGTTTGACGTGCCCGGGCGGGCGACGCAAGCCAGCCTGATCGCCTTTGGCCACTGGTCCACAATGGGCTGGATGAACCGCCCTCACCTGCTGGCGCTGGATACCGGCTGCGTCTGGGGCGGAAGCTTGAGTGCCGTGCGCTTTGGAACGACGCTGGCCGAACGCGAGCACTGCCAGGTGCCCTGCCCCAAGGCACAGCAGCCCGGCTAGCCGATCACGCAGCAGCGTCTTCGACGGGCTGCGGTGCCTTGAAGAGCGCTGCCACCACGCGGCGCTGCTTGATGTTGGCAGAGATCCTGCCGCGCGCCGGCGCCGCCTTGGCGGACTGCTCCCATGCGGCCGGATTCTCGCCTGCGGGATGCGCCTCATACGGACGATCGAAGAAGGGGTCGCGCGAAGGCACGAAACCCGACCCGGCATGCCGCGGGGCGCGCGTGCGCGGGGCATCCGGGTCGCCGCGCACCGTCCGGTGTCCGTGCCCGTCCCCGTAACGCCCGCGCGGCGGCTCGCTGCCCAGCTCGACGGGTTCGACTTCGAGCTTCTTCTTGAGCAGCTTCTCCAGCTCGCCCATCAGGCGCGCATCGTGGCCCGTCACCAGCGTCACCGCCAGACCGGAGGCGCCGGCGCGGCCGGTGCGGCCGATGCGGTGCACGTAGTCTTCGGCGTTGAACGGCACGTCATGGTTGAACACCGCCGGCACGTCCTTGATGTCCAGCCCGCGCGCGGCCACGTCGGTGCAGACCAGCAGATCGACCTCGCCGCTCTTGAAGGCTTCGAGCGCCTTCAGGCGCTCGTCCTGGCTCTTGTCGCCATGCAGCGCGGCGGTCTTGAGGCCGTCGCGCTCCAGCGCCCGCGCCAGGCGCGCGCAGCCGAGCTTGCTGTTGACGAAGATGAAGGCCTGCGCGAGCGACCGATCCTTGAGCACCTGGCGGATCGCGCGGCGCTTGTCGTCGTCGCTCACCGCATAGAAATGCTGCTCGACGGTGGACGCCGTGGCATTGGGCCGCGCCACTTCGATGGTCACCGGATCCTGCAGGTAACTGGCCGCCAGGCGCTTGATCTCGGGCGAGAAGGTGGCCGAAAACAACAGCGTGGTGCGCGCCTTGGGCAGGTAGGAGAGAATGCGCTGCAGGTCCGGCAGAAAGCCGATATCCAGCATGCGGTCGGCCTCGTCCAGCACCACGTACTCGACATGGTTCAGCACCACGTTCTTGGCTTCGATATGGTCCAGCAGCCGCCCAGGGGTGGCCACCAGCACCTCCACGCCTTTTTTCAGTTCAAGCGTCTGCGGCTTCATGTCCATGCCGCCGAACACCACGGTGCTGCGCAGCTGGGTGTATTTGGCATACAGCGCCACCTGCTCCGCCACCTGGTCGGCCAACTCTCGCGTGGGCAGCAGCACCAGCGCGCGCACCGGGTGGCGCGCCGGCGATGCCGAGGTGTTTTCATGCGCCAGCATGCGCTGCAGCAGCGGCAGCGCAAACGCCGCCGTCTTGCCGGTGCCGGTCTGCGCCGCACCCATCACGTCCTTGCCGGTGAGCACCACCGGAATGGCCTGCGCCTGGATCGGCGTCATGGTTTCGTAGCCCATCTCGGCTACGGCGCGCTGCAGGGGTTCAGCCAGCGCTACTGAGGTATATGGAGTCGTCATGAGCCCGCAATTGTCGCATTGCAACAAAAAACGGGCAAATATCGGCTACAGAGTGCGCGCGCTGAAGGTATCGCAGGACTGCAGACTGCCGCTTTGGAGGCCCTGCGTGAACCAGTGCACGCGCTGCGCGCTGGTGCCGTGGGTGAAGGCATCGGGGCGCACGGTGCCGGTGCTCTTCCTCTGCAGCGTGTCGTCGCCGATCTGCTGGGCGGCGTTCACCGCCGACTCGATGTCGCCCTGATCCAGCCAGTTCTTGGCCTGCTGGGAATACTTGGCCCAGATGCCGGCGTAGCAATCGGCCTGCAGTTCAAGGCGCACCGAAAGCGCGTTCTGATCGCGCTCGCTGACGCGCCCGCGCATGCCATCCACCTTGGCCGTGGTGCCCAGCACCGATTGCACATGGTGGCCCACTTCATGCGCGATGACGTAGGCGCGCGCGAACACGCCGGGCGCGCCGAGCTGGCGGCTCATGGTGTCGAAAAAATCCATGTCCAGGTACACCTTGTGGTCGCCCGGGCAGTAGAAAGGTCCCATCGCCGATTGCCCGGTGCCGCAGGCCGTGGGCGTCACGCCGCGGAACAACACCAGGCGCGGCGCCGGGTATTGCGCACCGCCCTTGCGGAAAATGTCGCTCCAGACATCCTCGGTCGAGGCCAGCACCGTGGAGACGAAGGCCGCCTGCTTGTCGTCCTGCGGCGGGTGGCTGGCCGGGGCCTGCTGCACCTGCGGCGCCCCGCCACCGCCCGAGAGCATGCCTATGGTGGTCAGCGGATTGATGCCGAACACCCCCCAGCCGATCAGCGCCAGCACGATGGTGCCGACGCCTATGCTGCGCCCGCCGATGCCAAAGCCTCCACCGCCACCGCCACCGCTGCGGCGGTCCTCGACGTTGTCCGACTGGCGTTCACCTTCCCAGCGCATGTTGGTATTCCCGGTGCAGTAAATTGTGGCAATGGTAACGCCGCTCCCGACCTCGCTCCAGCCGGTGAAGGCCAGCGCCCGCGACACCGTGCTGGTGACGGGGTTTGATGCGTTTGGCTCGCATGCGGTGAACCCCAGTGCGCTCGTGGCCCAGGCCTTGCACCAGCGCCAGATCGCCGGTTGCAGGGTGATTGCCGCAGCGCTGCCCACGGTATTCGGCCTGTGCCTTGAACGGCTTGACGCCTTGCTGGCGCGCCACCAGCCCATGCTGGTCGTTTGCCTGGGGCTCGCCGCGGGGTGCGAGGCGCTGCGGCTCGAACGCGTGGCGCTCAACCGCGAAGACGCATGCATCCCGGACAACCACGGCGCACAGCCGCAGGACAGGCCCGTCATCCCGGGCGCCCCCGCCGCCTACCTGAGCAGCCTGCCCATCGATGCCATGTTGCGCAGCATGGCCGCGGCGGGCGTGCCGGTGCAAACGTCGCGGAACGCCGGCAGCTTCGTCTGCAACCACCTGTTCTTCGGCCTGATGCATCGCCTGGCGAGCGTTCCCGCGCTGCAGGGCGCACGCGGCGGTTTCATCCATCTGCCGCAGCTGCCGGAACAGGGCTCGCCCCACATGCCGCTGGCGCAAATGGTGCACGGCGTGCGCACCGGCATACGCTGCGCCCTTGCAGCCACCTCCGTGCAGACCAGGACCCATGCCTGCCGCGCTCAACGCTGAACAGACCGCCGCCGCCCTGCCCTGGCAAGCGCTGGTCGAGGCGATCGCTGCCCTGCTGAAGGCGGGCGATGTCCGCATCCCCGCGCGCACCGTACTGCCCACGGCCGACGGCGCGGTGCTCTTCGTCATGCCCGCCACCGACGGCCGGGTGGCGATGACCAAGCTCATCTCCTTCACGCCCGGCAATGCGGGCAGCGACCGGGCGACGATACAGGGCGATGTGGTGGTCTTCGACGTTGCCACCGGCACGCGCCAGCTGATCCTGGACGGCCCGACGGTCACCGCCCGGCGCACCGCGGCCGTTTCGGCGCTGGCGGCGCGCTGGCTGGCGCCCGACGCCGCCGGGCCCATGCTGATCGTCGGCGCGGGTGTGCAGGGCCGGGCGCACCTGGAGGTCTTTGCCGGCGTGCTCGGCGTGCGCGAGTTCCGGATTGCATCGCGCAGCCAGGCCGGCGCGGACAGGCTCGTGCAGCATGCGCGTGCGCTTGGCCTGCACGCCAGCACCGTGCTGGATGCCGACGCGGCGCTTGCCGACTGCCCGCTCGCCGTCACCTGCACGCCGGCCAGCGGCGTGGTGCTGCGTGCCCGGCCCCGGCCGGATGCCTTCGTTGCCGCGGTGGGCGCCTTCACGCCGCGGATGGTGGAACTGGATGCGCCGCTGTGCCGTCACTTCGCCACCCAGGGCCGCATCGTGGTCGATTCGCGCGATGCCGACCATGAGGCGGGCGATCTGCTGCAGGCGGGCATTGCCGTTGCGCCTCTGGCAACCCTGCAGGATGTGGTGCGGGCAGAACTCGCTGCGAAAAGCGGCCCCGTGCTGTTCAAGAGCTGCGGCTGGGCCGGATGGGATCTGGCGGCGGCGCGGCTGGCGCTTGCACGCGCCTGATCAGGCGCGCGGCAGCGTCACGCCCTGCTGGCCCTGGTACTTGCCCTTGCGGTCGCCATAGCTCACTTCGCAGACTTCGTCGCTCTGGAAGAACAGCACCTGCGCGCAGCCTTCGCCGGCGTAGATCTTGGCGGGCAGCGGCGTGGTGTTGGAAAATTCCAGCGTCACATAGCCCTCCCATTCGGGCTCGAACGGCGTAACGTTGACGATGATGCCGCAGCGCGCGTAGGTGCTCTTGCCCAGGCAGACGGTGAGCACGTCCCGCGGAATGCGGAAATATTCGACGGTGCGCGCCAGCGCAAAGCTGTTGGGCGGGATGATGCAGAAATCGCCCGAAAAATCGACAAAGCTCTTCTCGTCGAAGTTCTTCGGATCGACCACCGTGCTGTGGATGTTGGTGAACACCTTGAACTCGCGCGCGCAGCGGATGTCGTAGCCGTAGCTGCTGGTGCCGTAGCTGATGACCTTGCGGCCCTCGACCTCGCGCACCTGGCCGGGCTCGAACGGCTCGATCATGCCGTGCTGCTCGGCCATGCGGCGTATCCATCTGTCGCTCTTGATGCTCATGGTCGATGCTCCTGTCGTCCGATTGTATCCTCCTGAAACAATAGCTGACAGCGCTTGCCACACAAGCGCTACCAGTGGTTTTTGCCTTTAGGCGACGCTGAATAAGTCCCCGCGATGCGGCGCGCCCTGGCTTGGGATGGACTGCGAGGCGCAAAGCACAGACATGGCCGCAGCCATGGCGAGCATTTGCAACGACGCAGACCGCCCAAGCCAGGGATGCGCCGCGTGCGAGAGACTTGTTCAGCGTTGCCTTTATTCAATTCCGAAGCGATACGACCGGGCGCCAGCGGTCAGACCCCGAGAATGGACACCGCCTTGGTGACCAGATAGGGTCCCATCGCCTCCGGCCCGCCCTCGGTGCCGTAGCCGGAATCCTTGACGCCGCCAAACGGCATCTCGGCCGATGGCAGCGCCGGCTGGTTGATCCAGAGCATGCCCACCTCCAGGCGCTGTGCCAGTTCGTGCGCGGTCTTGATCGAGCGCGTGAACGCATAGCTTGCAAGCCCGAACGGCAGGCGGTTGGCCTCGGCGATCGCTTCGTCCAGCGTGTCGAAGGGGCGCATCGCCGCGATCGGGCCGAAGGGCTCATCGTTGAATACGGCCGCATCCAGTGGCACATCGGCCAGCAGCGTGGGCGTAAAGAAGCTGCCTTCGCCGCCGATGCGCTCGCCGCCCGTGACCACGCGCGCGCCCTTGGTTCGGGCATCCGCCACCAGCGCCAGCATGGCATCGACCTGGCGCGTGTTGACCAGCGGCCCCATGCGCGTGCCCTGCGCCAGGCCGTCGCCGACCTTGATGCGTTCGGCATACTTGGCAAACACCTCTTCGAACTCCCGCGCGATGCTGCGATGCACCAGAAAGCGCGTGGGCGAGACGCAGACCTGCCCGGCGTTGATGAACTTGCCGCCGCCGCTGGCCTTGACGGCAAGCGCGATGTCGGCGTCCTCGGCGACGATGACCGGCGCATGGCCGCCGAGCTCCATCGTCACGCGCTTCATGTGCCGGCCGGCCAGCGCCGCCAGTTCCTTGCCCACCGGCGTGGAGCCGGTGAAGGTGACCTTGCGGATGATGGGGCTGGCAATCAGGTGTTCGGAAATTTCCGCCGATGGGCCAGCCACGAGCCCGACGACACCCGCCGGCGTGCCGGCATCGACGAAAGCGGCCAGCAGCGCCGCCGGCGAGGCCGGAGTTTCCTGCGGCACCTTGAGCAAAAAGGAGCAGCCGCTGGCCAGCGCCGCGGCGAGCTTGCGCACCACCTGGTTGATCGGAAAGTTCCAGGGCGTGAAGGCTGCCACCGGGCCCACGGGCTCCTTCATCACCAGCTGCTGCGCCGCCAGGTTGCGCGAGGGCACGATGCGCCCATAGACGCGCAGTCCTTCATCGGCAAACCAGTCGATGATGTCGGCGCTGGAAGTGACCTCATAACGCGCCTCGGCCAGCGGCTTGCCTTGCTCCAGCGTCATCGTGCGGGCGATGTCGTCCGCGCGCTCGCGCACCAGCGCGGCGGCGCGGCGCATGGTGGCCGCGCGTTCGTGTGCAGGCATGCCGCGCCAGGCGGCAAAGCCGCGCCGCGCCGCCGCCAGCGCCGCGTCCAGGTCTTCGATCGAAGCGCGTGCCATCGTGCCGATGACGGCACCGGTCGCCGGATTGCGCACGTCCTGCGTCCTGCCGCCGCGCGCATCGATCCATTCGTTGTCAATCAGCAGCCGGGTGTCCGGGTAAGTGGTGGTGTTCATGGCTATGCTTTCGGGCTCAGGCCGTGGGCAGGCGGTAATCCGCGAACTGCTTGCGCAGGGTGAGTTTTTGGGTCTTTCCGGTCGCGGTGTGCGGGATTTCATCGACGAAGGCCACGTCGTCCGGTATCTGCCATTTGGCGATCTGGCCGTTGAAAAAATCCAGCAGCGCCTCGCGCGTGACCTCGGTGCCGGGCTTTTTCACCACCACCAGCAGCGGACGCTCGTCCCATCTGGGGTGCTTGCAGCCGATGACCGCAGCCTCGTGCACCGCCGGGTGCGCCATGGCGATGTTTTCCAGCTCGATCGAGCTGATCCACTCGCCGCCGGACTTGATGACATCCTTGCTGCGGTCGGTAATCTGCATGCCGCCGTACACATCGATGGTGGCGACGTCGCCGGTGGGGAACCAGCGCTGGCCGCCAACGTCGATCAGCGGCGAATCGTCATGGCCGAAGTACTGCGCGATGACCCAGGGGCCGCGCACGATCAGGTTGCCCGACTGCTTACCGTCCCAGGGCAGGGGCTGGCCGTCGTCGCCCAGAATCGCCATGTCCACGCCGAAGATCGCGCGCCCCTGCTTCTGCAGGATGCGCTGCTGACTTTCTTCGCCCGGCGCCGACTGGCCGTTCTTCAGCCGCGCGAAGGTGCCCAGCGGCGACATCTCGGTCATGCCCCAGCAGTGGATGACATCGACGCCGTAGTCCCGCTGGAAGGTTTTCATCATCGACGGGGGCGCGGCCGAGCCGCCGAAAACCAGGCGCTGCAGGGTCGAGAACTTGAGTTTCTTGTCCTGGATGTGGCCGAGCACGGCCAGCCACACGGTCGGCACGCCCGCGGCCATGGTCATGCCCTCGGCCTCGAACAGCTCGTACAGCGACTGGCCATCCAGATGCGGGCCCGGCAGCACCAGCTTGCAGCCCACCAGCGCGGCCGAATAGGGAATGCCCCAGGCGTTGACGTGGTACATGGGAACGACCGGCAGGATCGTGTCCTGCGCCGACAAGTTCAGCGTGTCGGGCAGCGACGCCGCCAGCGCATGCAGCAGCGTCGAGCGGTGGCTGTAGACGGCGCCCTTGGGGTTGCCCGTGGTGCCCGAGGTGTAGCAGATGCCGGATGCGGTGTTTTCATCGAAGCTCGGCCAGGCGTAGTGGCCGTCTTCCGCGCCAACCAGGTCTTCGTAGCACTGCAGGTTCGCCAGCGTGGTTTGCCCGGGCATCTGCGCGCGCTCGCACAGCGCGACGAAGTGGCGTACCGAAGCCAGTTGCGGCGCGATCTTCTCGATCAGCGGCAGGAAGGACAGGTCAAAGCACAGCACCCGGTCCTGGGCGTGGTTGACGATCCAGGTGATCTGCTCGGGAAACAGGCGCGGGTTGATCGTGTGGCACACGCGCCCCGAGCCCGAGGCGCCAAAGTAGATCTCGAAGTGGCGATGGCCATTCCAGGCCAGCGTGGCTATGCGGTCGCCGGGCTCGGTGCCCAGGCGTCCCAGCGCCTGCGCCAACTGGCGCGAGCGCAGCTCCGCATCGCGGTAGGTGTAGCGGTGCGTCCGCCCGTCTTCAAGCCGAGAGACGATTTCGGTTTCGGCGTGGTGGCGCGCCGCGTGCGTGATCAGCGCCGAGATCAGCAGCGGCATCTGCATCATCCGCCCCATCAGTGCATTCATTTGGATGTCTCCTTGTGCGGGATGTCTCCTTGTGCGCGGCCGCCGGCGCGGCGGCGGCGCGATGGCTACATGGCCTCGCGAAACAGGCGCGCGAAGTCGTTGGCGTCCACAGGACGCGGGTTGGTGCGCGTCGAGAGATCGACGACGGCGTGCGGCACCAACTCGTCGATCATGCTTTCGGTCACGCCCAGGGATGCCAGACCCTTGGGGATGCCCAGGCGCTCGTTCATGGCCTCGACCGCGCGCGCGATGTCGGCGCCTTCGGCGAGACCCATGGCCTGGCGCAACCGGGCGTAAGCCTCCTCGCTGCCCGCTTCGTTGAAGCGCAGCACGGTGGGCAGGATCACGGCGTTGAGCGTGCCGTGGTGCAGGTGCAGCGATTCGACGTGACCGGCGGCGTGGCTCATCGAGTGCACGGCACCCAGCCCCTTGGTGAAGGCCAGCGCCCCTTCGGTGGCGGCCATCATCATCTGCCAGCGCGCATCGCGATCCGAGCCGTCGGCCACGGCCCGGGGCAGGTTGCGCCAGCCGCGCCACAGGCCATCCAGCCCGATGCCGTCGGCCGGCGCGTTGCCGCCAGGGGCCAGCACGCCCTCGATGCAATGCGTGATCGCGTCCATGCCGGTGGCGGCGGTCAAGCGGGCCGGCAGGCTCAGCGTCAGCTCCGGATCGCAGATGGACAGCGCGGGCAGGAAGCGCGGGTTGGCGAAGGTCATCTTGCGCCCGTCGTTCATGCTGATCAGAAAGCCGATCGATGCCTCGCTGCCGGTGCCCGCCGTGGTCGGTATGGCCACCATGGGCGCCACGCCCTTGACGAGCTTGTTGCCGCCTTGCAGCGGGTCGTACTGCGCCAGTGGCGACGGACATTTGGCCAGCAGCGCCACCGCCTTGCCCAGGTCGATCGAAGAGCCGCCCCCAAGGCCGATGACACCGTCGCAATCGTGCGCCTGGTAGATCGCCAGCGCATCGTGCACCGCGTTCTCCGTCGGGTTGCCCGGGGTGTCGTCGTAGATCGCGACGGCGGCCCGCCGATCGGCCGGCAGGGTGGCCAGCAGGCGATCGACCAGGCCGCTGGCGCTCACGCCGCGGTCGGTCACGAGCAGGGGGCGGCGCACGCCCAGCCGGGCCAGGCCATCGGGCAGATGGGTGATGGCGCCAAAGTCAAAGCGGATGGGGTTGCCGTAATTCAGTAAAGCCAAGGTGTTCTCCAGCGGAGCAGGACATGGGGCGGCCGCCACGGCCGAAAAACACGACGGTGGCGGCAGACCAGGTGGCGGTCAGTTCAGGGCGAAGCAGGCGTAGCCGTTGGCCGCGGCCTCCTTGAACTTCGCGGTGTAGGTCGGCAGGCCGTTGGGGAAGTTCAGCGACTGCTGGGTCTTGCCCGGAATGTTGGCGCCCTGGTACCAGGACTTGGCCTTGGGGAACAGCGACATCGCCCAGAAGTCCTCGACCAGCTTGAACCAGTCTTCCTGCGCCGCTTCGGTGGCCTCGACGCGCGTGATGCCCTTGTCGCGCAGATGGCAGAGCAGATCGACGAGCAGCTCGCCCTGCACCTCGGCGCTGGTCGGTCCGTTGCAGAAGCCGGCCGGCGATTGCGGCCCGTAGCCGAACAGCAGATTGGGAAAGCCCGCCGTCGACACGCCCAGATGCGTGCGCACGCCGGACGACCATTTTTCCTTGAAGGTGCGGCCCTGGCCATCGCGGAAGTCGATGTTGGTCAGCCCGCCCGAGACTCCGTCGAAACCGGTGGCCAGGGCAATGATGTCGAACTCGGTCTCGCCGTCGGCCGTGACGATGCCTTTTTCGGTGATGCCGAGGATGGGTTTCTCGCCCAAATCCACCAGCTTGACGTTGTCCTGGTTGAAGATTTCGTAGTACCACTGCTCCAGGCACGGCCGCTTGGCGCCCCAGGGGTGGGGCTTCTTCATGGGCGCGAGCTTGTCCGCTACCTGCGGATCGTTGATGCGCGCGCGCACCTTGTCGCGCCAGAAGTCGTAGACGTAGTCGTTGGCCTTTTCATCGAACAGGTAGTCCTGGAAGTTGCCCAGCCAGTAATAGAAGCCGCCCTTGTCCCACAGCGCCTGCAGCGTGGCCTGGCGCTCCTCGGCGGACACCTCGGTGGCGTTCTTGGGGATGAAGTCGAAGTCGAAGCCCGCGTACGCGTTGCGGCAGCGCTCGAACGCGGCCGGCAGTTCGGGGCGCATGGCGCGGTTGTCCTCGGCGCTGTACTGCTGGTTGTGCATGGGAATCGCCAGGTTGGGCGTGCGCTGGAAGGTGGTGAGCCGCTTGGCCACCAGCGCCGCTTCCTGCGACACCTGCACGCCGCTGGCACCGGTACCGATGACGGCCACGCGCTTGCCGGTCATGTCCAGCCCGCCCTGGGGCCAGAGGGCGGTGTGGTGGATCTCGCCCTTGAAGCGGTCCATGCCCTCGATCTTCGGGATGTAGGGCTTGGCCGCGAAGCCCAGGTTGGCGACGACGTAGCGCGCGCGTATCGGCTGGTGGCCCAGCATGTACACCGTCCATTCGCGCTTGTCCTCGTCGAAGGTGGCCGTGCGCACGCGCGCGCCGAAGCTGATGCTGCGGCTCAAGTCCAGCTTGCGGTCGACGAACTTGAAGTATTCGCGCATCTGCTCCCAGTTGGGAAAGCGCTCGCGCCATTCGAATTCCTGCCACAGCTCGGGCATGGAGTACTGGTAGATCTGGCAATGCGTGTCCACGCGGGCGCCGGGGTAGCAGTTCCAGTGCCAGATGCCGCCGACGTCCTTGGCGGCATCGACCAAGTGCACCTTGAAGCCCCGCTCGCGCAGCGCGTGCAGCTGGTACAGCCCGGTGAAGCCGGCGCCGATGATCAAGACATCGAGGGTGTCGTTGACCGAATTGTTGGTGGTGATGTTGTCCATGATGGAATCCTGAAAAAGAGGGTTGAAAATCCGGCCGGGCTTGATCAAGGGGTTCCGGCATGGCCCACGGCGACCGTGGTGGCCAGCATGCGGCCCTCGCGCGCTACGGTGCGCTTGGCTTCGTCCCAGTCGGGCGCCGCGCACATGAAGAGCGTCTTGCCGTCGGCGCCGCCCAGGCCGACGGCGAAGATGCCGTCGGGTGCGGTGTGGACTTCGTCGAGGATCTTTCCGCCCTCGGCCATGCGCACCGCGCGCTGGTGGATGGTGTCGGCAAACCAGACCGCGCCTTCGGCATCCAGCGCCAGGCCGTCCGGCAGAATCGTCGCGCGCTCGATGCGCTTGCCGACGTCGCCCTCGTCGCCGAGCTCGCCATAGTTGGCGAAGTCGCGCCGCGGCCCCAGCGTGCCGTCGGCCTTGATGTCGAACTGCGAGATGCGGTTGCCGAACAGCTCGTTGACGATGAGCCGCTTCTGGTCCGGCGTGACGACCATGCCGTTGGGAAACGCCAGCCCGTCGGCGACCACCTGCGAGCTGCCGTCCGGGCGCACCAGCACCAGCGTGGTGTTCTTGTGCGGCGCGCCGCCCATCAGGTCGTAGCCGAAGTTGCCCACGTAGGCGTTGCCGCTGGGAGCGACCACCATGTCGTTCGCATGGCCGGCGCACTGGTCCCAGATGTCCGCGTGCACCACCAGACTGCCGTCCTTCTCCTGGCGCAGCACCTTGCGGTCCTTCATCGAGACCACCAGCATGCGGCCATCCGGCAGCCAGCCCAGGCCGGATGGCTGCTGCTCCACATGCGCCACCTTCTCCGCCGAACCATCCGGGTTCACGCGGTACACCCCGTAGGTGTAGAAATCCACAAACCATAGCGCGCCCTGATGCCAGCGCGGGCCTTCCAGATAGGTCAGGCCATCCGTCACAACCTTGATGTCTCGTTTCGTCATTTCCTCGGTCTCCATGTAGTCGGGGTGGGCGGGCAAAGCCCGCAACGCGCCAAGCGGGTCGGGGAACTCAGGACTGCCCGGCGCTGCCAAGAGAAGGGCAGAAACCGTGCCAATCCCAAGCGACGATCAACCCTCGGGTTTACCCATGGGTTTTCGCCGCCTGAACCGAGTCGTCGCGCGTGAAATGTCCGAATCAAGCCAGGGGGTCGGACAGTTTTGTCCTCCCGGGCCGCGACAAAAGGGCTGGGGCAATCAGCCCGACCGCCGCAGCGGCACGGGACGGAAACTGGGTGATTCGGGCACGCGTGGCGCGTGCGCTCACCGTCGGCACGGTGCTTGCACCCGTTCCGTCGAATGCACTACGATGCAAACCCGGCACTGAGCCGATCTCAGTACGCAATGCGCCTTGAACAGCCATCGAGCCACCATGAGTGATTCCAAACCTGGTCCCTCCGATCCGCAGTCCGCGCCCTTGCCGCCCAGTTTGATCGCCGTCTGGCGTGAATGGGTGGCCAAGGGCGAAGGCGCATGGAGCGAGGTCGTCACCCAGTGGATGCGGGACGAACGCGTGGGTCCGACGCTGGCGCGCCAGGTGGACGAGGGGCGCATCCTGCACCGGCTGTACGTCGAGGCGGCGCAGGCCGGATTGGGCCTGGCCAACCTGCCGTCGCGCACCGACCTGGAGATGCTCGACGAGCGCCTGGGCCGGGTCGAGGATGGGCTCGCCTCGGTCGCCGCCGCGCTCTACCGGCTGCGTGACGCACTCGCCGCGCAGGGCGTGCCCGGCGCGGCGCTGCCCCGTGCCAAGCGCGGCCGAAAGCCGCCGCAAGCGCCGGCACCGCACGCGGAGTCTCCACCAAAGCCCGTCAGAAAGGCAAAGGCACCCGCACCCCAGCCAGTGCGTCCTGCGCGTTCCAGCGCACGGCGCACCGATCGGTAAGCGCCCCATGGCACGCACCAGCATCCGCACCCTGCGCCTCAACGCCGGGGCCACCGCGCGCGCACTCGAATCCTTCGGCAACGTCGGCACCGAGATCGATGCGCTGGCAGCCCCCCTGGGCCGCAGTCCGAAGTCCGTGCTCATGACGCACGGCACGCTCCAGCTGGTCCACTTCCGCGCCCGCACCGACTCCGTGTACCGCGTGCCATTGCTGATGGTGTCGTCAATCATCAACCAGCCCACCGTTCTCGACCTGATGCCGGGGCAGAGCATGGTCGAGTTCCTGCTCGATGCCGGCTTCGACGTCTACATGGTGGAGTGGGGGCGTCCGCGGCGCGAGCACGCGTCGCTCACGCTGGCCGACCATGTGCTCGACAAGCTGCCGGCGTGCATCGCGCGCGTGCTCGAACACTCGGGAGAGCGCGATCTCTCGGTGGTGGGTTACTGCCTCGGCGGACTGCTGTCGGTGCTGTACGCCTCGCTGCACGAGCACACCGCGCTGAAGAACCTGGTTTGCATCGCCACACCCGTCGACAGCGACGGATTGGCTTCATTCAAGGCGTGGATGGGTCCGCATTTTGATGAAGAGGGGCTGCTGCAGCAGTACGGCAACGTCCCGGCCGAATGGATGCAGACCGCCATGCGGGCCCTGCGCCCATTCGGCAAGACCGCTGGTGCGCTGCAGCTGCTCAACCAGGTCGGGCAGGCCGAGGCCGTGCGCTCGAACCTGCACATGGGAAAGTGGGAGATGGACAACATACCGATGGCGGGCGGCGTATTCCGCGAGCTGGTGCGTGATTTCCTGCGCGCCAATCGGCTGGTGCAGGGCACGTGGACGATAGGCGGGCTGCACGCCAAGCCGAGCCGCATCAACGCATCGGCGCTTCATCTGGTCGCGCGCGAGGACCACATCGTGCCGTACGCCGCTTCGCGCCCCTTGCTGGATCTCCTCGTGGGCAGCCGCGACAAGGAGGAAATCATCATCAAAGGCGGGCATGTCGGTCTCGTCACGGGCCGCGGCGCCTTGACGCGGATGTGGCCGGCCCTGGTGCACTGGCTGGCGCCGCGCTCGGTATGACGGACACCGGCTGGGTCGAGCGCGGCACGGGCGAACGCATCTGGTGGCAAGCGCTGGGTCACGGACGGCCCGCGCTGGTGCTGGTGATGGGCCTCGGGTGCGGTTCGGCGATGTGGTTTCGCATCGCCCCGGCGCTGGCCGCGCGTCGGCGCGTCATCCTGCTGGACAACCGCGGCGTGGGCCGAACGCAGGTGCGCAGGGCGCTGGTTCACCGCATCCCGACGATGGCCGACGACGTGGCCGCCGTCCTGGACGCGGCGGGCGAGACGGGGCCGGTGGATGTCGTCGGGTTTTCACTGGGTGGCATGATCGCGCAGCAATTCGTGCTGAGCCATCCGGGCCAAACGCGCCGGCTGGCCTTGCTGGCCACGCACGGCGGTGCGATGGGCTCGGTAAAGGCGCAGTCGCAGGTTCTGCAGCTATTGTTTTCAAAGCATCGCAACACGCCGGCAGAAGCGCTGGAGTTGATGCGCCCGCATGTCTATGCCGCGGCGACGCCTGCGGACGTGATTGCGGCCGATCATGCCGTGCGCCTGGCGACACCGTGTGATCCGCGCGATCATGCGGCGCAGCTGTACGGTCTGATGGGCTGGTCAGGCTGGCACCATCTCGGCGCCATTGCCGCGCCCACCTTGGTCGTGCATGGCGACGAGGACGCACTGATTCCACCGGAGAACGGCCGCATGCTGGCCGAACGCATCCGGGGCGCCCGGTACGTCGAACTGAAGAGCGCAAGCCATTGGGTGATGACGGACCAGACCACCGCCATCCTGTCGCTGCTCGACGAGCACTTTGGTTCAGCGTCGCCTTGAACCAGGGTCGCCATCGCCCGCGGGCAAGAGAGCGCTTTTGGGCGCGCGCTATTGCGCGTCGGCTCCCGTGAACAGGCTTTGGTCAATATCGAGTTCGGCAAATTTCCGGTAAAGCGTGGAGCGCGCAATGCCCAGCGCCTTGGCCACATGGTTGATCTTGCGGTACTTCTGCAGCATGCCGATGATCAATTGCCGCTCGTACTCGCGCGTGGCCTCGCCCAGGCCGGCGCTTGCGGGGGACGGTGCGGGCGCCGCCGCATCGGGCCGGGTGCGCAATTCGGGCGGGAGTGACTCCGTTCCCATGGGTCCGTCGTCGGTGTGCAGCATCGCCGCCTCCACCACGTTGCGCAGCTCGCGCGCGTTGCCGGGCCAGGCGTAGGACTGCAGCGTCTTGAGCGCTTCCAGCGTGAACCTGTTGGGCTGCAGGTCGTGCTTCTGGCAGGTTGCGCCGATGAATTTTTCGATCAGCAAGGGGATGTCGTCCGGGCGCTCGCGCAGGGGCTTGATGGTCTTCTGGAAAATGTTCAGGCGGTAATACAGATCCTGGCGGAATTGCCCGCGGCTGATCAGCGCCTCCAGATTGCGGTGCGTCGCCGCGACGATGCGGCAGCGCGCCTGCAGGGTCTGGGTCGAGCCCACGCGGCTGAAGCTGCCATCCTCCAGCACGCGCAGCAGCGCAGCCTGCATGGCCAGCGGCAGCTCGCCGATTTCATCGAGAAACAGGGTGCCGCCAGCGGCGGATTCGAAGTACCCGGCCCGGCCGCGCGGATCGGCCCCGGAGAACGCACCGCGCACGTAGCCGAACAGGGTGCTCTCCACGAGTTCCGCGCTGATCGCGCCGCAGTTGACGGCCAGGTAGGGCTCGCCCCGGCGCGTGCTGCGGGCATGGATATGCCGGGCAATCAAATCCTTGCCGGTGCCGGTCTCGCCATGCAGCAGGATGTTGACATCCTTGGCCGCGACACGCTCAAGCTCACCCAGCATGCGGCAGGTATCCGGATCGCAGGTGGTGAATTTGCCGAACTCGCAGGCGGTCTGGACCGCATCCCTCAAGGGCTGGACAGGGACGGCGGCCTGAAACACCTTCTCGTACCCGGCCGGCCGGGTCAGCAGCAGGATTTTGCCGATCACCTCGCCGGTCTCGGGCGTCACGATGTTGACCGATTCCTTGACGGCGGGGCGCGCCCTTTCGTCTTGCCAGTCTTCGACGGTGCGGCGCATCCGCTCGGAGAGGGTGTGCAGGGCGACATTTCCGGCGCGATCAAGGGCCAGAAGGTCGTCATTCGGGTAGCGGCGCGTGGCCTCGCCGAAGGCCACGGTCAGGTAATTGCGCTCGAAGGCGCGGTGCAGCGCCATGTGCGCCGAGATCGATTTGGCCATGGACACGCACAGCGCCAGGCCCTGCTCACGCTGCAGCGACTCGGTGGTGGTGAAGTTGACCACGCCGATGACAGAGCGGCCGTCGAAATCAAAAATCGGCGCCGTCGCGCACGACCAGGCCTGCCAGCCTTCGCAAAAATGCTCCGAAGCCAGCACATGCGCGGGCTGCAGCGTCGTCAGCACCGTGCCCATGCCGTTGTTGCCGGCGCTCTTCTCGCCCCAGAGCGAGCCCGAGACGATGCCCGAGCGCTGCGCGGCCACGTCCTTGAGGTGCGCCTGTCCCGCCACGTGCAGGATGCAGCCCGTGTGTTCGGTCAGGGTGATGATGCCGGGGACGAAATCGATGAAGCGGCCCACGTCCTGGATGACGGGCACGGCGGATTCGACCAGCAGGCGGTTGGACGCCGCACGCTGGCGCAGCTCTTCTTCATTGAGCTTGCGCGCCACCGTCATCGCCACGTCCACGCCGATGGCCGAGCAGCGCTGCCACTCCTGCAGCAGCAGGGTTTCGTAGGCATTGCGGGGCGTCTCCGGATCGATGAGGCCGGAATTGAAGCGCTCCCACAGCGTCTTCACTCCCCGCGGGTTCTTTTCGAACCCGAGGTAAGGAGTCTTGGGCGACGGCATCATCTTCCTTGTTTGATACAGGCTGGCGTGATCGGTGCATGGTGGATCGAGTCACCTATTAGACACAGTTCCTTGATCTGGATCAAACCGGACAAAACCCTTGGGCGTGTCCCGAGAATCGGACACGAAAGCGGACGTTCGTACCGAAAAACGGTCACCGCCACGACAGTCAATGCCCACGAAGAAGCGCTTGCAACTGGCGGACAGCCATCGGCCGTTTCTCCTGAATCTGCATGGCATGCAAAGTGCTTGATCCTGCAGGTTCAAGGCGGCTCGCTCACGAGCGAATCTTCCCTTTTCCACCCCACCGGAGTACCCATGCCCAAGACCCCCTTCAGCTGGCAAGACCCGTTTGCCCTGCACGACCAGCTCACAGCCGACGAGCGCGCCGTGCAGGACGCCGCCCGCGCCTATTGCCAGGACAAGCTGCTGCCGCGCGTGCAGGACGCCTTTCGCCACGAACAGACCGACCCGGCCATCTTCCGCGAAATGGGCGAGCTGGGCCTGCTCGGCCCCACCATCCCCGAGCAATACGGCGGCGCGGGCCTGAACTACGTCAGCTACGGCCTGATCGCGCGCGAAGTCGAGCG
>Ga0209916_1000661_pt1 | contig 46918 bp, 38 predicted proteins | sample ThiBio_1000_plan_FD_183956 | JGI IMG/M metagenome (GOLD analysis project Ga0209916, IMG submission 183956) | Wastewater bioreactor microbial communities from Cape Town, South Africa - Thiocy_solids_2 (SPAdes) | ecosystem: Engineered > Bioreactor > Thiocyanate-remediating > Anaerobic-Aerobic ... | reverse complement strand
TATCCGCACGGCTGGCAATGAATCGCGCTGGATGCGCCTCTCCGCCCAGGCCGTCTATCGTCAAGGGCGTCCCGTGCGCATTTTCGGCGCCAAGCAGGACATCACCCACGAAAAGCAGTTGTGGGACGGCCTGAGGCAACTGGCCGAGCACGACTGGCTGACCGGGCTGGCCAATCGCCGCGTGTTCGAGGCACGCTGCAACGATCTGATCAGGCGGGATATCGACGAGGCATCGGTCGCGGCACTTGTCCTGATCGATCTCGATCACTTCAAGGCGATCAACGATCGCTTCGGCCACCTGGCCGGAGACGAATGCTTGCGGCAATTCGCGGCGCGGCTGGGCCGGATCTTCAATGACGCGATCTTGATCTGCCGGCTTGGCGGCGATGAATTCGCTGCCCTGCTGCATGCCCCGCTTGGCCGGGCGCAGCTCTCGCAGATCATGGAGAGGGCGCGCCGGGAGCTGTGCGCGCCGGTATCCTGGGGCAACGTGCAAATCGATGTCAGCGCCTCCATCGGCGTGGCGCTTTTGAAGCGCACGTTGTTTCAGGGGCTGGAACAGGCCCTGGCCGAAGCGGATTCGGCCCTGTATCTCGCCAAACATACCGGCCGCAATACTGTGCGTGTCTTCAACGGCAGCGTCGACGGCCTGCGCTTCCCGAAAGCGCTGCAAGGCTTGCCCGGATACACCTACCCCGATCACGGCGGCCACCATTAGAACAGGGACTGCCGCGTCCTGCCTTGCGCCACCGCGCCGGCCATCCCGTCATGCATGCGCGGCGATCACGTCCAGGAAAGCCGCGCCGTAACGGTCGAGCTTGGCGTCGCCGATACCGGGCACATGCGCCATCTCGGCGCGCGATGTCGGGCGCGCCGTCGCCAGCGCGATCAGCGTCTTGTCGTGGAAAATCACATAGGGCGGCACGTTCTGGGCGCGCGCCATCTCCATGCGCTTCTGCCGCAACGCCTGGAACAGGTCATGATCCCCGTCATTGACGGCGGGCGGCGGCGCGCTGCGCGCCGCCTTGTCGCGCCGGGCGCGCGGCGCCGTCGGCACGCGCAGCATCAGCACCGGCTTATCGCGCAGGAAATCGCGGCCGGCCGGCGCGATCGACAGGCCGCCATGGCCGGCAAGATCGACATCGACGAGGCGCAGCGCGATTAGCTGGCGCAGGATCGCCCGCCACATGCGGCCGTCATGCTCGGTGCCGATGCCGAAGGTCGAGATGCGGTCATGGCCGAACTGCACGATGCGGTCATTGTCCGCACCGAGCAGCACGTCGACGATATAGGCCTGCCCGAAGCGCTCGCCGGTGCGGTAGATGCATGACAGCGCCTTCTGCGTGGCGATCGTGCCGTCGAACAGCTCCGGCGGCGCGGCGCAGGTGTCGCAATTGCCGCATGGCGCGCAATGGTCGCCGAAATAGGACAAGAGCGCCTGGCGCCGGCAGCCCGCCGTCTCGGCCAGCCCGAGCAGCGCGTCGAGCTTCTGGCGCTCCATGCGCTTGCGCTGGTCGGGCGCATCCGACTCCTCGATGAAGCGGCTGCGCAGCGCGATGTCGCCATGGCCGTAAAGCATCAGCGTGTCGGATGGCAGGCCGTCGCGCCCGGCACGGCCCGTCTCCTGATAATAGGCCTCGATGCTGCCGGGCAGGTCGAGATGGGCGACGAAGCGCACATCCGGCTTGTCGATGCCCATGCCGAAGGCGATGGTGGCGACCATGACGACCGCCTCGCCACGCTGGAAGCGCATCTGGTTGGCCTCGCGGGACGCCTTGTCCATGCCGGCGTGATAGGTGAGCGCGTCGTAGCCCTGGTCGCGCAGCCAAGCGGCGGTTTCCTCCGTCTTGCGTTTCGACAGGCAGTAGACGATGCCGCTCTCGCCCGCGTGGCGCTTGAGGAAATCCTTCAGTTGCGCGCGCGGATTGTCCTTTTCCTCGATGGCGTAGCGGATGTTGGGGCGGTCGAACCCGGCAATGAAGGCGTCGGCCTCGGCGATGGCGAGGTGCGACAGGATTTCCGCGCGCGTCGGCTCGTCGGCGGTCGCCGTCAGCGCCATGCGCGGCGTGTCGGCAAAGCGCCCGACAAGCGCGTCGAGCTGGCGGTAGGACGGGCGGAAGTCATGCCCCCATTGCGACAGGCAATGCGCCTCGTCGATGGCGATCAGCGACAGCTTCACCCCAGCTAGACGCTCCAGCACGGCCGGCCGCAGCAGCGTCTCGGGCGCGACATAGAGCAGGTCGAGATCGCCGCCATGGATGGCGCGCCACAGCGCGCGCCGCTCCTCGGCCGGCAGGTCCGAGTTGAGCGCGGCCGCCCTCACGCCCGCCTGGCGCAAGGCCGCCACCTGGTCGGCCATCAGCGCCAGCAGCGGCGACACGACCAGCCCCATGCCGGGCCTGGCGATGGCGGGGATCTGGTAGCACAGCGACTTTCCGCCGCCCGTCGGCATCAGCACGAAAGCGTTGCCGCCGCCAATGACATGCGCGACGATCTCGGCCTGCGGTCCCCTGAACGCATCGTAGCCGTAGACGGTCTTGAGGATTTCGAGAGCGGTGGCGGTCATCGGCTCGGCAGGGAGAATCGGAGATGCCCTTCATAGCAGCTTCTCGGGGGCGGCGAGCATCGGCGCGCATTTCCCTTTGATGACGCGCGCGTAACGCGATACGACCCGGCAACCCTCGCACAATACCAGTCCGGGCTGGTTCGGAGCCTGGCAGCATTCGATGCCGATAGAGACTTTCGACACCGTCATCCTCGGCGCCGGCGCCGCCGGCATGATGTGCGCCATCCATGCCGCCTCGCGCGGCGGGCGTGTCCTGATCCTCGATCATGCCAAGGCGCCGGGCGAGAAAATCCGCATTTCCGGCGGCGGGCGCTGCAACTTCACCAATCGCGGCACGAGCGCGCTGAATTTCCTCTCCGGCAACCCGCATTTCGCGAAATCCGCGCTTGGCCGCTACACCCAGCACGATTTCGTGGCTTTGGTGGAAAAGCACGGCATCGCCTATCACGAGAAAACGCTCGGGCAGCTGTTCTGCGATCATTCCGCCAAGGATATCATCGCCATGCTGCTCGACGAGATGGCGCGCGCCGCCTGCGACCTGCGCCTCAGGACGACGCTGGAAAGCCTCGCTCGCAACGAAGACGGCTTTGCGCTCACGCTCGGCGGCGATGGCGCCGCCAACATCCGCTGCCGGCAGTTCGTCGTCGCATCGGGCGGAAAATCCATTCCGAAAATGGGCGCCTCCAGCCTTGGCTACCAGATTGCCGGCCAGTTTGGCCTGGCACTAACCGAGACACGTCCGGCGCTGGTGCCGTTGACCTTCGGCGAGGACATGCTGGCGGGGTTTCGCGCCATGGCCGGGCTCGCCGCCGAGGTGCGCGTCTCGTGCGACAGGACGGCGTTCGACGAGGCGCTGCTGTTCACGCATCGCGGCCTGTCCGGCCCGGCGATCCTGCAGATTTCATCCTATTGGCGCGAGAAGGCGCCGATCAGCATCGCGTTTCTGCCCGCGCATGACATGTTCGCGGCCCTGCGCGCCTCCAAGCAGGAGAATGGCCGCCGGAGCATCGCCACTGCGCTTGGCGACATCCTGCCGAAACGGCTCGCGGCCTATCTCGCGCAGGCGCATGGCTGGGACGGGCCGATCGGCGCGGCGAGCGACCGGAAGCTCGCCGCGATCGCCGCCATCGTGCACGGCTGGGAAGTGCTGCCCAGCGGATCGGAAGGATACCGCACCGCCGAGGTGACGCTCGGCGGCGTCGATACGGCGGGGCTGAACTCACGCACGATGGAGACGAAAGCCGTCGGCGGTCTCTACTTCATCGGCGAGGTCGTCGATGTGACGGGCTGGCTCGGCGGCTACAATTTCCAATGGGCTTGGTCGTCGGGCTGGGCCGCCGGCACCGCCATCGCCGAGCGCGCCGGCTGAAATATCCTGAGCATCGTTTATCGCCACGGTGAACAGCACCGGTTTACGCAAACTTGAGAATGAGCGGCTAGCGTCCGGAAAACACCGCGAACGGGGTTGGGGGATGAACATGCTGACACGACGCGGATTTTGCGGATGCGCGCTGGGCGGCCTGCCTTTCATCGCCACCGCCGCGCATGCGCAAACAACCGAATGCGCCGTCTTCACCCCCGCGCGCCAGGGCGAAACCGTGCCCGATGACGCAATCGCGCGGCTCAAGGCCGGCAATCAGCGCTTCACGAGCGGGACGTCGGTCAATTGCGATCTCCTGGCGCAAGTCAGGGACACCGCGCACCAACAATCGCCCCATGCGGCCATCGTCGGCTGCATCGACTCGCGCGTCCCGCCCGAGATCGTCTTCGATCAGCGCATCGGCGATATCTTCTGCGCGCGCGTGGCCGGCAATATCGTCAATGTCGATATTATCGGCAGCCTCGAATACGCCACCAAGGTCGCGGGCGCCAAGGTGATCGTCATTCTCGGGCATAACGCGTGCGGCGCGGTCAAAAGCGCCGTCGATGCCGTCAAGCTCGGCAACATCACCGCCCTGCTCGAGAATTTCGCGCCGGCACTCGCGACGCTGACCCCGTCGGATGGCCAGCGCGATTCGCATAATGAGCCGCTGGTTCAGAAGGTCGCGGAAGCCAATGCCCGCCTGACCGCCGAGAGCCTGACCAGGCGCAGCCCGATCCTGGCGGAACTGGTGCAGACCGGCCGCCTGAAAATCGCCGCCGCGATGCATGATATCACCACCGGGCGGATTTCCTGGCTGTCGTGAGGCCATCCCGACAAAGTCTTTTCCGCTAAGCATGACGCGGTTCGGGAATTCCGGTGCAGCGGCCCCCTCGTCCGGCACGACGATCGCCGCCGGACACCCGCCGCTCACCGCCACGTGAACGAAATTACGAGACGGTAAGTTGCACCGCAACAGGATCGGCCTAGTTCGTAGCCGTGGTCACGGGAACCGCGCGGCCGGGGCAATCATTCTCGCTTGCACCGGGCTGGCAATCCGGGCTCGACGCGCCGCCGGCTGCACCGGTTGCGCCTGAAGCAGGATCAGGCCGCAAGACCGGACAGTCATCGAGAAAAACGATGCCGAGCCAGGTCAACAAATACAGGATGCTTCGGCCCCGGCCGCTTATGCTGCTGCTGCTGTTCGCGCTGCTGGCCGCCGCCGCATGGCAGCATTTCGACGGCTTCGGCCGCGATAGCGCCCCGCGGGCGCAAGCCACACCGCAAATGCCCGTTCCGGTCACGCTCGGCAGCGTCGAGACGGCGCCGTTTCCGGTCTATCTGAACGGGCTCGGCACGGTGCAGGCCTATAATACCGTGGTCGTGCGCAGCCGGGTCGACGGCCAGATCGACAAGATCGCCTTCAAGGAAGGCCAGATCGTCAAACAGGGCGAGCTGCTGGCCAAGATCGATCCGCGCCCGTTCCAGGCCGCGCTCGATCAGGCCAGGGCCAAGAAGACCCAGGACGAGGCCAGCCTCCACAACGCCAATCTCGACCTGCAACGCTACGCCAATCTCGGCGATTTCGCCTCACGCCAGCAGAAGGATACCCAGGCCGCGCTGGTGCAGCAGTTCACCGCCCAGATCACCGCCGACCAGGCCGCCATCGACAGCGCCAGCACGCAGCTTGGCTACACCGCCATCACGGCGCCGATCTCCGGCCTTGCGGGATTCCGGCAGGTCGACCAGGGCAATATCGTCAACGCCGCCAGCCAGACCGGCATCGTCACCATCGCCCAGATCGCGCCGATCGCCGTGATCTTCACCGCGCCCGAAGACTTTGTGCAGGACATCAACACCGCGCAGGCGAAGGGCGCGCTGCCGGTGGTCGCCTACAGTTCCGACGGCCGCCGCAAGCTCGCCGCCGGCGCGCTCGAAACCGTCAACAACCAGGTCGATACCGCCAGCGGCACCATCCGCCTCAAGGCGACCTTCGCCAATGCCGACCATATGCTGTGGCCGGGGCTCTCGGTCGCGACGCGGATGCTGCTGCGCACCGTGCCCGACGCCCTGACCATCCCGGACGATGCCGTGCAGCACGGGCCGGACGGGCTCTATGCCTATACCGTCGATGCCGGCAACAAGGCGCGACTGCAAAAGATCAGCGTCGGTCAGTCGGCCGATGGCCGCACCCTGGTCGAGAACGGGCTGACCGCCGGCCAGACGGTGATCGTCGAGGGCCAGTATCGCGTGCATCCCGGCGCGCTGGTCGGCGAAGCGCCAAAAACCGCCTCCGCCGTCACGGGAGCGCCATGACATGAGCGACGCAAGAGGCGGCATCTCGGCTCCGTTCATCCGCTTCCCCGTCGCGACCTCGCTGGTCATGGTCGGCATCCTGCTCATCGGCATCGCCGCCTATCCGCTGCTTGGCGTGGCGCCGCTGCCGCAGGTCGATTTTCCGACCATCCAGGTCTCGGCGCAATTGCCCGGCGCCAATCCGGAAACCATGGCCTCCTCGGTGGCCCAGCCGCTCGAACGGCAGTTCGCGCAGATTCCGGGCGTCGCCCAGATGACCTCGAACAGCTTCCTCGGCGCCACCACCATCGTCATCCAGTTCGATCTCAACCGCAGCATCGATGCCGCCGCCAACGACGTCCAGGCCGCGATCAACGCCGCCGGCGGCCAGTTGCCGAAGAACCTGCCGAGCCCGCCGACCTATCGCAAGGTCAACCCGGCCGATTCGCCCATCCTGCTGCTCTCGGCCGTGTCCGACACCCTGCCCCTGACCGAGGTCGACGATGCCGTCGACACCCAGCTCGCCCAGCAGATCAGCCAGATTTCCGGCGTCGCGCAGGTGCTGATCGGCGGCCAGCAGAAACCGGCGATCCGCGTGCAGATCGACCCGGCCAAGCTCGTCGCCAAGGGCCTGTCGCTGGAGGATGTGCGCAGCCAGCTCTCGGTCGTCACCGTCAACAGCCCGAAGGGCAATTTCGACGGTGCCAGCCGCAACTACACCATCTACGCCAACGACCAGCTTACCGCCGCCAAGGACTGGAACGACGTCATCCTGTCCTACAGCAACGGAGCGCCGTTGCGCGTGCGCGATATCGGCCGCGCGGTGGCCGGTGCCGAGGATAACACCCAGGCCGCCTGGGCCAACGGCAAGCGCGGCGTGTTCCTGGTGATTTTCAAGCAGCCGGGCGTCAACGTCATCGACACTGTCGACAAGATCAACGCCGCCCTGCCCCGCCTCACCGCCGCGCTGCCGCCGGCGATCAAGGTCTCGACGCTCAGCGACCGCACCCAGACCATCCGGGCCTCGGTCAAGGACGTGCAATATACGCTGCTGCTGACCATCGTCCTGGTGGTGATGGTGATCTTCATCTTCCTGCGCAGCCTGTGGGCGACCTTCATCCCGAGCGTCACGGTGCCGCTGGCGCTGCTCGGCACCTGCGCGCTGATGTGGGCGGTCGGCTACACGCTCGACAACCTGTCGCTGATGGCGCTGACCATCGCCGTCGGCTTCGTGGTCGACGACGCCATCGTCATGCTCGAGAACATCACCCGCTATCTCGAGCAGGGCTTGCGCCCGTTCGATGCCGCCATGAAGGGCGCCGGCGAAATCGGCTTCACCATCCTGTCGATCAGCATTTCGCTGATCGCGGTGCTGATCCCGCTCCTGCTGATGGGCGGCATTATCGGCCGCCTGTTCCGCGAATTCGCCGTCACGCTGGCGATGACGATCGCCATTTCGGCCTTCGTCTCGCTGACCCTGACGCCGATGATGGCCTCGCGCTTCCTGCGGCCGCGCGGCGCCGTCAGGCATGGCCGCCTCTGCAAGCTGAGCGAGCGCGGCTTCGATGGCCTGCTCAGCGCCTACGGGCGCGGGCTCGACATCGTGCTGCATTATCGCTTCATCACGCTATGCGTGTTCTTCGCCACGCTGGCGCTCTCGGTCTATCTGTTCATGATCATTCCGAAGGGCTTCTTCCCGCAGCAGGATACCGGCCTGATCATCGGCATCTCGGAGGCGGCGCAGGATGTGTCCTTCAAGGCCATGGAGCGCCACCAGGAAGCGCTCGGCGCCATCGTCCAGGCCGACCCGGACGTCGCCAGCGTGGCGATGTCGATCGGCGGCTCGAACGCCCTCAATTCGGGCCGCATGTTCATCACGCTGAAGCCGCGCGACCAGCGCCGGGCGGACGCTTTCCAGATCATCGCCAGGCTGCGCCCCAAACTCGACAAGGTCGAAGGCGCCCGCCTGTTCCTGCAGGCGGCGCAGGATGTCCGCGTCGGCGGCCGCACCTCGCGCACCGAGTTCGAATTCACGCTGCAGGACGGCAATCTCGCCGAATTGAACAGCTGGGCGCCCAAGGTGCTCGCCAAGCTGCAATCGCTGCCGGAGCTACGCGACGTCGCCACCGACCAGCAGAGCGAGGGCACCACGCTGACCCTGTCGATCGACCGTGACAATGCGGCGCGTTTCGGCATCTCGCCGCAACTGGTCGACGACACGCTCTACGATGCCTTCGGCCAGCGCCAGATCGCGCAATATTTCACCCAGCTCAACAGCTATCACGTCGTGATGGAGGTGCTGCCCGCATTCCGGGACAACATCGACAGTCTCGGCAAGATCTACATCAAATCGCCGACCACCGGCGCCGAAGTGCCGCTCTCGGCCCTGGCGCGCTGGACCACGGTGCCGATCCAGCCGCTCTCGATCAGCCATCAGGGCCAGTTCCCGGCCATCACCATCAGCTTCAACCTCGGGCCGGGCGTGGCGCTCGGCCAGGCCACCGATGCCGTCGAGAAGGCCAAGGCCGATCTCGGCGTGCCGCAGACGCTGGTGACCTCGTTCCAGGGCAATGCGCAGGCCTTCCAGCAATCGCTCGCCACGGTGCCGCTGCTGATCCTGGCCGCGCTGGTGGTGGTCTACCTGATCCTCGGCATTCTTTATGAAAGCTATATCCACCCGCTCACCATCCTCTCGACCCTGCCCTCGGCGGGCGTCGGGGCGCTGGCGACGCTGCTGCTCTTCCACTACGATTTCAGCCTGATCGCGCTGATCGGCATCATTCTCTTGATCGGCATCGTCAAGAAGAACGGCATCATGCTGGTCGATTTCGCCATCGTCGCCGAGCGCGACGGCGGGCTGTCCAGCGAGGCCGCGATCCGGCGCGCCGCCATGCTGCGCTTCCGGCCGATCCTGATGACGACGATGGCGGCCATGCTCGGCGGCGTGCCGCTGATGCTCGGCACCGGCACCGGCGCGGAAATCCGCCAGCCGCTCGGCTACACCATGGTCGGCGGCCTGCTCGTCAGCCAAGTGCTGACGCTGTTCACGACGCCGGTGGTCTATCTCTATCTCGACCAACTGTCGGATTTCGTGTCCGGCAAGCATCGCCGCAAGGCGCCGGAAGCCCTCGCCGATCCTGAGCCAGGCGACAAGCTCCGGACCCGGCACGCGGCCGAATAGTCGCGGCCCACCCGTGCCGGCGGGCGCCGCGCTCAGGCGCGGGCAAGCTCGAGCAGGTTGTCGTCCACCATCGCCCGCTTGCCGTCCTCGATCTCATGGATCATCGCGACCAGCTTGGCGGTGGCCGGGCAGGCGACGCCGAGACGCGCGCCGGTGGTGACGATCGGCTTGATCTGGACATCGACCTCGGTGCGGCGCTTGCGCACGGCGAGATCGCGCCAGATGCCCGAATGCGTCTTGGCATTGGGACGATTGAAGGCGACCATGGCCGCCACCGATTTCCGCGCGTCTTCCTCGCTCGCGCCGGGCATGAAGGCGGCGGGATCGTAGCCGTTGAAGCCGCGCGGCCGGATGCCGAGTTTAGCTGCGACCGCATTCGGCTCGCCGGCGAGCTTGCGCCACAGCGGCAGGAGTTCGGGCCGTTCCAGGCAATCGGCGATGCCGAGCTGGCCGAGCGCCTGCGCGAACAGCATCGCGCCATAGCCGAGCTTGCCCCAGAGATAGGACTGGATGTCTTCGGTCATGATCGCGTCGGGCTCGAAATCCCTGACCACGGCGTGCAGGGCCTTGAGCCGATCGCTGATGCGCCCGTCCAGCTCGCCGATCACGAAGGCTCCGCGATTGCCGTAGAGGATCTCGCCCGGCCCGTGCCAGTCGGCGCCGAAATTGATGAAGGCGCCGACGGTGCGCTCCTTGCCGACGACGCCGGCGATGATCTCCTCGCACAACCCGTTTTGCAGCGAGAGCACGTAGCCGTCGGCGCTCAGATGCGGTTTCAGCGCCGCGGCCGCCGCCTCGGTATGCTGGGCCTTCACGCACAGATAGACATGCTGCCAGTTGCCCGAAACCTCGTCCGGCGTGAAAGCGGGCGCCGTGACGGTGATCGCCTCGACCGGGCCGGTAATGCTCAGACCGCGCCCGGGATCGCGGATCGCCGCAACGTGGCCGGCCTCGATATCGACGAAGGTCACGTCGTGGCCCGCCCGTTTCAGAAACGCGCCGACCGTGCCGCCGATAGCGCCCGCGCCCCAAATCAAAATCCGGTCCGGCATGAACTTGTCTCCTGTTCCGATCATCGCGTTTGCCCGATGGCCTCAGGCCGGTTGCTTCCAGCCGGAGCCCAGTTCCTGGTCGACGACATTGACCCAGTAGCTGATGCCATCGGGAATGATGGCGTCGTTGAAATCGAATTTCGGCGTATGCAGGCCATGGAAGCTGCCGTCGGCGGCGACGCCATTGCCGATGCGCATGAAGGCGCCGGGGCGCACATGCATCATTTCGGCGAAGTCCTCGCCGCCCGTCGTCGGGCGCAGCCGGTCCTTGACGCTGTCGGCGCCGACCGCCGCTCGCGCCGCGGCAAGGCCGACCTCGACCTGCTCGGCCTTGTTGATCAGCGCGCGCGGGCCGCGCTCGTAATGGCATTCGGCCGTGCAGCCCCAGCTCCGCGCCGTCAGCTCGGCGAGTTCGGCGATACGGCGCTCGATCAGGTCGCGCACCTCCGGCGCATAGCTGCGCGCCGTGCCGCCGACGACCAGTTCGGACGGGATGACGTTGCATGATTCCAGCGCGCCGCCGGCGATATGGCCGACGCTGATCACCGCCGTGTCGAGCGGCGGCACGTTGCGCCCGACGATGCCTTGCAGGCCGAGCACGAAATGCGCCTGCGCATAGGTGATGTCCATGGCCAGATGCGGCGCCGCGCCGCCATGGCCGCCGGGGCCGCGAAACGTCACGTGCCAATGGTCGGCGGCGGCGAGCATCGGCCCGACGCAGGTCGCGAAGGTGCCGACCGGCATGCCCGGGCTGTTATGCAGCCCATAGATCGCATCGCACGGAAAGCGCTCGAACAGCCCGTCCGCCAGCATGGCGAGCGCGCCGCCCCTGCCCTCCTCGGCCGGCTGGAAGATCAGGTGCAGCGTGCCGCCGAAATCAGGGTTTTCCGCCAGGTAGCGCGCCGCGCCGAGCAGCATGGTGGTGTGGCCGTCATGGCCGCAGGCATGCATCTTGCCGTCATGTTTCGAGGCGTAGGACCGGCCGGTCTGCTCGTGGATGGCGAGCGCGTCCATGTCGGCGCGCAGCCCGATGGCGCGCTGGCCGGGGCGCTTGCCGCGGATGATGCCGACGACGCCGGTATGGCCGACCTTCTCCACCACCTCGACGCCCCAGCCGCGCAGCTTCTCGGCGACGAGCGCCGAGGTGCGCGCTTCTTCCATGCCCAGTTCCGGATGGGCATGGATATCGCGCCGTATGGCGGTGAACTCGGCGTGATGCGCATCGAGCCAGGGCTTCAGGTCATCCTGCATGGTCAACTCCTCGGGGCTTCAATGGCGCGCTTGCGTCCTGCGGATCAGGATTGCCGCCTGCACCACGGCCATCAGCGCAAGTTGCGCGGCGACGACCATGAATGGCAACCGATATTCCCCCGACCACGTCACGAGCAACGAAAAGATCGACGGCCCGGAAACGTAACCCAGGAACACCACCACCGTGCTGCTCGCCGTCGCCTCGGCGATGCGCGCCGGCGGCGAGAGACGGGCGATCTCGGCCAGGTAGATGCCGTTCCAGCTTGCCGCGAAAAAGCCGGTCGCCGCGCCGATGGCGGCCGCCGGCAGCAACGCCACGCCATTGGGCAGGAAGCCATAGGCGACGACCATGGCGGCGGCGAGGAAGGCCTGCACGGTGAGATTATGCGCCGGGCGGCCGGTGCGGTCGGCGAGCCAGCCGAGCAGGATGCGCGCGAACACGCCGGAAAACTGCATCGCGGCATAAGCGAAGCCGGCTGTCGCCAGCGCCATGTGCCTGTCGGTCGCGAGGTAGGTCACGGAAAACGAGAATAGCGAGCCCTGCACCACCGCGAAGGAGAAGGCGAGCCCGGTGATCGACAGCAGCACCGGATTGCCGCGCAGCAGCGCGAAAGGGGCGGCGACCTTGCGCGGGTCGAACAGTTCGCGCGGCCCGATCGGCCGCTCGGGCTCGCGCTCGATGTCGAGGCGCTGCCGGGCCGGCGCGATAAGCGCCGCCGCGCCGAGCCCGATCGCCATGGCGACGGCAAGCGCCGCCGGCCAACCCCAATGGGCGGCGGCCGGCGCGAGGATCAGCCCGGCAAGCGCGCCGCCGAACGGCGCGCCGGCCTGCTTGATCGAGAAGATCAGCGTGCGATGCCGGGGCGGCGCGGTCGCGGCCAGGATGCGGCTGCCGGCCGGCGGCGAGGGGCCGTAGCCGGCGCCCATCACCAGCGCCGCGCCGATCAGCGTCGGCCACCAACCGGTCGAGGCGACGGCGAGGCCGCACACCGCCATCAGCGCGCCGGCCTGCAACATGCGGATCGGCCCGAAACGCGCCAGGATCGGCCCGCCGAACAGCAGGAACAGCACGGTGCCGAGCGAATTCAGCGAGGAGATATTGCCGATACGCTCGGGCGCGATGCCCGCTCCCGCCGTCAGCAGCGGCGCGATGATCGGCAGGCTCTGGTCCAGGAACGAGGCCACCGTCTGCATGCCGAGCGTCGTCGAAAGCGCCAGCACCCAGAGCGGCATTGCGCCCGGCTTCGGCGCCGCCTCGGCCGGCGGCCCGGCATCGGGCTCAGCGCGCATGCGATTGGCGCTCATGAAAGGGTGGGAAGGTCATTCGTCGCCGCAGATTACCGGAAAGCCTGGGCCGTAATCGCGGTTACACTATCGACAGGCCGGCCTTGGCGCCACCCTGTTGCACGGCATTTCGGGCCCATGACGCCATGGCGCCATCAAGCCTGACGTTTCGAGCGGCATCGAAGCATCGCGGCTGAATCCGGCCTATATAGAGGCTCAAGGAGAGCGCCATGTCGCAAACTGCAAACGTCTCGAGCACCGCGTCGTTGATCGCCGATCCTGCCCGGATGTCGATATTGACCGCGCTCCTCGACGGGCGCGCCCTACCGGCCGGCGAACTGGCCTATGCCGCCGGCATCACGGCGCAGACGGCCAGTTCCCATCTCGGCAAGCTGCTCGATGGCGGCCTGCTCGCGCTCGAGACGGCCGGCCGGCACCGTTACTATCGCCTCGCCGGCGGCCATGTTTCCCACGCCATCGAGGCACTGGCGGTCATCCAGCCAACCGGGCCGGTCAGGCGCAAGGCGCCGACCGCCCAGGCGAGCGCGCTCAGGAACGCGCGCTGCTGCTACGATCATCTGGCGGGCCGGCTCGGCGTCGCGCTCACCAACGCGCTGCGCGAGCGCCGGTACATCATCGACGCGCCCGAGCAGCGTTTCGCGGTGACCGCGGCCGGCACGACCTGGTTCGCTGGCATCGGGCTCGACGTCCCCGCCATCAAGGCCACGCGGCGCGGCCTCGCACGGCCATGCCTGGACTGGACCGAGCGCAGCCACCACCTTGCCGGGCCGCTCGGCGTGCGCCTGCTGTGCACGATGTGCGGCCATGGCTGGCTGCGGCGCGTTCCGGGCTCGCGCGCCGTTCAGGCGACGCCCAAGGGGCAGGCCGCCTTGAAGAGCCAGCTCGGCATTACCGACGCCGACTGGCGCTGCGATTGACCGGCGGACCCCTACAGCGCCTTGGCGCGCAGCCTGAGCGCATTGCCGATGACGCTGACCGATGACAGCGCCATGGCGGCGGCCGCGACCACCGGCGACAGCAGCAGGCCGAACGCCGGATAGAGCACGCCGGCAGCGATCGGCACCCCGGCCGCGTTGTAGATGAAGGCGAAGAACAGGTTCTGGCGGATATTGGCCATCGTCGCCTCGGACAGGCGCCGCGCCCGCGCGATGCCCATCAGGTCGCCCTTGACCAGCGTGATGCCGGCGCTCTCGATGGCGACATCGGTGCCGGCGCCCATGGCGATGCCGATATCGGCGGCGGCGAGCGCCGGCGCATCATTGACGCCATCACCCGCCATGGCGACGACGCGACCCTCGCGCTGCAGCTTCGCGACGACGGCGCTCTTCGCCTCCGGCAGCACTTCAGCCTCGACCTCGGCAATGCCGAGCTTCGCCGCGACCGCCGCCGCCGTGGTGCGGTTGTCGCCGGTCAGCATGACGACGCGAATGCCCTCGTCGCGCAGTGCCGCGATGGCGTCGCGCGTCGTCGCCTTGATCGGGTCGGCGATCGCCAGCACGCCGGCAAGCCGGCCGTCGATACCGGCGAAGATCGCGCTCGCCCCTTCGCCGCGCAACGCATCGGCCTTGGCGGCCAGTGGCGCCACATCGACGCCCATCTCGCTCAGGAACGCTGCGTTGCCGAGCACGACCTTGCGGCCCTCGACGACGCCCTTGACGCCCTTGCCGGTCGGGGAATCGAAATCCTCGACCTCGGCCAGTTGCAGTTGCTTCGCTCGCGCCGCACGCACGATCGCCTCGGCGAGCGGATGCTCGGAGGCGCGCTCGACGCCGGCCGCGAGGCGCAGCACGGCGTCGGCCTCGAAGCCCGGCGCCGCGATCAGCTCGGTCAGCGACGGCTTGCCCTCGGTCAGCGTGCCGGTCTTGTCGACGACGAGCGTATCGACCTTCTCGAGACGCTCGAGCGCCTCGGCATTCTTGATCAGCACGCCGATGCCGGCGCCGCGCCCGACGCCGACCATGATCGACATCGGCGTCGCCAGCCCGAGCGCGCACGGGCAGGCGATGATCAGCACGGCGACCGCCGCCACCAGCCCATAGGTGAAGCGCGGCTCCGGACCGAACAGCGCCCAGGCGGCGAAGGCGATCAGCGCCACCGCGATCACCAGCGGCACGAACCAGCCGGCGACCTTGTCGGCAAGGCGCTGGATCGGCGCCTTCGAGCGCTGCGCCTCGCTGACCATCTGCACGATGCGCGCCAGCATCGTCTCATGGCCGACCTTCTCGGCGATGATGACGAGCGCGCCGGTCTGGTTGAGCGTGCCCCCGATCACGGTGTCGCCCTCGCTCTTGGTGACGGGCATCGATTCGCCGGTGACCAGCGCTTCGTCGAGGCTCGAGCGCCCTTGCGTGACGCGTCCGTCGACCGGCACCTTCTCGCCGGGGCGCACGCGCAACCGGTCGCCCTGCTGCACCTGGTCAAGCGCAATCTCGGCCTCATCGCCATTGTCGGCGATGCGCCGCGCCGTCTTCGGCGCCAGGTTGAGCAGGGCGCGGATCGCGCCGGAGGTCTGGTCGCGGGCGCGCAGTTCGAGCACCTGGCCAAGCAGCACCAGCACGGTGATCACGGCAGCGGCTTCGAAATACACCGCCACCATGCCATCTGCTCCGCGAAACGCCGGCGGGAACAGGCCGGGGGCCAGCATGGCGATCATGCTGTAGCCCCAGGCGACGCCGGTGCCGAGCGCGATCAGCGTGAACATGTTGAGGTTTCGCGTCACCAGCGAGCGCCAGCCACGCTCGAAGAACGGCCAGCCGGCCCATAGCACGACCGGCGTCGCCAGGATCAGTTGTATCCAGCCGGACAGGGCCGGCGGCACCACATGATGCAGCGCCGGGACGAGATGCCCGCCCATTTCGAGCACGAAAACCGGCAGGGCGAGCACGAGCCCGATCCAGAAGCGCCGCGTCATGTCGGCCAGTTCGTGATTGGGCGCCGCCTCGGCGGTGACGAGCACCGGCTCGAGCGCCATGCCGCAGATCGGGCACGAGCCCGGTCCGACCTGGCGGATTTCCGGATGCATCGGGCAGGTGAATTCCGTCCCGGCCGCAACCGGCGCTTCCGGCGGTCGCGACCCCGGCTCCAGATAGCGCTTCGGGTCGGCCTCGAACTTGGTCTTGCAACCGGCCGAGCAGAAATAATACGCCTCGCCCGCGAATGTCGCGCGATGCTTCGCCGTCGCCGAGTCGACGCTCATGCCGCAAACCGGGTCCTTGACCTTGCCGTCCGCCGCAGGCGCGGCATGGGCTGCGCCGCAACAGGCATGCGCGCCATGTTGATGGTGGGCGTGATCGGCTGGCGAGGACATTGGCAGGCTCCGTTTCATATACCCACATGGGGTATCTAATTGCGTTGCTTTCTATACCCACCATGGGTATATGGCAAGCATGCAGATCGAGACGAAGGCATCTTGTACGAAACGCCTGAACCGCATCGAAGGCCAGGTGCGCGGCATCGGCCGCATGGTCGGCGAGGACCGCTATTGCATCGACATCGTCACCCAGATCGCGGCGGTTCGCGCCGCGCTGAAACGGGTCGAGGAAGAGGTGCTGAAGGATCACGTCGCCCATTGCGTCGAGCACGCGATCACCTCCGGCGACCAGGACGAGCAGCGCCGCAAGGTCACCGAGCTGCTCGACGTGCTCCGGCGCCTCGGGCCCTGAGCGCACGGCTCACGCAAAACACGCCGCGAGATCGCGCAAGATCGCCATGGAACAGTGCCGTCGCGCCGACAGTTGCTCCTTCGGGTTGGGGGTTCACCACCCCCTGGGAGAACTTCAATGGCTACGGAAAAGACGCTTTCCGACGCATTCTACGAGACGCTCAAGGACATGTACTGGGCCGAGAAGCAGGCCGTGAAAGCCTGCAGGAAATCGGCCAAGGCGGCGAAATCGCCCGAACTCCAGAAAGCCTTCCAGGCCCATGGCGTCGAGAGCGAAGGCCATGTCGAGCGCCTGCAGCAGGTGTTCGAGATCATCGGCAGGCCGGCGCGCGCCAAGACCTGCGAAGCGATGCAGGGCATCACCGCCGAGATGGAAGAATATCTCGAGGATTTCGGCAGTACCGAAGCGGGTGACGCCGTGCTGATCGGCTGCGGCCAGGCCGTCGAGCATTACGAGATGGCGCGCTATGGGCTGCTCAAGGCCTGGGCGACGCAACTCGGCATCAAGGATGCGGCCAAGCTGCTCGACCAGACGCTCCAGGAGGAGAAGAAGGCCGACGCGTTGCTGAGCCGGATCGCCGAAAAATCCGTCAACAGCAGCGCCATGGCCGGCGGCAAGACCAAGGCGGCCTGACACCGCCGACAGGGCTCGCGAACCACGCGGGCCTTTGTCCGGCACCGACCACATTCATCACGAACCCGATCTGCCGTCACAGCCGTGGCGCGCAGAAACTTGGAAAAGAGCTCACCATGAAACGAACCATCCTGACCGCTTTCGCGGTCGCTGCACTTGGCACGGCCGCAATGGCCCAGTCCCAGACGCCCGCCGTGGCCCCCGCCACGCCCAATGTTCAGGCCCCAAATACCCAGGCTCCCGTGCCCGGCGCCAACAGCTTCACCGAGGCGCAGGCCAAGGATCGCATCGAGGATGCCGGCTTCACCGCCGTCGCCGATCTGGTGAAGAACGACAAGGGCATCTGGGTCGGCAAGGCCGCCAAGGACGGCACCACCGTCGATGTGATGCTCGACTATCAGGGCAACGTCACCAGCAAATGACTTCAGCAAGCGACCCCAGCAAGTCTCCCGCAACCGACAATCAAGGATCAAGCCATGACAACCACGGTAACAGGCCTGTTCGATCGCTACGACGACGCCTCCGCCACGGTCGACGCGCTGGAGCGCGCCGGCATTCCGAGCAGCGACATCAGCATTCTGGCCAATAACGACAATGGTCGCGCCAGGGTGAACGATGCTGGCAACGACACATCGAAAGCCGTCGAGGACGCCGAGACCGGCGCCGGTGTCGGTGCCGCCGTCGGCGGCATCGGCGGGCTGCTGACCGGGCTCGGGCTGATGGCCATCCCCGGCGTCGGCCCGGTCGTCGCGGCCGGCTGGCTGGCGGCGACCGCCGCAGGCGCCGTCACCGGCGCGGTCGTCGGCGGAGCGGCCGGCGGCATTGTCGGCGCCATGACCGAGGCGGGCGTTCCCGAAGACGAAGCCCATGTCTATGCCGAAGGCATTCGCCGCGGCGGCACGCTGGTCACGGCGAAAGTCGAGGATGCATTGGTTGCCAATGCGCGCGCCATCATCGCCGAGCACAAATCCGCCGATGTCACCCAGCGCCGCACCGACTACGAAGCGGATGGCTGGAAGAGGTTCGACGAAAGCGCCTCCACGCCGACGCAGGACGCCTTGCGCGACACGCGCAACCTGCCCCCGCTCTGAAGCGACGAGGCCCGCGCTCTGCGGGCCTCCTTTCGCGATGACGCGTGAAATCAGCTGCGATCGGGGCCATGGTAGAACGATGCATTCTACAGGACATGACCCAGATGACACTTCACGACCAAGCACCCGACTGGCACGTCAGCCAATGGTTCAACACCAAGCAAGCGCTCACGCTCGCGGCCCTGAAGGGCTCCGTCACCGTGCTGCACGCTTTCCAGATGCTGTGCCCGGGCTGCGTCTCGCACGGCATCCCGCAGGCCAAGGCGATCCGGGCCGCCTTCCCGGCCGACCGGCTGACGGTGATCGGCCTGCACACGGTGTTCGAGCACCATGACGCCATGGGGCCGGTGGCGCTGCAGGCTTTCCTGCACGAATACCGGCTCGGCTTTCCGGTCGGCATCGATCAGGCCGATCCCGACGGCAATCCGATCCCGCTCACCATGCAGGCCTATCGCTTGCAGGGCACGCCGAGCCTGATCCTGATCGACAAGGCGGGCCGCATCCGCCTGCATCATTTCGGCCAGATCGACGACCTGCGCGTCGGCGCAGCGATCGGTCAGTTGCTGACCGAGGAGCCCGGTTGATCCGAGGTTTCGCCGTCGCCCTGCCCAGCCAGCGCCGCGATGATCGCCTTGAGCGCGTGGTCGCGTTCGGCGGCCATCTCGGCCACCGGCCGGCCGCCCGTTGCCGCCTCGACGCCGCTGACCACCTGCGCGATGAAGCTTGCGTCCATCACCGGCGTGCCGAGCGCCGCCCAGCGCTGCATCTGGCTCGGCAGCAGGTGTTCCATGTAATGCCGGATGCCGGCCTCGCCGCCGGCGAGGTGATAGGTCTGGAACGGCCCCATGAACGCCCAGCGCAGGCCCGGCCCGAATTTCACCGCCTTGTCGATCTCGGCGATATCGGCAATGCCTTCCTGCAAGATGTAGAGCGCCTCGCGCACCAGCGCCGCCTGGAGCCGGTTGGCGAGATGGCCGACCGCCTCCTTCTTCAGGACGACCGGCTCGCGCCCGAGCGCGCGGTAGAAGGCATAGGCGCGCTTGATGGCAGGACTGTCCGGGCTCTTGCCGACCAGTTCGACGAGCGGCACGAGATGCGGCGGATTGAACGGATGCGCCACGATAATGCGCTCGGGATTTTTCGCCTTCGCGGTGATCACCGAATGCGTCAACGCGGTCGTGCTCGAGGCAATCAGGCAATGCGCCGGCATCGCGGCCTCGAGGCGCGCGATCAGGTCAGCCTTGATATCGGGCCGCTCCGGCGCGTTCTCCTGAATCAGGTCGGCGCGCCCGGCCGCCTCCTCCGCGCTTGCCGCAAAGCTCAGCGCGCCCTGCGCTACCGGCACGCGCGGCCGCGCATCCGGCAGCAGGCGCGCGACCGTCATGCGCAGATCGTCCGCGCTGCCGGGGCGCGGATCATGGGCGATCACGTCATGGCCATGCCCGAGAAACAGCGCCGCCCAGCTAGCGCCGATCGTGCCGGTGCCGATCACGGCAATCGTACGTATTGCGCTCATGCTCTCCTGATGCCTTCGCCCTGCCGCTACAATACCCGGCGCGGATCGAGCACGTCGCGCAGGCCATCGCCAATGAAGTTGATCGCCAGCACCGCCAGGAAGATCGCCGCGCCCGGGAACAGCGCCCAATGCGGCGAGGTATCGAGATAATCCTTGGCGTCGTAGAGCAGGCGGCCCCAGGTCGGGATATCGGGCGGGAAGCCGAGGCCGAGGAAGGACAGCGTCGATTCGGCGATGATCGCATTGGCGACGTCGATCGTGCCGGCGACGATCACCGGGCCGAGCGCGTTCGGCAGGATGTGGTGGATGACCTGATGCGGCGTCGAGGCGCCGAGCGCGCGCGCCGCCTCGACGAACTCCTTCTCGCGCAGCGACAGGAACTGCGCCCGGACCAGGCGCGCCACCGGCATCCAGCGGAAACCGCCGATCACCACGACGATCAGCACGAAGATGCCGCCCTCGGGCCCGACCCACTCCTTGAGCGTGTCGCGGAACAGGTAGATCACCAGCAGCAGCAGCGGCAATTGCGGCAGCGACAGGAACAGATCGGTCAGCCACATCAGCGCCGCGTCGACGCTGCCGCGCGCCACGCCGGAAATCGCCCCGACCAGCGTGCCGACGATCACCGAGACCATCATCGCCGCCAGGCCGACCGCCAGCGAGATGCGCCCGCCATAGATCATGCGCGCCAGCAGGTCCTGGCCGAGATCGTCGGTGCCGAACGGGTGCGCGAGGCTCGGCTCGGCCAGCCGCGCGCTGAAGTCGATATCGTTGATCGCCACCGGCCACAGCGTCGGCCCGAGGATCACGCCAAGCCCCATCAGCAGCAGGATGAAGCAGCTGAGCACCGCCAGCTTGTGCCGACGGAAGCGCCGCCACGCCTCCTGCGCGGGCGTGACCTGCTTGCCGAGCCGGCCGTCGAGCGGCTCAGCGGAAGGCGATGCGAGGGTCGAGCCAGCCATACAGCAAATCCGCTATGAGGTTGAAAAGGATGACGAGGCAGGAGAACACGAAGGTCACCGCCATGATCACCGGCGTGTCGTTGGCAAGGATCGAGTTGATCAGCAGCGAGCCGATGCCGGGCACCCGGAAAATCTGCTCGGTGACGATGGCGCCGCCGAAGATCGCCGGAATCTGCAGCGCCACCAGCGTCACCACCGGGATCAGCGCGTTGCGCACGACATGCTTGAGGATCACCACGCGCTCGCGCAGGCCCTTGGCGCGCGCCGTGGTGACATAATCGAGCTGGATCACGTCAAGCACCGAGGCGCGGACATAGCGTGTCCAGGACGCGCCCTGGAACAGGCCGAGCACCATGATCGGCATGATCGACTGCTTGAACTGCTCCCACAGCCATTGCCAGCCGTGATAGGGCAATTCGGCCTGGTAGACGAAGGGCAGCCAGTGCAGCTTGATACTGAACGCCAGGATGAATAGCAGCCCGGTGAAGAAGGTCGGCAGCGAGAAGCCGATGAAGGCGAAGGTGTTGGCGATCTGGTCGAAGATCGAATAGGGCCGCATCGCCGACAGGATGCCGACCGGCAGCGCCACGATCAGCGCCAGCACCTGCGACAGGCCGATGACATAGAGCGTCGAAGGCAGGGCCTGCCAGATCAGCGTGTCGACATCGACCCGGCTGACCAGCGAGAAGCCCCAGTCCCCCTGCAACATGGCGACGAGCCAGCGCAGATAGCGCACCATGACCGGGTCATCGAGGCCGAACTTGGCGCGCAACGCCATGCGGACCGCAGGCGGGATGCTGGGGTTGGTCGCAAGATCGCTGAAAGGGTCGCCCGGCGCCAGCGCCAGGATCGTGAAGATCACGATGCTGATGCCGAGCAGACTTGGAACGGCGATCAACAATCGCCGGATCAGATAATTTCCCATGAACCGATCCCGAAAGATAAAACCCGAGGCGAATCCGCCTCAGGCCTCGCGATACCAGTCGGAAACCATCCAGGTATTGTTGTCCCAGCCGCTGAGTTGCGCGACAAGCTTGCTGTTCAGGCCGGCCGGGCGCGGCCGGTATACGATCGGGATCACCGCCACGTCGCCGATCAGCAACTCGTTCATCTTGATGAACAGCCCCGCGCGCTTGACCGGATCGAGTTCGCCCTCGGCGTCGCGATAGGCCTTGTCATAATCGGCATTCTGCCAGCGCGTGATATTGCGGCCCTGCCACTTGTTCTCCTTGGTCGAGACCTCCCACGAGCAGAACTGGTTCATGAACAGGGCCGGATCGGGCTCGCTCATCGTCGTCGTGTACATCTCGAGATCGGTGTAGAAATGCGTATAGGTGTCGGGGTTGCCGACGTCCGACGAGAAATACACCGAGGCCGGCACCGATTTCAGCTCCATGGCGATGCCGGCCTTCTGCGCGGCCTGCTTGATGATCGCCTGGGTCTTCTGGCGCGGGGCGTTGATCGAGGTCTGGTAGACATAGGACAGCTTCTTGCCGTCCTTGGCCCGCACGCCGTCGGAGCCCTTCTTCCAGCCGGCATCCTCGAGAATCTTGATCGCCTTGTCGACGTTGAACTCCCACTTGGTCTTTTCCGAGCGGAAGCGCTTCGGGTTGTTGAGGAAGTTGGCGGTCGCCACGCCGGTGCGGCCATAGATGTATTTCTCGACGCCACCGCGATCGACGACGAGATTGAGCGCATCGCGCACCGCCTTGTCGCGCAGCGTCGGATGCGGGTTCTTCATGCTGGCGCGCTCGCCGTCGACCTCGGTCCACGGATCGTTGCGGTTGATGGCGATGAACTCGATATCGCCGCCCTCGGCAATGGCGACCTTGCCCTTGCCGCCGGCCTCGAGCTTCTTGAGGATCTCGTCCTCGACCTGGAGGTTCCAGGCGTAGTCATATTCGCCGGTCTGCAACACGGCGCGCGCGGCGGAAACGGCATCGCCGCCGCCCTTGATCTCGATCGTGTCGAAGAACGGCCGGTTCGGCTTGTAGTAATTCGGGTTGCGCTCGCCCCTCACCAGGTCGCCGGGGCGGAATTCGACGAATTTATAGGCGCCGGTGCCGACCGGCTTCAGGTTGTTCGGCGCCTCGCGCGACTTGCTGCCCTTGTAGTCGGCGAACAGGTGCTTCGGGATGATCATGCCGCGAATGCCGACAAAGGCATCGGCCCAATACGGCGTCGGCTTCTTGAAGATCACCTTGATGGTGTGATCGTCGATCTTCTCGACCGTGACATCCTTGTAGGTCGCGACCGAAACCGCGGCCGTGCCGGGATCGCGTGCATATTCCCAGTTGAAGACGCAGTCATCGGCGGTGAAGGGCTGGCCGTCATGCCATTTCACGTCCTTGCGCAGCTTCCAGGTCACGGAAAGCCCGTCCTTGGCGAGGCCGCCATTCTCGACGGTCGGAATCTCGGCGGCCAGCGCCGCCACGAGATTGCCGTCGCTGTCCCAGCCGGCGAGCGGATCGTAGAACACGCGCGAGGCTTCCTGATCCTTGGTGCCGACGGCGAAATGCGGGTTGAGCAGGGTCGGAGCCTGCCAGAACAGCAACTTGAGCGGGCCACCGCCGCCGGCCTTGGTCGGCTTGTAGGTGAAGGCCTCCTCGGCCGCCCAGGCGACGCCGTTATGGCTCAGCATCATGCCGGCCATCGGCGCGGTCAGACCCACGGCAAGCATTTTGCGGACGAAAGAACGCCGCGACATGTCACCGCTTTTCACGCGCTCGATCAGGCCGCGCAGTCGTTGCTCGTTCATGGCATTCCTCTCCAGTTCGCAAGTTCCTGTTATCTTTTGTCTTTTTACCGAAACGCAGCGTCGTCCCGGCCCGTTATGGCCACGACGCTAGCACAAGGAAAATGAATCGGGAAAGCATATACTGAGGCTCCCGGGCCGGCAGGGAGCAGCAATTAGTCTTAAGTCGAAGGCCGCCATGGCCCGCCGGCAAGCAAAACGCCGCGGACCTCGAAGCCGGTCCGCGGCGCGCTATTTCAACGATTGCCGGAGATCTGGGCCTGCCGGCCGCTCAGCGCTCGGCGTGAAGCTGCTCGACGTCGCGCACCGCGCCGCGCGCCGCGCTGGTTGTCAGCGCCGCATAGGCCTGCAACGCCATCGAGACCTTGCGCGCCCGGTTGGCCGGCTTCCAGGCCGCCTTGCCCCGGCCGACCATCGCCTCGCGGCGGCGCGCCATCTCCGCGTCATCGACCGCGAGATGGATCGAGCGCTTCGGGATATCGATCTCGATCGTATCGCCTTCCTCGACCAGGCCGATGGCGCCGCCGGCTGCCGCTTCCGGCGAGACATGGCCGATCGACAGGCCGGACGAGCCGCCCGAGAAGCGGCCGTCGGTGACCAGCGCGCACACCTTGCCGAGCCCCTTCGACTTCAGGTAGCTCGTCGGATACAGCATTTCCTGCATGCCCGGCCCGCCGCGCGGCCCCTCGTAGCGGATCAGCACGATATCGCCCGGCTTGACCTTGCCGCCGAGGATCGCCTCGACCGAGGCGTCCTGGCTCTCGAAGATGCGCGCCGGCCCCTTGAAGGTCAGCACCGAGGCATCGACGCCGGCCGTCTTCACGATGCAGCCATCCTTGGCAATGTTGCCGTAAAGCACGGCGAGGCCGCCATCCTTCGAGAAAGCATGCTCGAAATCGCGGATCACGCCGGTCTCGCGGTCGAGGTCGAGCTCCTCCCAGCGCCGGTTCTGGCTGAAGGCGACCTGCGTCGGCACGCCGCCGGGCGCGGCACGGAAGAAGGTCGCCACGCTCTCGGCCGCCGTGCGCTTGACGTCCCAGCGCGCGAGCGCGGCGCCGAGCGTCTCGGCGTGCACGCTGCCGACATCGGTGTTGATCAGGCCGGCGCGGTCGAGTTCGCCGAGAATGCCCATGATGCCGCCGGCCCGGTGCACGTCCTCGACATGCACGTCGGCCACCGAGGGCGCGACCTTGCATAAAACCGGCACGCGCCGCGACAGCCGGTCGATATCGGCCATGGTGAAATCGACGCCGCCCTCGTTGGCGGCCGCCAGCAGGTGCAGCACGGTATTGGTCGAACCGCCCATGGCGATGTCGAGCGTCATGGCATTCTCGAACGCCGCGAAGCTCGCGATCTTGCGCGGCGTCATGCTGTCATCGTCCTGCTCGTAGCGCCGGCGCGTGATGTCGACGATCAGGTGGCCGGCCTCGACGAACAGCCGCTCGCGGTCGGCATGGGTGGCGAGCGTGGTGCCATTGCCGGGCAGCGCCAGGCCGAGCACTTCCGTGAGGCAGTTCATCGAGTTGGCGGTGAACATGCCCGAGCACGAGCCGCAGGTCGGGCAGGCCGAGCGCTCGACGGTCTCGACCTCTTCCGCGCTGTAGCCATCATCGGCCGCCACCACCATGGCGTCGATCAGGTCGACCGCCTTGAGCTTGCCGCGCAGGTTGACCTTGCCGGCCTCCATCGGGCCGCCGGAGACGAACACCACCGGAATGTCGAGCCGCATCGCCGCCATCAGCATGCCGGGCGTGATCTTGTCGCAATTCGAGATGCACACCATGGCATCGGCGCAATGCGCGTTGACCATGTATTCGACGCTGTCGGCGATGATCTCGCGCGAGGGCAGGCTGTACAGCATGCCGTCATGGCCCATGGCGATGCCGTCATCGACGGCGATGGTGTTGAATTCCTTGGCGACGCCGCCGGCCTTCTCGATCTCACGCGCGACAAGCTGGCCGAGATCCTTCAGGTGCACGTGGCCCGGCACGAACTGCGTGAAGGAATTCACCACCGCGATGATCGGCTTGCCGAAATCCCCGTCCTTCATGCCGGTGGCGCGCCAGAGGCCGCGCGCACCCGCCATGTTGCGGCCATGGGTGGTGGTACGGGAACGATATTGCATGGCGAAAGGCTTCCTGTCAGCGGCTGATGCAAACTGCCCAAGCCTCTATACCGGCGCCGGCCGAGCGTCCAATATCTTGCAGTCGGGCGGTCCATCACCGTGGGTCATGGAAAGCCCGGCGGGAAGAAGCGAGGCATGACGGCGACAGGCGCGAGCACAAGCCAACTCAAATACGGCACGTTGCGCAGCCGCGACGCCGATCTGTCGCGCCTGCCGGTCGGGCTCGATCTGCGCGCCGTGCGCGTCGCCGAGGGCATCCGCGCGGCGCTCGCCTGCGCGGTGATCTTCCTGCTCAGCCAGTGGCTGCACCAGCCGACGCTGGCCTATATGGCGCTCGCCGCCTTCTTCACCTGCCTGTGCGATACCGGCGGGCCGATCCGGCTGCGCCTGCCGCGCCTGATCGTGTTCACTGTGCTCGGCGCGCTGACCTGGGCGGGCTTCGGCCTGCTGCGCAATTACGGCCTCGCCGTGGTGCTGCCGCTGGCGGCCGCCGGCATCTTCCTCAACAGCTTCGCGCGCGTGTTCGGCGCCGCCTCGGCGGCGGCCGGCAACATCCTGTCCATCGTGCTGATCCTAGCGCTCGACCGGCCGCTCACCGGCGCCGAGGCGGCCGAAATCGGCGTGCTGTTCCTGTGCGGCGGCGCCTGGGCCATCCTGCTGGCGCTGCTCGTGTGGCGCCTCCACCCCTACCAGCAGGCCCGCACCGCGCAGGCCGAGGTCTGGCGCCGCCTGTCGGCGCTCGCCGGCGACCTGCTGCTGCTCGCCCAGCAGGACGATGCCGGCGCCACCATCTGGGAAGAGCATGCCCGCGCCCATCGCCGTGCCGTGCGCGCGCAGATCGAGACGGCGCGCGGCGCCATCATGGATGCGGTCGGCATGCGCGGCCAGCTCTCCAAACGCGGCGCGCAGGTGCTGCTGCGGCTCGAGGCGGCCGATCAACTGTTCGGCGCGCTGATCGCCCTGTCCGAACTGATCGAGACCGTGCGCGCGCCCGCGACGCGGGCGGCCGCCGTCAGGATGTTGCGCATCCTGCGCCCGCTGCTCGCGGTGCTCGCCCGCGCCATGCTGCATGACGACCCGCTCAGGCCGGGCAAGCTCGACAATGCCGTCGCCAGATTGACTGCCGCCGCGGCGGGCGACGCCAAGCTCGCGCCCGTCGCCGCCAGCATTGGCGGCTGGCTGCGCAGCACCGTGAAGCTGGGCCGGATCGAGGGATTGCTGCCGGACGAGCCTGCGAACGGCACGGCGTCGCAATCGCTGCGCGCGCAGTTCGCCGCGCCGATCCTCGCCAATCTGTCCTGGGATTCGGCGATGTTCCGCCACGCGCTGCGCACCGCCGTGATCGCCGTGCCGGCGCTCGCCCTGACGCTGCACTGGAACGAGCCTTTCGCGCATTGGTTCACCATCACCGTCGTGGCGACGCTGCAACCGTTCTACGCCGCCACCTGGCAGCGCGCGCTCGAGCGCATCGGCGGCACGGTGCTCGGCGGCCTGATCGCGGCGGCGCTCGCCCTCGTCGCGCACCAGCCGATCGTGCTCGCCGCATTGATGATCCCGCTCTCGGTGATCGCCTTCTCGCTGCGTCAGGTCAGTTTCGGCACCTTCATCGCCTGCATCACGCCGCTGATCATCGTGCTGATCGAATTCATGTATCCGGGCCAATCCGCCTGGGAGGTCGTGCTGCTGCGCGCCGGCTTCACACTCGCCGGCGGCGCGCTGGCCGTCTTCGGCTGGCTGGTGCTATGGCCGAGCTGGGAGCCGCAGCGCCTGCGCGGCGAAATGCAGGCGGCGCTGGCCGCCCATGCCGCCTATGCAGGCGCCGTGCTCGCCAACCTGAGCGGCGACAGCGACGCGGCCGCGATCGAGGCGACGCGCCGCCATGCCGGCCGGCAGTCGAACAATTTCGAGGCTTCGCTGACCCGCGCCCTGCAAGAGCCGCATACGTCGCGGCACGGCGCGCTCGATGCGGCAATGGTGGTCGATGCGGCGCTGCGCCGCGTCGCCGGCCAGATTTCCGTCATCCAGCACGACGCCGCGTTGCGCACCGGCTTTTCGCCGGAAACCCAGCGGGGCTGGCGCGAGCGCATCGCCAGCGCCATGGCGGCGATCGGCACGGCAGCGGCATCGCCCGGCCGTGCCGACGAGACCATGCCCGAGCCGGTCGCGCGCCTGTTGCGCCAAGTCGAACTGATCGGCGGTGCCATCAGCCGCTATGACGGCGACGCCAAACCGCCCTAACTGCGAAGCACGCCGGCAATCGCGCTGGTGAACACCTGCGCGCCGCGCACGATATCCTCGTCCCTGGTGTTCTCGCGCCAATGGTGGCTGATGCCGCCGATCGAGGGCACGAACAGCATCGCCGCCGGCATCACCCGCGCAAGATACTGCGCATCATGCCCGGCCCCGCTCGGCAGGCGCAGATGCTTGCCCGGCGCGTGGCGCTCGGCCGCCTTGTCGAGCGCCGCCTGAAAGCCCTCGTCCATCAGCGCCGGCTTGCTCTTGCTGACCTCGCGGATCGAAAAGCGGCACGGGCCGGCGGCATCAGCGGCAGCGACGAGATCGTGCAGCGTCTTTTCCAGCACCGGCAGCAGCGCCGGATCGGCATCGCGGAAATGAAACACCAGTTCAGCCCCGCCCGGCACGATATTGGCCGAACCCGGATCGAGCGTGATCTTGCCGAAGGTCCACACCGTGCGCGGCCCGGCCACAGCGGCGAGCCCATCATGGATGGCGTTGCACAGCCGGATCAGCCCGACGGCTGCATCCTTGCGGATCGCCATGCGCGTCGTGCCGGCATGGTTCTGCTCGCCTTTGACCGAGATGTCGTAGCGCCAGTTGCCGACGATTGCCGTCACCACGCCGATCTGCAAGCCGCTGCTGTCGAGCGTGTCGCCCTGTTCGATATGCGCCTCGAAATAGCCGGCATAGCGGGCGGGGTCGAGCTTGAGGCGCGGCTTGCCGGCAAGCCCTGCCGCCGCCAGCGCCTGGCGCAGCGGCCGGCCGTCGGTGCGGTCGCTCGCCTTGTCGATCTCCTCCTCGGTGACCAGCCCGATCGCCGAGCGGCTGCCGAGGAAATGCCCGAAATGGCCTTCCTCGTCGCACCACGAGGCGACATCGACGCCAAGATGCGCCGTCGCGGGGTCTTCGGACAGGGCGCGCGCGGCCTCGAGCGCATAGATCACGCCGAGCGCGCCATCGAGCCAGCCGGCATGGTTCTGGCTTTCGAGATGCGAGCCGGCCAGCATGACCTTACCCTTGACGCGCGAGCGCCCGAGAATGTTGCCGATGCCGTCCTGCTCGACCTCGAGCCCGGCCGCGTGCAGCCGCTCGACGAGAAAGGCGCGCGCCCTGAGATCGTCGGGCGACAGGGTCGGGCGGTGCACGCCGGTCTTGTATTTGCCGATTTCGGCCAGCGCGCGCAGATCGCCGAGCAGGCGGGCGGGATTGATGGCAGGCACGGGAAACCTCCGTCGCGGCAGGAGACGCCACGCCGGAAGCTAGCCCAGCCGGCGGGGCGATGCCAACCGCTTCCCACGCGGTCCTCTGCGTTTAAAGCGTTTCCACGCGCCCGCCGCCGTGGTCTAGGTAGCAGGCGATTCACGGGGAGAAGCGGCATGGCACGGTTGCAGGACAAGGTTGCGCTGGTATTCGGCGCGGGGTCGATCGGGCCGGGCTGGGGCAACGGCAAGGCAAGTGCCGTCGCCTATGCGCGGGCGGGCGCGCGTGTCGCCTGCGTCGACATCAACCGCGCCGCGGCGGAAGAAACCGTGGGGCTAATCGTTGCCGAGGGCGGCGAGGCGCTGACGCTTTCCTGCGACGTCACCCGCCTTGCTGACGTGGAGGCGGCGGTCAGCGCCACGCTCGAGCGCTTCGGCCGCATCGACATCCTGCACAACAATGTCGGCCATGCCAAAATGGGCGGCCCGACCGAATTGTCGGAGGAGGAGTGGCGGCGCGAGATCGACATCAACCTCACCGGCATGTTCCTCGCCTGCAAGGCGGCGCTGCCGGCGATGATCGCCAAGGGCGGCGGCGTCGTCACCAACATCTCCTCGGCCGCCGGCATCCGCTATACCGGCTACCCGTACGCGAGCTACTACGCCTCCAAGGGCGGCGTGAACCAGTTCACCGTCGGCATCGCGCTGCAATATGCGCGGCAAGGCATCCGCGCCAACGCCATCATGCCCGGCCTGATGGACACGCCGCTGATCTACCAGCAGATCGCCGGCGCGCATGGCTCGACCGACCGGATGGTGCAGGAGCGCCACGAGGCGGCACCGATGGGCCGCATGGGCACCGGCTGGGACGTCGCCAACGCGGCCGTGTTCCTGGCCAGCGACGAGGCCGCCTATATCACGGCGGTGTGCCTGCCGGTCGATGGCGGCCTGACGGCGCGCTGCGTGTGAGGGGGCCGGAACACACCGGGGGCTCCCTTCTCCCGTACACGGGAGAAGGGAAATAAATTGGCTAACGCGTCAACACCGCGCCGATGAACAGGCCGAGGCCGAATACCGTGTGGCCGATCAGGTTGAGCATGCGGATCTGGTTGGCGTTGGCGCGCTTGCTGGCGGCGATGCCGAGGCCGAGCCCCGGCTGCAGGATGAACCAGCCCGCTCCGACCGTGATCCAGGCGATGAGCAGCGCCGGCAGCAGCGTCGGCGCTACGCGCCACGCCGGCCCGGCCAGCACCAGCAGCGCCCAGGCATAGACGATGCCGATGATGTAATGCGCCGCCCAGCCGATGGCCTTTTCGTTGGCGACAGCCTCGCTCGCGCCGATATCGGCATGCACGAAGCGTCCGCGCGGCAGATGCGCGAACCAGCGCCCGACAATGCCCCAATTGGTCGGCGGGATGCCGGCGAAACGGGCGAGCGCCAGCGCCCAGACATCCATCAGGCCGGTCGCGATGATGCCGACCACGATCGAGCGCGTCACGATATCCATGAGAGTTCCCCCGAAGCCCGCCAGCATTCGCTGCGCGCGCCGCGCCCGTCAAGCGGCCGATCAGCGCGCGCTCGCCATTTCCACCAGTCTTGCCCAGTAGCTCGCGCCGATCGGCAGCGATGCATCGTCGAAATCATAGCGCGGGTGGTGCAGGCCGGCTGAATCGCCGTTGCCGATGAAGATGAAGGCGCCCGGCCGCTCTTCCAGCATCAGGCCGAAATCCTCGCTCGCCGTGCATGGCGTAACCGCGCCGTCGACCAGCGTTTCGCCGACGATATCGGCGGCGGCCCGCGCCGCGAGCAGCGTCTCGTCGTCATGGTTGACGGTCGCGGTCGAGCCCTGCCTGATCTCGAGCGTCGCCCTGGCGCCATGCATGGCGGCGACGCCGTTGACGATCTCGGCGAAGCGGGCATGCACGAGGTCGCGCACTTTCGGCGAGAAGCTGCGGATCGTGCCCTTGAGCGTCGCGGTCTGCGGGATGACGTTGAAGGTGTTGCCGGCGCTGATCTGCGTCACCGACAGGATGGCGCTCTCGATCGGATCGACATTGCGCGCCACGATCGCCTGCAAGGCCGTGACGGTGAGGGCCGCGATATACAGCGTGTCGATCGATTCGTTCGGCCGCGCCGCATGCGAGCCCTTGCCCTCGATCTCGACGGTGAACCAGTCGGCCGCCGCCATGATCGAGCCCGGCCGGATAGCGAACTGCCCGACGGGAATACCCGGCATGTTGTGCATGCCGTAGACCTCGGTGATGCCGAACCGGTCCATCAGCCCGTCGGCGATCATGGCGCGCGCGCCCTCGCCGCTCTCCTCGGCCGGCTGGAAGATCAGCACGACCTCTCCGGCGAAATTGCGCGTCTCGGCGAGATAGCGCGCCGCGCCGAGCAGCATCGTCGTGTGGCCGTCATGGCCGCAGGCATGCATCTTGCCGGCCGCCGTCGAGGCATAAGGCTTGCCCGTCGCCTCGTCGATCGGCAGCGCATCCATGTCGGCCCTGAGCCCGATCACCTTCTCGCCCGGCCGATTGCCCTTGATGCGGGCGACGACGCCGGTCCGGCCGATGCCGGTCACCACCTCATCGCAGCCGAAGGCTTTCAGGCGCTCGGCGACCAGCGCCGGGGTGCGCACCTCCTCGCCGCTGAGTTCGGGATGGCTGTGAATGTCGCGCCTCCACGCGCCAAGTTCATCGGCAAAGGCGGAGACGCGGTTGAGGATCGGCATGATCGGTTCCAGAGGTAGACGGCCAAGGGTGCCCAACAGACCGCGTTTCCGCATGCCCGGTCAATGGGGAGCGCCTTATTCCATCGCAGCAGCCGGATCGGCGGCGGCCGGCTGCTTGCCCTTGCGGAACAGCACCAGCAGCGGGATCGCCGCCAGGGACAGGATCATCATCAGCTTGAAATCATTGATGAAGGCGATGATCGTCGCCTGCATGGTGATCAGGCTGTCGAGCGCGGCCCGGCCCGCCGCCGTGAACGGGCTCAGCGCATGGGCGACCGCCGGATCGAGGAACAGGCGGTTATAGGGCGTGACATAGGCCGCGATATCGGCGTGGTTGGCCTGCGTGCTCTGGATCAGGATGGCCGAGACCATCGAGATGCCGACGCTGGAGCCGATATTGCGCGACAGGTTGTAGAGGCCGGTGGCATCGCCGCGCGTCGAGGCCGGCAGCGTCGCGAAGGTCACCGTGGTCAGCGGCACGAACAGGAAGCCGAGCCCGGCGCCCTGGATGAAGCCGGTCTCGGCGATGCGCCATTGCGACACGTCGGGCGTCCAGAACGTCATGTCGTACATCGCCCAGGCGGTGATGGCGAGGCCGATGCCGAGCAGCACGCGGGTGTCGACCTTGCCGACCAGCTTGCCGACGATGAACATGCACATCATCGTGCCGAGGCCGCGCGGCCCCATGACGATGCCGGCGGTGATCACCGGATAGCCCATCAGCGTCTGGAGATACGGCGTCATCAGCGCCAGCGAGGCGAGATAGGTCATGCCGATCAGGAAAATGAACAGCATGCCGGTGGCGAAATTCCGGTCCTTGAACAGTTCCGGCCGCACGAAACCGTTGGCGCGCGTGAAGATATGCACCAGGAAGACATAGAAGGCGGCGACGCACACCGTCGCTTCCAGGATGATCTCGCCGGAAGAGAACCAGTCCAGTTGCTCGCCGCGGTCGAGGAACAGTTGCAGCGCGCCGATGGCGATGCTCAGGCTGCCGAAGCCGAGCCAGTCGAGCTTGGCGTCGCGGTTGACGCGCGTTTCATGCACGAACATCGACACGCCGGCAAAGGCCATCAGGCCGAGCGGCACGTTGATGTAGAACACCCAGCGCCACGAGAAATTCTCGGTCAGCCAGCCGCCGAGCACCGGGCCGAGCACCGGGCCGACCATCACCGAGACGCCGAACATCGCCATGGCGGAGCCGCGTTCCTCCACGGTGTAGATGTCGAGCAGGATCGCCTGCGACAGCGGCACGAGCGCCGCGCCGAAGAAGCCCTGCAGCAGGCGGAAGCCGACGATCTGGGTCAGCGATTGCGCCAGGCCGCACAGCACCGAGGCGGTGACGAAGCCGGTGATCGAGGCGAGCAGGATGCGCTTGCGCCCGAAGCGGCTCGACAGCCAGCCCGATGGCGGCGTCATGATCGCGGCCGCGACGATATAGGAGGTCAGGACCCAGTTGATCTGGTCCTGGCTCGCCGACACGCTGCCCTGGATATAAGGCAGCGCGACATTGGCGATGGTGGTGTCCAGCGCCTGCATGATCACCGCGAGGATGACGCAGGCGGTGATCGCGGCGCGATTGGCAACCAGCGGCTGGGCGTTGCCTGCCATGATGGTCAGTCTTTCCTGGCGGTCCGGTCTTTGCCCGCGGTCCGGTCTTTGCCCGCGGTCCGGTCCTTGCCAGCGGTCTTGGCCTTGGCCGTCGTGAACAGGTTGGCGACGAATTGCGGCAGGCCACGCTCATGGCCGGTATCGATCGCGGCTTCGACGCTCATGCCGGAGCGCAGCACCGGCATATCGGGCGGCGTGTCGATGCGGATGCGCAGCGGGATGCGCTGCACCACCTTGACCCAGTTGCCGCTGGTATTCTGCGCCGGCAGCAGCGAGAAGCTCGAGCCCGAGGCCGGGCTGATGCTGTCGACCGTGCCGTGCCACGTTTCGCCCGGATAGCTGTCCACGGTCACCGAGACGCTCTGGCCGGGCCGGACATAGGTCAGCTCGGTTTCCTTCGGGTTGGCTTCGACCCAGACATGATCGGTCGAGACCACGCTCATTGAGGCGGTCGAGGCGGTCAGGTACTGGCCGGGCTGCAACGAGGGCACGTTGGTGACGATGCCGGCCAGCGGCGCCCGCACCACGGTGTGCGAGAGCTGGCGCGCCGCCTCGTCGCGCTGCGCCAGCGCCTCGCGGTAGCGCGGATGATCCTCCGGGCGGATATCCGGGTTGCCGCCGAGATTGGCGGCGATCGCCGCGAGCTGCGCCTGCAGCGAGCCGAGCTTCTGCCTGGCGCCGTCGAGGCTGCGCTGCGCCTGGTCGAAAGCCGCCTTGCTGGCGTAGTTGCGCGCCACGAGCTGCTGCTGGCGGTCGAATTCGGTCTGGAAATACGCCACCTCGACCTGCTGCTCGTCGATCTGGGCCTGCATGTCGCGATAGCTCGCCTTGAGCGCCACGATATCGTTGCGCACCGTGGCGAGCTGCGCCTCGGCGCGCGTCAGGGCAAGCTGGAACGGCTGGTCGTCGAGGCGGAACAGCACGTCGCCCTTGGCGACCTTCTGGTTGTCCTTGACGTCGACTTCCTTGACGATGCCGGAAATATCCGTCGAGACACCGACCATGGCGGCGCGGATATAGGCATTGTCGGAGGAGACGACCGCCCCGCCGGTGACATAGAAATAGCCGCCGACGAGCAGCGCGACCGGCAGCGCCGCGAACAGCAGCCGCCGCTTGCGGTCGCGCCGGGGCTGGGTGGCGCGCGGCGGCAACACGTCGGGTATCATGCTGGCCAGCGGCGTGGCGCCGTCGGGGGCGGCCGGCCGGGCCTCGGCGCTTGCCGGCGCAGCGGGTTTCGCTTCGTCGGTCACCGGCGCGGCCGGCGCGTCGTCCTTCACATAGGCTCTGTCATCCACGGCTCGTCTCATGGCGGGTCTCTTTGACGCTGTCTTGGTCATCGACCGGTCTGCTGCAGACATCGATCAGATTGGTTTTCATCACGGTGAGCACGGCGAGCAGGCGGCTGCGGTCCTCGGCCGAAAGCCCCGCCAGCGCCTCGGCGCGCGTCGTCTCGCTCAGCGCCCGCATCTCGCCGAGCAGCGGATGCGCCTTGTCGGTCAGATAGAGCAGCCAGATGCGCCGGTCGCTGTCGTGCCGGCGGCGTTCGACCAGCGCCGCCGCCTCGAGCTTGTCGAGGATGCGCACCAGCGTGATCGGCTCGATTTCGAGGATTTCCGCCAGTCCACCCTGGTGGATGCCTTCATGCACGCTCAGATGCGCCAGCACCTGCCATTGCGAGCGCGTCAGCACGAAACCATGCGCGCGGGCGCGCTGCTCGAACCGCTTGCGCAGCAACCGCGCCACGTCATGCAGCACGAAACCGAGCGTCGGCGTGAGGCCGGTGATCGTTCTATCGGACATCGGATATCATAAGCATGCTCATAATAACCGCCCATATAATGAGGATGCAGGAACAGGGCAACGCGCCATATGCCGCAGCGCGGCATCGGCGGCCGGCGCGCGCGTCGCACCGTGCTCTGGCGCACACGCCCGGCGCCGTTGCCGCCGCCTGCGGCGCCGGGCCGCAAAGCGATTTGCCAGACGCGCGCGAAACGTCGACATTGCGCCGCCAACCAGCGCTGGAGGAACCCGATGTGGCAGCAGAGCACCCGTTATCCCGACCCGGCGGTCGAGGTCATCGACCCGTCTTTCGCGCAGTACCGGGTGTTCAGCGCCGCCGTCGAGCGGCTGGCGACCGGCTTCCGCTGGTGCGAGGGACCGGTATGGTTCGGCGATCAGCGCAGCCTGCTGTGGAGCGACATCCCCAATAACCGCATCATGCGCTGGGATGAGGAGACCGGCGCGACGAGCGTGTTCCGCAAGCCCTCCGACCACGCCAACGGCAACACGCGCGACCGCCAGGGCCGGCTCGTGACATGCGAGCATGGCGGGCGCCGCGTCACCCGCACCGAATATGACGGCTCGATCACGGTGATCGCCGACAGCTATCAGGGCAAGCCGCTGAACTCGCCCAATGACGTGGTGGTGAAATCCGACGGTTCGATCTGGTTCACCGATCCGCCCTTCGGCATCCTCGGCAATTACGAGGGCCATAAAGCCAAGCCGGAATCGGGCCAGAACGTCTACCGTGTCGATGGCGCGAGCGGTGAGATCACCGCGGTCGCCACCGATGTCGACGGCCCGAACGGCCTGTGCTTCTCACCGGACGAGAACAAGCTCTATCTCGTCGCCTCGCGCGCCACGCCCAACCGGCTGATCTATGTCTATGACGTGGTGGACGGCCGCACGCTCGCCAATGGCCGCGTGTTCATCGATGCCGGCCCCGGCACGCCGGACGGGTTCCGCTGCGATATCGACGGCAATCTGTGGTGCGGCTGGGGCATGGGCAGCGACGAGCTCGACGGCGTCGTGATCTACAACCCGGCGGGCAAACTGATCGGCCGCATCCGCCTGCCCGAGCGCTGCGCCAACCTGTGTTTCGGCGGCCTCAAACGCAACCGCCTGTTCATGGCGGCGAGCCAGTCGATCTATGCGCTTTACGTCAACACGCAAGGGGCGCCGGGCGGCTGAGCCCGCTCACTCGCCCGCGACCCTGTCGATGCTGAGTTCGGTGCGCAGCGGGCGTTCCTGCATGACGATCAGCGCGAGCAGCGTCACGCTCATGCCGCAGGCGCTGGCCGCGAACACCCAGCGGAACGTGTCGGTAAGGTCGGCGCCGGCCGCCTTGACGAGGCTCGCCAGCATCTCCATCGACACGCCGGCTCCCGTCGCCTCCGGCGGCAGGCTGCTGAGCACGATGGCGCCGAACGCCGCCACGATCATGGCGCCGCCGAGCTGGCGGAAGAAGTTCATCGTGCCGGTCGCGGTGCCCATCTGGTGCTGCATCACGGCGTTCTGGATGCAGATCGTCGTCACCGGCAGCACCGTGCCGAGCCCGAGGCTGCTCAGGCCGAGCAGGAACGAGACCTGCACCAGCGACAGGTCCTTCGGCATGTAGGCGAGCAGCGACAGGATCGAGATCGACAGGCAGATGCCGAGCATCGGTAGGCGCTTGTAGTGCCGGAAATGCGCCATGATGCGGCCCGACAGCGTCGCGCCGGTCACCGTGCCGGCCATCAGCGGGATCAGCGCCAGCCCGGCATGGCTCGCCGACAGCCCGTGCACGGCCTGGAAATAGATCGGCATGTAGATGGTCAGGCCGATGAACACGCCCATGCCGAAACAGGCGGCGATCGTGCCCATGGCGACGACCTGGTTCGACAGGATGACGCCGGGGATCAGCGGCTCGGGCGCGCTGCGCAGCCGCAGCACGAACATGAGCCAGAACAGGGCCGAGACGCCGAACATGCCAAGCACGGGCGCCGAGCCCCACGGAAAGCGCACGCCGCCCCAGTTCAGGGCCAGCATCAGCGTGATGCTGGCGCTCGTCATCAGCAGCGCGCCGAGAATGTCGAGCTTGTGGCGGCGCTCGTAGCGCGGCAGCTTCTTGAGCACGCGGTTCGAGATGATGAAGGCGAGCAGGCCGAGCGGCACGTTGATCCAGAAGATGAACGACCAGTGCAGGTGATCGGCGAAGAAGCCGCCAAGCACCGGCCCGGCCACGCTTGAAGCACCGAACACGCTGGCGATATGCGCCTGGTAGCGCGTGCGCTCGCGCGGCGAGACGACATCGGCGATCACCGTCTGGGCGAGCGAGATCAGCCCGCCGCCGCCGAGCCCCTGCAGGCCGCGCGCCAGGATCAGCGCCAGCATCGATGGGGCGAGCGCGCAGGCGATCGAGCCGATCACGAAGATCACGATCGCGAACAGCAGCGTGACGCGCCGGCCGTGAATATCGGAAATCTTGCCGTAGAGCGGCGTCACCGCCGTCGCCGCCAGCAGATAGGCCGTCACCACCCAGGACAGGTGCTCCATGTCGCCGAGTTCGTGGCCGATGGTCGGCATCGCCGTGGCGACGATGGTCTGGTCGAGGGCGGCGAGCAGCATCGCCAGCAACACACCGCCGATCGTCGTGCGAATCTCGGCATGCGTCAGCGACGGCTGCGCCGGGAGAGGGGCTGGCTGATCCATGGATGCGCGGGCTTAAGCTCGGATATAACGAATATCGGGAGGCGACCAGTGCCAGTCATCGGCCGACCGGCGGAGCCGGTCAATGCCAATTTTCGCATGTCAGCCATTCACTTGCCAGCCGTTCACTTGCCAGCCACTCACTTGCCAGCCGAGCGCCCGAAGCCGTGTCACACCAGCGGCGCTGCGACGCCGCGCCCGAAATAGGCTTCCTCGAGCCGATGCGGCAGGTTGTCCTCGCTGGTATCCGCCTGCAGCACGATGCGCCCCTGCGCCAGCGCCACGACGCGATCGGCGGCGGCAAGCGCCTTCTCGATCAGCTGCTCGACGAGCAGCACCGCGATGCCACGGGTGCGCAATTGCCCGATCACGTTCAGCACGCGGTCGACCAGCACCGGCGACAGGCCGGCCGAGGGCTCGTCCAGCATCAACAGCTTGGGCTGGCGCACCAGCCCCTGCGCCACGGCGAGCATCTGCTGCTGGCCGCCGCTCAGCGCCCCGCCGCGCTCATGCCGCTTGGCGGCGATCTCGGGAAAGAAGGTCAGCGCCTCGTCGATACGCTGGCCGCGCGCGGCGCCGGGCAGGTCGTAGCCGGCGAGTTCGAGATTGTCCTGCACCGAGATCTGCGTGAACACGCGGTGGCCCTCGATGACATGCACCAGCCCGGCGCGGGCGCATTCGCGCGGGCTGCGCCCGGTCAGGTCGCGGCCGCCGAAGCCGACGCTGCCGGCGCTCGGCCTGATCAGGCCGGACACGGCGCTGAGCAGCGTGGTCTTGCCGGCGCCGTTCGGCCCGAGCAGCGCCACGACCTCGCCCGGCGCGATGGCGAAATCGACGCCGTGCAACACGCCGATCTTGCCGTAGCCGGCATCGAGCGCGCGCACGTCGAGCAGCGTATCAGGCGCCGAGATAGGCACTGACCACCTCCTTATGGGCGCGGATGTCGGCCGGCGTGCCCGAGGCCAGCACCTTGCCGAGATTGAGCACGGTGATGTGATCGCAAATGTCGAAGATCAGGTCGGCATGGTGCTCGACCAGCAGCACGGCGGTGCCCTGCCGGCTCACCGCCTTGATCAGCGCGCCGAGGCGCTCGATTTCATCCGGCGACAGGCCGGCCGCCGGCTCGTCGAGCAGCAGCACCGCCGGTTTCAGCATCAGCGCGCGGGCAATCTCGACGAAGCGCAATTCGCTGTGCTGGAGCCGGTCGGAGCGCACATGGGCGAGGTTCTCGAGCCCGACGGCGGCGAGCGCGCGCAGGCCCGCCTCGGCGAGCGCCTTCTCCTCGCGGCGCTGGCGCGGCAGCCAGAGCAGCGCTTCGAGGAAGCCGGCCCTGGCGGCAAAGCCGCCGCCGATCATCACGTTCTGCAACACCGAGGCCTCGCCGACGATGCGCGGCGTCTGGAAGGTGCGCGCGATGCGCAAGCCGGCGCGCAGCACGGGCCGGCCCTGCGGCAACACCGTGTCGCCCAGCGCCAGGCTGCCCTCCTCCGGCTTGTAATAGCCGGAGATGACGTTGAGCGTCGTCGTCTTGCCGCTGCCGTTCGGACCGATCAGCCCATGCACCTGGCCCGGCGCGACATCGAGATCGACGCCGTCGATCGCGCGCACCCCGCCGAAGGCGAGCACGATGCCGGCGAGCTTGAGGTGGTCGCCATGGGCCGCCCCGCCGATCACGCTTCCTAGCAAGCCCGGCCGCGGCACGATGGCGCGATGCTTCTCCAGCGGCTTGCGGTTGCGGAAGTCGATCAGCGCCGCGATGCCGCCCGGCATGGCGAGCACGATCACCAGCAGCAGCCCGGCATAAAGGAAGGTCGACCACGCCGCGAGCGGCGCCGCGATTTCCGGCAGCACGGTCAGGATCAGCGTGCCGAGCAGCGGCCCGAGGATTGAGCCGCGCCCGCCGATCAGCACCGCGATGAAGAACAGCAGCGACAGGTCGAAGGTGAAGGCATCCGGCGTGATATAGGTCTGCAACGTGGCGAACAGGCCGCCGGCAATCGCGCCGACCGCGCCGGCGAAGATGAACACCGCGACGAACAGGCCCGGCTTCGAGATACCGCTGGCTTCCGCCGCCACCTCGGCATCACGCACCACGATCAGCGCCCGCCCGAAGCGGCTGCGCCCGAGATTGGCCGTCATCACCGTGCACAGCACCGCGATGGCCAGGCAGAAGTAATACAGGCCCCAGGCGGTATCGAACGGCGCCGGCAGCATCGGGCCGGGCAGGCCGATGCCGCCGCCGGTGACATTCTGCCAGGCGAGCGCGATCTGCGTGACGATGGTGGCGAAGCCGAGCGTCGTCATGGCGAAATAGAACGTGCGCAGCCGCAATGCCGGCAGGCCGATGATGACGCCGGCGACCGCGCCGACCACGGCCGCGCAGGCGAGCGCCAGGAATGGATGCAGCGGCGGCGAGACGTTGCCGGCGACCAGCACGCTGGTCGTATAGGCGCCGAGCGTCAGCAGCGCGACATAGCCGATGGCAAGCTGGCCGGCATAGCCGATGATCAGGTTCAGCCCCGACACCAGCGTCCAGTAGGTCGCGGCGCGCGTGGCGATCAGCGCCCAGTACTCGTTGCCGGTCAGCGGCAGCAGCAGCGCCAGCACGAGTAGCCCGGCAAAGGGCAGCAGGTGGAAGATCACGCCCTCGGAAGGCGCGGGCAGGACAAGCCCGTTGTCGAGCCCCTTGTCGAGCGAGAGGTCGCGCGGCGCGTTCATGGTCATCACACCCGCCGCGCCGCCGGTGCGCCGAACAGGCCCTGGGGCGCCGCCAGCAACACGATGATGAACAGGGCGAACACCGCCACCGACGAGAAGATGCCGCCAACGAGGAAATTCGCCGTTTGCTGGAACAGCCCGAGCCCGATGCCGCCGATCACCGCGCCACGGTTGTTGCCCATGCCGCCGAGCGCCACCGGCACGAAGCCGTAGAAGTTGAGCAGCGGCCCGTTGGCGACGAAGGCGAGCAGCAATTGCCCGCCGGCGAAGCCCGCCAGCCCGCCGATCATGCCGGCGAGCGCATAGCTGGCGATGCGCAGGTTGCGCTCCGGCAGGCCGAGCGCGCGCGCCGCGAAATTATCCTCCGCCACCGCGACGAAGGCGCGCCCGACCAGCGTGCGGCGATACAGGTATTCGAGCCCCGCGATCGTCGCGGCGCAGGCCAGGACCGGCACCCAGAACTTCTCGTCCCAGATGCCGGAGCCGATGCCGAACAGTTTCGGGAATGCCTGCGGCTCGGTGCTCCACTCGATGGCGGTGAACTGCTGCATCAGCAGCGCCAGCGCCAGCGTGGTCAGCACGTAGAGATGCTGGTCGAGGCTTTTCAGCACCGGCCTGACCGCCACGAATTCGGTGACGACGCCGATCAGCGCGCAGCATGCCAGCATCAGCACCAAAGCGAGGACCGGATGGATGCCCATCCGCACCATGAACAGCGAGCCGAACACGCCGCCGAGCATGCCGAGCGCGCCCGCCGTGAAGCTCATCACCCGCGAGCAGGAATACATCGTGTTGTAGGTGATGCCGATCAGCGCGTAGACCGCGCCGATCGCCAGCCCCGAGGCGATGATGGAGGCGAGCATGCGTGATCCGCCTCAGCTGTAGCCGGGCGCGAGCGCGAAGGTACCGTCCTTGGCGCTCGAGGCGGCCGACATCACCACTTCGTCGGTCGGATAGCCGTTATGCTGCTCCGGCGAGAAGGTGTAGGTGCCGAAATAGCCCGGATATTTCGTGAGCGTGTTCCAGTAGCCGATGATCGCCTTGCTCTCGGTCGAGCCGGTCACCTCGACCGCCTTGGCGATCAGGTTGATCGCATCGACGCCGCCGGCGACCCACCACAGCAGCGTGTCCTTGAGATCGACCTTGCCCTTGAGCTTGTCGACCAGTTCCTGGCTATGGGCCGGCAGCTTGCCGGCGCTATCGTAGCTGCAACTGCGATAGCCGACGGCATAGACCTTGTCCCAGTTGGCCGGCTTCTCGACCAGCGAGCCGATCTCGCCCGAGGACATCGAGGGATGGCCGACGAAAGGCACGTCCCAGCCCATGGTGGCGCGCGTGTTGAACAGGCGCGCATCCATGCCGGTCGAGGTGCTCCAGCACACGATCGCCTCGGCGCCGGCATTCTTGGCGCGCAGCATGTCCGGCGTCATGTCGGTCTGGGTCGCGTCGATATTGGCGTGGTAGACGACGTCGGCGCCGTCCTTTTTCAGCGCGGCGGTCGAGGCATTGGCGGCGGCGACGCCATAGCCGGTCGTATCGCCGATCACCGCCACCTTCTTCACCTTGAGCACCTTCAGGCAATAGTGGCGCACCGCGTCGTCCCACTGGAAATTGGCCGGCGACAGGCGGAAGGCGTTGGGGAATTTCTTCGGGTCGATCAGGCTGTCGATCACGCAAGGATGGATATTCGGCATCTTGGCGCGTGCCATGATCGGCGTCACGGCAAGCGATTCGCCGGAGTTGGTCGGCCCCCACACGGCGTCGACCTTGAGCTGGCTGATCATTTCCTGCGTGGCGTTGACCGCCTTGGTCGGGTCGCCCTGCGTGTCGCGGGTGATGACCTCGATCTTGCGGCCCTTGACGCCGCCGGCGGCGTTGATCGCCTCGGCCGCGAACACCACGCCGCGGTTGAAGCCGATGGCCGGCGCCGAGCTCGGGCCGGTCAGCGCCGCGAGCCAGCCGACCTTGATCGGGCCGCTCGCGGCGAGGGCGGGGCGCGGCAGGCCGAGCGCGCTTGCGCCTACGGCCCCCGCACCACCAAGCAAGACATTGCGGCGGGAAATATCCATCGGTGTTTCCTCCTTGTTGCCTTCGACACCCGTCTGGCGCGGGCTTTCCGAAGCAGCTTGTGAACTTGTCAGACCATTCTGGTCGTGAGAAAAAACGTTTGTCCAGCAGCTATTGTTCGAGATGCCGGATGAAATCCTCGTTGAAGGTGAAGCCCCAGCCCGGCCGTTCCGGCACTACCGCCACACCGTTCTCGATCACCAGTTTTTCGCGATAAAGCTGCGAGAACCACGGCATGTATTCGAGATAGATCGCATTGGAGAGCCCGCCCAGCACCTGGATGCTGGTCTCGGGGAACAGGTGGCTCGACACCGGCACGTCATGGCTTTCCGCCATATGGGCGACGCGCACGAATTCGCTGACGCCGCCGACGCGCTGCAGGTCCGGCATCAGGATGTCGGCCGTGCGCAGTTCCAGCATGCGCCTGAAACCGTAGCGGGTATATTCGGTCTCGCCCGAGGCGATCGGCGTATCGAGCGCGGCGGCGACGCGGGCCAGCCCCTCGACATCGTAAGCCGGCAACGGTTCCTCGAACCACGTCAGGTCATACTCTTCCAGCATGCGGCCGAGCCGGATCGCCTGCGCCTCGTTCAGCCCCTGGTTGGCATCGGCCATCAGCCTGATGCCGGGGCCGATCGTCTCACGCACCAGCTTGACCCGCGCGATATCCTCGCGTGGGTCGGCCATGCCGAGCCGCATCTTCATCGCCTTGAAGCCGGCGGCCACGAAGCTTCCCGCCTCGGCGACCAGTTCGTCGGCCGTGCGCGACAGCCACAAGCCGCCGCTATGATAGGCCGGCACGCGGTCCTGCGCGCCGCCGAGCAGGCGGTAGAGCGGCAGGCCGGCGCTCTTGCCGAGCGCATCCCACAGCGCGCCGTCGAGCGCCGAAATGCCGACGACCGGCACGCCCTTATGGCCGAGGAAATTGATATCCTTCCAGGCGCGCGCCCAGAAATTGGCGATATGGCCGGCATCGCGCCCGACGATCAGGTCGGCGAGTTCGTCGACCATCTGCCGCAGCACGCCCGTGCGCCGGTTGTTGAGCGTGAAGATCAGGTTCTCGCCGACCACGCCGCTATCCATGCGCACCGAGACGAGGATGCAGCCGAACGAGGCGATCTGGCCGAGCGCGCTGCCGATCGGCTTGTCCAGCGGCAGATGCACCGGGCGGGTTTCGACGCGTTCGACGATCATCGGCCGGCCTCCAGCGCAATGCGCGTCGTTTCGCCCTTGGCGTAGCGTTGCAAAATCGCCGGATCGGGATCGCAGCCGAGCCCCGGCTTGTCCGGCACCGTGACCTTGCCATCCTTGACGCGCACGAACGGGTCGAACGGATTGGCTTCCATGTCGAGCCACAGCACCTCGACCAGCGGGCGCTCGATCAGCGCCGCCGTGATATGCAGGCTCGCCAGGAAGCCCGGCCCGAAATACGGGCAATGCGGCGTGACCTCGATCGCATGGGCCGCGCACAGGTTGATGATCTTGCGCATCTCGCCGATGCCGCCGAGCTTGATGACGCTCGGCTGCGCGATATCGATCGCGCCCGCCTCGATCAGCGCCTTGAAGCCGAACAGGCCGGCGACATTCTCGCCCGCCGCGATCGGGATGCCGATATCGCGCACGCTGGCGAGGCCGGCCACATCCTCCGGTGGCCACACCGGCTCCTCGAGCCAGAACAGCCCGTCATCGGCAAGGTTGATCGCCATGTCGCGCGCGGTATGCGGCGACCAGGCACAGTTCACATCCATCATGACGCGGGCATCGGGCGCGGCCTTGCGCGCCGCCAGCACCGCCTCGCGTGTCACCTCATGCAGCTTGAGGTGGCGGTAGCCGCGCGCGCGCGCCGCGGCGCAATTCTTCGCCACCAGCCCGACGTCGCCGCCATAGGACAACAGGCTGGCATAGGCCGGCAGTTCCGGCCGGCGCGCGCCGCCGAGCAGGCGCCAGATCGGCATGCCCGCCCGCTTGCCGAGAATGTCCCACAGCGCGATCTCGATGCCGGAAAACCCGTAGACGAAAGCGCCGTTGCGTCCGAGCAGATGCGTGCCGTGCAGCACTTTCTGCGTCAGGGCGTTGATGTCGCCGGCGTCGGCGCCGAGCACCAGCGGCGCGATGATCGTGTCGATCGCCGCCTTGGTCGAGGGGATCGCGGCATGGCCGAAGGCTTCGCCCCAGCCGGTGAGCCCGTCCTCGGTCTCGACCTTGACGAGCAGGATCTCGAGATGATCCCAGCGCTGGCCGGCAAACAGCGGATGCGGACCGCCCATGTCGAAGGGCAGCGCCACCACCGAGGTCTCGACGGCGCTTATGCGCATCGAAGCCCCGCCCGCTCCGCGTGATGCTGCCGTTTCATAAGCCCCCCCTGCAATCTTCATAGGCGGCCGGATTTCAGCGCTCGGCCCGGCGTTGATTGACGCTAGAACCATCGAAAAATAAGTTCAATGCGCCACAGCTTAATTCTGTATAAGCTCACCTGATGCCATTGACCTTCCGCCAACTCGAAGTGGTGCGTGCCGTGAGCCGTCAGGGCTCGGTGACGGCAGCGGCTGGCGCGCTGGCGATCTCGCAGCCGGCGGTCAGCATGATGCTGCGCGAATGCGCGCGCGCCGCCGGCTTTCCGCTGTTCCAGCGCCGCCAGGGCCGCTTGCAGCCGACGCCCGAGACGCGCGCGCTGCTCGGCGACCTCGAGCGCGTCTTCGACGGCGTCGAGCGCCTCAACCGGCTCGTCGATGACATCCGCGACACCAGCATCGGCACCTTGCGCATCGCCGCGACGCCGACGCTCGCCGACAACATCCTCCCCATCGCCGTGCAGGCTTTCTGCGCCGCGCGCCCGCGCATCCATATCGCCATCCAGTCGATGGACAATCTCGGCGTCATCGACACGCTGGCGCGCGAACGGGTCGATTTCGGGCTCGTGCTGACGCCGATCAGCCAGCCCGACGCGCGCCTGCTCGAACTGTGCCGCGCCGACCTGATCTGCATCGTGGGCGAGAGCCATCCGCTCGCCGCCCGCGACCAGGTCAGCGCCGCCGAGATCGCGGCCTTCCCTCTGGTGTCCTTCGCCCGCAGCCTGCCGCTCGGCAACCTCGTCGATGACTGGTTCCGCGCGGCGAACGTGCCGCGCCGCATCGCCATCGAGGTCAACCAGTCCTCGCTCGCCTGCGCGCTGGTGCGGGCCGGCGCCGGCGTCGCGGTCGTCGATCCGTTCTGGCTGCTGGAGGAGCGCCGTCACGGGCTGGTGCGGCTGCCGATCGCCGATCCGGTCTCGGTCGGAGCCCAGGCGCTGATCCCGCGCGAGGCGCCGCTATCGCGTCCGGCGCGCCTGTTCCTCGCCACGCTGCGCCGCACCGCGACGAACCTGCTTGGCCAGGCGGCGTTCTGAGATGGCCAAGACAACGGGCAACACAATCGCCGACCCGCGCCGCTTCATCGTCGAGAATACCGGCATCCGCGCCGTGCCGCTGGTGCCCGAAATCTCGCTTCATGTCGCGGATGAAGCCGTGGCACTCTGGCAGAAGACGGAAGAGGATCTCGGCCGCATCGGCCTGCCGCCGCCATTCTGGGCCTTCGCCTGGGCCGGCGGCCAGGCACTCGCGCGCTACGTGCTCGACCATCCCGATATCGTGCGCGGCCGCCGCGTGCTCGATTTCGCCTCCGGTTCGGGGCTGGTGGCGATCGCCGCCGCGATGGCCGGCGCGGCCGCGGTCGAGGCCGCCGATATTGATGCTTTCGCCGTCACGGCGATCGGCCTCAACGCCGACCTCAACGGCGTGCGCATCACGGCGCGCGCCGACGACCTTGTCGGCGAGGCGCCCTCCCATGACATCGTGCTCGCCGGCGATATCTGCTACGAGCGCGACACGGCGGCGCGCGTCACGCTCTGGCTCGAGCAACTGGCGGCCGCGGGCGTGACCGTGCTGATCGGCGATCCCGGCCGCAGCTACCTGCCGCATACCCGGCTCGAAGGGCTCGCGACCTATGTCGTGCCGGTGACGCGCGCGCTCGAGGATGCCGAGATCAAGCACACCGGCGTGTGGCGCTTCAAACCTGCAGCTTGAATGCTGGCGGCGAGGCCAGGCGAGTCTCGCTTGCTTTGAAGACATGAGGCTTTCCAATCGGGATCGGCGGGG